>VFSW01014675.1_pt1 | contig 10812 bp, 6 predicted proteins | sample 5358111 | NCBI WGS metagenome assembly VFSW01 (sample SAMN11554181, study PRJNA540505) | mine drainage metagenome | isolation source: sediment from site ElyBrook_90M | place: USA: Ely Copper Mine, Vershire, VT | collected 2017
CGCTGACTACCAACTGCTGCTGCCACCGCCACCACCTGAACTGCCACCGCCGAATCCGCCAAAGCCACCGCCTCCCCCGCCAAACATTCCAGAAACGAGCATCCAGAAAAGCACGCCGCGAAGAGGAGTAAAAAGAATGATGAGTACGACGATAATCAGCAGGATAATTCCGCCCAGCGATATCCCTTTGCCCGGCCGTTCCTCAGGTTCGGTCGGCGCCGGTGCGAGCTGCGGGGTCGTAACTTGAACGCCCGCGTCCTGCGCGATGACCTGCGCCACCCGTGACGTGACCAGCAGCAGAGCCTTGCTGTAGTCGCCGGTGCGCATCAGCGGGATTGCCTCCCGCTGAAAGCTAGTCACCTTCCCGTCGGGAAGGATTGGCTCCAGCCCGTAGCCGACCTCAATACGAGCGCGATGGTCATCGATCGCGTAAAGGATCAGCACTCCGCTGTCCTTGGACTTGCTGCCAATTCCCCACTGATGGAACAAATCGACCGCGTAGCTTTCGATATCGGCGCCATCGAGCGACCGCACGGTCACTACCGCAATCTGGGCGTGGGCCTTCTCGTCGATCTGGCGGCAGATGTCGTCCATCTGCGCGATTGTGTTCTGATCGAGGACGTGGGCGAAGTCGTTGACGTAGTCGGTGGCCTTGAGCTGGGAGACCGGTTCGGCCTGCGCTGCCAGAACCAGCACCAGCGCACAGACTGCACCTAGCCACGGTTTTGTCCAGGAATTCATCGGAGACAAAATTGTACAGGACACGTGGTGCCGAATACTCATCCCCGAAAGCGGGCAACGCCGAGATCAAAGCAGACAATGGCCCTAATCGCGCCATCTTTCTCATCAAACTGTCGTTTGCGGCTCCAGAATCGCGCTTACGCAGGGCAGGAGAGTCTCCTAATTAGAACAGCCTCATAACCGTACTACCGTCGGAATCTTGCATTTAGTCCTATTCCCGACATAACCCCGCCTTCGGAAGGACGCGGCACCTTGGGCCCGGCTAATTGAAGACGCTCGGAATGCCGATAAATACATTGGCGTCTCGCCCGGGTTGGGGTTGCGATCACCAACAGAGATTCGTAGAAAGCAAACTCGTGAAGACACTGCGCCTGGTAACACTCCTCGCGATTGCCTTTCTGGTCGCCTACGCAATCTATCGGCACGTTCATCCCAGCACTCTGCATCCCATCTTGTTGCACGTCGGGGACAGACCACAGCCCGCTCAAAGTGACCTGACGCAACTTTTTCCGGAAAGAGCGCCCTCTCAGGTTGCGATTCTTCTGACCAAGCCGGAACAGGCCGCCGAATCGCCGGTGCGATGTCTGCAGGCAATGGGGATTCCGTTCTTCGTGACTCGCGATCTGCGGTCGGCATTGCATCACAAACTGCTACTCCTGTACCCCGACGTCGACGGGACAACTTTCGATGCCGCTCAGGCTCAAGCAATCACCGATTTCGTGACTCGCGGTGGCGTCATTTTCGCGCAGGATATCTCTTGGGGCGGTTTCAAGCCGTTGTTCGGTTTTGAGGATGTGATTCCCCTCCGCACCCGTCACAAGATCGTCTTTGATACGCCGGCTCTGGATACGACAAACTTGATTGCCGGAGATCCCGTGTTGCGGTATTTGAACCGCGCGGAAGAAAAAGAAGTTCCGCTCGGCTCCCTGGCAATTAAGGAAGTCATCTGGACGAATGGCTACAAGCCAGCCGCAGGAACACAAGCCCTGGCACGATTCGAAGACGATTCTGCTGCGGTTCTCAGGCACGATGTTGGGCGCGGCCATACCTACCTGATCGGCGTTGCGTTGAATGACGTTGTGCTGCGGAATCAGCAGAATCGGGATTACGAAGCACAGCGAATTTACGTGAATGGCTTCGAGCCGGGGTCGGATGTCTGGCTGCTTCTCTTGCGGGCCTGGTACGAAACCTACTCCGACACTGGCATCCGCCTGGGCACGATTCCCCAGGGCAAGAGGTCAGTGTTGATGCTCTCGCACGACGTGGACTGGGAGTATTCGTTTAAGCCCATGCTGGCCTTCGCCGACTTCGAGAAGAGCGCCGGCACTTCCAGCACATTTTTTGTACAGACCAAATACCTGGACGATGTGAACAGCCATGCCTTTTTCTTCGAGGAGTCGCTGGATATTTTGCGGAAGGTGATGACCGGTAACAGCGACATCGGAAGTCACACCGTGATCCATTCAAGACTGTTCAACAAGGTGCCATTGGGAAGCGGGAAGGAACGCTATCCGAGCTATCAAGCTCGCGCCACGCGTGACAATTCAGCACAGGATGCAACTGCACTCGGAGAAGTGTGCGTGAGCAAGAGCCTGCTGGACGGCGAACTGCGGGGACATGACACGATAATTTTCCGGGCGGGCCATTTGCGGGTGCCACCGTTTCTTCCAGAGGCGCTGGTGCGTTGCGGGTACGAGTTCGATTCGTCATTCACCGCGGGAGATGTGCTCAGCAATTTTCCCTACGAATTGGATTTTGACTTGGGAATGACCGAGCCCACCACGATATTCGAATTCCCCGTAACTTTTGAGGATGAGCAACTTCCACCGCTGGTCGAACGAATCCCTTCCATGCTGGACGTGATTGAAGCGAACGCCGAGAACGGAGCGCCTTCGGTGATCTTGATTCATAGCAACAACGCGAAAGAGAAGCTGGAGGCGGAGCGTGAGCTTCTTGCCCGGCTTCCCAAGGATGTTCTGGTCGAGAATATGACCGAGTACGCCCGCTTCTGGAAGGCCCGCGACCAGTTGCGATGGGTTGCGCGGTCCCTTCCCGGTGGAGAGCAGATTGAAATGAACGTGGAGCCTCCGATCGCCGGACTCACGCTAGTTTCGCCCCACAGAATTCAAAATGCCACGGGGATTCCCGGAATCCGCTGGACCGATCATGAAGTGATCCTTCCCGTTCTAGCGGGCAAGTCGCGGGTGCTGGTGCAGATCAACTACGACCGAAGCCGGGCGTCGATCACACCATCACCTCGATAGCGGTTCCAACCTGGTTCGACCAGTTTCAGACAATCATCCCACGTTACCTCGGTCACCTGTTTACATGGTTGTTCCCTACCGATGTTCTAAGTGCGGCTTAGTCCTGAGGAGTAGTGTCGCTCGCAGGCCTCCCCTGGACCCGGCCGAAAAACTTCCTGGGCGCGCGATTCCAGGCAAGGCGCCGCAAAAGCTGGTTCCGAGGAGGATTTTGAGCCCGCTCTACCGATGGTTGTTCCGCCACCGCCAGTCCGCCATCGTGTTGGCGGGGGTGGCGTGGCTGTTGATGTTTTCCACGCACATACTGGCCGAGAACGACTGGCAGCAGCAGGTGCGTACTGCCGTGGACCAGCACCAGTTTCCCGCGGCGCTGGAGGTCGTGGATCGCCGCCTCGCCGAAGCGCCCGCTGACATGGAGGCCCACGCATGGCGAGGACGGCTGCTGGCATGGACAGGGCATTGGCAACCGGCGGAAACCGAGTATCGTCTGGTGCTCGCCAAATTTCCGAACGATGTGGACGTGGTTACCGGTCTCGCAGATGTTCTTCTCTGGCAGCAGAAATATCCGGAAGCGCTGGCCGTTCTGGAAGAGGCTCGCAGCGCCGCGCCGCAAAACGCGGAAGTGCTGGTCCGGCGCGCGCGAGTCCTTTCTCTGCTGCAGCGTGTCTCCGAGGCGCGAGCTCAGTTTCAGGCTGTGCTCACCTATGACCCGGCAAATCCCGCTGCGATCAATGGCCTGGCAAGTCTTACCGGGGGCGCGCGATATGAACTGCGATTCGGCGAGGAAGCCGACTTCTTCAGCTACACCGAAAATGCGCAAGTCGAAACCGTGACTCTGACGGCGCACTGGAACCGAAGCTGGACCACGTCGTTTGGCGTCAGCCCGTACCACCTGTTTGGGGAGAACGCAGTAAAGATCTGGGCCGACGCCGCTTATCGCTTCCGCGAAAACAACTGGGTACGGGTTCTAGGCGCGGGGGCGAATCCGCAGGATGTAGTTCCCGAAAGCGAGGCGCTGATCGAGTACGGACATGGCTTCCGATTTTCCACCCCACGCTTCAACCGATTAGGGCTCAAGGGATTGGAGAGTTCCTATCAGGAGCATTCTCTTTGGTATCGCGGAGCGCAAGTCGTCACCCTCAACGCCACTCAAATTGTTTATCTGCCCAGGGAATGGACATGGACCCTGTCGGCGACTGGGGCTCACACACGGTTTGCAGGCGGTGAATCGGATTGGGTTCCGTCGGGCTCGACAAAAGTTGGATTTCCCTTGGCGCGAAAACTCTCCGGTAGTGTGCTGTTTGCAGTGGGCGCGGAGAATTTTGCGCAGGTGGATCAAATCGGGCGCTTGTCCGCCCGCACCTATGGCGGCGGATTGCGCTATCGCTTTGCCGAAGCTCAGGACGTCACTGGCTTTGTGGCCAGGCAAGATCGCGAATACGGCCAGACACAAACCAGTATGGGACTGAGCTATGGGATCCGATTCTAGCTGGCTGGACCTGGGCCTGGCCTGGCTGGTGGCCCGGGCAATCCTGTTTTCGCTGCTCGGAATTTTGCTTCTGGTGGGCTTCATCGTGTTTCGCCGCTGGTACCGGGGACGTTATTTCGCCCGGTTGAACCGGCGCACCGTGGCCCTGCGCGAACAATGGCCAGAGATTCTATCGGGAAAGATTCCCGGCTCAGCCTGGCGGCTCAACGTTCTCGATTGCAAGATCGTGGAAGACATCCTGCTCGATAACATCGAAGTTTCCGATAAAGATCAGCTCCCGGCGTTTCTTGCGTGCCTGCGCAATAGTGGACTGCTGGACTTGCGCATTCGCGAGGCGCGTTCTTCAGAAGGACGGCAGAGGCGTTCAGTGCTGCTCGCACTCGGTCGGACTCGCGCACCGGAGGCCATACCCGCGCTGGTTGAAGCCCTGGAGTCTCCTTCGGAAGAAACCCGCGTGGCGGCCGTCCGCGCGCTAGGCCGCATTTCCTCATCGCAAGCCGCATTGCCCCTCCTCGACCTTTTCATGTCGGAGGAGCTGAAAGTTCCCGAGCTTACGTTGAAGAATGCTCTGTTGAATTGCTGCCGCGGATCTCCAGAAATTCTCATCCCTTACCTGAATCATGCGACCGGGCGGACGCGGGAGCTGATTGCGCGCGTTCTCGGAGAGCTCGCAGATCCCAGCCTAGGCGAAGAGTTGCTGATCCTCGCTGCCGACCCGCTCCCCGAGGTCCGCGCATCGGCCGCCCGGGCCCTCGCGAAGGTCGAGCCGGAGGTTTCCTTCCCCGTCCTCTCGACCTTGGCCGTGGATACGGAGTGGTTCGTTCGTCTTCGGGCGGTGATCGCTCTGAGTTCCCTCGATCACACGGGAAAGGTTTACGTTCTACTCCGCGCCTTGTGTGATTTAAACCGCCACGTGAGGCAACGAGCCGCTTGGACACTGGCCCGCATGCACCAGGGCAAGTTAGAAATTCTGGAAAAGGTGGTGGCCACACAAGACAACTATGCCCTGCAGGCGTTCCTGTCAGAGTTGGAGCGTCATGGTTCTTTGGACGCGGCGTTGGAAGGATTGGGGAAGGTTGCCGATCGCGCCCCCGGAGCCGGTGACGTCGAGAGTGTCGCCGCGGTCGTGCGCGATCATTTCGCTGTTCCTGGCAAGGTTGTGGGCGCGGCGGCGGGAAAGCGCTGATGTTGCTCTTTCTCGAAATCTCGAACAACAGCTTGTTTGTCTTTTACCTCATCTCAAACCTGATCAACCTGGTGCTGTTGGTCGTGGCCATTCAGAAGAATACGCACCATCGTTATCGGCTGGAGAGTCTCCGTCTGGAGGGCATCCGATCGTCTCCCTTTACTCCTCCAATTAGTTTGCTGGTGCCAGCCCGCAACGAGGAGAAGTGCATCGTCGACAACGTGCGCTCGTTACTCCGATTGGACTACCCGCAGCTGGAGGTAATCGTCGTCAACGACGCGTCGCAAGACGGAACCATGCGGCAGCTTCGCGACAACTTTGGATTGCATCAGTCTCCCATTCTCTACATTGCCGAGATTGCAACCGCGCCGGTGATCGCGATTTACCGCAGCCTGGCACATCCCCGGCTGATCGTGCTGGACAAGCAATCGGCCGGCTGCAAGGCCGACGCGATCAACGCTGGTATCAACGCCGCCGGCAGTCCCTACATTTGCGTCGTGGATGCCGATTCGATTCTGGAAAAAGATTCTCTCTCCCGCATTATGGCTGGCATCATCTCCGATCCGGAGCGGGTAGTGGCCGTCGGAGGAATTGTTCGCATATTGAATGGATCGAAAGTCGAGGGAGCAGAACTCAAAGAAGTGCGCCTGCCCCGCACTCATATCGAAATGCTGCAAGTCATCGAGTATTTGCGCGCATTCCTTGTGGGCCGCGAGGCGTGGGCCGCGTTCAATCTGCTCCCGATCATTTCGGGAGCGTTTGGCATTTTCCGCCGGGATCTCATACTGAAGATCGATGGCTTTCGTCCCGACGCGGTCGGCGAGGACTTCGACTTGATCGTGCGTCTCCACCGGTATCTTCACGATCTCGACGTTGACTACCACATCAACTTTATTCCCGACCCGACGTGCTGGACCGAAGCGCCATCGGACTACAAGTCATTAGCGCGTCAAAGAGCCCGCTGGCACAAGGGCCTTCTCGACACGCTCTGGACCGCACGAGACATGCTTTTCCGGAAGCGCTACGGACGCGTCGGCTGGATTATCCTGCCGTATATGTGGCTGTTTGAATGTCTTTCTCCAGTGCTCGAGCTGCTGGGCTATGCCACCATTATTATCGCTGCGGCTTTGGGCGTTCTCAGCGAGCGCTTCTCCCTTCTGTTTCTATTGTTCGGATATGCCTTCGCCACCTTGATCTCAGTCGGTTCCGTGTTGCTGGAGGAGATGAATTATCGCCGCTACGGCAGTTGGCGCGAGGTCGCAAGGCTGCTGGTTTACTGTCTGTTCGAACACTTTCCTTATCGCCAGATGACGATGGTCTGGCGCTTGCAAGGAATTTGGGAATATCTGCGCGGCGATTTGACCTGGCACCAGGTGAAACGAACCGGAGCCTCCGCGGGAGCCGCGCCCTGAAGCGAATCGCAACTGCGGAGAAGCGCCAGAGTGAGGACGGTTATTCGGCCGTGGGGCGCTGCAGATTCGGCGAAGAGGCCGCGCGATTCGGATGTGCGTCTCTCCGGCGGAGTATCTCCTGGATCTTCCGCACAAGGTCGTCGATGAAGAAGGGTTTCTGAATCAACGTCAGTTCACCGTCCAAGCCTGAAATACTGGCTACCTTATCGTCCGCGTAGCCTGACATGTACAACACATCCGTATTGTGGCGCACTTTTTTCAAGCTTCTCGCCAATTCGGGGCCGCTCATCAGCGGCATGATCACGTCAGTGATCAGCACACGAATCGATCCCTGGTGTTGCTCGGCGATTTGCAATGCCTCCACACCGTTGGAGGCAACCAGCACCTGGTAGCCCTTCGATTGCAATCCCTCGTGCAATAATTCTCGGAACGCGCGTTCATCTTCAACGACGAGTAGGGTCTCCGACTCCGCCGGAGGCGCCGCTGGTACAGCCCGCGGAGAAGCTGCCTCCACAGGCTGGTCAACCTGCGGCAGATAGACTTTGAAAGTCGTCCCTTTCCCCGGTTCGCTGTCGGCGAAAACATATCCTCCGCTCTGTTTCACAATGCCGTACACGGTGGCCAACCCTAACCCGGTGCCTTTCCCTGCCGGCTTGGTGGTGAAAAAAGGCTCAAAGATGTGCGCCTGCGTTTCCGCATCCATGCCCGTACCGGTATCGCGGACCGAGAGAGTGACGTACTCCCCGGGAGGAACCGCGACCCCATAAAAACTGGTAACGTCCTCGAAATTGACGTTGGCCGTTTCAATCGTAAGCTTGCCGCCTGTGGGCATGGCATCGCGGGCATTGACCGCCAGGTTCATAATGACCTGCACCATCTGCCCGGGGTCCGCTTTCGTTCTGCGCAGGGCGGGGTCGAGCACAATTCGCTGCTCAATGTCTTCTCCCATCAGCCGCTGCAGCATTTTCTGCGTTTCCGTCACCAGAGAGTTCAGGTTCAGTACCCTGGTCTGAAGCACCTGGCGACGGCTGAAGGCAAGCAGTTGCGACGTTAATGAAGCGGCGCGCATCCCGGCCTTCTTGATGGTTTCGAGCTTCGTGCCCACAGCCCCCTGGGAACCTGGCTCAGCAGAGAGCAGCTCGCTGTAGCCAATAATCACTCCTAACAGATTGTTGAAGTCGTGAGCCACGCTGCCAGCCAGGTGCCCGAGGGCTTCCATCTTTTGCGCCTGGTGCAATTGTTCTTCCAGCGATCTGCGCGCCGTCACATCTTCGGCGATGATCTCGATGGTGTCGCCTCCGTCCGGGGTCGACATTCGGCGGCCGCTGGCCCGCACCATCACGGGTTTGCCGTCCTTGCGCCTCCAGGTAAACTCCACGGCGCTGAAGAAATCAGCGCGCGTCGGCTGAGCATGGAACCCGCCCGCGTTCCCGTCCAAATACAGATCACGGGAAATGGTAAGCGCGAGAATCTCAGCTTCTGATTTGTATCCGAGCAATTTCACCAACGCCGGATTCGCATGCAGAAACCTGTCTTGCTGAACCGCGATGGTCCCGATTCCGTACGGAGCATTTTCGACGAAGGAGCGAAGTTCGGCCTCCGATCGCCGGACAGCTTCTTCCGCCTGTCGACTTTCCGTCAGGTCAATTCCGACCGCGGCAAGATAGGGTTGGCCTTCCAGTTCCACCCTCACTCCAGAAAAATAGTGGGGAGCGATGCTGCCATCGCGGGCCAACATGTCGATTTCCACGTGGCTGGATCCTCGCTCGAAAACCTCGTTCTTGGCCCGCTTTACCGCCTCCTTGTGTTGATCCGCCACATTGCCAATCAGAGAAACCTCCGTGGGCCCATGGCGAGCCAGCAATTCCGCGTTCTTGTTCCAGCGGAGGTTCTTGCCGGCCTTGTCTTGAAAGAAGAAGACTCCCGGCAGACTCTCAATGACGGCATCCGCCAGAGTCTTTTCGCGCAGGAGCGCCCTCTCGGCACGCTTGCGTCGTTGCACACTGATCAGGAGAGCCAGAACGAGGACAGTCTCGAGAATGCCGAGCGCGATGACCGCCGCGATCGTGTAGCGGTAGCGCTCCCAGGCCGAAGGCTCACGAAAAAGTTCCACGGTCAAAGGCGGCAATCGCTTTTCATCAATGTTCCAACGCTGTAACTGCCGCCAGTCCACGGTGTTCTGGGCGGAGTTGTCGACCACCATCGGAATACTGGCTGGGTTCTCACCGTTCAGAACTCGCACTGCCAGCCCCGCGATTTTCTTTCCCAGATTCTCGGAATCAGTCATTCGGCCGCCGACCACACCGTGCCCGATATAGTTCGAGTAAATCGCATACACGGGGACATTCGCCGCTCGAGTGATCAGGTCGAGGGCCTCTTCCTGCAGAAAGAACTGGCCGCTTGCATCTTCAAAGAAGTAAGTGCTCAGGATGACCGTGTGAGGGGGCAACCCTGCCACTCGCGCGAGAAGCTCATTCATCGTCAGCCCGGTCAAATAGGTGAGCTCGACCGTTTGCCCATAGGGTGAAAGATCGTGCTTCAACTGATCGATCCAGTATTTATCCACGGACGAGCTGCCACCCACCACGACGACCTGCCGGGTGTCGGGTTGAAGCTGGAGGACAAGATCCAAGGTTCGAGCGGGCTCATCCGTGCTCGCAACGCCCGTGATTCTCCGTCCGGTGGTTCCCGTCGCGATGCGCAGCTTGAGTTCGTCCAATCTTCTGACGTTAAATAGCGCCACCACCGGAGCTCCGGGAAAAAGCTCTTTGCCGTCGCCCAGCAGAAACTGAAGCGCCGAATAGGAGACCGGTACAATGAGATCGGGCTTCTGCTCCAAATATTTCAGTTTCAACAACTTCACCAGATTCGCCGTGTGGGCAGGGGCGGGAAATCTCACCAGGTCCAGGTGTTCGGTATAGAACTCCACCCGGTCCCGGACCCCGGATCTCAACTGCGACCGCAGGCTCTGATCAAACCCGGTGTAAATCCCTTCCTCGTTGTCAAAGGAATAGAGAAGCAGAATTCTCTTTGGGGGATGGCCGGAGTCCTGGGCCCAGGCCGCGACTGAAACCCACAAGGTAACAAAAACCGCGCATAAAACGGCTAGTCGCTCGGGCGTAGTACTATGTCGGCTAAAAGGCGCGCCAAACATCACCAAACTACCTGTATTTTCCAAGCTGTCAGTCTCAAAAACGGCCGGTCGGGCGCCCGAGCTCCAGACGAGCTTCCGAACGCTTGCAGGGGAGTGGTGCCGAGGATATTAGACCATTTTCGTGGTTCTGACCACACTTAATGGACCTGACAGAACTGTATGGGGCAGCAATAACGCGGCTTTCAACAGCGCCGCGAGTCTTGCCCGTATAATGTCCACACCTCGAAGAACGAAACTATGTCTGCTACGTTTGTGCGGCGCAAAATTCTTCTGCTGGAGGATGATGACGAACTGCGCCAGGCCTACGCCGCTCATCTGACCTCCAATGGGTTCCAGATTGAAGAAGCCGCGGACCTGGCGGCGGCGGACAAGGGTTTTGCTGCTGCCCGGCCCGACGTCGCAATCCTCGATTTCCGCCTCCCAGATGGTACGGCGCTCGATCTTCTCCGTAAATTCAAGGAACTCGAGCCCACCGTCCCGATCGTCGTTCTGACTGGCTATGGCTCTATGGAATTGGGCGTAACGCTCATCAAGAGCGGCGCCGAGCACTGCCTGGCCAAACCGATTGA
>VFSW01014676.1_pt1 | contig 10812 bp, 9 predicted proteins | sample 5358111 | NCBI WGS metagenome assembly VFSW01 (sample SAMN11554181, study PRJNA540505) | mine drainage metagenome | isolation source: sediment from site ElyBrook_90M | place: USA: Ely Copper Mine, Vershire, VT | collected 2017
GTCGGGGCGGACGGCCTTCATGATGGCCATGATGTCGTAAAGGTTCTGGCCGCCGCGATTGGCGAGGAGGACGAGATCGATGCCTTGCAACTGGCCAAGATCAGCCAGCGAGGCGGAGACTAACTCGAGATCAGGTTCGGTATCGAAGAGGGCCCGGAATCCCACAAATCGCAGTGGATCGCTCTCCACTACGGCAACACGGATCAGCGGCTTTCTGGCAACGGCAGCTTTCATCAAGGTATCCCTGTTAGGATTGCTTCCTGTTAAAGCTTGCCTGATCTGGCAGAGAATTGGAACGGTTGGTGATCGATACAAATTACGGGGGTAACCCCCGAAGGACATGTTTCAAAGTTTCAGAGTTTCAAGGTTTCGAGGATGCAAGCAATGGGCTTCCAACGGAAGGTTGGGAACCCGGTCGTGATTATGGGGTACTCCCCAGTCAGACTTGGTGAGGAGGGTTCGGCCGTGAGCGGAAGGCGAATACAGCGGTTTTACGCGGGGATTGTGGCGGTGAGCATGATGGCGGTGGGGCTGGCGTTGGCACAGGCTCCGGCACAGGCTTCCGGGCCGCCGGCGGGAACGTATCAGGCGAAGTTTCCGGGCGACCCAGCGCGGTCGGAATCGGAAGCGCAGGCTCTTGGCTATATGCGGGTGGTTCTGCGGGCGCAACGCGAGTACAAGAAGCGGCACGACAAGTTCGCGGACACGCTGGAGTCGCTGGCGGGAACGGGGTCATTTACCAAGCGCATGGCCCACACCACCGACCGCGGCGATTATACGGCTAGTTTCCGTCCTCACCACGACGGTTTTGTGCTCACCATGACGCCCAAGCAACTGGACACCGAACACCGCTCTTTCTATGCGGAAGACGACGCGGTGATTCACGCGGATGATCAGAAGCCGGCGGATGAGGATTCGCCGAAGATAAAGTGAGGCGGCTCAAGGGCGAGCCCGCGAGTTTGAGCTACGAACTGCGGCCGGTGGGCGGGCCATCGTCGCTTTCCTTGCGCACCAGTGGAGCGGGAGGGGCATTGGCCTGCAGACGCGCGGCTGACAAAACGCCTGCCCGCTTGAGTTCCTTGAGAATCTCGTCGCGTTCCCTAGCCCCGTAGTCTCGGGCGAAGCGAGTGAGAGCCTCGGTCAGAATTTCGTGGTGATGTACATTCTCCAGTCCGGGTTCGCGCGTGATATTCAGCCACAATCGATGAAGCAAGAGAACATCCTCGTCTTTCATGGTGGGTGTGTGGGGCCCAATACGGAAAGTTTCGAGGTGGTCGTCGGGATGAACGACTTGCAGCACAAATTGGCGCTTCGGCTCTGATAGGGATTCCCAGGCACGGCCCAGAGCAAAGGCCTGCTCCTCGGGCGTCATCTTGCTCGACACACCGATGACGACGGCTGACGAATCAAGATTGTTGGCGGTCTGTACGATGGCGGTCCAGACGTCACCGGCGGGAACGACCAGTAGCGAAACTTTCTTACCGAAGCTTTCGGCGACGGCCACGGCGCGTGTGAAGAGAGTCTGCTCGTAATCACTAAATATCTGGTCGGGGACCAAGTCGTAAGCGGCGGAGCCAAAGCGGCTGACGCGGGCTGACATGACCACGACATCCTGTTCGCGAATGTCAAATTTTTCGAGCGCCCAGCGGAGGTGGGTCAGCGTGTTGTAGTCGCGCACTGGAACCAAAACATTGCCGCGGCGGATGTTGAGGCTTTCGCGCTCAACGGTGTCGCGCTGCAGCAACTGGAACTGGTCGTGCATGTGGTCATGCGCTGCAGCCTTTTTCTTGCGATTGGTGAATTCGGAGATGGTAAAGATCACAAAGAAGACAGCCGAGAAGGCGATACCGGAGACCGTGGCGACGGACTTGGTAAAGAGGTTGATGAGGGCGGTGGCCAGCAGCACGGCAGTGATCGAGGCCATGCCGAACGGGATCTCATAGCCGCCAATTCGAAAATTGATGGGCACTTTCCAGCCGCGCTCGCCTTTGTACTTGAATCGGAGAACGAGCATGGCCAGGCCTTTGAAGGCAAAGCTCCAGATGACGCCGAAGGCATAGGCTTCGCCGAGGGCGTAAACATCGCCGCGACTGGCGATGACGGTGAAGACCTGAAGGATAACGATGAGATTGATGATGCGGTAGCTGGTGCCGAATTTGCGGTGGGGGAAGCGGAACCAGTCCGAAAGCACGCCGTCTTCAGAAACGCGGTTCAGCACACCGTTTGAGCCGATGATGGCGGTGTTGACGGCGCCCGACAGAATGAGAAAGCCAACGACCACGACAAAGCCGCGGAAGAAAAGTCGAAGCAGTTCAGGCCCGTACATATACATGGCCAGGCCGGCGATGAGGTTGTCTTTGTAGACCGGAACGCGAACCGCATCGGGGATGAGCATGACCGCCAGCAGGGCCGTCAGTCCGGTAAAGATGAAGCTGTAGAGCGCGATCACGATCGCGGCCTTCTTCAGGTTCATGAGCTTGGGATGCGCGAGTTCGCGATTGACCTGAGCGAGCGATTCCTCGCCACTCATGGCGAGAACCGAGTGGCCGAAGGCGATCATGATGCCGAGAATGCCAAACCTCTTCGCTAGGCTCTGATCGGGGAAGCTGTGGTGCAGGAAGCCGAGTGACTCCTTGGTGAAATGGAGGTTCGCGGGGGTGGGCAAGGGCACGTGCTGGTAGCCGACCTTAAAGAGGGTGAACACGGCCCAGCCCAGCAATGCGACAACCATGACGGTGGTGATCTGCATCACCCAAAGGGCTTTCTCGCTGGACTCGTGGATGCCCTTGATGTTCTCCCACCAGTAATAAATTGTGACGGCCAGGGCAAAGGCTACCGAGGTCCAGTTAACATCAAACTGCGGTGTACCGTGGAAGATATTGTGGACGGCGCGCGGGACCCAGCCGTGGGAGTCGGCGGTGATCATGACTTCGTTGAGGAGGCCGACGATGTATTGTCCAGCAGACACACCGGAGATGGGGCCGGTCAGGACGTAGTCGAACATCAGTGCCGAGACGCTAAGTTTAGCGAGAGTGCCACCCAGAGCTTCTTTGACAACGCGGTAAACGCCGCCCCGAACGAACATCGAGCAGCTTTCGACGTAGACGGCTCGTACCGTGAACGAAAAAAGCATGACCCCGACGATAAACCAGGGAGCGGACTTGCCGACGGCCTGCTCCGCGATGCCACACGCGTAGAAAGCGGAGGACGCGAGGTCATTGAGAACAATGGCCGCCGCCCGCCAGTAGGAGATGAACGTGAGCATTACCGACGTGGCGACGACGATGCGAACGCGGTTGGAACCGTTATTGACGGGCTGTAGGGGCGATGACATGCAAGGAGAGCAGGTGAATTTAGGAGTGCGGCGTGTCCTCCATGCCGAACAGGGTTTCAATGTCCTCGACGAAAGTGACGAGAAGAACCAGCGTCGACCCGATGAGGCCGATGGCGAACATGCCTTCCAGTATTCGCACCAGCAATGTGCCCAGGAAAGAAATCACCAAGCCATGTTATCCGATATAACCGGAATAGAACAATCAGCTTGCGGGAATCGTGTGAGCAAACTGGAGTTTGCTATGCTTGCGCGGTGAGAAAAATCCACTCGGGTGCGTGGGTGCTGGTGGTACTGTCTGCGGCATTGCAAGCCGTGATCTTTCCCCTTCTCGGGTTGTATGGTTTGGCTTGGATCGCGGTGGCTCCGCTGCTGGTGGCGATTCTGCGAGCGCGGGTCCCCGAGACGTTGCACCTGGACGGGCAGGAGCGGTTGCTGCCTGCGGCCCCGTGGCAGGGTTTTGTGCTCGGCTACGGGTGTGGGATTCTCTGGGTAGCCGGGAGTTTCTATTGGATTTTCGACACCATGCGTCAGTACGGCGGGCTCCCGGTTCCGGCCGCGCTGCTGGCGCTCATCCTCTTTAGCCTGTACATCGGGCTTTATCAGGGCCTTTTCGGGCTGTTACTGGCGACGGTGGCGGGAGGGACCGGATCCAAGCCTGCCGATTCCGCGGCATACGTCCGGCGCGCGCTCGTGGCCGCTCCGTTTCTTTGGGTGGCGGTTGAACTGGCCCGAACCCGGAGCAGTCCGGTTCCATGGGAGCTAATCGGATATTCGCAGACGGGAAACTTTGCCCTGACGCGGATTGCTTCCCTCACGGGTGTCTACGCGCTTTCGTTCGAGATCGTGCTCGTGAACAGCGTGTTCGCGGCGGCGTTTCTCGCACCGAAGGAGCGGCGAAAGTGGCTGCTGGGGGCGGCGTGCGCGGCAGCGGTGCTTTTGCAGGCAGGGCAATGGCTGGCGCCTCCAACGGTCGCGACGGATCACACTGCGGTTTTGGTGCAACCGAACATTCCCGTCCAGGAAGGGGGCGCATGGACGAAGGAATATTTTGAGAGCACGTTGCGGGACTTGACGGCGACCAGTCTGCATCCCGCGAGGGAAAAAGCCGGGCAGCACTATGACTTTATTGTTTGGCCCGAGTCGCCTTCGCCGTTTTACACGAACGATCCCTTGTTTCGAGATGCGGTGAGCGAGTTAGCGCGGCAGTCGGGAACCTGGGTAGTGGCAGGCTCGATTGGAATTAACCCCGCGATGCACGCCGCGATAAACGGCGGCGGCGAAGGGTCGCAGATTTTTAACTCTGCCGCGCTGGTCAGTCCGCAGGGGGAGTGGGTTGGACGCTACGACAAAGTGCATCTTGTCCCTTTCGGCGAATACCTGCCATTTCCCCAGATGTTTGCCTTTGCCGGAGGGCTGACCAAGGAAGTGGGAGAGTTTCAGCGCGGCACTTCGCGCAGGCCGCTCGCGGCCGGAGACGAGCGACTCGGGACGTTTATCTGTTACGAATCGATTTTTCCCGACGAGGTGCGGCAGTTTCCGCTCGAGGGGGCGCAGGTTCTGGTGAATATCTCGAATGACGGCTGGTATGGCGACAGCGGCGCGTGGAAGGAGCACATGCGAGAGACGCAAATGCGCGCGATCGAGAATGGACGCTGGCTGCTGTTGGCTACCAATACGGGGATCACGGCGGCAATTGACCCGTATGGGAGGATCGTAGCGGCCACTCCGCGCAAGGTTCGCACCGCGCTGGCGGCACCCTATGCGCTGACGACGGGTACCACTTTCTACACGCGGCATGGCGATTGGTTCGCGTATCTGTGTGCGATAATTTCAGCAGGCGCGCTGCTGGCGCGCGTTGTATTTCCTCAGGGGCTAAAGCCCCGGCCTTGAGGGAGATTTTGCGGCGCGGCTGAAGCCGCGCCCTTGCAAAGCGGTACGTCGGATGCCTGCAAAGTGTTTAATTAGATGAGTTACTGATTCATAACAATTAGCGAGCAAGAAACAATGGCTGATGAAATGGAACAGCAATACGCCCCTCTGAAGACCAAGGTTCACGATCTCCGGGAGTATCTTTGACGGCGACAAACTGCGCCAGCAGTTCGCCGAAATAGAGAAGCAGGCGGCGGATCCCAGTCTGTGGTCGAATCCTGAAAAGTCTCAGCAAGTGATGCGCGAACGAAAGCGCCTGGAGAGCTTGTTGTCGCTCGAGGGCGACTTGGCGCGGCGCACCGGCGACATCGCTGCCTATTTTGATCTGGCAGGCGAGGGGGAGAACGTTACCGCTGAGTTGCAGCGTGAATTGGATTCGCTCCGCGAACTGGTGGACCGGGTTGAAACCGAGACGCTACTTTCGGGCGAGAACGACGGACTGAACGCTATCGTGACCATACATCCGGGGGCCGGGGGCACGGAGTCGCAGGACTGGGCGGAGATGCTGCTGCGCATGTATCTTCGCTGGGCGGAGCGGCAGGGATTCAAGACCGAGATGTACGACTACCAGCCGGGAGAAGAAGCGGGGATCAAGTCGGCGACCTTTTCGGTGATTGGACAGTATGCGTTCGGATATTTGTCGAGCGAGATAGGAGTGCATCGGCTGGTGCGGATTTCTCCGTTTGATCAGGCGAAACGGCGGCACACTTCATTTGCGAGCGTCTACGTTTCACCGGAGATTGACGACAGCATTGAGGTCAGCATCAAGCCGGATGACATTCGGATTGACACGTACCGGTCGAGCGGCAAGGGTGGACAGCACGTGAACACGACGGATTCGGCGGTGCGAATCACGCATATCCCGACGGGCCTGGTGGCCAATTGCCAGAATGAGCGCTCGCAGCACAAAAATAAAGAGAAAGCGATGAGCATGCTGCGCTCCAAGATTTACGAGTTTGAGTTGGAGAAAAAACGCGCAGTCACGAAGAAAATCGAGGACTCAAAGCTGGATATCGATTTCGGCTCGCAGATACGGTCGTACGTGCTGCAACCGTACCGCATGATCAAGGATCACCGGACGAAGCTGGAGATTGGCGACGTGGATCGGGTAATCGACGGCGATTTACGGCCGCTGATGCAGGCGTATTTGCGGATGCGGCGAGGCGAGAAGGGATCGTGAGCGAGCGCGCTGCAGACATTCGCCGTGGAATGAATCTGGAGTACGTAACGGTGGTGTGGAATCTGCTGGAAGCGGCGGTCGCGCTGATTTTGGGTGCGGTGGCCGGGAGTATCGCGTTGGTGGGGTTCGGGCTGGATTCGCTGATCGAAGTGTCGTCCGGGGGTATTTTGCTTTGGCGCCTGAGTGCAGATCACGACGAAGACCGAAGGGAACAAATCGAGCGGCGGGCGCTGATGTTGGTTGGCGTGAGTCTGCTGCTGTTGGCGATGTACGTTGCGGCAGAATCGTTCTTCAATCTGGTCCGGCGAGAAGTTCCGGAGCGGAGTCTGCCGGGAGTGGGATTGGCCATCGCGTCCTTGATTGGGATGCCTCTTCTGGCGCGGGCAAAGCGTCGAGTTGCATCTTCGCTCGGAAGTTCGGCTCTGCAAGCGGATTCGCGTCAGACCGATATTTGCGCTTACCTCTCGGCGGTTCTGCTGTTGGGGCTGCTTCTGAACGCGGTTTTCGGATGGTGGTGGGCGGATCCTGCGGCTGGACTCGTGATGGTGCCCTTGATCGCTTACGAAGGCACCGAGGCTTTGCGCGGAAAAACATGCTGTCGCCCTTGCGCTTAGATATCGACCGGAATCACAACTTTATGCGAGCGACGAAGAGATGTTCGTTGAAGCAGCCAGCCCTTGGCCCGCGGCTGCAGCGTGCGTTTCGTTATGCTGCCGCAAAACACGACGGGCAGACGCGGAAGCAGACGGCTGTGCCGTATCTTTCACATCTGATGGCAGTGGCCTCGCTGGTGCTGGAAGCGGGCGGTGACGAGGATATGGCGATCGCGGCGCTGCTACATGACGTGGTCGAGGATTGCGGTGGAATGCCGAGATTGCGCGAAATCCGCAGACAGTTTGGTGCGCGGGTCGCGAGAATTGTGGAAGGTTGCACCGATTCCTTTGGCGGGCCGAAACCGGAGTGGGTGGAGCGGAAGAAGGACTACCTGCGGGAAGTGAAGCACGCCGACGCCGAGACGCGGCTGGTGTCGGCCTGTGACAAGCTGCACAACGTGCGCACGATTCTGGCGGATTACAGAAAAGACGGGGAATCCATCTGGGCGCGGTTCTCTGGGAGAAAGGAAGGCACGCTCTGGTACTATCGCGCGTTGAGCGATGAATATCAGCGGCGAGGCCCGAACCGTATTACGCGTGAGCTCGAGATTACGGTGTCTGAATTGGAACGGTCGGTGAAGCGGCAGTCGCGATCATCCAAGAAAAAAGCAGCGGCACGTTCCGGGAGATGAACCATGCCCCGAATGCTTGATTTGATCCGCAATTCGCAGGTGCCATCGAACCTGATGCAGTCGGCGGCCCGAGGAGCGCTTTCGGTGCCGCCCGACGAGAATATTGAAATTCTCGTCTACCTGGCGGTCCATCACAAATTGTTTGGTTCGCAAGCGCGGCTGACCCTGGCGGGATGGGACGAAAGAGCTTCTGTGACGGTGGCTGCCGATCCCAAGACGAGCGCCGAGGTGTTGGGCTATTTAGTTGCGCCGGAGAATCTTAGAATCGCTCTGCTGCCTGCGTTAGCGGAAAATCCGGCAGTCAGCGAAGAGGCGTTGGACCGGCTGGCTGGGTCGGGTGCGCGACAGGTCGTAGAAGCCTTGTTGACGAGTGCGCGAGTGACGACGTCGCCGCGGTTGTTGCACGCATTGCAGGTAAATGCGAACCTGCGGCCGAATGAACTGGCGGAGATTGGGACGAAGCTGGCTGCTTTGGAGGCGAGCCCGGCCGCGGCAACGGGCGCCATGGAAGCCGATGCACCCGACGAACTGGTCGAGATTGCAGTCACAAAGTATCTGCAAGAGAACGCGGCGGAGTTGGCAGCCGAAAAAGACAAGGAGTTTCAGCCCATCGGCATGGGGCTGGAGGATCTAACCGCCGAGGTTGCGGCTGAGAGTGAGGCGGAGGCGGCCGCGGCGAGCGCCAGCGCTGAAGCGGCCAAGATCGCGGCGGAAAAATCGGCGGCGGCGGAGGCCGCTGTCAAGGCCAAGAAGCATGTCGTGCCGGGTCACGAGGAAAGGCGCGACAGCCCGCTGCAGAAGATTGCGAAGCTCAATATCACGGGCCGCATTGCGCTGGCCATGCGCGGTAATAAGGAAGAACGGTCAATCCTGATCCGTGATTCCACCAAGCTCGTATCCCTGGCGGTGCTCGACTCGCCGAAAGTTTCCGATGCCGAAGTCGAACGGTTTGCGCTCCAGAAAAATGTGCTGGAGGCGGTGCTGCGCGGGATTCCCATGAGAAGGAAGTTCGCGAAAAACTACGCCATCATGCGCAACCTGGTGTTTAATCCGCGCACGCCAATGGATTTGTCGCTCGGGCTGATGAAGAACCTGCTGGTTCATGATCTGAAGAACCTGTCCGGGAATAAAGAAGTTTCGGATACGGTTCGCAAGCTGGCGCTGCGGATGTTTAAGCAGAAGGTGGAGAAGAAAGGCTAGTAGCCAGTGCCTAGTACCTAGTAGCTGGTACCTAGACAAAACATGGGACAACACTTCAAAGATTTGGTGGTTTGGCAGAAAGCCATGAAGATGGTCACGGAGGTTTGCAAGCTCACCGACAGCTTTCCAAAGAGAGTGCTGTATAGCCTGATTGATCAAGTCCGCCGCGCAGCAGAATCTGCGTCGAGCAATATTGCCGCGGGACAGGCGCAATGACTCAATCTGATCCTATCTACGAGCTGTTGTTGCGGGCGAAGACGATTGCCGTGGTGGGACTGTCGGAGAGCCCGATGCGGCCGAGTCACGGCGTCTCTGCCTATATGCAGGCGGCTGGATACAGGATTATTCCCGTGAACCCTCAGATTGCGGAGGCGCTTGGGGAAAAGTCGTATCCGTCGCTGCTTGAAATCCCGGAGAAGATTGATCTGGTCGACGTGTTCCGGCGGCCGGAATATGTGGATGAGATTGTGGATCAGGCCATGCAGTTGAAGATTCCCGCGATCTGGCTGCAGGAAGACGTGATCAACGAACGCGCGGCGGAGAAGGCGCGGAAGGCGGGAATCTTTGTGGTGATGGACCTCTGCGTTTTGAAGGAGCACCGGGCGCGATTCCGGTAGAGAAGGCAACTCGCGTCAGCGTTTCTTGATTCGTTTGATTTCTTCCAGCCGTTCGCGAATCCGTTTTTCCACTCCTTCATTGGTTGGGTGATAGTACACGCGGTCGCGCAGGCTGTCGGGAAGGCACTGCATGTCGGCAACCTTCGCGTCTGTGTCGTGGGCGTACTGATAGTCCTTGCCGTAGCCGAGGCCCTTCATCAGGCTGGTGGGGGCATTGCGCAGGTGGAGGGGGACGGATTCGGCCGCGGTATGCTCCACGTCCTGCAAAACCGCGCCGTAGGCGGCGTAAAGGGCGTTCGATTTGGGTGCTACCGAAAGATAGACGACGGCTTGGGCCAGGGCGAGATTGCCTTCGGGCATGCCGATGAAATCGACAGCGTCGCGGGCGGCCATGCAGAGGGCTAGGGCGGTGGGCTCGGCAAAGCCGATGTCTTCTATGGCCATGCGGACGACGCGGCGGGCAATGTAGAGCGGGTCTTCTCCCGCTTCGAGCATGCGGGCGAGCCAGTAGAGGGCGGCGTCGGGATCGCTGTTGCGAACCGACTTGTGCAGCGCGGAGATGATGTTGTAATGCTCTTCACCGCCTTTGTCGTAGAGCAGGACCCGCTTCTGAACTGCTTCCTGGATCGTCTGCTCGGAGAGAGAGTCCGCCTTTGCCTGTTGCGCCAATGAGGCGGCGACTTCGAGCACGTTGTAGGCGCTACGGGCGTCTCCGCTGGAGTAGGCGGCAATTTTGCGCAGAGCCTCGTCGGCGGCTTCGAGATGTAGCTGGCCAAGGCCGCGTTCCGCATCGTTGAGTGCGCGGCGCAGAATGACGACTATCTGATCTTCGGTTAGCGGTTTCAGGACATAGACGCGGCAACGAGACAGTAGCGCGCCGTTGATTTCGAACGATGGATTTTCGGTGGTGGCGCCGATCAGGCGAATGCTGCCTTTCTCGACGTGTGGGAGGAAAGCGTCCTGCTGGGCTTTGTTGAAGCGATGGATTTCATCGACGAAAACAATGGTGCGCGTGCCGTACTGACGGGCGCGGTCGGCATCGCTCATGACTTGCTTGATTTCCTTGATGCCGGCGAGCACGGCGGAAAACTCAATGAAATCGGCCTTGGTGATGCCGGCAATAATTTTGGCGAGGGTGGTCTTGCCCGTGCCCGGAGGGCCCCAGAAAATCATCGAGGTGGGGTCGTCGCGTTCGATCTGCACGCGAAGCGGTTTGCCGGGGCCGACGAGATGCTCCTGCCCGACAAATTCATCGAGCGTGCGCGGG
>VFSW01014677.1_pt1 | contig 10811 bp, 10 predicted proteins | sample 5358111 | NCBI WGS metagenome assembly VFSW01 (sample SAMN11554181, study PRJNA540505) | mine drainage metagenome | isolation source: sediment from site ElyBrook_90M | place: USA: Ely Copper Mine, Vershire, VT | collected 2017
TCACGCCCGCTACTACCCGATGGCGCTCGTCTTCCTCGCCTTCGACATGGAGATGGTCTTCATGTACCCGTGGGCGGTCGTCTTCGTCGCCGTGGGCGTCGTCGCGATGGTGGAGATGGGCATGTTCATCGTGATCCTGCTCCTTGGAATCCTGTACGCCTGGCGCGAGAAGGCCCTGGACTGGGCATGACGTCGCTGCTTCGCCGGCTGGCCGTCCGCGCCCCGGTCCCGGTGTACGCGGTCGCGGGGCTCGGCGGCCGCGCCACCGTCCAGGACCTGCGCCTTTCGGGCCGGATCTCCATGGTCGACACCCCGCGCGCGGCGAACGTCCTGCTGGTGGCGGGGTCCGTCGGCGCAGGACATGCTGAAGCGCTGGCGCGCGTCCACGACGCGCTGCCCCACCCCCGCGCGACGATCCTGTGGAACACCGACGCCGCCGGGCTCCGGATCGCCGGCGCGCTCGACCTGTCGTCGGCATCCGACCTCGCCGAAGGCATCCAACAGGCCTTCACGACCCTCGTGACCGGGTCGCGGCGCTCCGAGGGTCCCCTCCTCCCGGACGCGGAACCCGTCGAGTGGCGAGGACTCGGGCCCTACGGGCAGGGCGGCAGCGGGATGACGGGCGGCACGCCCTACGGGCGGCCCATGGCGGATCTCGGGCCGGATCGGGATGGGCTCCGCCTGGACGTGGTTCCCACCTTCCTCGGACCGTTCCAGTGGCCGCTTCCAGCTGGGCTCGTGCTCGATCTGAACGTGGCCGGCGACCTGATCGTCGACGCCGCGGTCGCGAGCTCCGTGATCGGCTCGCACGAGGCGATGCCCGTCCCCTCGATCTTCGTCCGTGCCCTGACGGAGTCGGTCGCCGTCGCCGACATCGAGGTCGCGCGCGCACGCGATCACCTGCGCTGGACTGCCGATGCCCTGCGCGTCCAGGGCCTGCCGGCCCTCGGCCTTCGGGCGTTGGCGCTCGCCACCCGGACGCCCGCCCCCACGGGGGCCGAGGTGCGCGGACTCGAGCGCCGCCTCGCCCGGACCGGCGTGTTCCGATGGTCGCTGCCGAAGGCCCTCGGTCGACTCCAGCCCACGCTCGTGGGCACAGGGCTTGGACCCGTGTCGCGCGCGGCCGGCCTGTCCGCGGACGTCCGGCTGGATGACCCGACGTATCGAGCCCTCGGGTTCGAGGCGATCGTGGGGACGTCCGACGACGCCGCCTCGCGGTGGAAGCTGCGACTCCAGGAGGCGGCACGCAGCCTCGACCTCGCAGCGCGCGCCGGAGCAGCCCGGACGAACGTCAGCGGCGTCGTCGAGGGGCCGCGAGGGCGCATGGCCGCCGGCGACGCACCGACCGGACGGGCGCTCGAGATGCTCCCCGGGCTGGTGGTCGGGCTCGGATGGGGCGACGCGATCGCATCGATCGTCAGCCTCGACCTCGACCTGGGCGAGCTGGCCAGCGCCGGGCAGGTCGCCGCGGTCGTGGCATGAGCGAGCCGTTTCCGGTACCCGTCGCCATCGCGACCGTTGCCACCCTGCTCGCAACCGGAAGCTACGCCGTGTCGGTGGCTGATCGGTTGGCGGGCGCCGCGGTTGCCGGGCGGTCGGTGCCCATGCGCCGACTCCTGATCGCGCCACTCGCTGCCGTCTCCCTGTCGGTCGCCACGTCGCGGACGACCACCGAGCGTCCCGATGCTGCGGGATGGGCCCTTGCGCCGGCCATGCTGGCAGCGCTTGCGGCCCTCGCCATCTCGCTGCTGCCGCTGGGACCGGGTGAGGCGCCCGCCGATCCCGACACGGGCTTCGTCGTCTTCTCCGCGGCCATCGCCTTCGTCATGATCGCGGTGTTCCTCCACGGCTGGTCGCCCAACTCCCCGCTGCCGTTGCATGGCGCCTACCGCTACGGCGCGATGGCGCTGTCGTTCCAGATCCCGTTCCTGCTGGCGATGCTCGCCACCGCCATGCCCGCGCAGTCCCTGTCGCTCGTGCGGATCGTCGAGGCGCAGGCGCCTCTGTGGAACGTCATCCGGGAGCCGCTGGGTCTGCCGCTGTACCTGGTCGCCGGCATGGCCGTGACCTTCTGGGGTCCACTCAACCTGTCAGATGGCTCCGACCTGGCGGGTGGCACGTCCGTTGAGGACGCCGGGGTGGGTCGCCTGCTCTGGGGGTTCGCCCGGGCCGCGATGCTCGTCGCCGTGGCCGCGATGGGCGCCGCCGCCTTCCTCGGCGGGTACTACGGACCCGTGCTTCCCGGCCCGCTCTGGGTGATCGTGAAGACGCTGCTGCTCCTCGCGGGCATCGTCGCGGCCGGTCACCTGTTCGCGAGGATCAGGATCGAGCAGTTCGTCACGGTGGCGTGGGTCGCCCTGGTCCCGCTCGCGCTGCTCAACGTGTTCGTCTCGGGGGCGTTCCTGCTGTGATCGACCCCGTCGTCGTGGACGTCGCGTTCTTCTCGTTCGCCGCGATTGCGATCGTGGCCGGCGTTCGCGTGTTCCGGACCGATTCGATGGTGCGCGCGGCCTTCTACCTGCTGGCCTCGTTCGCCGCGGTCGGCGGGATCATGGTGCTGCTGGGGGCCGAGTTCCTGGGCATGGTGCTGATCCTGATGATGGCGGGCGAGATGCTCGTGATGGCGATCGTCATGGTCATGTTCATGATGAACCCGGCCGGGCTGAACCCGATGGTCATGGTCCACCAGAACCGGGTCGCTGCGGTGGCCGGTGTCGTCGCGTTCCTGGCCCTCGCCGCGGTCGGCCTAACCGGGGACTTCCCGGACCGGCCGGCGCCGAACCCGCCCGCGGCGACGGTGGAGCTGGGCCAGGAGCTCCTCGGCAACTCCATGCTCGCGTTCCAGACGGCCGGGGTGACCCTGCTCGCGACGATGATCGGCGCGGTGGCCATCGCGGGGTCGCGGGGGCGGTACGGCTCGGCCGAGGACGGATCCGTCGAGCCCGGGCTGCAGCCCGATGAGGAGCCGGCGTGACGACCGAGGCCGTCCTGGTCGTCGCCGCTGCCCTCTTCGGGATCGGCGTGTACGGGGCGCTGAGCCAGCAGTCCTTCGTCATGCTCATGATGGGCATCGAGCTGATGATCAACGGAGCCCTCCTCGCCCTGGTGGTGCTCTGGGCGCGGGCGGCCGGGGGCGATCCATCAGGCTTGATGCTGGGCGTCGTCTTCATGACCGTGATGGCCGTCGAGATGGCCCTGGGCTTCGCGCTCATCACGGGCGTCTACCGCGTTCGCCGGGCCGACATCACCGAGAAGCTCCGACGGCTCAAGGGATGAACCCGCTGGTCCTTCCCCTGGTCCCGGTCGGCGCGGCGGCCGCGATCGTCATGCTGCGCGCGCGGCCCCGGGCCCTCGGTCCGATCGCCGTCGCCGGCCTCGTCCTGACGCTGCTGGTCGCCATCGTGGCGGCGTCCGGCGGGTGGGCGGTCCAGATCGCCTGGAGCCCGGCGATCGCGCTCAGGCTCGAGGTGTCGGGCTTCGGGCGGGTCATGGTCGTCCTCGTGCCCCTGGTCGCCACGCCGATCGTGGCGTACGCCGCCGCGACGGAGGACGACGGGAGGGATCGCCTCCTGGCGCTCCTGCTCGCGTTCGTCGGCGCCATGCTCCTGCTCGTGGTGGCGGCCGACTTCGTGAGCCTGCTGCTGGGCTGGGAGCTTGTCGGCGCGACGTCGTGGGCCCTGATCGGGCACGGCTGGCGCGAGCGGGCCAACGCCGACGCGGGGACGCAGGCCTTCCTGACCACACGCCTCGGAGACCTGGGCCTGTACGCCGCCGCGGGTGCGACGCTGGCGGCCACCGGAGGCTTCGGCTTCGCGGGCGTCGCGGGCGCGGGGTCCCCGTGGCGCGAGATCATCGCCGGTGGCGTGCTCCTCGCGGCGGCGGCCAAGTCCGCCCAGGTTCCGTTCAGCCCGTGGCTGTTCGCGGCCATGGCCGGTCCCACCCCCGTGTCCGCCCTGCTGCACTCCGCCACCCTGGTTGCCGCGGGGGCGTACCTGCTGATCCGCCTTTCCCCGCTGCTGACGCCGGTGGGCTGGTTCCTGCCTGCGGTGACCATCATCGGCCTCGCGACGGCCTTGTCGGGAGGCGTCGTCGCGCTGGCCAACACGCACGCAAAGCGGGTCCTTGCCGCCTCGACGTCGGCGCAGTACGGGCTCATGTTCATCGCCGTCGGCGCCGGGTCCACCGCCGCGGCGGGCGCGCAGCTCGTCACCCACGCCGCGTTCAAGTCCCTGCTGTTCCTCGCGGCCGGCGTGGCCATCCATGCCGCCGGGACGACCGATCTCCGGTCGATGCGGCTCGGCCGGGTGCTGCCACGCGTCGCCCTGGCCGCCGGGATCGGCGCCCTGGCCCTCGCCGCGGTCCCGCCGCTGGGCGGGGCCTGGACCAAGGAGGCCATCCTGTCGGCGGCGGCCGAGGCGTCCCCTGCGCTCGCCGCGGGCGTCCTCGTCGCCTCCTTCCTGACAGTCGCCTACGCAGGCCGGTTCTACGTGCTCGCCTTCGGGCGCGGGACCACGTCGCCGGGCGTGCGGCGACCGGGGCGCATCGAGCTCGCTGCGCTGGCGCTGCTCGCCGCGCTCACCCTCGCGCTGGCGCTCCTGTGGCTGCCCGCCTCGGGCCCGGTCGTCGAGCGGCTCGTCGGGGGCGGGCTGCCGGCCGGCGCCCCGTGGGAGATCGTGGCGTCGCTGGCCGTGATCGGGCTGGGCGTCCTGGCCGTGTCCCTGGTCGATCGGGGCGGCCGCCTGGGTGACCTCCTGCCCGGCGCGACCGGGCGCGAGGCCGTCGGCGACTGGCTCGGGCTGCCGAGCCTGCAGCACCGCCTGGTCGTGGCGCCGGTCCTCGCGCTGTCCGCAGCGCTCGCTCGCGCCGACGACCGCGTGATCGACGCGGGCGTTCGGGCCGCCGGCCGCATCGCCGTCGCGGTGTCCGGCCTGGGCGCCCGACGCCTCGACCTGTCGATCGATCGCATCGTTGGCGCCATCGCCTCGTCCTCGGTCGCCGCTGCCCGCATTTCCCGCGCTGCAGACGACCACGGGGTCGACGCGGCTGTCGAGGGGACCGCGCGCGGCCTTGGCCGCGCCGGGCTCGAGAGCCGGCGGCTGCAGACCGGCCTGAGCCATCACTACTTCGTCCTGGGCGCCGTGGGGCTCGTCGCGATCGCGGCGATCCTGGCGATCGGGCGCTGACCCCATGACCCGAGGAGCCGCCCGGTGCTGACAGCCGCCATCTTCCTGCCCATCCTCGCCGCGGCCGTTCTGGCGCTGCTGCCGCGAGACCGAGGGCTTGGCGCCCAGCCGCGACGCCTTGTGGCCGTGGCCACGGTCGTCGCGGCCGTGCCGCTCGTGCTCCTGGCCGTCGCCTGGCTGCGCTTCGGGGGGTCAGGCGGCTTCGAGCAGGTGGAGACGCTGCCGTGGATCCCGTCCCTGGGGATCGCGTACCGCGTCGGGATCGACGGCCTGTCCCTGCCGCTGGCGGCGATGACCGCGCTCATCTTCGTCGTCGCGGTGCTGTATCCCGTCGACCTTCGCGGGCGGCCGCTGGCGTACTTCGCCCTGGTCCTGTTCCTGGAGGGCGTCTCGATCGGCCTGTTCCTGGCGCTCGACCTGTTCCTGTTCTTCGTCTTCTGGGACGTCTCGCTGGTCGCGATGTACTTCCTCATCGGGGCGTGGGGCCACGGCGACGCCCAGCGGTCGGCGCTCAAGTTCTTCCTCTACACGTTCGCCGGGTCGCTGCCGCTGCTGCTGGCCATCCTCGGGCTCTACCTCGCGACCGAGCCGCGCACCTTCGACATGGCCGAGATCATCCGCCAGCAGCCCCTCGCCGGGACCGGCGTGTACGCCACCCTCGTGTTCGCGGGCTTCTTCATCGGCTTCGCGATCAAGACCCCCATCGTCCCCTTCCACACCTGGCTGCCGCCGGCCCACGTCGACGCCCCGGGTCCGGCGTCCGCCATCCTCGCCGGCGTGCTGCTCAAGATGGGCACCTACGGCTTCGTGCGGATCCTCATGAGCATGGTGCCGGGCGTCTGGGCCGAGCTGGCGCTCCCGATCGCCGTGCTCGCCGCGGTCTCGATCGTCTACGGCGCCCTGGTGGCCCTCGCCCAGACGAACCTCAAGCGGCTCATCGCCTACACCAGCGTCAACCACATGGGCTACGTGATCCTGGGGCTCGCGGCTGCCGGGGCCGCGGTCACGGGCCAGGAGGCGGCCCGGGCGATCGCCCTGACCGGGGCGACCGTCGAGATGGTCGCCCACGGCCTGATCACGGGCGCCCTGTTCCTCATGAGCGGGTCCATCCTGGCCCGGGGCGGGACCTACGACATGGATGCGTACGGCGGGCTGCTCGACAAGGCGCGCAGGCTGACCGTGCTCATGGCCCTCATGGCGTTCGCCAGCCTCGGCCTGCCGGGCCTGGCGGGATTCGTCGCCGAGGTCCAGATCTTCACCGGCACCCTCGCGGTCTGGCCGGCGCTGGCTGCCGTCGCCCTGCTCGGGATCGTGCTGACGGCGGGCATCTTCCTTCGGATGCTCGGCCGGGTCTTCCTCGGCAGGCTCCCGGAACGACTGGAGCACTTCCCGGACCTCGGGCGGCGCGAGCTCGCCGGCCTCGGCGTGCTGGGCGCGTTCGTCCTCCTGATCGGGCTGGCGCCGGCGTGGCTGCTCGGGGTCGTGGACTCGTTCGCGGGCCCGTTCGTCGGCCGGCCATGAGCGACGGTTCGGTGACGGGCGGCAGGGGCGGGGCGCGATGACCGCGGAGGCGTCGATGGTCTCCATGCTGGGCGACGTCGTGCCGGAGGTCACGGTGGTGATCGGCGGTGTCGTCGTCCTGCTGTACGCCCTGGCGGCGCCGCGCGCCCGACAGCAGGGCGCCGCGTGGCTTGCCCTTGGCACGGTCATCGGTGCGGCGGCGATCACGCTCACCATGCTGGGCGGCGTCCAGGCGCTCACGTTCTTCGGAACCTATGCGCGCGACGATGTCGCGGCCTTCGGCCGGCTCATCGTCCTGCTGGCGACCGCGGCGACGATCCTCCTCTCGGTGCGATGGTTCGCCCGCGATCCCCGTCACGGCGAGTACTACACGCTGCTGCTGTACTCCGCGCTGGGCGCGATGCTGCTCGCCGGCGCGACCGACCTCAAGGAGTTCGTCGTCGCGATGCTGCTGTCATCCGCGACGGGCTTCGTCCTCGCCGCCTACCACCGTCGCTCGACGGCCTCGGCCGAGGCTGCGATCAAGTACTACCTGATCGGCGCGCTCGCGAACTCGGCGACGCTGATGGGCGTTGCCCTGCTGTTCGGGGCCGCCGGAGGCACGACGTTCGCGGCCCTGGCGGCGGGCCTCCCGACGGTTGGGGGGCCGGCGGTGATCGGTGGCGTCTCGCTGGTCGTGGTCGGCCTGGCCTTCAAGCTGGGAGCGGTGCCGGCGCACCCGTGGGTGCCCGACATCGCCCAGGGGGCCCCGGCGCCGGTGGCGGCGTTCATCACGTCGGTCCCCAAGGTCGGCGCCTTCATCTTCCTCGCGAGGTTCGTCATGGTGCTGCCGGCGGGATCCGTCGGGTGGGAGGTGCTCGCGGCGGTGATCGCCGCGGCCACGATGACGCTCGGCAACCTCGCGAGCCTGTGGCAGGACGACGTTCGGCGACTGCTCGGCTGGTCCGCGGTATCCCAGACCGGGTACGGCCTCATGGCGATCGTGGCGCTCGGGCGGAGCGACCTGGCGATCCCGGCCCTGCTCTTCTTCCTCGCCGCCTACGTGCCCGGCAACTTCGCGGCCTTCGGCACCGTGGTCGCGCTGCGCGGACGGACCGCGCTCGCCGATTACGCCGGGGTCGCCCGTGTCCGCCCGTGGCTGGCGGGATCGCTCGCGCTGAGCTTCCTGTCCTTCATCGGGGTCCCGCCGCTCTCGGGGTTCGTGGCCAAGGTTCTGCTGTTCCTCGTCGCGATCCAGGCCGGATTCGCCTGGCTGGCCATCGTGGCGGCGATCAACACGGTGATCTCCATCTTCTACTACGTCCGGGTGCTGGCCCCGGTCTACTTCGGCGATGCCGCGGGCGGGATGCCGACGCTCGGGCGCCTGTCCAGCAGGACCACCGTCACGATGGCCGCGATCCTCGTCCTCACGGGCGTGATCGCCGAGCCGCTGGTGGCTGCATTCTCAACCGCGACGCTGCTCCACTGACCAAGAACTTGAGCCCTCCCGCCTGCGTGGCGCTGGGATCTCATCTGGCACTCATATTCTTCTCAGGTTCATCGCCCACGGTCCCACCACACACAATGGCTGCGATCGCGGCTGGGATGCACCGTTGGCAGGCCCAGCAGCAACGGAAGCCGTTGCTCCGACGGGTTCGAACGCCCGACCGGAAGTGACACCTGACGGAGGCACAGACACACCATGGCCGATGCGACGCGGATCCTGGTCGTCGACGACGACCCGAAGATCAGGACCGTCGTCCGGCGCGGCCTCGCGTACGAGGGGTACCGGGTGATCGAGGCCGCCTCGGGCGAGGAGGGCCTCGAGAAGGCCCGGGAGCACCTGCCGCAGCTCGTCGTCCTCGACGTGATGATGCCGGGGCTCGACGGGCTCGAGGTCACGAGGCGCCTGCGGGCCGCCGGCGACGAGGTCGCCATCCTGATGCTGACCGCGCGCGACGAGGTCAGGGACCGCGTCGAGGGGCTCGAGACGGGCGCCGACGACTACCTCGTCAAGCCGTTCAGCTTCGAGGAGCTGCTGGCCAGGGTCCACGCCCTGCTGCGCCGCCGCTCGGCGCCGGCGGGCGAGGTCCTGCGCTTCGCGGACCTGGAGTTCGACGTGGACGCCCGCGAGGCCCGCCGCGGCGAGCGGCGCATCGAGCTGACCACGACCGAGTACAACCTGCTCCTGCTGCTGATGCGCCACCCGCGCAAGGTGCTGACCCGGGACGTCATCATGGAGCACGTGTGGGCGTACGACTTCGAGGGCGAGTCCAACGTGCTCGAGGTGTACGTGCGCTACCTGCGCAACAAGCTCGAGGCCGCCGGCGAGGGCCGGCTGATCCACACCGTCCGCGGCGCGGGCTACGTGCTCAAGGACGGGTGAGCCGCCTGCCGCCGCTGACCATCCGCGCCCGGCTCGCCCTGCTCTACACGGGCCTGCTGGCCGCCGCCCTGGCCGTGTTCGGCGGCGGGGTCTACGTCGTCCTCAGCGGCCAGCTGGAGCAGTCGTTCAACGCGTCGCTCGTCGCGAACGCCGAGCATGGAGCCGCAGCCCTGGCGCAGGACGTGGACGCGCAGGGCAACTTCGCCACCACGGGCCGCCTCGTGGGCCAGCTTGCATCCACCGGCGGACGGGTCATCGTGCTCAGCCGGGACGGCCTGGAGCTGGCCGACTCTGCGCCACCTTCATCGCCGCCGCTGCCGGTGCGGCCCGAGGACATCGCCGCGGCCAACGCCCACGCACACGCCATCCACGAGGTCTCGGACGCCAACGGGGCCCTCCGGATGACCGTCCAGGCGATCACCGGACCCAACGGGTCCATCAGGGGGTACGTCGTCTGGGCTGACAGCACGAATTCGCTCAGCGCCCTGCTCGCGACCGTGCGCCTGGCCCTGCTGTTCGGCGGCCTCGGCGTGACGGTGCTCGCCCTCGTCGTTGGACTCTTCGTGGCACGCCGAGCCCTGTCTCCCGTGTCCGATGTCACCGACACGGCGCGCGCCATCGCCCTGTCCGGTGACTTTGCGGCACGCGTCGACCGACATGCGACGAAGGACGAGGTGGGGGAACTCGCCCTGGCGTTCAACGAGATGCTCAGCGCGCTCGAGGCGAGCCACCTCGCGCTCCAGCGGTTTCTCGGGGACGCGTCCCACCAGCTCCGGACTCCCCTGACGACCATCCTCGCCAGCCTCGATCTCGCCAGGCGCGCCGATGTCAGTACGGAGGAGCGTGTCGCAATCCTCGCCGACGCGAGGGACGAGGCCGAGCGGATGGGTCGCCTGATCGCCGACCTCCTGTCCCTGGCTCGCGCCGAGGCCGGCGCCCGCCTGGAGTTCCAGCCGGTCGAGCTCGACGCGCTGCTCCTCGAGTGCGTCCGTCGCCAGGGACAGGCCGCACCGCATGTCCGCATGGCGGTAGCTGCGGTCGAGCCGGTGCTCGTGGAGGGCGACAAGGATCGACTCCGTGAGCTCTTCGGGATCCTGCTGGACAACGCGGCCGGTACACCCCGGCCGGGGGGAGCGTGACCGCTCGCCTCGAGGTTCGCGACCTGTCGGCGGTAGTCACCATCGACGACACGGGCATTGGGCTCGATGGCGAGGACGAGCCGCACCTGTTCGAGCGCCTGTACCGTGGCCACCGCGCCCAGGCGTTGCGCCCGTCGGGCACGGGTTTGGGCCTCGCCATCGGTCGTTGGATTGCTGGCGCCCACGGCGGGACCATCCACCTGTCCGGCCGCGCGGCCGGCGGCACGCGGGCCGAGGTCTCCCTCCAGATCAAGGGCACCTGAGGCTCGAGGCGGGTTCGGCTCGCCTGGCGTGCCTCGCTCTGGACGGGAAGTCTCAGACGGCACTCATCGGGCGCTCACCTCGCCCGATCACAGTCGTGCCATGAACCGCGCACGCCCGGGTCGCCGTCGCCGCCGGCCTCGGCTTCACCCGCTCGCACGTGCGCACCGCCATCCCTTGGTCGCCGTCGCCTGCGGGCGACCCGCCCTGCGAGGAGCCGTCGAATGATGCACAAGAACGACCTCACCCCAGTCCCGACCTCGACGGATCCCGTCTGCGGCATGCGCGTGGCCCCCGACAGCACGATCACGGCGGAGCACCGGGGCGTGATCTACCGGTTCT
>VFSW01014678.1_pt1 | contig 10810 bp, 9 predicted proteins | sample 5358111 | NCBI WGS metagenome assembly VFSW01 (sample SAMN11554181, study PRJNA540505) | mine drainage metagenome | isolation source: sediment from site ElyBrook_90M | place: USA: Ely Copper Mine, Vershire, VT | collected 2017
TTCCACAACGGCGCCTGGGGCGCGGTTTTCGGCAACGGATTCGGCAGCGCCACCGGGGACGCCGGCATCTACGTCATGATCGTCGATCCGACGACCGGCCTGAAGACGTTTTACTACTTGAGCACGGGCAGCGCCGCCGCGGGCCTCGCGAACAACGGCATTGCCTACGTGACTTCCGCGGATCTGGACGGCGATCACGTCGTCGACTACGTCTACGCCGGCGACCTGTTGGGCAATGTCTGGCGCTTCGATCTGACGAATTCCAATCCGAGCAATTGGACCGTGTCGACGAGCCCGATCTACACGACGCCCGCGGGCCAGCCGATCACGACCAAGGTGAGCTTTGTGATGGTCCCGAACGGCGCCACGACCCGCGCGCTCATCGAGTTCGGCACCGGCCAGCAAGTGCCCTTGACGAACGTCGCGCCCTCGACCTATGCGACGACGCAACAGGCGCTGTACGGCATCTGGGATTGGAACATGGGCGCCTGGAACGCCATGTCGTCGGTGAAATATGCGAGCCTGCCGGCCGCGGGCGTCGCGGCGCCGGCGACGCCATTATCGGGCGTATCGTCCTTGCAGCAGCAAACGATCATGGCGACCTATGATCCGACCTTGGCCGCCTCCGCCACCTCGAGCACGCCGGCAAGCGCCTATTATTACCGCACCGTCAGTAACAACCCCGTCTGCTGGGCGGATACGGGCGGCTGCAGTCAATTCGGCTGGTACCTGAGCCTCACTTACGGTCACGCCAATCCGGTGGACGTGAACGGCATCTCGACGACGGCCAATACCCTGTACCCGACGGTGTACGAACAGGTCATTTTCAACCCGATCGTCGAAGTCGGCGCATTCATCGTCAATACGACGATTCCGCCGACAAGCTCCGTTCGGACCTGTGCATCGACGCCGGCAGGCGGTTGGACGATGGCGATCAACCCGGCGACCGGCGGCGCGTTCAACCAATCATTCTTCACGGACGCGAACCACAATTTCGTCAACATCAACAATCAGGCGATCAGCGGCGTTGCGTTGAGCGGCACGGGCAGCGTGTCGATCGTCTCCAAAGGGAACACGTATTACGCCGTGACCCAAACCGCGTCGGGGACCGGATCGATCACCAGGATCAACCCGCAGGGCTCCATGAAGGGCGGCCGCCTGACGTGGATCCAGAAGCGCTAGTTCGAATATCATGCAGCGAGAGGCCGCCGATATGCACAGAGAAATTCGGTCGAGACGAACCAGCGAAGCTCACCGCCGCGCGCGCGGCTTCACGCTGATCGAGCTGCTCGTCGCGATGGTCGTCGGCGCGATTCTCATGGCGATCGCGATCCCCGCGTATTCCTCGTTCGTGCGCAAGGGCCGGCGGACCGACGCGAAGACCGCGCTGCTCGACCTGGCAAGTCTCGAGGAGCGCTACTTCAGCACGGCGAACGCCTATAGCGCGAATGCCTCCGATTTGGGCTACGGAACCGCTGCATGGCCGGTCACGGTCGGCGGCGGCTACTATCAGGTCGCGCAGCCCACGGTCGTCGTGGCCGTCGCTCCGAGTTCCACGTCGCCCGCAGGAACGCCGGCGAGCTTCACGATCACCGCAACCGCGATCGGCGACCAGGCGAACGACAGCGACTGCGTTACGTTCACGGTGAATTCGGCCGGGACGCAGACCGCATCCCCGAATGCGTCGGGGAATTGCTGGAAATAAGCCGAGGCGGCGCCGCGCCGCCCGGGCGTCTGACGCTTACCTCTCCCCTACAGCCTACTCGACGCTGTAACCCCGGCCCTCGGCGCATGCGGTCATCGCACGCCGGTAATCGCCGTACGCCTGGCTTGAGGCCTCGCCGCTGGTTTGATTCGCGGCCCATTGCTGACAGGCGCGCCGATCTTCCGACTGTTGTTCGGCGCTCTGTCCCTGCTTCGGATACATGTAAATCTCGCCTGCCGCCGGGCTCTGGTCCTGCGAGTTCGCGCTGCCGCCGCTGTCGGCTACCGGCGGCGGATCGGTCGCGACGTACCCGTCGTAATTCGGATCCCAGGTGTAATACACGTCATTCGCATAGTAGTACGGCATGCCGCCGTACCAATAGGTCGCATAAACACCGGGCAGCACCGGCAAGAACCACGCGAAATCGACGCCGTAATTCACCGCGGGCCAGAAGCCGTTGCCCCAATACCCGCCACCCCAATAAGCACCGTACCAACCCGGATAGTCGTCGTCGTCGCGGCGATAATGTTGCCACTGATGGCCGTTCCAACGATTCCAGTTGCCGTGGTCGGCGCCCGGATAGTGTTGGACGGGATATCGGGTCGCGGACCCGTAATGCGCGCCCGCCGCCGAGCGGGCAGCCGGGTAACGCGGTGCGAAGTGAGCGCCGCCCGCATAGCCATGCGCCGCGTAATGAGGCGCAGCGTAACGCGGCGCCGCGTAGTGCGGGGCGGCGGAAAAACGTGCGCCGCCGGCGAAATGCCCACCGCCACCGCCATGGCCGCCGCCGCCACCACCATGGCCGCCACCGCCACCATGGCCGCCGTCATCGCCGCCGGAATGCCCGTCCGCCAACGCCGGCGTCGCGGCCGCCATCGCCAAACCCAAGGCACCGATCACTAGAACCAGGCGTCCGAATTTGTGGGTCATGACTGCCATTCTCCTAAGCCTTCATCGGATAGACCACGACCAAGCCCCGCAAGTTCAGCTTACGGCGACGGCGAGCGCCCCGGGAGAGGCGTGTCGCCGATTTAATCGTCCTGCCATGATGCGCTGAACATAATCATCGCGGTCCTTCCGGGCGCGGGCTCGAAAAACCGGCCATTGCTGTCGTTGACGATCACTGATCCGACGTAGGACCTGCCGGCGAGATTATCTACGCGCGCGAACTCGGAGAGACGCCATCCCCTGGTTTTCTGGTGAAAGCCGAAGCGCAGATTCGTGACCCAGAAACCGCTCGCGGCATCGCTGTTGCGGTCATCAACATAGATGCGCGCACGGCTTTGTGTCTCCACAGTCGCCGAAAATCCCGCCGGCGCATAGCGCCATGTCAATCCGGCGTAAAGGGCGTTCATCGGCACCGCCGGCAGATAATTCCCGGCGTTCACCGTGGCCGGCCTGCACGGCAAGCCGACGCAGGTCCCGTACCCTTGCGCGACGACCGCGCGGATGTAGGTATACGCGACGCGCGCGCTGAAGCCCGATGACCAGGCCGCAGTGAGGCCCAATTCGGCGCCGCGCCGCGCGGTCTTGCCGATGTTTTGATAAACGGTCCGGCCGAAGGAACTCGCGAGCACCGCGAGTTCGTTGTTGGTCGTTATGTAGAACGCGTCGAGGTCCGCGCGCAGTCGCCGCTCGCCCACTTTGACGCCCACCTCGTAGTTGTTGCTGCGCGATGGCGCGAGATCGAAATTCAGGCCCGGAATACTGCCGTTCGTCGAGCGGTACGCGAGTTCGTTCAAGGTTGGCGTCTCGAATCCCTTGCCGTAAGACGCGTAGGCATTCACCGTGGAGGAAGCCCGGTAGGTGATGCCGGCGACGGGATTCGTGGCGCCATAGCGTACGCTGCTGGCCGGCGCGCCGGCTGGCGCCAGATGATCGCGCGAAGCGACGTCGACGACGCTGTTGCGCACTCCGGCCAACAGACGAACGCGCGCGCCGGGATCCCACTGGGCCTGCAGATATTGGTCGAAGTCGTAGACATGGTTCGCCTCGTCGCGGCGCATGGCGCCCTGCACGCCGACCACGCCGCCGATGAAATTGAGAAAGCCCTTGCGCGCCTCTTCGAGATCGTCGTAACTGAAGCCGCCGGTCATCAGGAACGGAGCGCCGCCGAGCACCCGGTGATCCTGGATGTGCGCATCGATTCCCCAGTAATTTCGTCCCAGATCGATGACGCCGCCGGGACTCGTCGGCGCCGCCTGCGAGGTATTCGGAATCGAAAGAAATTGCGTCGTTCGCCGATGCCCCGCGTACGCGGTCGCCGACAGATCGTCGTCTTCGCTCAAGGTATGATCCAAGATCGCGCCGAACTGTTCTTGCGCCAGATTCTTGCGGGTATCGTAGAGAATCGCGCCCGCACCGGCCGCGGCAGGGTCCGCGCTCATCTGCGCGCGCGTGAGGCCCAATGGGTCCTGAACATACGGCGTTTGGATCGCATTCGCGACCAGCGTCAATTTGGACGCCGTGCCGAGGTCGACGCGCACCTTGGAATTGAAATTATTGCGTTCGGCGCTGCTGTGATCGCGATAGCCATCGGTCTGGAAATGTGCCGCATCGACGACGTAATTCACGCCGCCGCGTTCGCCGGCGGCGTTGAGCGCGTAGCGTTGGGTCGCAAAGGCGCCGTAGTCGGCGCCTGCGCCGATGCGCAAGCCGGGCGGGCCATCCTCCGTAAACACGCTGATCACACCGCCGGAGGAGTTGCCGTAAAGCGCCGAGAACGGGCCGCGCAACACTTCGATATGATCGGCCGACCCCAGGTCGAAATGGGAAAATTGACCTTGCCCGTCCGGCATCGTGCCGGGAATGCCGTCCGAGTACAGCCGCACGCCGCGCACGCCGAACGCCGAGCGCGCGCCGAAGCCCCTTATGGAAATCTGCAGATCCTGCGCATAGTTCTGCCGGCTTTGTATCGACACTCCGGGCACCGCGATCAAGGATTCGGACAAGTTCACCTGCGGTTGGCCGTCGTGTATCTGCGCCCGATCGATGCGATCGATCGCGATGGGCAGATCGAAACTCGCCTCGGCGACGTGCATCGCCGTCACGACGATCGGTGAAAATTCCGAACCCGTCGCGGGCGCCGCAACCGCCCTTGCGCGCGGCGCGCCCCAGGCGATCACGATGGCGAGAATGCCGTACGCCGCCGGCCTGAACGCGAACTCATGACGCATTTTTCTTTCCATCCCTCGCATTCGTTGCATCCCTCGAAACCAAACGCCCGACGGCCGGGACTCGCTCCGCATGAGGAGTTCGGCCAAGCCAGGTGAGCGTCAAGTTATGTCAGCGGGGAAATGGAGAGTCAATCGCTAAAATCGCCAAAGTACACGCCGTGGCGATAGGGCGTGCGGCTATACGTGCGCGAGCGCCTCGTCGAGGTCGGCAATCAAGTCGTCGGCGTCCTCGATTCCGACCGAGATGCGGATCAGCGAATCGGTGACGCCGAGACGGTCGCGCGTCGCCTTCGGCACGCCGGAATGCGTCGTGCTCGCGGGGTGCGACATCAAGGTCTCGGTGCCGCCGAGGCTGACCGCCAGCTTGATCACCTGCAGTGCGTCGAGGAGCCGGAACGCCTCCTGCTCGGCGCCTTTGATCGAAAAGCCGAACGTAGAGCCCGCGCTTTCGCACTGGCGCCGAAACACCGCCTCGCCATCGTCGTCTTTGCGCAAGAACCCCAGATAATTGACGTGCGCGACTTTGGCGTGCGATTGCAGGAAACTCGCGACGCGCGCGGCATTCTCCGCGGCCTTGTGCATCCGCAGCGACAGCGTCTCCATGGAGCGCGTGATCATCCAAGCGCTGTTCGGATCGAGCTGCGTACCGAGTGCGCCGCGCAGTTTCCTGATCGGCGTGATCATGTCGCGGGAGCCGACGACGCCGCCCGCGACCAAATCGGAATGGCCGCCGACGTATTTCGTCAGCGAGTACATGACCACGTCGGTGCCGTGCTCGAGCGGATGCTGGAACACGGGCCCAAGGAACGTGTTGTCGACGGCGACCGGGGGCCGGCCGCCCTTTTGGCGCGCGCCGATCGATTCGGAAATCTCCCGCATCAATGCCAGATCGACCAGGCTGTTCGTCGGGTTCGCGGGCGTCTCGACGATGATCAGGCTCACGCGGCCGCCATTCTTGGCTGCAAGGCTCAGGGCTCGTTCGGCGGCGGCGCCGACTGCGGCCCGGTCATGGCCGCGCGAGAACTCGACCGCCTGCACGCCGAATAGCGGCAGCGTCTTCTCGATCAGGGTTTCCGTCCCCCCGTACAGCGGCCGGCTCATGATCAGGACGTCGCCCGGACGAACATAGGCCCAAAGCGTCGTGGAAATCGCCGCCATGCCGCTCGAGAATACCGCGGCCGTCTCGCCGCCCTCCCACAGGGCCAGCCGATCCTCCAACACTTCGAGGTTCGGGTTGTTGAATCGCGAGTAGATGAGGCCCGAGGTTTGGCCCTCGCCGAGTTCGCGACGTCCGGAGGTGTAGTCGAAAAAGTCCTTGCCGTCCTGCGCGGTCTTGAACGTGAACGTCGAGGTGAGAAATATAGGCGGCTTCAACGATCCTTCGGAGAGACGCGGATCGTAGCCGTAGCCCATCATCTGGGTCTCCGGCTTCAGGACGCGTTTGCCCACTTTGGTCTTGTGGTACATGTCTTTGCTCACTTGGCCTCCTCAGCGGCGCGACTCGACGAACCGGCCGCCGCCGGTCACGCAGCGCGCCGCTCACTCCTGCAATATACTGTAGCCGCGTATGGTATACGAACCAGGGTACGCGGCCCGGGCGGCCCCCGCCTGGAAAAGCGCATAGAATCAGGCGGCGCCCGGTCGGCGCGCGAAAAGCAAATTCAGGGACTCATCGGCCGTGTTACTTCTCGCCATCGCTTGCGCGGCGTTCGTCAGCACGACGGCGGGCGGCCTGCTCGCGCTGAGATTGCAGGACAAATTGCACCTGATCCTGGGGTTCAGCGCCGGCGCGGTGATCGGGGTCGCTTTTTTCGACTTGATGCCGGAGTCAATCGCGTTCGGCGCCGCAAGCCATGGAGCGGCATCGATCATTTCCTGCACCGCGGCCGGATTCTTGGCCTATCTGGTCCTGGATCGGATGTTCCTGTTTCACGGCTCCGCCCGAGCGCATGACGGGGACCGCGGCCCCATGGGCGCCGCGGTTCTGTGCGCGCACAGCTACCTGGATGGAATCGCAATTGGGCTCGCGTTCCAGGCGTCTCACGCGATCGGCCTCGTCGTCACGATCGGCGTTCTGTCGCATGATTTCTCCGATGGCATCAATACCATGAACATCGTCTTGAAACATCACGGCGAACGCCGGCGCGCGCTCGCGTGGCTGTTCGCGGACGCGCTCGCTCCCGCACTCGGCGTGGCGTCGACTTTTTTCTATGAGCTGCCGCAAAACGCGTTCGGCATCGTGCTCGCGCTGTTTGCCGGATTTTTCCTATATATCGGCGCGAGCGATCTGATACCCGAGAGCTTTCATGCGCATCCGAAGTTCCTGACCACGGCGATGACCCTTGCGGGCGCCGCCGTTCTGTATTTGGCGGTAAACTTGGTTGCGGGCGTCGTTTGAAATCGAACGGCGCCGGGCATCGGAGGACGAGATGAAACGATTACTGTGCTTGGCTCTCTTTGCGGTTGCGACGGTGCGTACCGCGCTCCCGGCGACGGTCGACGGCGTTCATGTGGCCGATGCGGTGCGCCTCGGCGATTCCACGCTTCTGCTGAACGGCGCCGGCAAGCGGACCCGGTTCTTCTTCAACGTTTATGTCGCGGCACTCTATCTTCCGGCGCGCAGCGCCGATGCCGCCGCGATAATCGCCGATGCGCGCCCGAAGCGCCTGTCGATGACGATGATGCGGCGCCTCTCGGCGAGCCAGTTGAGCGGCGCGCTGAGCGAAGGCTTGAGCCGCAACAGTTCCCCTGCGGAACTGACCGCGATCAAGCCGCAAATCGATTCCTTGGTCACGATCATGCGGGCGATCGGCAGTGCAAATGAAGGCGATGTGCTGGCGATCGATTTTTTCCCGGACGGCACCACGCGCCTGGGCGTCAACGGACACGCGCTGGGGATGCCCATTCCCGGACGCAATTTTCAGCGTGACATGCTGCAGATTTGGCTGGGCCGCGATCCTGTTCAGGACGATTTGAAAGCCGCTTTGTTGGGCCGTTGACACCCTCCGTCGCGCCGCCGCACGCCCGTCAATCCGGCAACGGATCCACCGCCGGACCAATCGTCGCGGCGCTGCCGCCGGAGGCCGCCATGATGCAGACGATCGCGGCCCATTGCAGGGCCGAGAGCCGTTCGCCTAGAAAGTACAGGCCGGAGAGCGCGGCCACGGCGGGCTCGGCGCTCATCAAAATGCCGAAGGTGCGGGTCGGCAATCTCGTCAGCGCGATCATTTCCAAGGAATAGGGCAAGGCGCTCGACAGCAGCGCCACGCCGATCGCGATCGGCCACAGCGCCGGCGCCCACAAATGCGCGCCGGCGCTCACGGCGCCTATGGGTACGATGAGCGCGGCGCCGACCAGCATTCCAAGCGCGGCCGTTTGGCCGCCGTGCGCCACCCCGGCCCGCCGCCCAAAGACGATGTACAGCGCCCAACAGGCCCCCGCCGCCAGTGCATAGGCGATTCCCGCAGGATCGAGCGCGTCGCCGGCGCTTCTCAGCGGCAATAAGAGCACCAAGCCGAGCGCCGCCAGAGCCACCCAGAGGAAATCCAGCGGGCGGCGCGCAGCGGCCATTGCGACCGTCAGCGGCCCGGTGAACTCCAGCGCTACCGCGATGCCGAGCGGAATCGTCCGCAGCGCCGAATAGAACAACAGATTCATCGCGCCCATCGCCGCGCCGTAGACGACGGTCGAAAGCATGGCCTTGCCGCGCGGGCGCGTCCGCCACGGGCGCCAGACGACCAGCAGCATCAGCGATGCGAATGCGAGCCGCAGCGCCGCGGCTCCCGCTGCGCCGATGACGGGCAACAAGGTCTTCGCGAGCGCCGCCCCGGCTTGAATGCTGATCATCGCGATCAGCAATAGCGCGATCGGCGCGGCCGCCGGGAACGCCTTTGCGCCCCCGCTCGTTGCGCTCATGGAGTTTGTGGCAAAGTTACGATCACGGGCTGACATTATATGATCCGCACGAGCGGGGGAATTCTCCGATTCGCGACCCTATTGCCGAAATATTGAACGAGCGATCGCCGGTGATTCTCGACGGCGCGCTCGCGACCGAACTCGAGCGTCGCGGCGCCGATCTGCGTGATCCTTTGTGGTCGGCGAAGTTATTGATCGAGCGGCCGGATTTGATCCGCGCAGTGCATTTGGACTATTTCGAGGCGGGCGCGGATCTTGCGATAACGGCCTCATATCAAGCCAGCTTCGCTGCGTTCGCCGCAAGAGGCATCGGCTTCGACGGCGCGTCGCGCTTGCTGCGCAGCTCGGTTGAAATCGCCCGTTCAGCGCGGGATTCCTTTTGGGCCGACACCGCGGTGCGCGTCGGCCGGTCCCGGCCGCTCGTCGCGGCATCGGTAGGCCCGTACGGCGCGATGTTGGGCGACGGTGCGGAATATCGCGGCCGGTACTCCCTGAGCGACGCGGCCTTGGCGCGCTTCCACAGGCCGCGGCTCGCGCTCTTGGCCGAAAGCGGCGCCGACTTGTTGGCCTGCGAAACGATCCCGAGCCTGCGCGAAGCGCTCGTGCTCGCGGACTTGCTGAGGGAATTCCCGGATACCGCGGCGTGGATCAGCTTTTCATGCAAGGACGGCCACGACACCTGCGAGGGACAGGACATCGGCACAGCGGCATCCGCGCTCGGCACATGCGCGCAAATCGTCGCCGTCGGCGTGAACTGCACGGCTCCCGGCCACATCGTGCCGCTATTGCGGCGCATGCGCGAAAAGACATCCAAACCGCTGCTCGTCTACCCCAATTCGGGCGAAGATTACGATGCGGATTCGAAATCATGGTCCGGGTGCGCCACGGCGAGGCCCTTCGCAGCGCAGGCGCGCGACTGGTACGACGCCGGTGCGCGCCTGATCGGCGGTTGCTGCCGAACGACGCCGAGCGACATACGTGCGATCAAGAGATGGTCCGCGCAACTCGAGCGCCCCTGAGGCGGCGGACTAATGCTCCGAGAAGTGCGGCTCCCGCTTTTCGAAAAATGCCCGCACACCCTCGACGCAGTCATGCGTCTCCAAGGTCATCTCCTGCGCACTGCGCTCCGCGCGCAATTGCTGCTCCAAGGTGTGATCGAACGTCTGGGCGTGCAGCGCGCGTATTTGCGCGATGACCGCCGTCGGGCCGTTCGCGAGCGTTTGGCCGATCTGCTGCGCGCGGCGCACGACTTCACCGTCCGGGGCGACCGCGTATGCGAGACCCCATTGTTGCGCCGTGACCGCGTCAATTTTCTCGGCCAGCAGCAACGACGATAGCGATCGGCTCGCACCGACGCATCGGGCGAGGTGAAAAGTGATGCCGGCGTCCGGCACCAACCCCAAGCGCGCGAACGACGGACAAAAGTAAGCGCTCTCGCCGACCACGATGATGTCGCTTGCGAGCGCGAGGCTCATGCCGGCGCCGATGGCCGCTCCGTTGACCGCCGCGATGATCGGAAATCGGAACGCGCTCAGGCGCAGGATCAACGGGTCCATGAACCGGCGCATTTCGAAATGCGCGCGTTGGCGCGCTTGTTGCGTCGTCAGATCGACCGAGTGCAAATCCAGTCCGCTGCAGAAAACGCCGCCGCTGCCGGTCAATACGATCGCGCGCGCGCCGGCCTCTCCTTTTTGAATTTGGTCGAGCGCCGCATGCAGTGCGCGAATCACCGTGATGTCGATCGCGTTGCTGACGGCCTCGCGCCGAATGCACAACGTCGCCACACCGTCCGTCACGGTGAATTCCAGAGTATTCATGCCGCCGCCCTCTGATTAATTCGCGTCGTCGCGCGCTCCACGCCGTCGATCATGCCCTCGTACGGCCCCCGCGGCAAGCGGCCGCGTGCGCAGTCGATTGTGCTCAACGATAGCGACGATTCTTTTCCTGATTTTTGCTTTGCTCGCGCACCTTGGTCTTTTGATCCTGCGGCTTGCCCTTACGAGGCGGTTGGCGC
>VFSW01014679.1_pt1 | contig 10810 bp, 13 predicted proteins | sample 5358111 | NCBI WGS metagenome assembly VFSW01 (sample SAMN11554181, study PRJNA540505) | mine drainage metagenome | isolation source: sediment from site ElyBrook_90M | place: USA: Ely Copper Mine, Vershire, VT | collected 2017
GGCCACGACGGCGCCGTCGGGCTGGGCCGCCCCGCCGGCCGCCGGCCGCCGCACCCAGGCCTCGAGGCCGAGCGCATCGAGATATTGCGCGCGCCGCTGACCCATCATGCCGGATGCGATGTTCCGCGCGAGCGCCGGCGCAGCCGGCGATAGATCCACAGCGCCGGCGCCGACGCGGCGTAGCAGCCGAACAGCAGCAGCAGCGTGATCGGCGGGTGCAGGAACAACAGCACGAAGGCGAGCGGCACGAAGAGAATGTAGGTGAAGCTGACGCGGGCGCTGAAGTCCACCTGCTTGAAACTGTAGAAGGGCAGCCGGCTGATCATCAGGGCCCCGGCCGACGCGGTCACCAGGAAGGCGAGGATCAGGCCCGGCAGGCCGATGTTCAGCTGATCGCTCGCCAGCCACATCAGCGCGGCGACGATGGCGGCCGCCGAGGGACTCGGCAATCCCTCGAAGTAGTTCTTGTCCTGGGAGGCGGCGCGCGAGTTGAAGCGGGCCAGCCGCAGCGCCGCCGCCGCGGCATAGAAGAAGCACACCAGCCAGCCGAGGCGGCGCCACAGGGGGCCGTACTCGGCGATGCGCGCCACCCCCCACTGGTAGGTGACCACGGCCGGCGCCAGTCCAAAGGACACCATGTCGGACAGGCTGTCGTATTCCTTGCCGAAGGCGCTCTCGGTGTGGGTCCAGCGCGCCACGCGGCCGTCGAAGCCGTCGAAGATCATGGCGATGAACACCGCCACCCCGGCATGCTCGAACTTCAGGTCGATGGCCGCGACCACGGCATAAAAACCGGCGAACAGCGCACCGGTGGTGAGCAGGTTGGGCAGCCAGTACACCCCCCGCGGCCGGGTCTTTGGTTCGTCGGCGTCGCTCATGATCTCCCATGATACCAGGGGGGCTCATGTAAGATACGCGGCCATGCGCCTATCCCAGTACCCGCTCGCCACCCTGAAGGAAGTACCCGCCGACGCCGAGGTGATCAGCCATCAGCTGATGCTGCGCGCCGGCATGATCCGCCGCCTGGCCGCCGGCCTGTATTCGTGGCTGCCGATGGGGCTGCGCACCCTGCGCAAGGTGGAGCGCATCATCCGCGAGGAGATGGACCGGGCCGGTGCCCTGGAAGTCTTGATGCCCACGGTGCAGCCGGCCGAACTGTGGAAGGAATCCGGCCGCTGGAGCAAGTACGGACCGGAATTGCTGCGCTTGCACGACCGGCACGAGCGCGAATTCGCCTACGGCCCCACGCACGAGGAGGTCATCACCGACATCGCGCGCCGCGAATTGCGCAGCTACAAGCAGCTGCCGGTCAATTTCTACCAAATCCAGGGCAAATTCCGCGACGAGATCCGCCCGCGCTTCGGGGTGATGCGGGCGCGCGAATTTCTCATGAAGGACGCCTATTCCTTCCATGCCGACGAGGCGAGCCTGCGCGCGGGCTATCGCCTGATGTACGAGGCCTATGTGCGCATCTTCACGCGCCTCGGCCTGAAGTTCCGCGCCGTGCAGGCCGATGCCGGCAGCATCGGCGGCAACGCCTCGCAGGAATTTCACGTGCTGGCCGACTCCGGCGAGGATGCGATCGCCTTCTCGAACGCCGACGACTATGCCGCCAACGTGGAACTGGCGCCGACCCTGGCCCCGGCGGGCCCGCGCCCGGCCGCCGGCGAGGCCCTCGCGCGCGGCGACACGCCGCGGGCCCACACCATCGCCGAGTTGTGCGCCTTCCTCGGCGTGCCGGCCGCGCGCTGCGTGAAGACCTTGCTGGTCGCCGGCAGCGAGGGCGGCGTGATCGCCCTGGTGCTGCGCGGCGACCACGAACTGAACGCCGTCAAGGCGCAAAAGCTCGCCGGCGTCGCCAATCCGCTGCGCCTGGCCAGCGCCGCGGCGGTGCGCGCGGCCACCGGCTGCGAGCCGGGTTCGATCGGCCCCGTGGGCTTCACCGGGCGGGTGTACGTCGACCACGCGGCGGCCCATCTGGCGGATTTCATCTGCGGAGCCAATCAGCAGGATGTGCATTTGACCGGCGTGAACTGGGGCCGGGACCTGCCCGAACCGCAGGCCGTGGACCTGCGCAACGTGCAGAAGGGCGATCCGAGTCCGAGCGGCAAGGGAACCCTCGAAATCGCGCGCGGCATCGAGGTCGGCCATGTCTTTCAACTTGGCCAGCTGTACAGCGAGGCCATGCGGGCCACGGTGCTCGACGAGCAGGGCAAGGATGTGGTCATGTTCATGGGCTGCTACGGCATCGGCGTGACCCGCGTGGTCGCCGCCGCCATCGAGCAGAATCACGATGCCAACGGAATCCGCTGGCCGGAGGCCCTGGCGCCTTTTCAGGTGGTGCTGGTGCCGCTCAATTATCACAAATCGGCCGCGGTGCGGGCCGCGGCGGAGCAGATGTACGCCGACTTCCAGGCGGCGCATGTCGAGGTGCTGCTGGACGACCGGGACGCGCGCCCGGGGGTGAAGTTCGCCGATTCCGAGCTCACCGGCATCCCGCATCGCATCGTGATCGGTGAGCGGGGCCTCGCCAGCGGGATGGTCGAATACCGTCACCGCAGCGCGAGCGAGTCCACCGACATCCCGATGGCCGATGCGCTGGGTCACCTGCGCGCCCACTCCAAGGCCTGACCCGGGGAGTGCCGCAAGGTGCGGACCGCGATCCGTGGCTGCCTGACCGCCGTGACGCTCGCCCTGCTGTGCGCCGCCGCGGCCCGCGCCGGCGAGCAGCGGGACCCGGCGCTGAAGGAGTTGCTGCAGCGGATCATCGAGCGCGGCGACTGCTACACGGATAAATACGAGTCGGCGGTGTGGTACACGGCGATGGAACCGCGCCTGCAGCGCTTCGTCGCCAGCCACGAGACGCGCATCGAAATCCTCGATCATGTGTACTGCGAGTCCAAGCGTGATCCGGACCTGCCCATCCCGCCCGATCTGGTGCTGGCCCTGATCGAGGTGGAAAGCCGCTTCGATCCCTGGGCGGTCTCCTCCACGGGGGCGGTGGGGCTGATGCAGGTGATGCCCTTCTGGCCGCGCCAGCTCGGCGTGCAAAACCAACTGGTGCGCATCGCCCCCAACATCCGCATGGGCTGCGAGATATTGCGCTACTACCTGCGCAGCGAGCATCACGACTGGGTGCGTGCGCTGGCCCGCTACAACGGCAGCGGCGGCCGCAATACCTATCCGGCGCTGGTGATGCAGCGCGGGCAGCACGGGTGGCGCTTCTAACGGGCTGGCGGGGCCGCGATGGGCCCCGCGATGGGGCGCCGGCGGGCGGCGTTCCGCCGGGCGCTCTTAAGGAAGCGGCGGACTGCTGGCGGGGGCGGTGTCCGTGGCCGGCGTCGCGCCCAGGCTCGGATGCTGGGCGGCGGCGAGCGCGGCCGTGGCATAGCGCTTGGCCTGCAGCGCCGCCACCCGGGCGCGGGCGTACTCCTGCGCCTGCAGATGCGCCTCGGCGCGCGCCAGGGCCGACTGCGCGGCGGACAGCTCCTGGGAGTGCGTGGTGGCGCCCGCGGTGCGCGCCGCCGCGATGGCCTGGCGCGCATCGCTCATTTCCTGCACGGGCGCTCCCCCGCAGCCCAGCAGGACGGCGGCGGAGAGAATAAATGCCAGGTAGCGCAGCATAGCCGGCCGGACACTAGCAACAGCGGCCGGGGGCGTCAAACCAGGCGCTGTGTTGCAAAGCTTGCCGGATAGCGAATAATCCGTTGCGCGGGCGCCGCAGGCGCCGCGACCCACCCGCTATTTCCCGAGACGCCGCCTATGGATGAAATTCTTGTTTTGTATTATTCGCGCCAAGGGGGAACCGCCGCCCTGGCGCGTCAAATCTGCCGCGGAGTGGACGGCGTGCCCGGCATGCAGGCGCGGCTGCGCACCGTGCCACCGGTGGCCGCGAGCACCGAGCGCATCGCGCCGGCGGTGCCCGACGAGGGCCCCCCGTATGCCACCCATGCCGACCTCGGCGAATGCGCCGGGTTGATTCTCGGCAGCCCCACCCGATTCGGCAACATGGCGGCGCCGCTCAAGTTCTTCCTCGATGGCACCAGCGCGCTATGGCTGTCGTGGGCGCTCAAGGACAAGCCGGCGGCGGTGTTCACCTCCACGCAAACCATGCATGGCGGTCAGGAATCCACCCTGCTCTCCATGATGGTCCCGCTGCTTCATCACGGCATGGTGCTGGTGGGCCTGCCCTTCACCGAGGCGGCGCTCGGCGAGACCCGCAGCGGCGGGACGCCCTATGGGGCCAGCCACGTCGCCGCCGTCGGCGGCGCCGCCGAACTCACCGCCCAGGAGCGCGAGCTCGCCCAGGCGCTGGGGGCGCGGGTCGCGACCCTGGCGCGGCGCCTGCGGGGCGGTTCTTGAGCGTTGCCGAGCGCGCGCGCCGGTGGACCATCGGCCTGTGGGCCGCGATGGCGGCCAGCCTGTTGGCGTGGAGCTCGGTGGGCTATCCCTGGCAGATCTGCGTGCTGGCGGTGCTGCCCCTGCTCGCGCCGCTCTCCGGTCTGCTGCGCGGACGCCGCCACACCTATGCCTGGGCGAGCTTGTTCGCCGTGGGTTATGTGATGTTCATCCTCACCGAACTGCTGGTCAACCGCGCCGCACGCTGGCCGGCCGCGCTCAGCCTGCTGCTGGTGTTCGCCTGGTTCTGCGCTATGGTTTTGTACCTGCGTGCCGCTCCAGGGCGGCGCGGATGAAGGGCACCGTGAGGCGGCGCTGCGCCACCATGGCCTCCCGATCGAGGGCATCGAGCACCGCCAGCAGGGAGTGGAGGTCGCGCGGCAGGCGCTTCAACAGGTAGTCGGCGGTTTCCGCCGGCAGCTGCAACCCGCGCTGCGCCGCCTGCAGGGTGAGCGCCTCGATGCGTCCGGCATCGTCCAGTTCGCGCAGCTGATAGACCACCGAGGCGGCGGCCCGCGAGCGCAGGTCGGCGAGTCCCCAGGACAGCGCGCGGGGCGCGGCGCGCGCCGCGAACACCAGGCGCGTGCGCCATTCCGCCGCCTCGTTGAACAGGCGAAACAGGGCGCTCTCCCAGGCCGGATCCCCGATGATCGCGTCGACATCGTCCACGCACAGCAGGCGCACGCTCTCGAACCCCTGCAGCGCCTGCGGCGGCAGTCCGAGGGAGCGCTCGAGCGGAAAATAGGCCGCGCCGGCGCCCAGCGCCGCGCAAGCCGCCTGCAGCAGATGGGTCTTGCCGACGCCGCGCGGCCCCCACAGCCACAGCGGGGCGGCGCCCGGCGCCCGCAGCGCCTCCACGGCCTCTCCGTTGCGGCCGACGGCGAAGCTGGCGAACACCGCATCGGTGCGCAGGCCGATCCCGAGCGCCAGCTGCCTCACCGCCGGTGCGCGCCGTCGGTCGGCCGACCGGCGCCCCGCCGGGCGGCGGTCGCCGCGAGCCGGGAGTATTCGACCACGTAGGCGATGCCGCTCACCCCCACGCCGAGAAAGACCAGGGCGCCCAAGGCCGTGAGCCACGCCGGGTTGGGCTGCCCGAAGCGCGCCTGCCAGGTGACCGCGAACACGAACAACATCTGAGCGGCGGTGTTGAGCTTGCTCACCCGCGAAGGGTGCAACTCGAACGGTCCGAAGCGCAGCCGGTACGCGGCGGCGCCGAGCACGATCACGGCGTCACGCACCAGCACCGCCGCCATCAGCCACAGGGGTATGCGCCCCGCCCAGGCAAGGGCCACGAACACCGTGGCCAGCATGAGCTTGTCGGCCGCCGGATCGAGCAGGCGGCCGAGCGCCGATTGCCAGCCAAAGCGCCGCGCGATCTGTCCGTCGGCGGCGTCGGAGGCGGCCGCCAGCGCGAACAGGGCGAGCGTGGCGCCGAAGCGCTGCTGCAGGATGCTGCAGAGTATCGGCGCAACGAGCAGCATGCGCGCGACGCTCAGGATGTTGGGCAATTGCCGCCATGCCAGCACGAGCGCTCAGCGCCGCCAGCGATAGCGCCGTATCGCATCCTCGCCGCCCGTCACGGGCTGCAGCCGCGCGCCCAGGGTGAGCGCCCGCTCCAGGGGGGCGACTCCGCCGCGCGTCGTCAGACGAAAGCGCATGCTATCGCCGTCCAGCGCCAGCACGGCGACCCGCGAAACCCCGCTCAGCGTTTCGAGATAGGTCTGCACCTGCGCGTAATCGCCCAGCGCCGCGATGCCCTCGATCTCGATGTCCACCGGGGCGTTGCTGCCGCTGGCGGCGAACATCGAGGCATACAGATCCGCGGCGCGATTCACGCCGTCCTGCGCTCCGCTGTAATCGCCGCTGTGATCGGCGAACAGATGCACCCAACGCACGGTCGCCGCCGCCGTGGCGGCGCCGGCATGGCCGATGAGCACGCCGTCGGCGCCGAAGCGGTGCGCGAGGTCAGCCAGGGTGGCGGGGCTGGCGGCGCTGACGGCGGCGCCATCCAGATGGGCGGCCTGCAGTTCCGTCGCGCTCGGCCAACGCAGGGGAATGCCGCGTGCCGCCGCGGCCTCGTCGATGGTGGCCTTCAACTCCGAGCCGTCCTCGGCGGTGACCAGCGTGCCGGCCTGCGGCCCGCCGGCGATGGTGAGCCAGACAAAGGTGGAGGGTCGCTGGCTGCCCCAGACCGGCTGTGAATTCTGCGTCAGCCACCGATCGATGGCCGCGCCGTCGAACACCACCACCACCCCGCCGGTGGCGCTGGCGCGATACTGCTGCACGTAGCGGCGCGCGCCGCCGACCAGCGCGGCGAGCGCCGGATCCGTCTCCGCGCCGCGCCGGCCGGTCACCCGCACCAGCACGGCCCGCATGGCCTCCTGGAACGCCGCGGTATGCGCCGCCTCGCTGCGGTTGGCGAGCGGCACGGTGGCCTGGAAGATGTCCACGCGGGTCATGGCGGGCGCGGGCGCGGCCGCGATCAGCAGCGCCGCCCACCAGCCGAGTAGCCAGTTGCCCTGTCGCAAGCGAATGCCGAAGCCGCCGTCGTGCCGTTTCATGGGGTAATCGCGAAAGCCTTTGAGTCTCCTGATAAAATACCACAGGCCGGCGGCCCACCGCGCCGCCCCCTCGGTCAGCCCTGCGAAGGAAGCCTTATGAATACTCGAGCGCCCGTCACCTACCGCGAGGCCGGTGTCGATATGGACGCCGGCGACGAGCTGGTCGAGCGGATCAAACCGCGGGTGGCGCGCGCCATGCGTCGCGAGGTGCTGGGCGGCCTCGGCGGCTTCGGCGCGTTGGTCGAGGTGCCGCTGGATCGTTACCGCCGGCCGGTGCTGGTCTCCGGCACCGACGGGGTCGGCACGAAACTGCGTCTGGCCATCGATTCGGGGCGTCACGACGGCATCGGCATCGATCTGGTGGCGATGTGCGCCAACGATGTGCTGGTGCAGGGCGCCGAGCCGTTGTTTTTCCTCGACTATTACGCCACCGGCAAGCTCGACGTGGGCGTGGGCGAACGCGTGGTGGCGGGCATCGTCGAGGGCTGTGTGCAGGCGGGCTGTGCGCTGGTGGGCGGCGAAACGGCCGAGATGCCGGGCATGTATCACGGCGCGGACTACGATCTGGCCGGCTTCTGCGTCGGCATCGTCGAGAAGGACGCCATCATCGACGGCAGCGGCACGCGCGCCGGCGACGTGGTGCTCGGCCTGCCCTCCTCGGGACCGCATTCCAACGGCTATTCGCTGGTGCGCAAGATCCTCGAGGTGGCGGCGGCGGATCTGGCGGCGCCGCTCGAGGGACGGTCACTGATCGACTGGCTGATGGAACCCACGCGCATCTATGTCAAACCGCTGCTCGCGCTGCTGCGCGCCCTGCCGCCGCGCGGCCTCGCGCACATCACCGGCGGTGGCCTGCTCGACAACATCCCGCGCGTGATACCCGCGGGCCTCGAGGTGGTGCTGGAGCGCGGCAGCTGGCGCCGCCCGGCGATATTCGACTGGCTGCAGGCGCAGGGCGGGGTGAGCGATGAGGAGATGTACCGCGTGTTCAACTGCGGCATCGGCATGACGGTGCAGGTGGCCGCGGCCGAGGCCGAGCGCGCGCTCGCGCTGTTGCGCGAGGCCGGTCAGCCGGCGCAGATCATCGGCGAGGTGCGCAGCGGCCAGCGCGGCGTCGTGATCGAGTGATGCCGCCCGCCGCGGTGGTGGTGCTGATCTCGGGCCGCGGCAGCAACATGCGCGCCCTGATCGAGGGCAGCCGTGACCCCGCCATGGGCTATCGGGTGGTGCAGGTGTTCGCCGACAAGCCGCAGGCGCCTGGTCTCGCCGTGGCGCGCGAACTGGGGGTGCCGGCCGAGGCGCTGGCGGCCGATGCATGGCCGCAGCGCGCCGCCTACGACCAGGCCCTCGGCGAGGCGATCGAGCGCCGCCAGCCCGCGTTGATCGCCATGGCCGGCTTCATGCGCATCCTCTCGGCGCCGTTCATCGCCCGCTTCGCGGGGCGGATGCTGAACATCCATCCCTCGCTGCTGCCCAAGTACCCGGGGCTGCACACCCATCGGCGCGCGCTGGCGGCCGGCGAGCGCGAGCACGGCGCCACGGTGCATTTCGTCACCGAGGTCCTCGATGCCGGCCCGCCGGTGCTGCAGGCGCGCGTGCCGGTGCACGCCGGCGACAGCGAGGACAGCCTCGCCGCCCGCGTGCTTCAGTGCGAGCATCGAATCTATCCGCTCGCCGTGCACTGGTACGCCGCCGGACGGTTGCGCTGCCAGGGGGACCGCGCCTGGCTCGATGGCCGGGCGCTCGAGGGTCCGATGCAGGCCGACGGCGCATGCTGAAGGACGCCACCCGGCGCGCCTGGCGCACCCCGGGGCGGCGGGGCGGGCGGCGCGGCGCCCTCGCGGGCGCGCTCTGGGCGGCCCCGCTTTGGGCGGCGCTCTGCGTCGCCGCCCCGGCCGAGGAGCCCACCTTGACCCCGTTCGCCGCCCGCTACACCGCCGACTGGCGCACCATCAACGTCGGCGTCAGCGAACTTGAACTGCGCAGCGACGGCGAGCCGGGGCATTTCCTCTACACCTGGACGGTGACGGCGCGCGGCATCTTCCGCCTGTTCTACAGCGACGATCTGGTCCAGCAGAGCTGGCTGAGCGTGCATGGCGCGCATGTGCGCCCGGATCGCTACCGCGCGCACGAGGGGGCCTCCAGCGTCAGCCTGGACTTCGATTGGGAGGCGGGCCTCGCCCGCGGCGTCTCGGAGGGCAAGCCGGTCGAACTGAAAGTGCCCGCCGGCACCCAGGATCTGCTCTCCATCCAGATTGAAATGATGCTGGAACTGCAAAACGGCGGCGCGGCGGCGGGGACCGAACGCACCTTCCTGATCGTCGAGAAGGACGCGCTCAAGGACTTCCTCTACACGCAGGAGGGCAGGGCGCGCATCCGCACCGCGCTCGGCCACCTCGACACCATCGTGATATCCAGCCACCGCCCGGGCAACAACCGGCTGCTGCGCATGTGGTTCGCCCCATCGCTCGGCTACCTGCCGGTGCAGGCCGAACGCAGCCGCGACGGCAAGCTGGAATTCGCGATCCGCATCACCAGCCTGCGGCCCCCCTGACGGCGGCGCTCAGGTCTTCGGCAGCGTCACGCCGCGCTGGCCCTGGTACTTGCCGCCCCGATCGCGGTACGAGGTCTCGCAGATCTCGTCGGACTCGAGGAACAGCATCTGCGCCACGCCTTCATTGGCGTAGATCTTCGCCGGCAGCGGCGTGGTGTTGGAGAACTCCAGGGTCACATGGCCCTCCCACTCCGGTTCGAGCGGGGTGACGTTGACGATGATGCCGCAGCGCGCGTAGGTGGACTTGCCCAGGCACACGGTGAGAATGCTGCGCGGAATGCGCAGATACTCCACCGTGCTCGCGAGCGCGAAGGAATTGGGCGGGATGATGCACACCGGCCCGCGGAAATCGACGAACGATTTCTCATCGAAGCTCTTCGGGTCGACGATGGTCGAGTTGATGTTGGTGAAGATCTTGAATTCGTCCGCGCAGCGCACGTCGTACCCGTAGCTCGAGGTGCCGTAGGAGACGATTTTCTGGCCGTCGGCCTGACGCACCTGGGCGGGCGCGAAGGGCTCGATCATGCCGTGCTCGCGCGCCATGCGCCTGATCCAGCGGTCGCTCTTGATGCTCACGAGGCTTCGACGCTGATCTTCGGGAATACGCGGCTGTAATCCTTGTTGAGCATCGCCAGGCGCGCCGCCGTGCGCCGCGCCATGCGCCGGTAGGCGAGCGCCCGCGCACCGTCCGCCTCGGCCACCACCGTCGGGCGGCCGCCATCGGCATCCTCGCGGATGCGGATGTCGAGCGGCAGTTCACCCAGCAGTTCGACGCCGTACTGGGCCGCCATGCGCGCCCCGCCGCCGCTGCCGAAAATATGCTCCACGTGGCCGCAGCCGCTGCACACATGCAGGCTCATGTTCTCCACCACGCCCAGCACACGGACCTCCACTTTCTCAAACATTTTCAATCCTTTGCGGGCGTCCAGCAAGGCGATATCCTGGGGCGTGGTGACGATCACCGCGCCGCTCACGGGCACGCGCTGGGAGAGGGTGAGCTGGATGTCGCCGGTGCCCGGGGGCATGTCCACCACCAGGTAGTCGAGCTCCCCCCACTGGGTGTCGCCGAGCAGTTGGGTGAGCGCCTGGGTGGCCATGGGGCCGCGCCACACCATGGGCTGCTCGGCATCGATCATGAAGCCGATGGACATCACCTGCACCCCGTAGGCCTCGAGGGGCCGCAGATGCTTGCCATCCGGGCTGTCGGGCTTGCGGCCGGCCAATCCCATCATCAGTGGCTGGCTCGGCCCGTAGATATCGGCGTCGAGCAGCCCGACCCGCGCCCCCTGCGCGGCCC
>VFSW01014681.1_pt1 | contig 10810 bp, 7 predicted proteins | sample 5358111 | NCBI WGS metagenome assembly VFSW01 (sample SAMN11554181, study PRJNA540505) | mine drainage metagenome | isolation source: sediment from site ElyBrook_90M | place: USA: Ely Copper Mine, Vershire, VT | collected 2017
ACTCTCGCTCAGCCTCGTTCTGGGGTAAACGTCCAAAAGAGTATCACTTAAGGAGTCTGTAGCTTAGATCTCTTGTAGCTGGCTGCTCCACTCAAACCAGGGCTTAGCTTTTCCTTCAAATAGGCCGGTGTATCTTGAAAGCAATTCTCGGTCTTGACATTGTCAGATAGTTTTATGTATTGTTCTGACATTGGAGCTCGATATGAGCGATGGTCCGCATAGAAGCCTGCCGATGAGGCCAGGCTGGAAACGTGTGGCAGAGTGTGGAGACAACCACGCTTTTGCACCGGAAGAAGTTTCCGAGGCGATCGTTCCTGCTCTGGAGCAGGACTGTCACGCTGAGATGGCCGAGCCTTTCCTGGACGCCCTCTGGCGCACCTTTTGCGGCCGTGAACCTGCTTTGTTCGAAGTTTCAATTAGCCAAGAGTTGCAAGCGCTCAGGCAGAACGCTGGGCCAGGCATCGGCCGAGTGATTCTTGATCATGCAATCTTAGTGGCTGACGCCGGCAAATCAGGCAAGGCTGGTCTTTTGGAGGCTTTCAGGAACGGGCTCACAGACCGAGCCGCGAGAGGAGCGCGGCAGGTGGAAGAGCACTATTACCGCAAATCGAGCACTCCGCGCGCACAGCGCGTACGGGCAAGGATCGAGAAAGCCGTAGGCGGCGCAGCTATCGACGGGCTGGCACGCCGACTCCTGAAAATTGAACAGGGGCCGCCAGTTCGGGCGACTATGCATCAGGGGTTGGACGACGGAGTGAGGTTCTAATGGCGCAAGCAAGTGAAACGTTCATGGCCCCTCGTGTAATCAGAGTGGATGTATCCGAATCAGGTTCGCGGACCCGTCGTGGATGGCTAAGATGCCAGATCGGTCAGAACATAGAGTTCTCAACCGAACGTCTCGAAACCTATTGCTTAACGAATTGGCAGCCTATCGTTTATGACGCACTGCTGCTCGCTGCGGTCGTTGAATTCGCAGATAAGACACTGCGCCGTTCCGCCTACAGGTGGGATCGCGAAATAGAGTTGCGTGTTCCTGTCCACGACGCTGATCGCTGGAATGACAAGCGCGTGTTGAATGCCTTGCACGATGCACTCAATTTCCTGACTGGAGACCGATGGCAAGTCACGTTTTATGGACGGCCAACCCCGGAGGCTCCGCCCCCACAGTGTCGCTTTGAACTTCCTTCAGGGGTAGCAGCGGTCATTCCTTTCAGTGACGGACTCGATTCTCGTGCTGTGGCGGGACTGATGGAGCGTGAACTTGGAGACAAACTTATTCGCGTGCGGCTCGGGCCGAAGACATGCGACGCGCGCTTGCTTTCACGACAGGGACATCTGTTCACATCGGTCCCCTACCATGTCCGGGCAGGTACGCAACATTTCGTTGAATCCAGTTCCCGATCGCGAGGTTTTAAGTTCACTTTGCTCGGCGGACTGGCAGCATACCTAGCAACAGTGAATCGGATCATTGTGTCCGAAAGCGGTCAAGGAGCATTGGGACCTGCGCTAGTCACGGTCGGGCAATCATATGAGGACTACCGCTCACATCCTCTCTTTACCAGCCGCATGGAAAGATTCCTTGCAGCTCTACTGGGGTATGACGTTCGATTTCAGTTTCCCCGCATTTGGTACACCAAAGGCGAAACCCTTGCGACGTTTGTAAGGGAATGCGGCAATAACGCGGCATGGTCTGACACGTGCTCATGTTGGCAGCAGAATCGCCAAGTGAGCGTTGATCACAAAAAACGGCAATGCGGGATTTGTGCCGCCTGCATGTTGCGGCGGATGAGTGTGCATGCAGCTAGATTGAGAGAGCCGGAGCAGGCCTATGTTTGGGAGGAACTTGCGGCTACGAGTTTCCGTGCCGGAGCCGCCACTGGATTTGACGAGAAAAAGGTCACTGGCAAGATGCGGGAATACGCAATTGCTGGTGTCCTACATCTTGATCATCTTGCAGGTTTGCTGGCATCGCCTGCAAATCTGCAGACGTTAAACCTGAATGTCTTTCAACTGAGCAAGTCGATGGGTATTCCTGAGACGGAGGCGCATTCGAACCTCACTCGACTGCTCATTCAACATGGAAATGAATGGAAGGATTTCGTGGATTCCCTAGGAAAAAACTCATTTGTGGCCGACTGGGCCACCCATGGGAGCGTATGACCCCACTTGATGAACTGGACCCAATGGAAGTAGGAGAACGACTGAGAATCGCCCGCGAAAGCGCTGGCGTTAATCAAGCGAATGCCGCCGCCGCGATTGACATCGCACGAACGACCCTTATTGCGATTGAGAAGGGACAGCGCCGTGTACGAATTGCTGAGTTGCGGCAACTCGCCAAACTGTACAAGACCTCTGTGAATGCGCTTCTGCGGCAGGAGGCAATACAAGTCGATCTGGCGCCACGGTTTCGAAAGCTCTGCGGTAGTAGCGACTCTTCTGCTGATACAGCCGCGAAACTAATGGCCGATCTAGCGAAGGCAGAAGTAGAATTGGAGAATCTTCTAGGCTTCAAGCGAATACAAAACTACCCGCCAGAGCGCCCCATTCTAAGGGGTGACGTTCGTGCCCAGGCAGAACAAGACGCGTTGGAGCTACGGCAGCGCCTAGGTTTGGGGATTAGTCCGGTTCCGGACATAGTGACACTCCTTGAACTCGAACTCGGGGTCCGTGTGTACGTGAGACGATTCGATGGCAAGATCTCTGGTCTGTTCGCCTACGACGAAGCTCTAGGCCCGTGTATTTTGCTAAATGCTAACCATCCACGAGAGCGTCGTACGCAATCGGCAGCGCATGAGTGCGGTCATTTCATCTCAACGCGCAGAGAGCCGGAAATTCTGAATATTCAGGAGATGGAAAATTCTCGTGAAGAGCGCTACGCCGATGCCTTTGGCCGGGCGTTTCTAACTCCGGCACGTGGGGTAATTCAGAAGTTTCATGAGGTAAGCGCAGGATCGGATCGACTGACCCGTCGTCATGTCATTGTGCTCGCACATTTCTTCGGCGTGTCGCGTGAAGCGATGGTGCGGAGACTCGAAGAACTGGAACTAGTCAAAACAGGCACCTGGGACTGGTTCCAATCCAATGGGGGGATCACGGACGAACAGGCGAGGCAGGTGTTGGGCGATTTGTCGGTGCCTGACAATTACAAGGCCGATGCAGACCGCCCCACAACCTTGCGCCTCAACCTCCTTGCAGCAGAGGTATATCAACAAGGTCTTTTGAGCGAGGGCCAACTCGCCCGACTATTGCGTCTCAATCGCATCGAGCTGAGAGACATCCTGTTGGCTCCAGAAGCAGAAGGGAGCGAAACCAATGGGGTTTCCAACTTCCTCAATTGATTCCACAACTCGCTTGGCCGTCGATACGAGTACGGTCATCAATTTGAATGCAACCGGCTGCGCCGAGAGGATTCTTCAAGCGCTCCCGGTCAAGGTCATCGTGGTCGATGTCATTCTCGGTGAGCTCGATGAAGGGCGGCCACACGGTCGTCCGGATGCTGATATGCTTCGCGAACTGGTGGCCTCCGGGGTCATTGAGATCGTTGCGCTCGATGATGAGGGCGCAGAGCACTTCGAAAAACTCGTTGTGGGACCGGCAGTATCAACGCTGGACGACGGTGAAGCGGCCACGATCGCTTATGCTGCCACTAATAAAGGCATCGCCGTCATAGATGAGCGAAAAGCAGTGCGCATCTGCACGGAGATGCATCCGAGACTCCGGATCTGTAACACGGTGGATCTCTTGGCTCTCCCTGAGGTGTCTCGTATCCTCGGGGAGGATGCTCTAGCCCAGGCAGTATTCCAGGCTCTTGTGCGCGGTCGCATGAGCGTACTTCCGAGAGATGTTGAATGGGTCGTTGGACTGATCGGAAGCGACAAGGCTGCGGCTTGCACCAGTCTTCCAGGTTGTGCTCGTTCTCATGATGCCCCCTCAAATATCGCCTAATCCCGGAGCAAAGGATTGTGAATGGGCATATCGGAACATCGGGTCACTCGGGAGTCTGAATGAAAGATGGAATACAGCGCTGTTTAGGGGAAAGGACTAGGAATAAATGGGGGACGATCTTGTTCTGGGGCTCGACGCATTCATTCGGTCGATCGGCATAAATAGAGCTACCCAACACGCTCTCTTGCTGGGGGCGGGTGCGTCCATCAGTTCGGGAGTCCCTTCAGCTGCTAGTTGCATCTGGGAGTGGAAACGCGCAATCTTTCTTACGAAGAATCCTGGGCTGGAAGCACAGTTCGCCGAGCTATCACTGCCAGCCGTGCGAGCGAAGATTCAGCGCTGGCTAGACAGCCAGAGCATCTATCCGGCAAATGACACCCCGGAAGAATACGGTGTTTACGTGAGCGCATGCTTTCCGATAGCAGACGACCGCCGAGCGTTCTTTCAGGAAAAAGTGCGCCAAGCCATACCGTATATCGGATATAGACTCGCCATTAAACTCGCTGAAGCCGGCATTATTCAATCTGTATGGACCACTAATTTCGACGGGCTGACCACGAGGGCTGCCGCGCAATCGAAATCCATCAGCGCGATTGAAGTAGGGATCGACTGTCAGGAGCGATTGCCACGCAAGCTAAACCGAAACGAACTAATATGCGTCTCCTTGCATGGCGATTATCGCTACGATCTGCTCAAGAACACAGCGGAGGAGTTGCAACAGCAGGAAAAGTTGCTTCGGGACTTCCTGGTGTCACAGTTGATAGACACTCCGCTCATCGTCGTCGGCTATAGCGGACGAGACGCTTCCCTGATGGCTGCACTTGAACAGAGCTACAGCCGTCCCGGCACTGGGGTGCTGTATTGGTGTGGCTTCGGCGACGGGGAGATTCCGAAAGCCGTCGAGCATCTCCTGAGTCTGGCCCGAAAGAACGGAAGGCCTGCGTATTACGTGCAGTCCGGTGGCTTCGATGATGTGATGCTCCGGATCGCTCTGCACTGCCTTGAGGGCGAGGGCGTCGAACGGGCACGCGAATTGGTGACGCAGCAGATTCCCGTTCCTACTGAAGAGCGCATCGACTTTGTGCTCGCAGAGTCGCCTACCTGCGGCATCATCAAGAGCAACGCCTTCCTGCTGACACCGCCGTCAGAGATTTATGAATTCAGTCTCAAGGACTGGCCTCAGGGAAAAGTGTGGGATTACTTCGATGCCTGTACCAAGGGAAAAGAAATCGTGGCAGCCCCATTCTCGGGAAAAGCTTATGCATTCGGGACAATCGATGATATTCGCGATGCATTCGCAGATCGGATCGGCGACAAAATCGAGCGCGTGCCCATCAATGACTTGGATCTTCGCTATGAGGATGGAGTCATCAGTTCTCTTATCCGACGGGCTCTTGTGCGTGCGATGGCAGTGCGTGCGGGAGTAAGCACCGATGGTCGTGAAATTCTCTGGAACCCTGTCTCGGCGCAACGCCGAAATGAAGGAGGACAGGACTATCTCATTTTTGATGCGGTGGTCGTTTATCTGCGGAGGGTTGCTGCAAAGACGTATGTAGTTCTCAAGCCCACTGTGCGAATTGGAACCCTGTCTGGAGAGGAAGTACCTGAAGACGTTGAACGCAATCTGAAGATGACAATCTTGGGATGGCAACACAACAACAAGTTCAACCAAGCACTGGAAGTATGGCGCAACCGTCTGCTCAAGGATGAGGGATTTGAATTCCCGGCGAATTGTGGGTCTCCATTTCGCCTTCGTGTCAGGCGTACGCCAATTTTGGCCAAGATTATGAGCCCGAACCGGAACCGCCAGATCCAAGTGAAAGACGCGTTCAAGGCACACATCACACACTCTGGTGTGGAATTGCGAGAACCGGATCTCATCTTCTCCAATCGTGCCGGGAGCGCAACGGTGACCGATTCACATCCGGTACGCGGAATAATCGAAAACCAGCCCTTCGACTATGCGCTCAGCGCCCGGAAGCTGACCTCGCCGATTCAACTCGGTGTGATATGCCCAGCGAGAGATTCCAAAAGGCTTAGCCAATACTTGCAAGGCCTGCACCAATCGATTGCGCCCGGCAAGTTTGAGGCAGATTATCTGTTGCAATTCGCTGGATTTCAGAATGCCTTCGGCGCGGCCTTGCAAATACCGGTGCCCGGCGACAACCTATGGTTGACTTGTCCGGAGATCGATCCAAACCTTGATGGGCAACGAGGGGCGCTCCAACTGAGCCAACATCTCACCACCTGCCTCAACACATTGAAGGCGGCGGCGCTGCCCAATGTCACAATCATCTTCATCCCCACTAGATGGGGACGGTGGCGAACCTTTGAGACCGAATCTGAGCGGTTCGATCTTCACAATTTCGTGAAAGCCTTCTGTGCCCCACAAGGAATTGGAACCCAGTTCTTGGAGGAGGATACGCTTGAAAACGACCTGCAGTGCAGAATCCGTTGGTGGCTCTCTCTGGCGTTGTACGTCAAAAGCATGAGAACACCTTGGGTTCTGTCCTCACTCGACAGTGACTCCGCTTTCGTTGGGCTCGGAATTAGCCTAGACCGCAAGGCCGCCAAGGGCAACCATGTCATTCTGGGCTGCAGCCATCTCTACAACGCGCAAGGGCAAGGGTTGCAATTCCGCCTCAGCAAAATCGAGAATCCGGTGTTCCGTCACAAGAACGCTTTCATGTCGTATGACGACGCGAGGCGGGTGGGAGAAACGATCAGGCAACTATTCTGGGAATCGCGGTTCCGGTTACCCGGCCGTGTGGTGATTCACAAGCAAACACCGTTCATGAATGACGAGCGACGAGGACTTCAGGCGGGATTAAGCGGCGTCAAGCAGATTGACTTGCTGGAGATTCACGTGGACAACGCGTTGCGATATCTATCTTCGATCCCCCAGAAAGACGGCACATTTAAGGAAGATGGATACCCTGTAAAACGCGGCACGTTGCTGAAGCTCGATAGGGATTCTGCACTGCTTTGGGTCCATGGCGTATCACGGGCGATCAATCCCAAGCTCAATTACTATCAGGGAAAACGGCGTATTCCAGCACCACTCGTGATTCACCGTCACTCAGGAAGTTCGGATCTGACTATGATAGGAGATGAAATCCTTGGCCTGTCCAAAATGAACTGGAACAGTTTCGATCTGTATACTAAACTGCCTGCGACCGTCGAGACATCAAAACAGATCGCTAAAATTGGCGCGCTACTGGAGCGATTCGGATCTGGGTCTTACGACTATCGTCTATTTATGTGAGCATTCCGCTCAGTGCGCGATTTGCTAACCGGGAACGTTCAGACTGCTAGGTCGAGTCCAGTGGCTTGCAAAATCGTCTTTCCTCGCTCCAGACCTAGACTTTGCCGTAAAGGCAGATCAAGGCTTTTGCTGAAATCAATCGCTGAAGTCTTCGCTATGTCATGGCTAAGGCTTTCCGCAAGCGAGGCTGCATTGTTGGTGAAGACTTGTGCATCCTGCGAAGCCCGTGAGACTGAGACATAAGCGAAGCGGGTGTTGATGAGGTCCGGGTGAACATTGGTATCCATGTTGACGAGGACGCGCTCCGAAGTGAGTCCTTGGGAGCTGTGCGAGGTCACGGCGTAGCCGTGATCGAAATGCCGCATCTCATCGGCGTTGAAGGCGACAGTTCTGTCCTTGCCACCGTCCATGCGAACAGCGATGTTCCTATCTTCGTCGATAGTTTGAATGGTTCCAAGGTCGCGGTTGGCGACGCCCAACACCTTATTTAGCCCGGTAAATTGCAGCCGGTCCCCAACAGCAAGATCCAGCTCGATCTCGCGGTAGGCACTGATACCGCGCAGCCGCGATGGATCGTAGGTGATTTGTTGTCCATTCGACTTCTCGATGGTCAGAAGATTCTCTTTCAGATCGGTCGAGACCACCCGCGCGTAGCTGCGCGGCTCGATGCCGATGGCCGTACTTCCGCGCTGGTAGTGGAGTACGTCGCCCACCTCATAGCGTGCGGCCCAGGCCCGGTCGGCTCCTGTCATATCGGAGCGCGGCGCGAGCACGCGCATGGAGTGATTCTCGGCTTCAACGAGGCCACGCTCTTGTAATTCCGCGCGGACAGCTTGGTTGATTTCGCGGCGTGAGGCGTTGTCTGGCGAAACGATGATGGTGTTGCCGGGGCTGTCAGCATAGTTCCTGGCGATTGAGGCGATGCGTTTCTGCTGGTCGGGTATCTCCGTGACCCGTCCCTGCTGTTCGAGAAGTGCGATTCCTTCGGCCACCTCGCCGCGCGACAGATGCTCGACAGCGCGCAGCAGTTCCAGGTCTTTCTGGCGCACAATCTGATCGAGCTTGGCGGTCTTCATCCCCGCTTGCTGCAACTGCTCGAAGGGCTTTCCGGCCTCCACGCCTTGATGCTGGCGCGTGTCGCCGATGAAAAGAACCCGGTCGCCTGGGTCGAGCTTCTGAAGGAAATCGTGCACCTGCTTGGTGCTGGCAAGGCTCGACTCATCGACCATGTAGAGATGGCGTTCCGGCGTCGGCTGCTTGGACCGTGCAAGGAAACCTTGCAAGGTGTCGGCGGAGATTCCGGCATCACGTAGTTGGTGCGCAGCGCGGGAAGTCGGGGCGAAGCCCTCGACCACATACCCGCGCTGTTCGGCGGCCTCGCGCACGGTTTTCAGAGCTGTTGTCTTCCCAACCCCGGCGCTCCCTTGTAGTCCCTGCACCACATCGCGCGAAGTCAAAATCTCCTCGGCTGCGGTTCGCTGAGCGGTGTTGAGATGGGGATATTGGGCGGTGTGCGCCACGGCCTGCTGTACGGGCATGATCTGCTCGGCGCGGCCCTGCCCCTCGTGCATCCGCCGCAAGACTTCTTTCTCGGCGTGAATGGTCTCCGCGGTGGTGAACTGCCGCGCGGTATCGTGTTTCTGGCCCGATGCGAGCTGGAATTCGCCGGAGGCCAGGCGGGCTTCCACACTAGCGCGAACCTGCCCATAGGTGGTTTCACCCATACCGCGCCGCAACGCATCGCGGAACAGAGCGCGTTCGTCCGTGACGGCCTCGCGCTCGAAGCTGCGCTCACGGGCAAAGGTCACGGCCTCCTGCGCGGCCTGTTGGGTCTTCGCGGGAGCGTGTCCCATCGTTTTGTTCCGGCTACGCTCGCGGGCCTCGACCCCGACGCGATCAGGCTGATTGCCAAACTCAGAGGCAAGCCGACGATGCGCAGAGAGCACTTCGCTCGGCGACTGAATCTGTTTTTTGTCGCGCGTGGCGTGGGCGGAAATCTCTGCTGCCTCGTAGCCGGTGAGGCCGTTCTGCTTCATGTGTTCGAGGATCTGGTTTTGACGCTGGCTAGAGGCGTCCAGATACTCCTGCGAATATCCCTTGATCTCTGGAGCGCCGCTTCTGCCCGGTTCGATCTCATAGCCCAGTTCCCGTAACTTGAAGGTCAACTCCGACTGATAAACGGCGGTAGCGAACTGCTGCGACTCGAAGAAGCCGCGCTCCTGCAGGGCGCGCGTAGTTCCATCCGCGCGCTCGGCGACATTGAAGATGACGGCATGAGTATGAAGCTGCGGCGCGGCGTAGCCGTCCACCGGGCGCGCCGTGTCGTGCTCGAACTTGGCAACGATGAATTGGCCGGCGGCTTCAGCGGGCCGATTGCCACCGAGGCGGGCCTGCGTATACCGCTCCAACTCATTCAAGGCGACACCCACAGCTTCGCGGTGGGCCATGCGCACCCGGTCGTCGCCACCGACAAGCGCAGTTAGCGAAACAGATTTGGGCGCACTGAAAGTGGCATCCCACCCGGCCCGGTGCTCAACCGATTTGACCGTCTTCCCATCGGCATTCTGATACTCGAAGGACTGCCGGTGCTGGACAAGCTGCTCGCCGGTATGCGGGTGCTGTCCTTCCGAGAGCCGATGGAATTCCTCGGCTCCAACAGCACCCGCAAGTCCGTATTTCTCTGCAAGCCGACCCTGCCACTCGCCCTGTACCGTCTGCCCCTGGCTCCAATAACTCTGATCCGGCGACGTAAATTCCTGGCGATGGTAGTTTTCGAGCTTGCCTGCCGAGAGGGCTTTCGAGATTTTCAGCATGGTCAGTCTCCTAACGAGAATCCGCTCTGGATGGACTCAGCGTCCTCTTCCGTCGTCTCAGGCTCCGCTGGTTTCTTTGCCAGCGTCTTCGGATCGAAGCCAAGGTCGTCGTCCTCAAGCGGGCGCGGTACAAACGCAGGCTGCATCGCCGGAATGTCGTGGTAAGCGAATGAGAAGTGAGCGACGTAGTTGCCGAGCTTCAGGAAAGCGTGCCGGTCTGGCAGACCGGAGATTTCGGAATCCAGCACCAGCGGCTCAACCTGGCGCTCCAGCGTGAAGTTCTTTCCCGTGCGGCTGCCATCGAAAAGGGTCTGTCGCATCCGCTCAATTTCTACCTTGCCAATGGCACTCGAAACCCACTCGGCGGCCTTCGGCTCCGTTGTCTTCAGGAAGATTTTCGTGGCTGGCTGCGAGAGCATAACCTCGGCCATGTGGCCGTAGATGTACTCAAGTTGGGCCTTCCCCTGAAAGCCCAGCACAATCGGATTTTTCGATTTGCGGTTCTCGGTGATGGCCGTGTGGAGCTGCGGCAGGCGTTGCAGACTTGCCAACTCGTCCAACACAAACCAGACCGGATGTTGGCCCTCTTTCGGTTCGTTTAAGAGCCTCAGAACCAGCAGGTCGATCCACAGGCTATGCAAGGGACGCAACGCCTCACGTTCGCTGGGCTTCGATGTCAAAAAGATCCAGCCGCGCCGGTTTTCTGACCACTCGGTTGCGTTCCAATGATTCGTTGTCTTGTCCTTCTGCGGTAACATGCGCAGGCTATCGGCGATCAGGCCGAGTG
>VFSW01014682.1_pt1 | contig 10810 bp, 7 predicted proteins | sample 5358111 | NCBI WGS metagenome assembly VFSW01 (sample SAMN11554181, study PRJNA540505) | mine drainage metagenome | isolation source: sediment from site ElyBrook_90M | place: USA: Ely Copper Mine, Vershire, VT | collected 2017
GACCAAAGACGGCTCCGTCAAGAAGGGGGAGATGGAAGCTGCCGACGCCGATGCCATAAACGCTCGGCTACGGAACCTCGGCTACAACCCAGTCAAGGTGAAGAAGAAGTCGGCTGACATCAAGATCAAGATTCCGGGATTCGGTGGGGTCGGCAACAAGGACTTGGTCATCTTTACCCGGCAGTTCGCCACGATGATTGACGCAGGCCTGCCACTCGTTCAATGCCTCGACATCATCGCTGGGCAGACCGAGAACCCAGACTTCAAAGACGTCCTGTTCAAGGTCAAGGGGCGTGTCGAGGGCGGCGCAACGTTCGCCGATTCCCTCAAAGAACATCCTAAGGTCTTCGACGAACTCTACTCGCAGCTTGTTGCCGCCGGCGAAGTGGGCGGCATCCTAGACACCATCCTCAACCGCCTCGCGGCCTACATCGAAAAGAACGAGAAGCTGAAGCGCAAGGTGAAGGGGGCGATGATCTATCCGTCTGTGGTTATCCTCGTGGCGATCGCTGTTACGGCGCTGTTGCTGCTGAAGGTCACGCCGACCTTCGAGAAGATGTTCCACGACTTCCACAGCGAGATGCCGGCGCCCACCCAGTTCGTCATCGACATGTCGCACTGGATGCAGGACAACATCATCTACATGGTGGTCGGCATAGGGGCCTTCGTATTCGCGGCGCAGACGTTTTACCGAAATCCCCGTGGACGGCGCATCTCCGACAAGGTCTTCCTCAAGCTTCCCATCATTGGGCCGGTTATCCGCAAAGTTGCGGTTGCCAGATTCACCCGCACGCTCGGAACGATGATCTCATCCGGCGTGCCGATCCTCGACGGGCTTGAGGTCGTTGCGAAGACAGCTGGTAACCGCACAGTTGAAGACGCCATCATGTATACGCGGGCCAAGATTTCGGAGGGCAAAACCATCACGCAACCGCTCATGGAAACCGACGTGTTTCCAAGCATGGTTGTTCAGATGATCGGCGTTGGCGAAGCGACCGGTGCCATGGACCAGATGCTCAACAAAATCGCGGATTTCTATGACGAGGAAGTTGACGTCGCCGTGGCCGGCCTTACGTCCTTGATTGAGCCCATTCTGATGGTATTCCTTGGTGGGGTCGTCGGCGGATTCCTCATCGCGATGTACCTTCCGATCTTTAGCATCGCCGGCGCGATCAAGTAGGGCTACGCAGACTGCGACGTCGGTGGTGTTGAAGGAACCAAGAGCCGAAGGTGAGTTGCACCAGAGATTGGTGTGGCTCACGTTCTTCCGTCTAGCGACAGTCTCCGTTCTCTTCGCCTCCACCCTGATCTTGGGTGGAGGGCCCAGCCCTGAGCAACTCCCGGAGCCTCTGGAGTTTCGGCTCCTGGCGGTTGCGGGGTTGGGATTCTTGGCCACCCTTGGCTTCGCCGTCCTGCTTCGCAGCCGTCGGTGGCTCACCGGCATCGCATACGCCGAGATCACCGCTGACGTCGCGCTTGCAGGCATCCTCGTGCTTCTCACGGGAGGGTCGTCGGTCTTCTCGTTCGTTTTCATCCTCGCGGTGGTGAACGCCGCCCTTGTGCTCTCTCAACGCGGAGCCATGTTGGCCGCCGCTTTGTCCAGCCTGACCTTCTTCTTGATCAAGGTCGGTCTAAACGAGAGATGGGTACTTGCCCCAGCCTCATTTCTGACCCCCCCCCATGAGGAGGTCAGCCTCCTTCTCTGGCACGTTTGCATCAATCTCAGTGCGTTCTTCCTCTTTGCCGCCGTCGCCAGCTACGTAACCAAACAGCTGCAACGTACCGGAGAGCAGCTCAGTGCACGGGAACTCGACATCGAGACGCTGACGGCATTGCACCAAAGCATCTTGGCCAGCATCCCCAGTGGAATTGCGACGGTCGATAACGAAGGCCGGGTTACCTTCGTGAATCGTGCTGGTTGGCAAATCTGCAGGCCGTGGCAGGCAGAGTCCGAGGGATTGGACCTGCCGCTGCTCCTGCCAGGGGTCGACATCCGCCCGGCACGGGAGGAGCGCCAAGAGGTTCTGGTGGAGACCAGGAACGGCGAACGGCGGTGGCTGGGACTCACCGTGAGCGAGCTTCGGCCGGTCGGAAGTGCGCCACACGGCTGGGTAGTGGTGTTTCAGGATCTGACGGACCTCCACCGTCTTGAGGACGAGGCCCGCCGAAACGAACGCCTCGCGGCCGTGGGCAAGCTCGCAGCTGGCTTGGCCCACGAATTGCGGAATCCACTGGCGAGCATGAGTGGCGCCGTCCAGATGCTCGCCCAGACGCATCGCTCGGACCCAGACGACGTCAGGCTGGCGGATATTGTCGTGAACGAGACCGAGCGTCTCAATCGGCTCGTCTCCGACTTCCTCGGATTCGCCAAGCCCTCACCCCAGCAGCCCGCGCTCATCGACCTCGGGGAGGTCGTAGGCCAGACGCTGGACATCATGGCGCACGGGCCCTCCCTGGCCGAGGTCAACCTGCAGCGGCAAATCGAGCCCGGAGTCGTTGTTGTGGGCGATGCCTCCCAGCTTCGCCAGGCCTGCTGGAATCTGGTGCTCAATGCCGCTCAGGCGGTGCCTCCGGGTGTTGGGACCGTAAGCGTTGCCGTCCGAGGTGAAGCGGGCGGCGTCAGGATCGACGTCGAGGACAATGGGCCCGGAGTTCCAGCCCAAGACCTGGTTCACCTGTTTGAGCCATTCTTCACCACCAAAGCGGGCGGTACCGGTCTAGGGCTCTCGACGGTGCGAGCGATTGTCGAATCTCATGGGGGGCGTCTCGACGTCGCCAACCGCGAGCCCCTGGGAGCGCGTTTCAGCATTCACCTGCCTGCGGCATCGCCGGCTCCCGGCGAAGTCGTTGCGGCTGCACCTCATCCGCCTGCGACGGTGGGATAGGGTCGGACAATGGCGCGAATTCTGGTCGTCGATGACGAGCGCTCCATGCGCGACTACCTTGAGATCCTGCTTCGCAAGGGCGGGTTCGAGGTGGTCACAGCGGCCAGCGTTGCCGCGGCGGAAGAGGCGCTGAACCATGGTGGCTTCGATCTCGTGATCAGCGACCTCAAGCTCGGCAGCCAGAGCGGACTCGAGCTCCTGGCGTTCGTTCGCGAGAAGGAGATTGCCGTCGAGTTGGTCCTGATCACGGCGTTTGCCACCACCGAGACCGCGCTTCAGGCGATGAAGGGTGGTGCCTACGACTACCTTCAGAAGCCGTTCAAGAACGAAGAGCTGTTGGTCATCAGCCAAAAGGCGATCGAGAAGCACAACCTCGTTCGCGAAAACGTTGCGCTGCGACACCAACTCGGAAAGGGGACGCTGCTCGGTGACGCGCCCAGCATCCGGGCGATTCGGTCCACCGTCGACAAGGTCGCACCTGGGCGAACGACAGTCCTCATCGAAGGCGAGAGCGGAACCGGAAAGGAGCTGGTCGCGCGGCTCATCCACGAGCGGAGCAGCCGCGGTGGCAACTTCGTCGCAATGAACTGCGGCGCCATGAGCGCCGAGCTCATTGAGAGTGAGTTGTTCGGCCACGTGCGAGGCGCGTTCACCGGTGCAATTCAGGCAAGCCCCGGCCTCTTCCGTGCGGCCGAGGGCGGAACGCTCTTCCTGGACGAGATCGGCGAGCTCTCGCTGGCATTGCAGGTCAAACTCCTTAGGGCCCTCCAGGAGCGCGCCATCCGCCCGGTGGGCGGCACCGAGAGCTTTGCGGTCGATGCGCGGATCCTCGCCGCCACCAACCGGGCGTTGCAAGGCGTGGTGGCGGCGAGCCGGTTCCGCGAAGATCTCTTCTACCGCCTCAACGTCGTGCCGATCATCGTGCCGCCACTGCGGGAGCGGCCGACCGACATACCCCTGCTCGCCCGCCACTTTCTGGCGCGTTTCGCCCGAGAGTTCGCTCGGCCCTTAATGCGCCTGACCTCAGAGGCCGAACAGGCTCTGGTCGCCTACCCGTTCCCCGGTAACGTTCGGGAGCTCGAGAATGCGATCGAGCGCGCCGTGGCGCTGTCGGACGTTGATTTGATCGGCGTCGAGTCACTGCCGCCCGGACTTCGGGGAAGCCACGCTGCGGTCGGGCCCCCGCCGGGCCTGGCGCCCCAACTTCCGCCCGAGGGGATGGATCTCGAGTCCTACCTCGAGGGCGTCGAACGCCACCTGCTTATTCAAGCCCTTGATAAGACAGCTGGAATCAAGACAGAGGCGGCGCAGTTGCTCGGCCTATCGTTCCGCAGCCTTCGCTACCGGCTGGCAAAACTCGGAATTCGCTCGGGGCCCGGCTGATCGACGAGGTGACAAATTTTGTCAGCTCGCGGAGCAGTCCCGCCGCGATTGGGCGTTCCTGATCGTGCTATCCACGCGAGAATATTGGAGGGAAGGTGGGCGTGTGTTATGCAGAGCCGTCGTGCAGCACCACCCCACCGCCTTGGAGGCAGTATGAAGCTAATGAAGAAGAGAGGCTTTACACTCATCGAGCTGATGATCGTCGTCGCGATCATTGGTCTTTTGGCCGCGATCGCCATCCCGAACTTCATCAAGTTCCAGGCGCGGTCGAAGGTCTCGGAGGTCCGCGCTAACCTGAAGGGCATGTACACGGCCCAGAAGGGCTACTACCAGAACCAAGATACCTATGCCCCAGACTATGCGGCAGTCGGGTTCTCCCCTGAGCGCGGTAATCGCTACTTCTATGTCAGTGGTGGCTTGACCACGCCTCAAACGCGATCCGCGGCACTCACGCCGGCGCTGACGGTCGGAACGGGAATTATCCAGGTGGATCAGTTCAAGTACGGCAGTGCACTTGCGCAACCGGCGAGCCCTGGAATTTGTACCGCAACCTTCGTGAACGACGTTGGCCACAGCCTACTGACGGCGATCTCCGACTTCACCAAGACTCAAATCATCGGCGGCACGTCCGGTGACTTCTCGGTGTTGGGGGCAGGCGATATCGACAGTGAAACTACCGGCATCGACACCTGGTACATCGGCTCCGAGGGATCGACGGTTGCGTCGAGTTCCACAGCTTGCGCGACACAGGCCGTCTCCGAGGGAATCCCAGGCAACCTGTACGACGACGTCTCGTACGACTGATGCGAGGTAGGTCCACTTCCGAATACGAAACATGCAGCTAAGATGCGGACCAGGGAAACCTGGTTCGCATCTTCTTGTGGGCGTGGAGCGAATGAGATTTGAGCCTCCGGCGCTGGGCTTCGTCGCCCTCTGGCTAGCGGGAATCGGCTGGAACGTCACGAGCTTCGACGTGAAGCACGAGCGCGAGCTCGAAGAGCGTCCCTTGATTCTGTCCCTGCCACGGCCCGAGGTTGTGAAGTTCGGCTCGTTGGGCTTCGCGGCTGCCCTCGCTGACCTATATTGGATTGGGGCGTCGCATTATTTTGGCGAACCTCGGTTCAAGCCAGTCAATTATTTCCAACTCCACGAGTATTTCGATATTGTCAACGAGCTGGCCCCCGACTTCCACGAGCCCTACTACTATGGGGGAGCGGCGATTCCTTGGAATACCGGGAAAGAGTGGGTCAACGTCGAGGCTGCTGTCGCCGTACTCCGGCGGGGAGCCGCGCGGTTCCCCAATGATTGGCGGCTTATTTTTCTGCTTGCGTCCGACCTCGGTACTTCCCAGGGGGACTGCCTGGCGGGGGGCCGGTTGTTGCCGGGGGCGGCCGAGGCACCCCATAGCCCCGCGCACCTTCTGGAACTTTCAGCCCGTTACCTCGCCATGGGCGGCGCCCTTGAGCAGGCTGATGCGCTAACCGACACCATGATTGAGACGGCGCCCGATGAGAACACCAAGGAGGTAATGAAAAAGCATAAGGAGGAGCTGGCGGTCGAGCGCGATATTCGATCGCTGGAAGCAGCCGTCGAGTCCTACCGAAACTCCCATGGGGGCACAGGTCCATCGTCAGCGGACCTGAAGGACTTCGAGGTGTTGCTTCCACGCCCATTCGATCAGCTTCGCGATCCCCACGGTGACCGGTACAAATACGATGCAGTAACCAGCACGTTCAGCTCCCTGACGCTCGATCGCTTCCGACCCTTTGGAGTAAAAAAGACGCCATGACTCCCGATGCTCCCACCCCCAGCCAAGCGGCTATCCAAATCTCTGGGCTCCGGAAGGTCTTCAAGCTCGGGTTTCAGGTGGGGAAGACAGCCGAAGTGTTGAAGGGCGTCGATCTAAGAGTCCCCATGCACAGCTGTTTCGGCTTTCTCGGGCCGAACGGCGCAGGCAAGACCACGACGATCAAGACCGTTATGGGCCTAATCGAGCCAACCGCTGGAAACGTCGCGCTCCTCGGGAAGCCTCCAACCGATGCCGCCACGCGCTCCCGCGTGGGCTTCCTCCCCGAGAATCCGTCGTTCCACGACTACCTTACCGGCCGCGAGGCTCTCCACTTAGCTTGCGATTTGCTCGGCATTCCGAAAGCGAAGCGGGAGGGTCGCACCGAGGAGGTACTCGACATCGTCAAGATTCGCTATGCAGGCGACCTCCAGGTCCGCCGGTACAGCAAGGGAATGACGCAGCGCCTCGGCATCGCCCAAGCGCTTCTCCACGACCCCGAGCTCGTGATCCTTGATGAGCCCATGAGCGGACTGGACCCGCTGGGTCGCCGGGATGTCAAAGACCTGCTGGTCGACCTTCACAAGCGAGGCCGGACGATCTTTTTCTCCACCCACATCATCTCCGACGTCGAGGAGGTCTGCGATCAAGTGGCCATCGTGGTCGGCGGCAAGGTCACCCGGAGCGGTCCTGTGGTGGAGATGCTCGGCAGCGAGCAACGCGAGTACGAGGTCATGGCCCGACGGGTGCCAGTCGATTTCGCAGGCTTGGACGGTCAAGTCGGACGCGAGGTCGCAACGTTTATCTGCTCCACAGAACCGGCGGCGCGCGAGCTCGTCCAGAGGCTGTGGTCGAGGAACGCAGAGGTGCTGTCGCTCAATACCCGGCGCTATGGGCTCGAAACCGTATTCCTGGCAGAGGTTGCCAAGCAACCCCCCCGGCGGGCGGAGGAATAGCCCGTGAACGCCGTCTGGACCATCGCCCGCATGACGTTCCTTGAGGCGCGGCGCAACCGCATCCTCTGGATCCTGGTGTTCTTCTGCCTGGCGATGGTGCTCACGAGCTTCCTCTTTCAAGAAGTCACGGTGAGTACGCTCGACCGGGTCCTGCGCGACATCGGCATTGCGACGGCTAATGCATTTGGGCTGATCATCGCCGTCTTCCTGGGCGTATCCGTGGTCACGCGCGAAATCGAGCGTCGCACGGTCTACCTCCTGTTGGCCAAACCCCTGACTCGGGGCCAGTACCTGCTGGGAAAGCTGCTTGGCGTATGGATCACCGTCGCTGTCCTGCTGGGGCTGATGGTTTTGGCGTTCGTCGCGGAAGCCTGGGCCTTCGGCGGGTCCACCCCGCCGGTTGTCTTCGCGGCCTTCTGGCTGATGCTCATCGAGCTGTGGGCGATCACGAGCTTCTCGGTGCTGGCGAGCACCTTTACCTCCTCAATCATGTCCGCCTTTCTCTCGCTCGCGCTCTATGTCATCGGAGAGTTCTCGCCTTCCATCTATTACTTCGGCAAGAAGAGCCACGTGGAATTTGCCAAGCCAATTCTGAAGGGCATCTTCTATCTGTTGCCCAACTTCGAGCAGCTCAACCTCAAGGATGAGGCCTCGATGCTGATCCCCGTGCCACTAATGCGGGTCGCTACTGCCACCACCTACGGCATGCTCTACGCAGTTGCCTTCTTCCTCCTGGCGCTCGCTATCTTCCGTCGTCGCGATCTCAAGTAGTCGTCAACCTCCTGCGCTGCACCTTTCGCCCAGCTCAGCGAGAAGCTGTTGCGCCTTTACGTCGTTCGGCTGCAGCTCCCTCGCGATCTTGGCCTGCATACAAGCACGCGCGGTATCTCCAATGCGGAGGAAGAGGACGCCGGCATTGTAGTGGAGGCGACCGTTGTCGGGGTCGACCCGAAGTGCGTGTGTGACCATTGCCACGGCCTCAGATACGTCGCCCAACTGATACAGGACCCCCACCGCGTCCAGGACGATGTGGGTATCGTTGGGGCCGAACGCCAGGCCCGTCCGGAAAGCGGCCGCGGCATCCTCCCACCGCTGCTCGCGGACTGCGACTCGCCCAATCTGGTGCCAGGCGGTCGTACTCTCCGGATCCGCGTTCAACGCCGATTGAAACAGCGTACCGTCGTCCCTCCACTCCGGCGTTCGCGCGTGGACGACTATGCCCTGCAGGACCACCACCAACCCGGTGGTGCCGACTGCGAGCGGCATCAGTCGTTGCAGAGAAGGTCGTTCCCTCGCTATCGCTCCCACCATTCCAAGCACCATCGCCAATCCCAGGGACGGTAGGTAGGTGTGCCGCTCGCCAAAGCTGATGCCATGCAACGCGGCAGCCAGCGGCACGCAAGCGCCCAACCACCAAACCAGTCCTGCGCGGAGGCGCGACCACCCCCACGCCGCAACAACAAACCCAATAAGCATGGTAGCGACGACCCACTTTCCCGTGAGACCAAGCACGACCACCCTCGGAGTAATTGTGAGTGGCACGGGCTGCATTATCATGCTCAGGTTCGTTGCAAACACTTGGAGGTAGTCACTCAGAAAGCCACTCACCGAAGCGGAGTGTCCGACCGACAGAGACACGTGGGCATTCGCCCGAAATACAAAGTACATCGCAACGGCAAGCGCCTGGATTGTATAACGCCTCGCCAACGAGACGACGCCCGCCCCACTCTCAAAGGCGAGCAGTAGGCCAGGCAAGAGAATCGCCGATTCCTTGCTCCCCAATGCCAACAACGTGAGGAGACCCAAAACGACATCTGCCGCAGGACCTCTCCAGGCGACTACCCCTTGCCAAAAGATAGACAAAAGTATGAACAATGCCTGCAATTGGTCGAAGCGGCCCGATGCCCATAGTGTAACCTCCGCTCCGCACGGCAGAGTGAGAAACCATGCTGCCAGGCCCAAAGCGCCCAAGAATCCAAGTGACCGTCGCAAGATGAGGTAGAGCAGGAGGCTATTGAGCCACTGCAGTAGGAGGCTATCCGCGTGGAACGCCCAAGGCGCTCCAGCGCCGAGCGCCTCATCGAACGCGAGACTTACGACCCCAATGGGTCGATAGGCGAGGCTCGGATCTGTGGGATCTGAGAGCTGGAAGGTGCCGGTCGTGAACGCCCGCGCCAGGCTTGAGGCACTCTTGAGCGCCGGGTTCTCCTCGATCAGATTGTGATCGTCATAGACAAGACCATTGTTTACCGTGTTGCCAAAGACGAGCAGCGCCAGGCCAAAGAGGATCAGCGAGGAGATCCAAGGTTGATAGGGAGATCTAGTCACGCCAAATCTCGCGAAAGCGGACCTCATAGGTTGCGCCGCGGCGAGCGACTCGAGCCAAACTATTGCCTAGGTCCCCCCCTGGGGTCGAGTTGATGCTCAACCCGAGGAGCGCGCCAGAAGCCGCTTTCGTGAGGCGTCGTGCGGTGGCACGACGATGAATGCGCGAATCAACTCCATCGTCTACTATCTTCGGACCGGGTGTGGACTTCAATCCGAATCTCCGTTCGCGAAACGTGCCCTCAGCTTGGACTCAACTCTATTACGAAAAACTCGTCGCGCTGCCAGCCTTGAACGCCTGCGATGGCATCGTAGACGGCGTCGGCTACTCGATGATGCAGAGTTCCGCGAGCCGCGCCTTATCGGTCGTTCTGGGACAACCGCGCTCAGCGGGTGAGGTCGTGCCCCGGCCCCTGGGGGCGAACGTAGGCAGCGCAGTTGGAGCGGTTGTCAAAGAAGACCTGTCGCCACGGACCCCCACGGAGTGCAGGCTGCGCCCGCCAACCGCGCGCGGCAATCACCACGTCTGTCCCGGTGGCGTCCAACAACTCGAGCGCATCGACCCGACCCAAATACATGGCTTCGCCCATCTCCCGGATCGCGTCGCTGTACTCGAGGTTTCGACCGTCGACAAAGACCTTGGCCTGGGGCAACCGCCAGATGAGGTAGCTGGCCCATGCGCGCTTCGTAAACACGTGGGTCCCATCGGGTACGGCCGAGAGGAACTCGGCGCAGCCCACGGGGTTGGCGTCGGTATCGACGGCCTCGGTAAAGTACTCGCGGGTCCCCAGCATGGACAGGAAGCGAAGGGAATCGAGGGCGAAGTGCGTCGCCACCGCCGTGATGATGCCGACTGCCAAGGCGGCTACGGAAAGTAGGTTTGCGTGCCTGGCCGCATGGGCAACCGCGAAATCCGCGAGTTGCATTGCCGGAAGGATGGTCATCCATGCGTTCCGCTGAACAGCGAGCGCGGCGGCGCATGCCACCGCACCGAGAACCATCTCGGGGGCGCGTTCCCATCGCTGGTCGGGGCGTCTGAGGTGGGCGACGCAGAGCGCGGCGTAGGCGGCGACGATCAGCATCGCCACTGCGCGCGCCATGGGAGCCAGCGCGCCCGGCTCCCAGAGGCGCGCAAATTCAGTGTTGGCCAGCCGATTCGTGAGGGTCCCATTGAGTGCGTAGTCGAGTGTCGATGACCACGGTGGGGTCACGAGCGGCGCTACGAACGCCGCCGAGACCAGCAGGAGAGCGTCTCTCCTGATTTGGATCGGTCGCCGCCGCTTCAGGCCTCGGAGCCAGAACGCAGTCTGGTTCGCCAGCAGCGGCGGCAGGAAGGTGAGCGCCTCGGCGGTCAGGTTGCCCCAAAGGAGCATGGTGAGCACCAGCGCCAGTGCGCGCCGCGGGGAACTCAGGAGGTCTTCGCGGCAATACAGTGGCACCGAGGCGAAGAAGAAGACCACGGCCAAGATCTGCGG
>VFSW01014683.1_pt1 | contig 10810 bp, 10 predicted proteins | sample 5358111 | NCBI WGS metagenome assembly VFSW01 (sample SAMN11554181, study PRJNA540505) | mine drainage metagenome | isolation source: sediment from site ElyBrook_90M | place: USA: Ely Copper Mine, Vershire, VT | collected 2017
TGTCTGTGCTGGCTGCCGCAGCGGCGGGGGGAGTGGACCCGGCGGGCGCAGGAAAAGTGAGGGTGTTGCTTGCCGCGTCCACGGTGGGTGCTGCTGGAACTGCTGGCACGGCTGGGGTTGCGGGCAGAAGCAGATCGAGCAGGCGCTCCTCGGCGTTCAGTTCTGCCTTGTCCTCAACCTCTTCCAGCTTCTCTTCGCGCACCATGTCAATGGCGATTTCAACCAAGTCGCGCACAATAGACTCGACATCGCGGCCAACGTAGCCGACCTCGGTAAATTTCGACGCCTCCACTTTGAGGAAGGGCGAGTTGGTGAGCTTGGCCAGACGGCGCGCGATCTCGGTTTTGCCCACGCCCGTAGGCCCGATCATGATGATGTTCTTCGGCATGATCTCGTCGGCGAGTTCGGGCGAGAGCTTCTGGCGGCGCATACGGTTGCGCAACGCGATGGCGACAGCGCGCTTGGCGGCGTGCTGGCCTACGACGTACTTGTCCAGCTCCGTGACGATTTCGCGCGGGGTCAGGTCGTCCAGCGAGAGTTCCAAATCCTCGGCTGCGCCGGGTAAATAGATTGCCATGGTGCAAACTCCCTGTTTTCAGTGCGTCGGATGCACCGTGCGGCGGCAAGGATGCATGCCGCCGGCTGCTAGGAAACTTTTACTTCAGCCGGGGTGGTCAGTTCTTCAATGGTGATCTGGTCGTTGGTGAAGATGCAGATTTGTCCAGCGATCTTCAATGCTTTTTCCGCGATTTCGCGGGCGGTAAGGTCAGTATTTTCCATCAGCGCGCGGGCTGCCGCCAATGCGTAGGAGCCGCCGCTGCCGATGGCTGCGATGCCCTCATCCGGCTCGATGACGTCACCCGCGCCACTGAGCAGGAAGGGGCGCGTGGGGTCGCTGACGATGAGCAGGGCTTCAAGCGAACGCAGCATTTTGTCTGTCCGCCAGTCCTTTGCAAGCTCCACGGCGGAGCGTTCAAGGTTGCCGCCGAACTGCTCCAGTTTGCTCTCAAAGCGGCCAAAGAGCGAGAATGCGTCGGCGGTGGATCCGGCGAAACCGGCAAGAATCTTGTCCTGGTAGAGGCGGCGGATTTTGCGCGCTGAGTGCTTGATGACGGCCTCGCCGAGCGTTACCTGGCCGTCTGCCGCCATCACCACGCTGCCGTTGCGGCGTACGCAGAGGACGGTGGTGGAGCGGATGCGCTGACGCTGCGACCCTGCGGCGGCTGGCCCGGGGGTTGATTTGCTGTTGCGGGATGCTTTGGAAAAGCCTGCGCCGGGCTGCGAAATTAGGGGTAAATAGGGCATTGTCGTCTACAGCTCAGTATAGCGCAGAGGTTTGCGCCAGAAGCCTGGCGCAGCCGGATAGAGGCAGCCATTGAATTCATCGATTTCAGATATTCTGAGACTGCGGCATATGGATGCCGTACTGAAACCCGCCATACGCCGCTGAGCCATACTTATGCATAGTCTTGATCTTCGAGGTTCGCCGCAGCAGATAGGCGCGCTTGCGCTGGGCGCGGGAGTGGCTGCGGCAGCGATATGGCTTCTGCTGCGCCGGAGGGCTGTGCCGGAGGAAGAACTGGAGCGCCGTCGCCGCGCCTATCTGGCCAGGGTGGGCCGCATTGTGGATGGCGTGGTGCTTGATGGAACCGTGATTGACAGGGCGGTGTCCGACAACAGGCTGAGCGATGAAGTGACCGGGCAGGAGGCTCTACAGTTCATCCTGTACCGCTATGAGATTGCCGGTGTGGTGTACGAAAGTTCGCAGGATGTGACCCATCTGGCCGATTATGTGGACGTTCAGAACTGCCGCCTGGACCTGCCAGCATCCATCCGTTATGACGCCGGGAATCCGGCGAACAGCATTGTGATCTCCGAGACGTGGAACGGTTTGCGGAGCGGTTCTGGTGAGCGCAAGCCTTTCTCGCCCAGTGCGGATTGACGGCGGATTGACGACCGATTGACGGGCGGATTGAGCTTCCTCGGCCCACGCAAGACAATTTGAAGCCGGGAGTTTGAAGCGGGCCATGCTCCCGCGTAGACTTGGCCTATGCACATGCAAGCCGCACCAAACCAGAATGGACAACAAAAGATGCAGCGTGTGCTGCAGTTTTCACTGGTGGCAACGTTCTGCTATGTGGTGCTGACGTTCACAGCGGGGCTGCGCGCGCACTCTCTGGCCCTGATTTCCGAGGCAGGCCACAACGTCTCTGACATGCTGGCGTTGCTGCTGTCGTTTGTTGCGGTGTACTTTCAGGCTCGGCCGGCGACGGAGCAGAAGACCTTTGGCTACCAGCGGGCAGGCGTGCTGGCGGCGTTTGTGAACGCGCTCACGCTGCTGGTGCTGGCTATATGGATTGGAGTTGCGGCGGTGCATCGACTGGCTGTGCCGGTAACGGTTCATCCTCGCGTGATGATGGTGGTGGCTTCGCTGGGCGTGGTGATGAACGGTATTATTGCGGCGCTGTTGTGGAAGTCCTCCGGCGACCTGAATATCCGCAGCGTTTTTCTGCACATGCTGGGCGACACTCTTTCCACGGCGGCGGTCATCATTGGGGGAGCAGGCATTCTGTTCTCGGGCATGAACTGGATCGATCCAGTGCTGTCGCTCATCATTGCCGGTCTGATTCTGTGGAGTTCGATCGGGATTGTGCGCGAGACGCTGAACATCCTTCTGGAAGGCACTCCGCGCGGGCTTGAGATTGGCTCGATCCGTGAGGCTATGCAGGCCGTCGAAGGCGTTCTGGATGTGCATGATCTGCACGTCTGGAGCCTGGGATCACAGTCGCACGCTCTGGCCAGCCACGTGACCATTGAGGATGTGCCGCTGTCAGCCAGCGTCGCAATTCTTGATCGGCTGAAGTGCGGCCTGCACGACAAGTTTCGCATCCACCACACGACCATCCAGTTTGAGATTACCGGGTGTGAAACGACGCATGGCTGCAGCGCGCCGCCAGAGGCGGAGATGGTGGGGGCGCATGGGCACCATCACCATGGGCACGACCACCACGGGCATAGCCACTGAGATTCTTTTGCTTTTTGCTACCGGTGCGGCATATCTGAAGTAGCCAGCCCGGCAAAAGTGTTCCACGTGGAACACTTTTGCCATAAAAACAATCAGCCAAAATAATTCAGCTAAAGGGCTCATGCGTGCACATGCGTCAGAGTCAGGCGTAAAGCAGTGTCTTCGCTGCGCTCAGAAGGGTAAAGGAAAAAGCTAGCTTCGTGGGAAGGGTGAAGAGTTGCGTTGCTCCTCGAACTGGCGCTGGTGCCAGTAGGGGTAGGGTGGAGTTGTTTTGCTGGCGGCGTCGAGTTTTGCCACCTGTTCTGTGGTCAGGTTCCATCCGGCGGCGGCGAGGTTCTGGCGCAGTTGCTGCTCGTTGCGCGCTCCGATGATGACGGTGGAAACGGTGGGCCGTTGCAGCAGCCAGTTCAGCGCGATCTGCGGCACCGTCTTGCCGGTTTCGGCGGCGACTTCATCGAGCGCATCGACGACTTTGTAAAGATATTCGTCTTCCACGGGAGGGCCGCTCTCCGCCGTCTTGTGCAGCCGGCTTTCGGCTGGAACAGGCTGGCCACGGCGCAGTTTGCCGGTGCGGCGTCCCCAGCCGAGCGGGCTCCAGACGATGGCTCCGACGCCCTGGTCGAGGCCGAGCGGCATCAACTCCTGCTCGTAGTCGCGGCCGATGAGGGAGTAGTAGACCTGGTGGGCGGAATAGCGCGCCCAGCCGTATTTTTCTGAAACAGACAGCGACTTCATCAGGTGCCAGCCGGAGAAATTCGAGCACGCGATGTAGCGGACTTTTCCGCTGCGGACGAGGGTGTTCAGCGTGTCGAGAGTCTCCTCCAGAGGAGTGAGCGCGTCGAAGCCGTGCAGATGATAGATGTCAATGTAGTCCGTGCCGAGGCGCTTGAGGCTGGCCTCGCATGCCTTTACCAGGTGGTGGCGCGAGGAGCCGAGATCGTTCGGTCCCTCGCCCATGCGGAAGGTCGCCTTGGTGGAGACGAGGACCTTGTCGCGGCGGCCTGCGATGGCCTTGCCGAGTATCTCTTCTGACATGCCGCTGGAGTAGATGTCCGCGGTGTCGAAGAGGTTCACGCCGGCTTCGAGGCAGATATCAAGCAGGTGCTTTGCCTCTTTCACATCGGTCTGGCCCCATGCCTTGAAGAACTCACCTTTGCCGCCAAAGGTGCCTGTGCCGAAGCAGAGGACGGGTACCTTCAGCCCTGATTTGCCGAGTTGCCTGAATTCCATCATTTGCACATCATAAATCCACAATGTGCAGTGGCGCTTTGCGGAAAGCGACAGAGCCGCAGGTTCGGCAGGCGCAGGAGCGCGGTTGAGTTCGATTTCGGAGTAACATAAAGGAAGCAGTATGCGGAACGCTACGCACATCTCGAACGAGCCGAACGCACTGGCGCAGATTCCGCGCAAGTTCTGGCCGCACAGCGCCTGGCCGCACGTGCTCGCGTAGCAGCGCCCGCGCACCTTTTCTGCTCCCATTCCATCTAAAAACAAGCAACTGGCTGACGCGGTGTTTCAGGACGCGCAGCGGAGAAGTACGCCATGTTCGACCGTCTGGAACAACTCGAAGCACGCTATGAGGAACTGAGTTCGCAACTCTCTGACCCCGCTCTGGTGCATGACCAGCAGCGCTACCAGAAGACCGCCAAGCAGAACCGCGACCTGGAGCCGGTGGTGGAGAAGTTTCGCGAATACAAGCATATCCAGACGGGCATAGCGGAAGCGCAGGCCATGCTGACGGACACCGATCCCGATGTGCGCGCGATGGCCCAGGAGGAGCTTGCCGGATTGCAGGAGAGGCTGCCCGCCGTGGAAGAGGCGCTGAAGGTGATGCTGCTGCCCAAAGACCCCAACGACGAGAAGAATGTGGTGCTTGAGATCCGGGCCGGAACGGGCGGAGATGAGGCGTCCTTGTTTGTGGCGGAGGTCTTCCGCATGTACACCCGCTTTGCTGAGCAGCACCGGTGGAAGGTGGAGGTGCTCTCCTCGTCGGAGTCCGGCGTGGGCGGATTGAAGGAAGTCATCGCCATCATTGAAGGCGACCGCGTCTACTCGCAGATGAAGTATGAGAGCGGCGTGCATCGTGTGCAGCGGGTTCCGGCAACGGAGACGCAGGGGCGCGTGCATACCTCGGCCATTACGGTTGCCGTGCTGCCTGAGGCGGAGGATGTTGACGTGAAGATTGAGGCCAAGGACCTGCGCGTGGACACGTTCTGCTCGTCGGGGCCGGGTGGGCAGTCAGTCAACACGACCTATTCGGCGATTCGCATTACGCACTTGCCGACGGGAACGGTGGTGAGCTGTCAGGATGAGAAGTCGCAGATAAAGAACCGCGAGAAGGCGATGCGCGTGTTGCGCTCGCGCCTGTATGAAGTGGAGATGGAGCGGCAGCACCAGGAGATGGCCAGGGAGCGCAAGCAGCAGGTTGGCTCCGGCGACCGCAGCGAGAAAATCCGCACCTATAACTTCCCGCAAAATCGCCTGACCGACCACCGCATCGGCTTGACCAACCACCAGCTTGCCGAGGTGATGGAAGGCAGGTTGCAGCCCACCATCGACGCTCTGACGGCGCACTACACGGCGGAACTGCTGAAGGCAGAAGCCGGGGTGGCGGCCTGAGCCGGAAATGACGATTGCAGAAGCGCTCCGGCAGGGCAGGGCGCGGCTTGCGGCCGTGCCGCTGGTGGCTGCGGACGCGGCGCGCGATGCGGAACTGCTGCTGATGCATGTGCTCCAATTGAGCCGGGCCACGGTCCTGGCCTATCCGGAACGGGAGTTGGCCGCTGAGCAGGAGGCTCGCTACGGAGCCCTGATCGCCGAGCGGCTGACTGCAAAGCCCATCCAGTACATCATCGGCGAGCAGGAGTTTTACGGGCTGCGCTTCCAGGTCACGCCGGATGTGCTGATTCCCAGGCCGGAGACTGAGCACCTGGTGGCGGCAGTGCTGGAGCGCGTGCCTCGCAACGTGCCGGTTGACATTGTGGATGTGGGTACCGGATCGGGAGCGATTGCGGTTGCTCTGGCCCACGCGCTGCCGTTGGCGAACGTCACTGCGCTGGATATTTCAGCCGCTGCGCTGGAGGTGGCTCGTGGCAATGCCGCGGCCCACGGGATCGACGCGCGGATAGAGTTCCTGCAATCGGATTTGTTGAGCGCCGTCCTGCAGCGAAGATTCGATGCGGTCGTTTCAAACCCTCCTTATATTGCTACCGCTGAGCGCGAGACGCTGCATGCGCAGGTGCGCGAGTTCGAGCCTGCGCTGGCGTTGTTTTCCGGTGAGACAGGCTTTGAGATTTATGAGAGGCTGGCGCCGCAAGCCGCGCTCGTGTTGAAGCCTGGAGGCTTGCTGGCGATGGAGATCGGCTTCGGCCAGCGTGGCAGGCTGGTGGAACTGCTGCGGGGTTGGCGGGATGTTGAGTGTGTCAACGACCTGCAGGGGATAGAGCGGGTCGTGCTGGCGCGTAGAGCCTGACGCGAGGCGAGAGCAAGAAGGCGGATGGCTGCTTCAAGGCAGCACGGATGCCAGCGGTCGCGTCCTGTCTGTGCGCATGGTGGGGATGGCAGCCAGCAGGCTGCGTGTGTAGGCATGCTGCGGGTCATGGAAGACCTGATGGCTGGTTCCCGTTTCCACGATCTCCCCCTGACGCATGATGGCGACGCGATCCGCTGTCTGCGAGACGACGGCCAGATCGTGAGAGATGAAGAGCATGGCCAGGCCGTGCTGCTGGCGCAGGCTGGCCAGCAGGTCGAGAATCTGCGCCTGGACGGTGACGTCGAGCGCGGTGGTGGGCTCGTCGGCAATCAGCAGCCGGGGGCGGTTGATGATTGCCATGGCGATCATGATGCGCTGGCGCTGACCGCCGGAAAACTGGTGCGGATAGTCTGCGAAGCGGTGGATGGGGTCAGGCAGCGCCACTTGCGCCATGGCTTCAAGCGTGCTGTCGCGAAGGGCTTTGCGAGACATGTCCGGACGGTGTGCGCGGAGAGCTTCGGCGATCTGGTCGCCGATGGTCATCACAGGATTGAGCGCGGTCATGGGTTCCTGAAAGATCATGGCGATATCGCGGCCACGGACGCGCCGAATCGCATTCTCCGGTAACTGGAGCAGGTCGATGGCTGCCGGAGACGTGTCCAGTTCGCGTTCGGCCATTTCGCGCCTGGCCATTTCGCTCTTGGCCATTTCGTTCTCGGCCAGCAGAATCTGGCCACTGATGTTTACGCCGGAACCAAGCAGGCGCAGGATGGCCAGCGAGGTGACAGACTTGCCGGAGCCGGACTCGCCGACCAGACCCAGAACCTCACCCGGACGGATGCTGAAGCCGATGCCGTTCACTGCTGGGCGCGGCGCGTTGCCGTCGGGGAAGCGGACGCAGAGGTCGCGGACGTCGAGCAGGGGCGCAGCCATTTGTCTTTCGTCCGCAGACGGTGGCTGCTGCCCTGCTGGTTGCGGCATGGCCTTATGCCCGCTTGGAAGCAGCTTTGACGGGCCTCTTCTTTGCTTTGGAGGCAGTGGATTTTGCGGCGACCGGCTTAGCCGTGGTCTTTTTTGCCACAGCCTTTTTAGCCACAGCCTTTTTTGCCACAGCCTTTTTCGCGACAGCTTTTTTAGCCACGGCTTTTTTTGCAGCAGCCTTCTTTGCCGGCGCCTTCTTCGCAACGGCCTTTTTGACTGCTTTTGTTGCCGCGACCTTCGTCTTGGCAGGGGTCTTCTTTTCGGCGGCTTTCCTGGCGCGGGCAGCGGTCACGCGGGTTTGAAGCTCGGCATTCAGGTCGGCGATGCTGATGGTTCTGGCGCTCTTTCGCAGACGTTCAAGGCCATAGAATGCGCGCTTTTCCGGAGAGAAGACGTGGACGACGAAGTCAACATAGTCCATCAGAATCCATTCGCCCTGGCGGCGTCCCTCGACAGATGTCGGGTAGACGCCGAACTCCTTCTTCAGCTTGAGTTCGATGCCGTCCGCGATGGCGACGTTCTGGCGGTTGTTGGTTCCGTTGCAGATGAGGAAGTAGTCCGTGAAGCTGGCCTCGGATGGGTCTAGTTCGAGAACTCGGATGTCTTCAGCTTTTTTTTCGTCAGCGGCTTCTGCCGCTGCAAGTACCATCCTGGTGGTTTCGGGTGTCGGCATGTGGTTACGGCTCTCCTGAACAAGTGCAAATTACATCGTATCGGGTTAGATGCTGCGTGCGCCAGCTTCGAAAGGCTATCTTTTGCAGGCTTTGCCAAGATGGTTACGGTGGCTATTCTGCATTTTGAAGGGATGCAGGGCTTCAGCCACGGGAGCGCAGCCAGGTTTTCGCGCTGGTCTGATGGCAAACATAGCTCGTCAGCGGTAGAGATGATGCTGGCGGATGTACTGCTCCACCAGCGGCGGCAGCAGGCCAGAGCCGCTCCCGCCGGGCTGAACTGCGGAGTGGATGGCGTTGCGGATGGCGGTGGCGGAAACATCCTCGTATACACCGTCGAGTATGTGGACTCGCCCGGTAGCGATGCGTGAAGGGTCGGGCAGAGCGATGCCAGGGCGGCTGGCGACGATCCACTCGCAGATGGTCAGAAGGCGGTCAGCTTCACGCCAGCGGGGCAGGTCCTGGAACGAGTCCGCGCCGATGAGGCAGAAGAGATGGTCCCCTGGGGACAGGCTGCGTTGCAGGGTGGTCAGCGTGTCGATGGTGTAATTGGGCTGGCCATCCTGGCGCGGAGCATCGAGGGTGGAAGGGGAAAATCGCGGGTCTGCCTGGCAGGCGAGCTCGACCATGGCAAGGCGGTCTTCATATGAAGCAGACACCGAACTGCCTGCCTTGAGCGGCTGGTGCGCGACAGGGGCGAAGAGGATGCGGTCGAGATGAAAGCGGTCAGCGGCGGCTGTGGCGATGGCCAGGTGGCCTCGGTGCGGCGGGTCAAAGCTGCCACCGAAGAAGGCGATGCGGGCAGGATGGGGAAGCTCCGGAAGTTTGCCGCCTGGCGGATTCAAAGGCATACCTCAAAGGACTAAGGTCTTTCTGGACTAAGGTCTTTCTCTCGTTGCGCGCGAGACGTGGGGCACCCGAAACCAGGCACACCCCGCAGCATTGCTCAGTATTGCTCAGTGGGCCGCGAGGGTGGCTTCTTCCAGCTTCTGGCGGTTGGCGCGGAGGGTGCGGACCTGCTCGCCGATGGTATATTTCAGCGCATCGATGCCCTCACCGGTGACGGCAGAGATGATGTGGAAGGGCAGCTTACGCCGCTTGGCCATGGCTTGCAGCTTCTTGAGCTTGGCGGGATTGGCTGCGTCGGCTTTGGTGGCGACGACAATCATCGGTTTTTCGTCCAGGCCGTGGCCGAAGCTGTGCAGCTCCGCCATGATGACCTTGAAGTCTTCCACCGGGTCGGGGCGGCCACTTGCATCTGAAACGTCCACCAGGTGGACGAGCAGGCTGGTGCGCTCAATGTGGCGCAGGAACTGCACGCCAAGGCCCGCGCCGAGGTGTGCGCCCTCGATGAGTCCGGGAACGGCGGCGACGACGAAGCTGAGTTCATGCGGCCATTCACCGATGGACACGACGCCGAGGTTCGGCTCCAGCGTGGTGAAGGGGTAATCGGCAATCTTGGGGCGCGCGGCGGAGATGCGGGAGATCAGGGTGGATTTGCCGGCGTTGGGGTAGCCAACCAGGCCTGCGTCCGCCAGCAGCTTCAGTTCGAGGCGGTAGTGGCGCTCTTCGCCAGCGCGGCCCAGTTCGTGCTCTCGCGGGGCCTGGTGGGTGGGTGTGGCGAAGTGCTGGTTGCCACGGCCTCCACGGCCTCCCTTGGCGATGACGAGCCGGTCGTTGACGGTGCTGAAGTCGTGGACGAGTTCGCCGGTATCCATGTCGTAAAGCAGGGTGCCTACCGGGACTTTGAGGACCAGGGTTTCGCCGTCTTTTCCGGTGCAGTTGGAGCCTTCGCCGTGGCCTCCGCGCCCGGCCTTGTGCTCTGGGTTGAAGCGGAAGTGGACCAGGGTGTTGTGGCTCAGGCTGGCTTCCATGACGATGTCGCCGCCGTGGCCGCCGTCTCCGCCTGAGGGCCCGCCGCGAGGAACAAATTTTTCACGCCGGAAGGCCATGCAGCCATTGCCGCCGTCGCCGGCTTTGATCCGAATTTTAGCTTCATCTATAAACATCGTCCTTTCCAGTGTACCGAAGATGCGCCAGACTCACCTTCTTTCTGGAGGGAATGAGGGCGCGGCGGGGGTACTTCACAGCGGGCTGGATTCGCGATACTCTTCCGATTATCGAAGCAGGACGTAATGTGCAGACCTGTCCCGGACATGCAGGGGACGGTTGCGCCGCACACATATTGCTCTCCAGGTCTTGCACCCAGCCAACCAGCCGCATTCGAGCATTTTCAGAGTTGCCGTAAGTTTCGCATTGAGTTTTCCATCTGTTGCGATGACGCTGCAAAGGATGGGGCACCCAAAAGCCTGCTTGCCCTCGATGGAAATGCGCCAGGCCCAGCCATTGTTCTATTGGCCCTGGTGCGGGGTTGCGCGGCTGCCTGCATCAGGTTCGCGGTACATCGTTGAGAGGGGCAAATGGCGGGGAGCCGCGACGGGTCTTTTGCACCAGGTGAAGACGAGCAGACAGGCCGACTCCGCCAGCGATGGCAGAGACGCGCTGCTCTGTTGCTGGCAGCAGGCGTCCTGCTGGCTGGGGTCTGGCGCCCGGTGGCGGAAGCGCAGGCGGCGGTGGATGGCGCGATTGCCGGCACAGTGGCGGACAGCACGGGAGCGGTGATTCCCGCAGCGTCGATCGAGGTACAGAGACTTGCGACGG
>VFSW01014684.1_pt1 | contig 10809 bp, 9 predicted proteins | sample 5358111 | NCBI WGS metagenome assembly VFSW01 (sample SAMN11554181, study PRJNA540505) | mine drainage metagenome | isolation source: sediment from site ElyBrook_90M | place: USA: Ely Copper Mine, Vershire, VT | collected 2017
GCAGGGAGTGGTGCGCGCGCATCATTCGAACTCCGCGTCGAAGCCCACCGTGCCGTAGATGGCGGTTCGCTGGGTGATGAAGAGCGAGTCGAAGTACTTCGTGAACATGACGTCGGCCTGCAGGGACACGCCGAACCGGGTCTTGGCGTCGGGGGAGCTGATCAGGTAGTGTCCGCCGCCGCCGCCCACGAGGGTCACCAGCGGCGACAGCTCCCGGTCGTCGGTCCGGTAGAGCGGCACCACCAGCGCGCTCGTGTTCGGGTCGAGGGTGGCCGAGTAGGCGAGCTGGTAGAAGTTCGCGCCCGTCTGGGCGTTGAACCGGGCGTGCGGCCAGAGCAAGAGCTGCCTGCCCAGGTCGACGACGTACCGCCCGTCGGTGGTGGTCGCCTTGAGGTTCCACGAGTCGTTGTAGAGGCGCTGCTCGATGCGCAGCGTGGCGCCGCTGAACCTGTGCGCGAAGCGCGCGCCGAGGGCGTAGCGGTCGCGCGCGGTCGGCAGCTGCTCGGTGGGCCGGAAGGGCAGGCGCCGGAGGTTGACCTCGTCCACGCTCGCGCCGGGCTGGATCTGCGGCGCGACGATCGTGGGATCGAACATCGGGATGTAGCGGTACGGCTTGCTCTGGTCTCCCCGCTCGAACTGCGCCGTCGCGCTCACGAGCAGCAGCGAGGTCGACGACAGGACGAGGGTGACGCCCGCCTCGAGCTCGGTGGTGTCCAGCGTGCTGATGAAGTTGTTGGGGCCGCGCCCGATGCTGTCGTGGTTGAAGTTGCCGCCGAAGCGCGGCGTGATGAGCTTGTCGTTCAGGTCGGCCGTCACCGCGAGCCCGCCGCCGCGAGAGATGTAGTCCGGCTCCTGGCTGTAGTTGGCCTGCGCTTGCGCGCCGTAGATCTGGTACTTGTACCCGCCGGTCAGGCCGCCCGAGTAGCGTTGCTCCTGGTACGGGGGCGACGCCGTGCTGACGATGTCGGGCGATGCGGCGGTGACCACGTCGACCAGGAAGTGACCGCCCACGTTCCAGCCCTGCGTGGGCGACGACACCGTGGCGTCGATCTCGGGGCTCCACACCTCGACGTGCGTCGTGTCCGAGTAACCCGACAGCTGGGTGCCCGCCTTCACGACGAGCGCCTGCGTCTTCTGAGGCAGGCACTTCACCACGTCTTCCTGGTTCTTCGCGGCGAGCATGCACTTGAGCTGCCCGGGCGACAGGTACTCGGGAGCCTGCGACTTGAGCACCAGCGGCACCGTGAGCAGCTGCCCCTCGCCCACCGTGTACTTCTCGTCGAGCGTCAGCGGGATGCCGTTCTGGAGCCCTTCGGCGTGGACGCTGTGGTCACCGGGATCGATGGAGAAGCGCTTGGTGAGGGCGGCCGTGGGCACGGGGCGATCGTCGAACGTGACGACGAGCTGCTCGAGGCCCGGGGAGGGCTGGAAGGTCACGTGCGGCACGCGCCGCAGCAGCTGCTCGACGCGCTCTCGGGCGATCTTCGTCACCGCCGGGTCGCGCTTGCGGATGCCGTCCTCGAGCGCCTTCTGCGCGTCCTGCAGGGCGTCGAGCAGGTGGGCCATGCGCGCCTCGCACGAGGACAGGTGCAGGCGGCTGCGCGGCTGCTCCTCGAGCTCGAGCGACTTCTTGTCGTGCTCGATGCACTGGTCGAGCTTCCCGGCCATGTCGGCGGCCAGGCCGGCGCTCGCCTCCTGGAACGCTTCGGCGTTGTCCCAGCCGGGGATGTGGCCCGCGGCGGCGTTGGGCGTCGGCGTTGGTGTCGCATCGCCTGCGCCCGCGCCGGCTGGCGCGGGGCCTTGCCTGGCCTCGTCCCAGGCCGAGCGGACGTCGGGCGTGATGCGGGGAGGCAGCTGGGCGTTCGGATCGAGCGTGAGCGCCTGCTGGAACTGCGCGATGGCATCCGGGCGCTGGCCGGTCTGCGACGCGACCATTCCCAGCAGGACGTGCAACGGAGCCTGGGCCTGCGGCGAGCACTTCCCCGCGCACTTCGCCAGCGCCCCCTCCAGCTTCTTCTGAGCCGCGCCCCAGTCGCCCGACGAGTACTCCCCGTCGAAGACCTCCTGCGCGGCGCGGACGGCTGCGCCATCGTCGGTGGGAGCCGCGAGCGCGTTCGACGTCGAGAGGAGCCCCAGGAGCAATCCGAATGCTGCGAGCGCGATCGTGCGCCACGTCGGCAAGGTCACGACTGCCACGGTATCAGAGGTGGCTGGACTTCTCAGTTGCAGCCGCACCCGCCGCCGCCGCCGCTCAGACCCCCTATCGCCCCCTCGGACACGTCTTCCACGTGGGCGGCGAGCGGCGTCTTGTACGGATCCTCGGCGCTCATGGTGGGGTGCGCGAGCGTCCCTCGTTCGTACGGGGCCACGTGCACGCAGCCGGTGGTGGCAGCGAGCAGCGCGGCTGCGACGAGCGCAAGCGCCGTACGAACCATGCCCCCGACGATCTGCGAGCTTGCCATGACCAGGTCCTCCACCGTGATCCGCTGCGATTGCATCGAGCGCGCCAGCCGCGGCGGCCCGGCACACGCCGCGGAAAGCCGCGGAATCCGGCGTGCGCGCACCTGACCCCTGGAGTCTGGAGGCCGCAAGCTGGATCATCGGCGATCCGCACTTCGCGGTCCCGGCCGACCCTTGGCCCGTGTTTTCGCGGACCCGGCAGCGGCATGGAGGCGGGCCCGCGATGTGCTTACGAAGAAGGTCCATGCGTGTTCACTGGGTCCTGCTCGGAGTGATGCTCGCGGGGGCCGCCGCGCCGGCGGCCTGCGGTGGAGAGACGGAAACGACCTTCGGCCCTCCCGACGGGCTCGTGGGTCGGACGGCTCCGCCTCCGACCTCGACCTCCACCACGACCACCACGACGACCGGCACGGGCACTCCTCCACCGCCTCAGGGAGACAGCGGCTCACCGACCCCGCCCGGTGACTCGGGGACGACGGGGACGCCGGAGACGGGTGGAACCGGCAGCTGCGCGGTGAGCTGGACGAACGACGTCTTTCCGATGCTCGAGAGCACGGGATCGGGCTCGTGCGGATCGGCCATCTGTCACGCCAACGGAGCCCAGCAGCCCAACGTGCTCGACGGCAACGCCACGGGCACCTACAACGCCTTCAAGGGCTACATGATTCTCAATGGCACCGGCTACATCACCCCGGGCAACACCAGCCCCACGGCCTCGAGCATCGACTGCAACCTGGTGACGAACTCGTGCGGCGCCGGCACGATGCCTCTGGCGCCAGGCACGCTCAGCGCGACGCAGAAGACGACGATCGACACCTGGGTCAAGTGCGGCGCGCCCGACAACTGAAGTGCCAGCGACCGAGCGGGCCGCGACACACCGGCGCGCGCGTGCTACTCGCCTGACGGCGAATGGATCGCATCCTCGCGCGTCTCGAGCGGCGCCTCGGCCGCTTCGCCATCCCGAACCTCATCGTGTTCGTGGTGGGGGCCATGGGGCTCGTCTGGCTGCTGGAGCAGGCGCGCCCTGGCGTCGAGGACCGGATCGACCTGGACATGAGCGCCGTGCTCCACGGCCAGGCGTGGCGCCTCGTCACGTTCCTCGCGATCCCGCCGCCGTGGTCGCCCTGGTGGGTCCTCATCGGCCTGTACTTCGCGTGGTGGGTCGGCTCGAGCCTCGAGCAGCACTGGGGCGCCTTCCGCTTCAACGTCTATTACCTGACGGGGGCGGTCGCGACGATCGCGTCGGCCTTCGTGGTGGGAGGCGGGACCAACATGTTCCTGAACACCTCGCTGTTCCTCGCCTTCGCGACGCTGTTCCCGGACGTGTCGGTGCTGCTCATGTTCATCCTGCCGATTCGGGTGAAGTGGCTCGGCCTCGCCTCGGCGGCCTACCTGGCCTACCAGTTCGTCCAGGGGCCCGCGGTCGTGCGCGTCGCCATCGGAGCGGCGATGTTCAACTACGTGCTCTTCTTCGGCGGGCACTGGATGGGCATGCTGCGCAGTCGCAATCTCCAGGTGCGTCAGAAGGCCAAGCGCGAACAGTTCAAGCAGGGCGAGCCGGTGTTCGGCCATCGCGTGTGCGCGATCTGCGGCAAGCGCGAGGCCGACGGGGCCGACATCCGCGTGTGCTCCTGCGACAAGTGCGGCGGCAAGCCGCGAACGCTGTGCCTCGAGCACGCGCGCAACCACTAGGTCACAGCCTCGTCTGGCTCACACTTCGAGCACCAGCTTGCCGAACGTGTCCCCGTTCTGCATCAGCCGGTGCGCGTCGGCGGCTCGGGAAAGCGGCAGCACCCGGTCGACCACGGGCCGCAGCGCCCCGCTGTCGAAGAGCGGGATCAGGTGCCGCTGCATGGCCTGCCCTGCCAGGATCTTCTCCTCGAGCGGGCGGGACCTCAGCATCGTCCCTCGCACCTCCGCGCGCTTGCGCATCAGCACCGACAGGTCCAGATCCACCTTGGGCCCCGCCATGGTGCCGACGACGATGATGCGGCCGCGGGGGGCGAGGCAGAGCAGGTCCTGCGCCACGTAAGCTCCGCCCACCAGCTCGAGCACCACGTCCACGCCGCGACCCCCCGTGAGCGCCAGCACCTCGTCGGCGAACTTCGCGCCCTCGACGACGATGCCGTCCTTCAGCCCGAGATCGCGCGCACGCCCCAGCTTCTGCGGGCTGCGCATCGTCCCGATGGGGCGCGCGCCGATCGCGCGGGCAATCTGTATGGCGGCCGTACCCACCCCACTGCCGGCAGCGTGAACGAGCACGGTCTCGCCCGAGGACAGCCTGCCCTGCGCGACGATCGCATCCCACGCCGTGAGGAATGCCTCCGGGATGGCGGCGGCGTCGGCGAACGACGTGCCCTCGGGCATGCGCGCGAGCGTGCGGGCGTGCACCACGGCGTACTCGGCGTAGCCTCCGCCGCCCACGATGCCCATGACGCGGTCGCCGTGGGCCAGCTCGGCGACGTCGCTGCCCAGCGCCTCCACCTCTCCGGCGAGCTCGAGCCCGGGGATGTCGGCGGGCGCTCCGGGTGGTGCAGGGTACAGGCCCATGCGCTGCAGCAGATCCGCCCGGTTGACCGCCGTCGCACGCACGCGCACGCGCACCTCGCCGCGCGACGGCTCGGGCCTGGGAACGTCCCTCATCTCGAGCACCTCGGGGCCGCCGGGCTCGCGGATCACGATCGCGCGCATGGCGCCGAGAATAGGACAGGCGCTATACGTGTGCGCCCCGATGATCGTCGTACGCCCCGTCGTGCGGAGCTTTCGCGACCCTTTCTTCGAGGAGGCGGCCTCGTGGGTGCGCTCGGGCGGCCACGCCGTCGTGCGCCTGTCGCCTCACAAGGTGAGGCTCGTCTTCGCGCGACCGCGCCGTGGGGACGAGCTCGACCTGGGCTGGTGGTCGGTCCTCGACCTAGGGCGTCTTTCGTACAAGGTCGCCAAGCCCGGAACGATCTTCGCGGGCATGGCCTTCATCGCCGTGCCGCACGACTGCTACGCGATCGTCCAGGAGCGCGTCGTCCGCGACTCGATCCACCCGGGTCCCACGCGCCAGCTCGATCTGGACTGTCTAGCCTGCGGTTCGTGCTGCAAGGACAACCGCGTGCAGCTCGACGAGGGAGACATCGAGCGCTTCGAGACAGCCGGGCGCCCCGAGCTGGCGAAGCCCCCCTTCGCCCGCCGCGACAACGGCGAGGTCGTGCTGACGCTCCGGGGCGACAAGCGATGCAGGCACCTGGCCGACGACAACAAGTGCGGCATCTACGCGCTGAGGCCCGACTCGTGCAGCCACTTCCCCGTCGGCAGCGAGTGTTGCCTGTCTGCGCGCGAGGAGGAGATGGGGATCGTCGATGGCGCCAGCTACTGAGACGTGAGCTTGTCCCACCGCAGCTCCTCCGGTCTTCCCAGGATCTCGACGTCGTGGAAGGGGCCGTAGTCGATGGTGCGGGTGCCGTCGTCCTCGATGGTGAGCACGTCGACGAAGCGCGCGTTGTAGGCGATCTGGTCGAGCTTGTAGCCGTGGCGCGCGTGGATCGTCTGCCCGATGGTCTCGTCCATGCCCGTGAACGCGAGGAAGATCTCGGCCTTCTCCGCGCGCAGGCGCTCCAGCGCCGTCGCGCCGCCCCAGAAGGGGCTGGCCTCGTCGACACGATGCATCGGCGTCCACGAGAGCGCGAAGAGCGCCGTCCGGTCGCGCACCAGCGGCAGCTCCTCGGGCACGCGGATGATGTCGCCCTCCCGGGTCTTGCGCGCGCGAAGCACCAGCACGCGAAGCTGTCCCTCGACGACCATGTTGCCGCGCCAGTTGGCCAGCCGGAACACCATGTGCGGCACCCCGTCGCGCTCCTGGACGACGACCTTGGAGCTGAACAGGATGCGCGCGGTGGGGCGCGCGAACTTCGCGAAGGTGACGCCCGTGACCAGCGCGACGCCGAGCGTACCGACGAGCGCCTCGGCCACGACCACGACGTGGCCGTAGCGGGTCGCCGGCGCCATCGCGCCGTAGCCGATCGTCGCGAGCGTCTGCACGCTGAAGTAGAACGCGTCCTCGAGGCTGCCCGGCTGGGCGCCGGACACGCAGCCCGGGCTCGCCGCGTAGATCAACGCGAAGAGCAGGTTCACGCCCACCCAGCCCACTGCCGCGTAGGCGAAGAACTGCCACCACGGCATGCTCAGGACCTTGTGGTACGTGTCCTCGAAGAGGGACACGTGCTGACCCCTGGTGCGGATCGGCCCCGACGCGCTCACCGGCGGCTGGTAGCGGATCCTCTTGGGAACGGGCGTGTCGCCCGGTGCCGCGTCGCCCACGCTAGTTCTTCTTCTTGGGGGCACTGCCTGTGTCGGGTGCCGGGGCGGGCATCGCGCTGGCCAGGGCCTGGAGGCGCTCCTTGGCGTAGGGCACCGTGGAGTCGTCCTTCGCGGCGTCCGTGACGATGCCGCCCGCGCCCTGGGCGACGAGCGCCTGACCGACGCTCACCACGGCCGCCGCCAGGTCGTCGTCCTCGGCGCGGGCGCGGTACATTCCGAAGAACTGCTTCAGGGTGGGCAGCTGGTCGGGCCCTGCCACCACGGCCAGCGCGGCGGCCGCCTGCTTCACGTCGTCGACGGTGTCGGCCGGATCGAGCAGGTGGGACGCGAGCAAGGTGCCTGCGCCCTTCTCCTTCATCGCGCCCAGGGCCTGCGCGATGGGACCGACGGGCGGCGGACGCAGCACGTCCCTGAGGAAGTCGTAGTGGCGCGCGAGGGCGGCTTCCATGTAGGGCGCGCCGTTGCGACGGTTGGCGAGCGCCGTGCGCGCGTCCGGGAGCATGTCGGGGCTGGTGCGGGGATCACTGGCCAGATCGACCAGGGTCTTGGTGGCCGTGTCGTCCTCCATCGACGACAGCTCGCGCAGCAGCAGCTTCTGCGCGACCACCAGCTGCAGATCGTCGTTGGTCACCGCGTCGGCCACCTGCTGGACGAATGGTTTGGTGTCGGCAGGCGTCCCGGCGACGTGCTGAGCGTCGATGCTCACGACGCAGGCCTTGAGCGGCTCGCCGACGTCGGCCTCGCTCACCACTCCGCCCGTCTTGGCGTCGAGCGTGGTCACCTTGCCCTGCTCGTCGCAGAGCACCAGGCCCCCCGAAGCGGCCGCTCCTCCGATGAAGTCCGATGCGTGCGAGTGCACCCACCCGAGCTTTCCCTGGCTCGTCCCGAAGCCCATCGCGAGGCGGAAGTACGTCGCGTACCAGCGGTCGTCCGCGATGGCCGCTCCCGAGTCGCTGCCCTGCGGTCGCGCGTAGAGGTGAACCTTGTCGGAGGCGCTGGCGAGCGCTCCGATGGGCTCGGAGCCCGGAGCCATGAGCGCGGGACTACCGGGCAGCTCGCGGGCGGGCAGGCCCACCTTGGTAGCCTGCCCCTTCGAGGCGTCGCGGATGTGCGCGTCGAAGCGGACGAACGACGCCTGGCCGAACCACAGGGAGCCCGACTGCGTCCACGCGCGCGAGGTCTGGTCGCGCATCGTGGCGCGCGCGACCTCGTCGCCGCTGCTCAGATCGAGCACCGAGACGTACTGGCCCACCCACGGCACGAACGCGAGGTGGTCCAGGACGGCGGGGGCCCCGAGCGCCTTGTCGGTCTCGATCTGCGCGACGACCTGCCCGTCGTGCGTCACCCCGAGCAAGGAGCTGCCGACGCCGCCTGCGCGCTTGAACGTGACCACCGACACCGAGCCGTCGTCTCCCGCTCCGAGCATCGGGATGCCGCCCGTGGGACGTCGCCAGATGACCGCGCCGGTGTGGGCGTCGAGCGCGAACACCTCGCCGCTGCCCGACGCGATCACCACGCCGCCCGCAACCACGGGACGGGCGTCGAGCGGGTGCGCGAACGTCCACTTCGAGCCGCCGGCGAGCGGCAGGCCCACGAGCTTGTCGGTGTTGCCCGCGATGCCGATGACCACGTCGGCCGCAGCCGGCACGGGCGCGCTGCCGACCCGGTCCCAGATGCGGCCGATGGAGACGCCCCCGTCGTCGGTCCAGTCCGTGGAGAAGCGCGCCCCGAAGCGAGCCGTGCCGCCGCCGCACGACGCGAGGACCGCCAGCGTGACGAGCGACGCGAGCTTGGAGGCGCGGCTCATTGCGAGCCTCCGCTGGATGCGCCGGGCGACGCGGCGGTCGCCAGCACGGCCTGGTCGATGGCCTGCCGCACGCGCGCCGACCAGTTCTTCGGCCACTTGCCCTGCACATCGCGCAGGAACCGGTTCGCCTCGCCCGTGCCGAGCTCGCGCACGCGCCCCACGATCTTGATCTTGATGTCGTCGCTCACCTCGGTCGCGGGACGGAAGAGCATCTGGTCGAGGCCTCCCGTCACGACGTCGAACGCCACGCTCCCCAGCTTGCCCGCGAGCCGGTCGCACTCGTCGCCGCTGCAGAGCTGGCCGATGGATGCGGCGGCCTCGGCTACCTTGTGATCGAGGGCGACGAACAGATCGCCCACCGCGTCCTTGGCCTTCATGCTCCCCAGGCCCGTCGCGGACAGACCCCGCACGCCCGGGTCGGGATCGGACAGCGACGCGCGCAGCGCCTTCACGGCAGCGGGGCCTCGCGTGCGCGAGAGCACCTGCACGGCCGCGCGCCGGATGGCGGCGTTGCGGTCGCGCGTGTACCAGCTGACCGCCTCGCTGCCCGCCTCGCTCTCCGTGTCGCCGATGGCGTCGAGCGCCGCCTGCGTGAGCGCCGGGGACAGACCGCGCTCGAGGGCGTCGGCGATCGCGGGAACGGCGGGCGCTCCGGCCTTCGCGGACATGCGCACGTCGTCCAGGGCGCTCTTGATCTGCGCGGGGTCGCCGCTCTTGAGGCGCTTGATGGCGTCGGGGGGAAGAGGAACGGCCGCGGGCGCGTCGGCGGCGGAAGGGCGCGGGGGCTTGGCGTGGGCAGTCATGCTTGCCGCGAGCAGGGCGAGCACGAGCGGGTAGGGGCACGCTCGCGAAGGTCGAAGGGGCCTCATGGCGCCCGATGCTACACCTACCTGCCCCTACGGGGCAGGCGGGACGCCAGCGGAGGCCCGCCGTATCGCGTCCACGCCTCATGAAAGTCGCGATCAACGCTCGTGCTTGCGTATGAGCCGGTAGAGGTGCGTGCGGTCGACGTCGGCGGCCTCCGCGGCGCGCGCCACGTTGCCGCCGTGTCGCTCCAGCAGGCGCGCGACGTAGCTTCGCTCCATCACGTCCAGCCAGATCGTCCGCGTCTCCTGCAGCGGACGGTCCAGAGCGCTCAGCAGGGTCTGCCACTGCGGGTCCTCGCCTCCGCTGGCGAGATCGGAGGAGGAGGCCTCGGCCGCGCGCATCGACAGCGCCTCGTGCGACCCCAGGGCCACCACGCGTTCGACGAAGTTGCGCAGCTCGCGGACGTTGCCGCGCCACGCCCGCTTCGCTGCCTCGTCGAGGAGCTCGGGCCCGAGGACGGTGCCTGCGGGGGCGAAGCTCTGCATCAGCAGGGTCAGGTCCTCGGAGCGCTCCCGCAAGGGAGGGACCAGGACGGGAATGACGCCGAGGCGGAAGTACAGGTCCTCGCGAAACGTCCCTTCGTTGACCATCGTGCGCAGATCGCGGTTGGTCGCCGACAGGAAGCGCACGTCGATCTTGCGGGGCGCGTTCTCTCCGATACGGCGGATCGTCCGTGACTCCAGCACGCGCAGCAGCTTGGGCTGCAGCGCCAAGGGCATCTCTCCGACCTCGTCGAGGAACACCGTCCCCGTCTCCGCCCCCTCGATGGCGCCGGTGCGCGCGGACACGGCCCCCGTGAAGGCTCCCTTGGCGTGCCCGAACAGCTCCGACTCGAGCAGCGTCTCGGGCAGAGCCGCGCAATCGACCACGACGAAGGGCTGCTTCGCGCGCGATGACGCCTGGTGAATCGCCTGGGCCACGAGCTCCTTGCCCGTGCCCGTCTCGCCCTGGATGAGGACCGTCGAGTCGGTGCGCGCGATCTTCGCGAGCCGCGCGAACAGCTCGCGCATGACGGCGCTGCGGCCCAGCAGGGGCCCGAACGCATCGAGCGGCCACAGCTCCACCGGCTTGGGCGTCGCCTCGCGCCGCACGGAGAGAAGTGTGGAGCCGACGCGCACGATGCCCCCATCGGGCACCCGACCGAGAGTGACGAGTATCCCCTCGATGTAGGTGCCGTTGCGGCTCCCGAGATCGCGGATCCACAGGCCGTCCTCGCGCAGCTCGAGCTCGGCGTGGATGCGCGAGACCGCGGGATCCTCGACGAGGATGCCGGAGCCGGCCGCCGAGCCCACGACGAGCCGGCCGTCCAGCTCCACCGATTGCGCGCCGCGCGCGTCGGTCCACTGCACCTGCACTCGATGCCGCAGCGC
>VFSW01014685.1_pt1 | contig 10808 bp, 24 predicted proteins | sample 5358111 | NCBI WGS metagenome assembly VFSW01 (sample SAMN11554181, study PRJNA540505) | mine drainage metagenome | isolation source: sediment from site ElyBrook_90M | place: USA: Ely Copper Mine, Vershire, VT | collected 2017
CGCGTACCGCGTCGCAGGCAACCCCTTCGGCATTCAACCAACCTCAACCCGCGGTGGCGCCCGTCGCCGGCCGCGCGGCTGTCCCCCCTCCTTCCGTGCTTCCCGCAGCAACGATGGCCCCGCAAGGTCTCACTCCGGGAATCGCCGGAAACAATTCGGGCGGAGGATCGGGACCGGCGTCGCCTCAGAATGCCGTACCGATCGCCGCACTCATGCAGGCGCTCGCTCCCGGACAGAAGATCGGCTATAACTTTGCCACGCCGGAAGGTGTCTCGACTGGTGGCGCTCCGAAGCGTCGGCTCTCGCAATCTGACTTCGCAAACAAATCGCAGGCATCATAACCATGGCGAAAGACGTCTTCGTAATCGTCACGAAAGACTATTCCGGCCTTGGATGGGCAAAAATGGTGAAGGACGCCGGAGCGACCGCGTTCATCGCCTACCATAGCAAAGACATCCCTAAAGACGAGGAGGATCGTTATGCCAAGGTCGGAGAAGGCATCGCCGAAAAGGCGCCGCTTTCGCGTTTCATCGAGAATCGAGCAAAGCTCAAAAACGCCTATTGGATCTGGGACGCGAACCATGACTCTGGCGTCGCCGATCAGCTCCGCAAGGAAGGGTTCAAGGTGTTCGGCGGCCACCGGCTCGCCGATAAGATGGAGCACGACCGCATCTTCGCCGCGGACCTTGTGAAGCGTGCCGGGATCGAGGTGCCGGAGACGTTCGAATTCAAATCGATCAAGGACGGCGTGAAGTTCCTCGAGGAGCATGAGGACGAAGCGTACGTATTCAAGCCGGACGAAAACAAGGATGGCACGCCGTGGTGCACGACGGTCCCCGACAATGAGCGCGACGAAAAGGCGAACGAGGAGATCCGCCTTTTCTTGGCGTCCATGAAGGAAGGCGAGGGCGACTATATCCTCCAAAAGCGCGTGCAGGGCGTCGAAATCAACATCGAGGGATGGTTCTACAAGGGCAAGCCATTCTTCGCCCACGCGAACTTCGAATGCAAGCGGAAATATAACCGGGACCTCGGGCCGCTGATCGGCTGCTCGCAGGACATCGAATTCACGATCCCGATCGATTGCAAAGTGATGAAGGCCGTTGTTCTGAAGATCGCCGCGCTCCCCGAGTTCAAGGACTATACCGGCTACATCGATTCGAACGTGATTGTGGCAGATAACAAGTATTACTTCCTCGAGTTCTGCGCCCGCTTCGGCTACAACAGCCACCCGAACCTGTTCCTCAACCTCGCGATCGATCCCGTGACCGAGATCCTGAAGGCGCACGTGGACGGGAATATTCAAGACTTCTATTCGCACTTCCGCCCGGGCTTCGGCGCATCGGTGCTGATGTCAATCGATACGGAGGTTCAAGGATTGCCACTCATTATTCCGGACGACAAAGACAAAAAGTTCTACCACTACGATGCCATGATGGATGGTGACCAATATCGCCTCGCTGGATTTGGCCATGAGGTGGGTATCGCCTGCGGGCATGCATACGATCTTAAGAGCGCCGCGGAAGAAGCGATTGATACCTTTGATGCAATCCACTACCCTGGCCGTGCAGGACGGACCGATATCGCCGAGACGAACTACGACACGAATCCCTATGAGCGGTGGGTCGCCGCTGGGGCCATGAAGCTATTCGAACGCACATGAACGAAGCCGAAGCACGCAACGAGCGCAACGCCGAATTCTACCGCGACAAGACGTGGCAGCTGGTCCTCGAGCGCATTGACGAAATTGCACGTGAGCAGCGATCACAGCGGCAGATGATCGAGGAGATGAACCAGAAATGGCGGTACGTCTATGGGATGGCCGCCGGCGTCACGATAGTATTTTCACTGGTGTGGCAATGGGTGATCACGAAGCTCCGAAACGTGAATCTGCTATAATAAAAGCAATGAAGAAAATCGTCATCGAAAGCGTGCCACACAAGAACCAGAGGTATCCGACCGTGGGTGACTGGTTCGAGCGCAAGGGCGTGCAACGATTCTGCGTCTCGAAGATGCCGGACTGGCGCTGGGAGTTCCTCGTCGTTATCCATGAGCTCATCGAGTGGGCGCTCTGCCGTCACGAAGGGATCCCCGAGAAGCCGATCACTGCATTCGACGAGCAGTTCGAGAAGAAGCGGAAGCTCGGCTATTATCACATCGAAGACGAGCCTGGCGATCACCCGGACGCGCCATACCGCAGGCAGCACTTTCTCGCGACATCGATCGAACGCATCCTCGCCTTTGCACTCCACGTCGACTGGGCACAATATGAATTTTATGTAAACGATCTCTAATATGGACATTCCTTACGAGAAACTTGGAGCCATCGAGCGTCCGACTGATGCACGCGACTTTCCTCTTGGAGCGACGATTGTGCCCGGCACGCGCCCCGCAAAGGGCAACGTCGACCTCTCGTGGCTCGTCCGCAACTATCAGGCGCAGCTCCCCTTCTGCGGACCGCACGCGAAAAGCCACAATAAAGCGATTCAGGATCATGACTGCTACGGCCTCACCAATCGATATACGCCGCGGTTCACTTCGATCACAATGAAGAATCCTGCATCGAAGTTTTACGACGGCTACCCCGTTGACGCCGGGACCGACATGCGTGCGCTGTTCAAGACCGCGCAGGGCGCTGGAGAGAACCTATTCGATCCGTTGGAGAACGACACGACTCTCCCGATCGGCGACTATGCGAACCCTGCCGCGCTCACGCCCGACGAGACGACTGATGCGTCGACGCGCCTCATTGCGAGCTATGCATTCGACGAGACTGCCGGCGGCCCGACGTACGACTCGATCGCCGACGCCATATGGCAGCACAAGAGCGTCGTTCTCCTCATTAAGTGCGATAGCGGATTCTGGGGCACCTCGACGCCGACGTTCACCAATCCCACCTATGGCCACTTCGTGGACGCATACGATTGGGACGACGAGCGCGGCGGCATCTGGGCACTCGACTCAGCCGAGCCGAACGACGCCCTCGCCCTCAAGTTCATCGCGAAGCAGTATATCCAGCCGCAGTTCATCCGGGAAGCCGGAACCACCGTCGATCTTCCGCCTTCGGTCCACCAGGCGCTCTCTGCGGGCCAGATAGACGTGGCCAAGCAGATCCTCGCCAATATGCAGAAGATCCTTCAGCTCGATCTCAAGTGGATCACCTCAAAGGTCGCCATATCTTCACTCAAATGACTGAACTATCGACATTCTGGGGCGCCATCGCCCCGTACGCCGTCACCGGCGCGATCGTGAGCCTCATCGTCCAAGCGACGAAGGACGCGTTCGCCAAGAGCATCCACAAGACGCTCTGGGCCATCGTGATCTCCATCGCGTGCGGAATCATCGTGCAGTTCGCCGGCCTCGGGCCGACCAACTGGCTCACGACTATCGCCGCTATCCTCGCGGCAGCGAACACGTGGTACCTGGTCGTGCTCCAGTGGTTCGAATCGACCCCGACGCCTCCGGCGCCCCAGCCGATTCCTACCCCGAGCGCTCCGACGAGTTCCACTCCCGCCGCCCCGGCAGCAGGCTGAAGACAAGCGCCCCATTCGGGGCGTTTTCTTCAGCTCGTTGAGAACTGAAAAGGAGGAACCATGTGTCCGCAGAAGGTTTGCCCGAAATGCTGTCTGCGCGTACCCGCGCACGTCAAAGAATGCACCACGAACGGCTGCCATCATATCTTCGACGAATCGCAGCCCAGCGTCGCACCCATCGGCCGTACCTACCCCGCCGGCACGGATCCGGAAGATCTCATTGACCCCCGAGTCCGCCACCACTTCTACGTGAATTGAGAGGAGGTGATCCCTATCTAAGGCCGCAAGGCCGCCCCAGGCTAATCCCCTGGGGTTTTCCTTTGAAATGGTATAATGGAATGTATGGGTAAACCCCTAGGGGCATGCCTCGCGATGGCCGCTCTGATCATCACATCTTCGGCCCTAGTGAAAGCAATCCCCTCGAACACGATCGCGGTGACCCCTCTGCCCGATCCAATACCTACCGTCCAAACAACCCCCGCCATGCAGCAATGGCTTGACCGGCTCAAGGAGCATGAAGGATGCCCGCCGGAAGGGATCATAGATTCGAACGGACTCCGATCGTACGGCCCCTACTGTTTCCAGGCGGCTACCTTTGCCATGTTCAAAAGGCAATTCGCCCCAACATCCAGCGCAGAGCTTCCGGACCCGGACTTCCAGCGATGGCTCACCTACCAGATCGTCGCGCACGTGCCCGGCGGCTGGCAGAACTGGGCCAATTCCGTGAAGAAGATAGGGAAACCGCCCATTACGGCTTCCAGCACCTCCGACGCCTCCTAGGGCGTTTTAGGGGCATTTTGGGGCATCCCAGTTATGCACAGTTTCGCTGGACTTCATAAGTGGTAATGCTACAATAAAAGAGATGAAAAGAATCATCGACCAACTATGCAAATCCTGTCAGGCGAAGATGCGCCGCTTCAACCGCGAGCGCATCCGGCGCTATCGGAACAAAGGTCGCAAAATAAAAAAGCAAGGCAATGCTAAATGAGAACATTCTGTGGGCCCGGACGATCAACCCGGTGAACGGAAGGATCGTAAGGGAGCCCACCGTGCTGGGAGCGGTGCTCTACGTGATCGGTGGCGCGATCGTGCTCGGAGCGGCGTTCTACGCGCTCATCTGGCTGTCAGCATTCCTATGAGCGAAAACACTCTGGCGAAGGTAGAGCAGGAAGCGGCCAAGCTCCAGGACAGCGTCGAGAAGGCCGAGAAGTACGCGAACGCGGTCGTCATCAAGACGGACAAGGATCAGGCGAACGCGATCAAGGCCATCGCTGGCATCGAGGGAGAGGCCAAGCGGATCGACGCGCAGCGGAAGTTCTTTGTGGACCCTCTGAATGTGCAGGTGAAGAAGATCAACAGCATCTTCAAGCCGGTGATCGAGGGACTCGAAGGCGCCGCGACCATGCTCCGCCGCAAGCTCATCGATCGGCAGGCGCAGATCGCCGCGGAAGCGGAAGCAGCGAAGGCGAAGGTCCTCGCGGACCTCGAGGCGGGCAAGATCAAGGACACCAAGTCCTCGACCGCCATCGAGAAGGCCACGAAGAAGATCGAGAACGTGAAGGAAGCGGAGAAGACCGTGCGGACGGACGAGGCAACAACGACGTTCCGCGACGTGAAGAAGGTCGTGATCGAAGATCCGGCCAAGTTGCCCCGCGAATACTTGGTCCCCGACGAGGTCAAGATCCGGAAGGTCGCGCTGGCGGGAGTGGAGATCCCGGGCGTGAAGGTGATCGTCGAAAAGGTCCCATCAATAAAAACCAATTTCTAACGTGATTAAACCAGTCAGCATCGAGATCGAGGAGTGCGAGGAAGGCAAGATCAATATGCGGGTGCGCGTGCAGCATAACAACGGATACTCGGAGCGCGGCACGACCTTCATGACCTCGGACGGTTCGAAGATCGACGCCATCAGCGACGAAGTCCTCGACATGCTCTGCGATCTCCGGAAGGACGGCACGTTGGAGCACATTACCACATAAATGGCAGAGAAGAATTTCGCCGACGGTCTCCGCTTCAACACCCCGAGCCCCAAGGCGCCGGAGTTCGTGAAGGGGCAGATCAGCATCAATATTGAGAAGTTCATACCGTGGGCGCAGGCGAACGCCGACCAGCGCGGATGGATCAACCTCGACGTGAAGGAGAGTAAGGGAGGCAACATCTACTGCGAGCTCAATACGTTCCGCAAGGACTGGGTCCCGAAAGCCCAGAGCTCGGAGGACATACCATTCTAATGGCAGAAAAAATGAAAGCACTCGTGGTCCAGAAGGACCGCAACATCCGGCAGTACGCGCTCCAATCGCCGCAGCAGCTCAAAGCGATGGCAAATGTGGTGAAGGACTATATCGTGAAGAACGAGCTCTCGGTCCAGATCCAGGGGCACCCGTACGCGATGGTCGAGGGATGGCAGTTCGCCGGATCCCTCCTCGGGACCACGCCGCTTGTGACGGAGGTGGTCGACATGACGAAAGACCCCATGAAGCCGAAGTGGCTCGCGAAGGTGGAGATCACCGAGCTCAAGAGCGGCAAGGTGGTCGGGCGCGGCATGGCGCTGTGCAGCAAGACGGAGAGCAAAAAGGCGTCATTCGACGAGTACGCGATCCTCTCGATGGCGCAGACCCGCGCGATCGGCAAGGCGTACCGCAATGTGATCGGCTGGCTCATGAAGATGGCCGGCTACGAGGGCACGCCGGCGGAGGAGATGGTCGTGGCCCCGGCAGCGAAGCCGGCGCCGGAATCGACCTACAATAAGGCGCTCGCGATGGTCGCGAAGACAAACACCATCGAAGAACTGGAGCAGATCGAGGCGAGCCTCAAGAAGGGGCGCGGCGCGAAGCTCTACAACGCCGAGCAGCGGGAACAGCTCATGCGGATGATCGCAGGCAGGAAACTCTCAATCGAAAATGGAGCGTAAAAACTCACAATCGCATATCTACCCTCCCGGATCCTTCGACCTGAAGGCGAAGATATTCAGCTGGTCCGCATTCCATGTGTGGACCAGCCAGGGGCCTGCGGAGTTCGCGAAAAAATACCTCTATGGAGGCGCGGACGAGATGAACCCCCGCATGATGACCGGCCGGATCGTGGCCGACATGCTGGAATCGGACGCCGAGCAAGACGATCCCACGCTTGAGCACCTCCGGGTCTTCCTGCCGCGCTACCAGCACCAGGAATATGAGCTCGCGGTGCCATTCAACGGCCTCACGCTCGTCATGCACCTCGATGGGTTCGACGAGGACCCGTTGAAGATCGGGGAATACAAAACGGGTGTGCGCTGGACGAAGGAGATGGTCGCGAAGCATAAGCAGCTCCACTGGTACGCGCTGGGAGTCCACCTGAAATACCGTGTGAATCCAGCGAAGGTGCCTATCGAGCTCATCTGGATGCCGACCGAGTGGCCCATGGGCGCCGAGATGCCGGAACCGACCGGCGAGATCGTGAAATTCGATACCGTGCGGACGCTCCGGGACTGCCTAGACATCGGAAAAGAGATCACGGTCGCCTGGGGACAAATTGTGGATTACTGCCGGAAAGAAGGGGAAAGCCTGGGGATGTAGCGTAAAATATGAGGAATCCTGCGCCTCGCTATCCACAGGTTTATGAAGGGAAGATGAACAGGCTGTGCCCAGGCAGAAGTGAGCATCCATCGGATCGGGATCGGGAAAAGGGCGATTTATGCACAGTGTAATAATAAATTCTTAATTACCAAAAACTTATAACTATGGACGACCGACAGATCCTCGACGACGAGCAGCGCCGACTCGCCGAGGAAGCGAAGAAAGAGGCGCCATGCTACGGGGATACGATCCTCGAGCACCACGAATTCGCGAATGGCGAATGTATCTACTGCGGCCTTACGCAGCCTGGAGGCTATAAGCCGAGGGAATTAAAATCAGTATTCCACGACGATGATGAATAGCCAACTGCGCGACTGGTGGGAAAAGATACGAAACTCGGGAGCTCGGCAGACGCTTCTCGAGAACCGGAACGAATGCGGGAAGTGCCCGCTCTGCAATGGGACCGTGAGCGACCTCCCGATCTCGATCTATGCGGAGCTCGCGGCGCAGCTATACGTGGTCTACCGATGGTGTGGCGAACACCAGCGGCACCAGTTCCAAATGAAGGACATCCGGCACCTCCTCGACAAGAACGGATATACACGGTTCGCGAGCCTCATCCGCTGCTCTAACGGGATCCTCTACCGGCCGGGCGACGAGGACGGCGAAAATCTGCCGAAGGGCCACTACGGCATCAATATGGGCCGCGCGAGGGCATTCTTCCGCCGCGAGCGCACAATCCACCTCTCGATCATGGTCAACCAAATCACGGGCGAGAAGACGGTCGTGCGCGACGTCTACGTCGACCAGATCCCGCCCCTTAAGGCGATGCTCGACAAAGATGGCCTATACGACTACGAACGCATGCTCTGAAAGGTCGAAATCCACAAGGCAAAATAAAAAATATGGTACGCTCAAAAAGTGAGATGTTGAAAAGCGCAAGCGATGCAGTTCGAGATCAGGATGCGCGGCCAGCTATGGTGTACGCGACTCTGGTCGTACTCGAAGCGTTGATCGACATCCGCGACGCGCTCATAACGTCGAATGAAGTGTGGTTTAACCCAAAACAAGGCGAACGCAATGTCAAGGAGGGTGAAGTCTCTCGCAATGGGAAAGGAGTTCGGTGAGAATTTCGTGTGGCATCACGATCATCGGTCGAAGAAGAATCGGGCAAGGTGGTTTGACAAGAGAGGGCGGCCCGCGAAGCTATCACGGATCCAGAAGCGGGAGCGCAAGGCTCGGATCGACGAGCTCCGCGCAAAGGAAATAGAAAATGATATAATAAATTCATCATGAGAAAGGCAATCGAACCGAAGCCGTGCAGGTTGAGCGAGCGCGGCATTCAGCAGGCGGGCGAGAAGATGGGCGCAGCGCGGACCACGGGGACCGCCGTCGGCGAATCCAACGATAAGACGTGCTGGCGCGTGAAGTGGGAAGGCCGGGTTACCGTCGAAAACTGGAATAAGGATCTCATCGAGATCATCGAAGCATGAAGACGACCCTCGAAATCGTGAACGAGCATATCGAGAAGGCCAAGACCCTCTCGCAGGATCCCTTCGCGATCGCGAAGGAAGCGATCCGCATGAGTCAGCGCATCGAGAACGATCCGGCGCTGATGGCGCTCGCCGCATCGATGGGCGACGCCGTGGCGACCGCGATGCACATCACGCACGATCCTGACATCCAGAGCGCGATCCAGCGCGGCATCATCATCCGGGCCATCATGGAGTGGGAAGCGGTAAAGGCCGAAGCGGACAACCAATTCAAGACATCGCCCCAATGAGAACGGCCATGTATCCGCTCTACCTCCGCAAGCGCAATCCTCACGCACGCCACGCAAAGCGCATGGCGCGGCGCCGGATGCATATCGGGGTAGACTTCGCAAGCGTGCCCAAGCCGATCGCATGGTGGAAGCGGTGGCTTGAACGCATCAAGGCATTTTTCAATGAACGCGGAAGCATCCGACGGTCTCGTGCTCTGCACGCCATGCCGTAACGACGACCATCTCTACTGCGCCGAGGGCCAGTGCCAATGCGAGTGCAGAGAGGCTTACGAGAACGAAGAAGACAGCAACGACGACGAAATACTATGACACTCACGATCCACGGGCGCGTCCCGAGCAAGAAGAACAGCCGCAAGGCCATCTACGCCGGCGGCAGGACCATCATGATTCCGAGCGACCAGTACAAGGCATGGCACCAGGGCGCCGCGACGGAGCTCTACGGCACGAAGGCGATCGAGAAGTATCCGGTACGGGTGAAAATCACCCTGTTCATGCCCGACGCGATCCGCGCCGACCTCACGAATAAGGCGGAGAGCATCATGGACCTTCTGGTTGACTGTTGCATCCTCCAGGACGACAACTGGAACGTCATTCCCGAGCTCGACCTCCGCTGTGCCGGCATCGACCGTAAGGATCCCCGGGCTGAAATCGAGATCACAAAGCTATGAAGACGAAGCACTGGGAAAACGCCACGGTCCTCGAGGTGCACCCCGGCCCCACGTTCCGGGTCGAGATGGAGGCCGACCACCACATCATCCTCGTGACGCTGTCCGGGCGCATGTGGCGCAACAATATCAGGGTCATTCCGGGCGACAAAGTAGGGGTGGTCTTATCCCCAGATAATGCACGGGGACGCATTGAACAAAGATTCCGAATTTGATATAATAATCACATACCAAGGCAATGCAAAACGACAAGGCAATACGCGTTCTCATTACCGGCGGAAGCGGATTCATCGGCTCACATTTGGTCGAGGCATTCCTCCGGCAGAGCGACTTCGAAATAGTGATCCTCGACCGGCTTGACACGTCTGGCGATTTGAACCGCCTCGCTGACCTCGAATGCTGGGAGCGTGAAAAGCATCGCGTGAAATTCTTCTGGCATGATCTCAAGGCTCCGGTGAACGACGCGCTCGCCTCCCGGATCGGAAAGGTGGACTTCATCTTCCACCTCGCGGCCGGCACGCACGTAGACCGATCAATCGCCGACCCTCTCGAGTTCGCGATGGACAATGTTGTCGGCACGGTAAACCTCCTACAGTTCGCTCGGCGCATGGAGAACATACAAAAGATATTCTACTTCTCGACGGACGAGGTATTCGGCCCAGCGCCCGAAGGCGTCGCCTATGGCGAATGGGATCGCTACAATTCCGGCAACCCCTATGCCGCAGCGAAGGCCGGCGGCGAGGAAATGGCGCTCGCGTTCGCGAATACCTATAAGCTCCCGGTCGTGATCACGCACACAATGAACGTATTCGGCGAGCGGCAGCACCCCGAGAAGTTCATACCGATGACGATCCGCAAGATCATGAACGGCGAGACGATAACAATCCACTCCGACCCGACGAAAACGAAAGCGGCAAGCCGCATGTGTATCCACGCGTGGAACGTCGCGGACGCCCTATTCTTCCTCATGGCCAAGCCTGACGGCTACGCCGGCGAGAAGTGCAACATCGTGGGCGAGCGAGAGGTTGACGTCCTTTAGATGGCGCAGATCATCGCAGGGCACCTCGGCAAGGAATTGAAATACGAAATGGTGGACTTCCACTCGAGCCGCCCTGGCCACGATCGGCGCTATGCGCTCTCGGGCGCGAAGATGAAGGGCCTCGGCTGGGAACCGCCAAAGGGATTCGAGGAATCGCTCAAAAAAATGGTAGACTGGTACGTACAGCATAAATTATTTCTATGAAGGGCGAATCCACAAAATATTTATGGCAGG
>VFSW01014686.1_pt1 | contig 10808 bp, 8 predicted proteins | sample 5358111 | NCBI WGS metagenome assembly VFSW01 (sample SAMN11554181, study PRJNA540505) | mine drainage metagenome | isolation source: sediment from site ElyBrook_90M | place: USA: Ely Copper Mine, Vershire, VT | collected 2017
TGGGCTCGTAGATGTTTATAAGCGACAGACAACAACTCGCGCTTACCCCGGCCGGGGTAAGCGCTAGTTGTTGTAGCATGAACAAATCATGAGACCACGCCCGTCCAGACGCCAATTCCTCCGCAATACCGCGGGGATTTCCCTTGCTTCCCTGCTGCCGAAGGGCTTGATCGCCGCGGACGCGAAGACTGAGCGCGTCACCATACATCCCGGCGACGCCATCGGCCTCGTACGCCCTGAACTGCACGGCCATTTCGCGGAGCATCTGGGCTCCTGCGTCTATGGCGGATTGTGGGTGGGGAAGAATTCGCCGATTCCCAACGTCGACGGCTATCGCAAGGCGGCGGTCGATTATCTCCAGGAACTCGGCGTCCCCGTCCTGCGCTGGCCCGGAGGCTGTTTCGCCGACGATTATCACTGGCGCGACGGCATCGGCGCGAAGCGTCCCAGGCGCGTGAACCTGCATTGGGGCGATTACGTGGAGGACAACAGCTTCGGCATTCACGAATTCGTTGGCCTGTGCAAGAAGATCGGCGCGGAGCCGTACATCGCGGGCAACGTCGGCAGCGGCACGCCTACGGAACTGCGCGACTGGGTGGAATACTGCAATTTTCCCTCGGGCAGCACGCTCTCCGATGAGCGCGCGGCGAACGGGTCGCCGGAGCCGTTTAACATCCGCTACTGGGGCGTGGGCAACGAAAACTGGGGCTGCGGCGGACGCATGGTGCCGGAGCACTATGCCGATCTTTACCGCCAGTTTTCGAATTACATGCACAACTGGGGTGGGACGAAATTATTCCTCATCGCGTGCGGACCGAACGGCAACGATCTGAACTGGTCACGCAAATTTCTGACCGAAAATATCGGCGGACGGACGCCGGACGGCTTCGCGATGCACTTCTACGAAAATTCCCCGCTCACGCCGGCGAAGTTCAACGAAGACGCCATGAACACGCAAATGAAGACGTTCCAGCGCGTGGAAACCGCCATCATGCAGCAGCGCGCGCTACTGGACGGGTTTGAGCAGCAGGGCAAACGCAACATGAATCTGTTCCTCGACGAATGGGGCGTCTGGGATCGCATGATCCCGGAAGAGGAAAAGAGCTACGGCAAGCTCTGGCAGCAGATCACCATGCGCGGAGCCGTGGCCGCCGGCCTGGGCCTGAACCTCTTTAATCGCCAGGCGGACAAGCTGTATATGTGCAACATCGCGCAGATCGTCAACGTGCTGCATTCCATGCTGCTCACCGACGGCCCGATGGGCTCGCACTGCGTCCGCACGACGACGTATTACGCCTTCATGATGTTCAAGCAGCACCGTCTAAAGACGTCGGTGCGCACGGAAAAGGAAGGAACGGACCCGCTCGATCTCTCGGTTTCCGCTTCGCGCAGCGGCGGCGATTTGATCGTCACGCTAGTGAATCCCCGGGCCTCCGCCGATGTTCACGCGGACTGCTCCTTCACCGGCGCGGCGCCATCCACCGCCTCGGCGCAGATCCTGCATCACGCCGACATGAACGCCTATAACAGCTTCGACGACCCGGATAAGATCACCGTGAAACCGCACGCGGTGGCGCTCGAAAACGGCCGGCTGCGCCTGGACGTGCCCGCGATGTCCATTGTCACGGTGGCGCTGAAAGCATGAGCCTCAAGGCCCTCAAGGAAGCCGTCTGGGAAGCCAATCAGGGCATTTTTCGCGCGGGCCTGGTCACCATGCACAGCGGCAATGCCAGCGGCATCGACCGCCAGCGCGGACTCGTCGTCATCAAGCCCAGCGGCATGGATTACGAGAAGATGAAGCCGTCGGACATGGTGGTGACCGACCTCGCCGGAAAGCCCGTCCGCAGTAAGTGGAAGCCCTCCGTGGATCTTCCGCATCATCTGTATCTGTACAAGCACCGGCCCGAAATTGGCGGCGTGATCCATACGCATTCCAATTACGCCACCAGCTTCGCGCTGCTCGGGAGGCCGATCCCGTGCTACCTCACCGCCATTGCCGACGAGTTCGGCGGCGAAATTCCCTGCGTCCCTTACGTCGATAACCAGGGCGACAGCATCGGTCAGGCGATTTTGAAGCATATTGGATAGTCGCCCGCCGTGCTGCTGGCGCATCATGGAGCGTTCGCCATTGGAAGGACGCCTCGCGAGGCACTGAAGGCCGCGGTGATGCTGGAAGACGTCGCGCAAACCTGTCATCTCGCGCTTCTCAAGGGCGACCCCAAGCCTCTGCCCCCCCAGGAAGTGAAGAAGTGGTTTGAACGTTATCACAACGCCTACGGCCAGGCGCAGAAGAAAAGGAGCGGTAAATGACCTCTGCACGCATGATTTCCCTCAGCAATGTGGACCTGGCGATCATCGCTTCTTATTTCCTGATCGTGCTGATCATCGGGTTCTATCTCCGGCGTTTCGCGCAAAGCGGCGAGGATTTCTTCCTGGCCGGACGCGAGATGACGGCCTGGGTGGCGGGCTTAAGCTTTCTTTCGGCGAATCTCGGCTCGCTCGAACTGCTCGGCTGGGCGGGTTCCGCGTATCAGTACGGAATTTTGGCCGCGCACTGGTATTGGATCGGCGCAATCCCCGCCATGTTGTTCCTGGCGATCGTGATGATGCCGTTTTACTACATCTCCAGAACACATTCGGTGCCGGGCTACCTACAACTGCGCTATGGACCATCGGCCAGCGGCCTCAGCGCGATTTCCTTCGCGTTGATGACCATCCTGATGTCCGGCGTCAACATGTACGCCATGGCCGTGGTGATGAAGGTGGTGCTGGGCTGGAATATCCACTTCAGCATCTGGGTGTCGTCGCTGACGGTGGGCATCTACGTGGCGTCCGGAGGCCTCTTTTCCGCGATTTTCAATGAAGTTCTGCAATTTTTCCTCATCTGGTTCGGCGCGCTGCTGATCCCGATTCTCGGCCTCATCGAAACGCGCGGCTGGGCGGGCATGGTGGCCCGCATCCAGAGCAATTTCCCCGGCCAGGATTTCACGCACCTGTGGAGCACGCTCGGCTCGGCGAAGGACAATCCCATGGGGATGCACTGGACCGGAATCGTGTTCGGCCTTGGCGCGATCATTTCCATGGGGTACTGGACCACGGACTTTCTGGTGGTCCAGCGTGTTCTCTCCGCCAAGGATCTGCGCAGCGCGAAGCTCGCGCCTATCATCGGCGCGTTTTTCAAAATGGCCGTGCCGCTGATCGTGATTCTCCCCGGCCTGCTTGGGCTTGCCGTGCTGCCGGATCACCTGGTGCCGGAAGGCTCGGCGGCGGCGGCCGCGGGCGCGCACACGTATAACGAGGTTTTGCCGATGATGCTCGCGCGCTATATGGGACCCGGCTTGCTCGGCCTGGGCATCACGGCGCTGGTCGCGGGATTCATGGCGGGGATGGCCGGAAACGTCAGCGCGTTCGCCACCGTCTGGACCTACGATCTCTACCGGCCTTTCATCCGCAAGACCGCGCCTGACGCGCATTATGTGGCCATGGGACGCTGGTGCACCATCATCGGACTGGTCGTCAGCATCGGCGCGGCGTATCTCGCCATGGGCTTCGCCAGCATCATGGATTACGTGCAGGCGCTGTTCAGCTTCTTCATCGCGCCACTGTTCGGCACGGTGATCCTGGGCATGTTGTGGAAGCGCACCACCGCCGCCGGAGGATTCGCGGGACTGCTGGCGGGGACGCTCGCGTCCATCGGCATGTTCCTCGCGGTCAAGATGAATCCGGAAACGCTGGCGATCATCGCCATGTCGAAGTACGCGAAGGCGATGGCGGAGGATATGTACCGCGCGCTGTGGTCCTGGCTGGTGTGCGTCATTGTGACGGTGGTCGTCAGCCTGATGACCAAGCCCAAGCCCGAAAGCGAACTGGTGGGCCTGGTTTACGGCGCGACGGATATTCCCAGTGAAGGCAATCTCAGCCTGGTTCAGAAGCCGATCTTCTGGGCCGGCGTGGTGGTGGCCGTGTTCGCGGTTCTGCAGTGGATCTTCTGGTAAATCAAAATGAGCGAAAAGCACAATATCATTCCCGTGTGGTTCTTCGTGGGCGTCATGCTGCTGCTGTACGGCGTGCTGATCTTGGGCAGCGGCCTCCTGGAATGGTCCGCTCCTCCGCACACCGTGCTCGCTGAACTGCACGCGCCGGGGTGGGGGGGCGGACTGCTCACGGTGATCGGCGCGGCATACCTCTACGCATTCTGGCCAGGACGCCGCGCATGAACCGGCTCGAATTCAAATCCATTTTTTGCGCAGCAGCCAGAGCTTGATCCCTTGCGTCAGGCTCATGTAAGCGAGGAGCGTGAGCAGGAGAAACGGCCAGTACATCGGCGGAAGTTTTGTAAATCCCAGCGATGACGCCACGGGAGAGTACGGCAGCCAGGCTCCCAACCCCATGATGGCGATCGTGGTGAGCGTCACGGGACCGCTGGCGCGGCTCTGGATGAACGGAATCTTGTTCGTGCGGATCACGTGGATAATCAGCGTCTGTGTCATCAGCGACTCGACGAACCAGCCAGTCTGAAACACGGACGCGCGCGAGGGGTCCCAGCAGTGGAAACCCCAGAGCATCATGAAGAACGTGGTGTAGTCGAAGATGGAACTGACCGGGCCGATAAACAGGATGAACCGCCGGATTTCGTCCATGTTCCAGGGCCGCGGCTTCGCCACCTGCTCCGGGTCGACGGCGTCGGTCGGGATCGGGATCTGCGAAAAGTCATACAGCAGATTGTTCGTCAGCACCTGAATCGGCGCCATGGGCAGGTAGGGCACGAAGGCGCTGGCGCCGAGGACGCTGAACATATTTCCGAAGTTGGAACTGGCCCCCATCCGAATATATTTGAGGATGTTGGCGAAGACCTTGCGGCCTTCGGTGACGCCTCCCTGGAGGACCATTAAATCCTTCTCGAGCAGGATCAACTCCGCCGACTCCTTGGCGATGTCCGTGGCCGTGTCCACGGAGATGCTGACGTCGGCCGCCCGGAGCGCGGGCGCGTCGTTGATGCCGTCGCCCAGGAATCCGACGACGTGGCCTTTACTGCGAAGCCCGCGGATGACCCGTTCCTTATGGGAAGGAGAGAGCCTGGCGAAGAGCGTGGCCTTCTCCGACGCCTCGGCCAGTTCGGGATCGGACATTTTTTCCACATCGTTCCCCAGAAGCATCGGATCGGGGATAAGGCCCACATCCTTGCACACCTTGCGGCTGATCAGAGGATTGTCTCCCGTCAGAATTTTCACTGCCACGCCGCTCTGGTGAAGAGCATCGAGTGCGCGCGCCGCGGAGCCCTTCGGCGGATCGAGGAACGCGACGTAGCCTTTGAGGACGAGCTCGTTCTCGTCCTGTTTCGCGCAGACCTTGCCGGGAAAGGCCTTGGTTGCCACGGCCAGGACGCGGAAGCCATCGTTGCTGAGGCTTTCGTATTCCTCTTTCAGCTCGAACATCCGCTCCGGATCCATGGGAGTCAGGTTGCCTTCAAGCTCAAAATGCGTCGCGTGCTGGAACACTTCTTCCGGCGCGCCCTTGGTGAGGAGAATCGCCTTGCCGTCAGGATCCTCCACCAGAACGGACATCATGCGGCGGGTGAAGTCGAAGGGAATCTCATCCAGCTTCTTGTACTTTTGCAGGATCTCCTTGCCGTGAAAATCGGGACTATCGAGGATCGCGCGGTCGAGCAGGTTCTTCAGGCCGGTCTGAAAGTAGCTGATCAGGTACCCGTCGAGCAGCACGTCCTCGTTTTCGCGCCCGGTGACGTCGCAGTGGCGCATCAGCACGACACGATCCTCGGTGAGCGTGCCGGTCTTGTCCGTGCACAGGACGTCCATGCCGCCGAAATTCTGAATCGCGTGGAGACGCTTCACGATGACCTTCTTGCGGCTCATGGCGATGGCCCCTTTGGAGAGGCAGACGGACACGATCATCGGCAGCATCTCCGGCGTCAGGCCCACGGCCACGGCCATGGCGAAGAAAAATGCCTCTTTCCAGTCGTGCTTGGAAAAGCCGTTAATGAGAAACACCAGCGGCACCATCAGCGCCATGAGTTGGATCATCAGCCATGTGAAGTGATTGAGGCCCAGATCGAAGCTGGTTTGCGCCCGCTCCCCGGTGATGGAATCCGCCATGCCGCCGAAGTAGGTGTGAACGCCGGTGGTGACCACAACCGCGGTGGCGCTGCCGCTTTCGACGCTGGTCCCCATGAAGCAGATGTTCTTGAGCTCGATCGGAGAGCTGGCTGCGCCGGTGTCCGGATCATGGAATTTTTCCACCGGGAGAGACTCGCCGGTGAGGCTTCCCTGGCTGACGAAAAGATCCTTGGACGCGAGGACCCGCACATCGCCCGGAATCATGTCGCCGGCCGAAAGCTGGATGATATCGCCCGGCACAAGGTCGCGAAGCGGGATTTCCCTTGGCTGGCCGTCGCGGACCACCGTGGAGGTGACGTGGATCATGGCCTTCAGCTTGGCCGCGGCGGCATCCGCCCGCGCTTCCTGAAAGAAGCGCAGGCCGGCGCTGAGCACTACCATCAGGGCCATGACAGTGCCCGCGCGCGCGTCGCCCGTGGCGAAGGAAATCGCGGACAAGGCGGCCAGCAGAATCACTAGCGGATTGCGGAGGATTTTCAGCAGGCGAACGGGCCAGCCCTGCGGCTTCTCCTTCGCCACCTCGTTCGGACCCGCCGTGCGCGCCCTCTGCTCCGCCTCGGCTTGCGTCAGGCCGCCGATCGCCGTTTGCAAATCCCGAAGCAGTTCCTCTCCGCCCTTCCGTGATGCCTTGAGCACCTCGGGCGACACCTCGATGTTCTTCGTTCGGGCGGTAGGCGGGGGCGTAACGTTCTACTCCAAAATCATTCTCGCTGCCTTCTCCGCGATCATGAAGACGGGCGCGTTGGTGTTCCCGCGAACGATCGCCGGCATGATGGACGCGTCCGCGACGCGCAGGCCGGCGATCCCGTGGACTTGCAGCTTGGCGTCGACCACGCTCGTTGCGTCCTGGCCCATTTTGCAGGTGCCCACCGGATGATAAAGCGTCTCGGCATACGCGCGGAGGAACGGGGCAGGATCCTGTTTCGCGAACACGGGCTTGCCGCGAAACGCGTCGAAGGCCTTCGACTCCAGAAGCTTCCAGGCCTTCTTCAAGCCCTCGCAAGCGGGCGCAAGATCTTCTTCATGTGACAGGTACGCCGGATCGATCGCCGGAGCGTCCCTGGGATCGGCGGAGCGCAGGTAAATCCGCCCCCGGCTCTTCGGCGTCAGCAGCAGCGCGCCCAGGCTGCAGCCATGTCCGGGCGGATTTTTCACCCCATGCTCGACGAAATAGACAGGAGCGAAGTGGAGTTGCAGGTCGCATTCGGCCAATTCGGGGCGGGACTTCAAGAATGCTCCCGCCTCCGCGATGTTCGACGTCAGCGGACCCGTTTTCTTAAAAATGTACTGCATCAGGCTGACCACGCCTTCCGCGTTGCTGAGCGAAACCGGCTGCGTGCACTCGTACGACTGGCCGATGTTCAAATGGTCCTGCAGATTCCCACCCACGCCCTCGAGATCGGCGGCCACCGGAATCCCCAGCGCCTCCAATTCGCGGCGCGGTCCGATGCCCGAGAGCAGCAGCAATTGAGGCGATCCCACGGCTCCGGCGCACAGAATCACTTCCTTGGCCGCGCGCACCTGCTGCAAGGCGGCGTTCTTCACAAAGCACTCGACGCCTGCGGCGCGGCCATCCTCGATCAGCAATCGCGCGACGTGAACGTTGGTCCACACGGTGAGATTGCCGCGGCCCAGCGCTGGCTTGAGAAACGCGGAAGACGCACTGGCGCGCGCGCCGTTCTTCTGCGTGACCTGATAAAGCCCCGCGCCTTCCTGCGAGGGTCCGTTGAAATCGCAGTTCTTCGCGATCCCGTCCGCGTTGCAGGCATCCAGAAACGCCTGGGTCAAGGGGTTGACGCAGCGTGGGTCGGAGACGCGCAGCGGGCCTCCCGCGCCATGCCCGGCCGAAGCGCCCCTCTGCTGATCCTCGGACGCCTTAAACAGCGGCAGAACGTCGTCCCAGCCCCAGCCTTCATTGCCCATATCGCGCCAGGCGTCATAATCGGCCCGCGCGCCGCGAATATAGATCATGGCGTTGGTGGAGCTCGATCCGCCCAGCACTTTTCCGCGAGGCCAATACAAGCGGCGGCCGTTCAGATGCTCCTGCGGCTCCGTGGAATAATCCCAATCCACGTCGCTGTGGAACAACTTGGAGAAGGCGGCGGGAATGTGGATCTCGCGCTTGCGGTCGGCCGGCCCCGCTTCGATCAGCAGGGCGCTGATGTTGGGCTTTTCGGTCAGGCGCGCCGCCAGCGTGCAACCCGCCGTCCCCGCGCCGATCACGATGTAGTCATACACGTTGTCGCCACCGTGCATTATGGCACAGATGGATCCGCACTCCTCGCGCCATGGCCCTGGACTATGATGATTGTTTGGGGGATAACAATCGCAGCGGGATTCGCGCGCGCGTTCTGCTGATCCTGACCTACCTGTTGTCCTTCGGGTGCCTGGTCTGGACGCTGCGCGGCGCGAAACTCGGTGAACTCAAGGAAGACCTCGCCTCCATGAACTGGTGGTGGCTGGGAATCGCCGTGGTGGCCGACATCGCGGTCTATTGCCTGCAAGCGGTACGCTGGGCGCAGGTGCTGCGCCCGGTGGAGCCGGTGACGTTCCGGCAGTCCTTCAGCGCGATTTACATCGGCCTGTTCGCCAACGAAGTGCTGCCGTTTAAGGCGGGCGAGGTTCTGCGATGCTACCTGGTTTCGCGCTGGGGCAGGAATCTGCCTTTCTCAGTGGCGATTTCCAGCGTCCTCATCGAACGTATTTTCGACGGCATCTGGCTGTGCGTGTGCCTGCTGTCGACCATTCGCCTGGTGGCCCGTCACCACCGCATGCGCTGGCTGATCGACGGCGGCTATGTGTTGGCATTCCTGGTGCTTGGCGGCGCGGCGCTTTTGATGCTGGCGGTCTTTCTTCGGCAGAAGACCCGGGCCCTGTTTTCCGGGGACGGCTGGCAGCGCCATGTCCGCATCCTGATCGACGATCTGAACCTGATCGGCCATTCGCGCTATCTCTATTTCGCGTTCTTCCTCAGCCTGGCGTATCTGCTGCTGCAGGTACTTCCGATCTACGCGTCGTTTCAGGGTTACGGCTTCGACCTGACGCTGAGCGCCGCGTTCACGCTGATGGTGATCCTGCGCATGGGTAGCGTGGTGCCGCAGGCGCCAGGGAATCTGGGGCTGTTCCAGTTCCTGACAAAGCAAGCGCTGGAGCGGCTGTTCAACGTGGTTCCCGCCGAGGCCGCCCGCTTCTCGCTGGTGCTGTGGGGCACCGTGACGATTCCTCTGCTGGTGGTGGGCTTCATCGCGCTGATGGTGAGCGGATCGAAGCTGTTCGAGCTGCACCGGGCAGCCGAGGATCACGCGAGCGAACTGGCGAAGAACCGGTCCTAGGGTCCGCGCGACCTTGGAACCGCCGTGCGGCCGCGCCGGTAAACCTTTATCGAATGGTCCCGGGGAAAGCGCTGCCGCCGCAAACCAGTACAAGAGTCTGAAACAATAAGGGATAATGTGCGGCATCGCGGGATGTGTAGCGCCGGGCAGGCCTGAGATCGCGGCGGCGGCGGTTCGGGTCATGACGAACGCGCTGGCGCGGCGCGGACCCGATTCCGAGGGGTTTCATGGCTGGCGGGGAGGGGCCCATTTCGGGCACCGGCGGCTGGCGATTCTCGATTTGAGCGATGCCGGGCGGCAGCCGATGCTGAACGATTCGGGCGACATCGGGATCGTCTTCAACGGTTGTATTTACAACTTCCAGGAGCTGAGGCGCCAACTGGAACAAAGAGGGCAACGGTTCCGGTCCCACTGCGACACCGAGGTGCTGGTGCGCGGCTACGAGGAGTGGGGCATCGACGCGATGATGCCGAAGCTGCGCGGGATGTTCGCGTTCGCCATCTGGGACGAGAAACGAAGGCGGCTGACGATGGCGCGGGACCGGCTGGGCGTAAAGCCGGTGGTGTACGCGGCCCAGGGCGGGGAATTCGCGTTCGCCTCGACGGTGGGCGCGCTGCGGCAGGCGGGCCATGGCGGCGGGATCGATCCGGCGGCGGTACTGGAGTTTCTCGAATACGGCTATGTGACCGACGAGCGGTGCATTTACGAGGGGCTGCGGAAACTGCCGCCGGCAACCATTCTAGAATGGCAGGACGGGAACGTCCAGGAGAGGAGCTATTGGACGCTGCCGGAGTGCGATGAGTGGGCGAAGGCCGGGTTTGAGGAGGCGGTGGAGGAAACCGAGCGGCTGCTGATTGAATCCGTGCGGCGGCGGCTGATTTCGGATGTGCCGATTGGGGCGCTGCTGAGCGGGGGAATCGATTCGGCGCTGATCTGTTGGGCGATGGCGAAGCTGAACGCGAACGTGAAGGCGTTCACGGTGGCGGTTCCGGGCGATGCGTCGGATGAGAGCGCGGGAGCGCGGGAGACGGCTCGTATTCTGGGGATCCCGCACGAAATCGTGGAACCGCCGGCGGAGAAACCGGTGCTGCTCGACGAAATGACGGCGGCCTACAGCGAGCCATTCGGGAGCCAATCGGCGCAAGGGATGCTGCTGGTGTCGCGGGCGGTGAAGCCGCTGGCAACGGTGCTGCTGACAGGCGATGGAGGCGACGACGTCTATCTGGGATACCCGTTTTTAATGAACGCGTGCCGGGCGCAGAAACTGGCGCGCAGGCTCCCTGGGGCAGCCCCGCGAATCTGGAGGGGGATCCCGCCCCAGCAGCCCGCGGTGGGATCGGCG
>VFSW01014687.1_pt1 | contig 10807 bp, 6 predicted proteins | sample 5358111 | NCBI WGS metagenome assembly VFSW01 (sample SAMN11554181, study PRJNA540505) | mine drainage metagenome | isolation source: sediment from site ElyBrook_90M | place: USA: Ely Copper Mine, Vershire, VT | collected 2017
GTGTAAAAGAACGGGAATTTTTTAAGCAGCTGTACTGCGCTGTCCATGTAAGTAAGATTTTATCGCGTAGGCCTTGTACAAAAGCTCGTAGTCCGCTGCGCTCCTGTCCCATGAGAAATCAAACGCCATGCATGCCTTTATCAGTCTCTGCCATCTCTCTTTATCATCGTAAACATCCATGGCCTTTTTCAAGGCCGCCAGCATCTGATCCGGATTCTGATCCTTAAACTTGAACCCGTTGCCCTTTTCCGAGGATGGATTGTACTCTATGACGGTATCGTTCAAACCGCCGGTAGACCTGACGACCGGCACAGTACCATATTTAAGACTGTACATCTGGTTGAGGCCGCACGGTTCATATACCGACGGCATAAGGAAGATATCGGACCCTGCCTCGATGAGGTGGGCAAGGCTGTTGTCAAAACCTATCTTGACGCTCATCCTGCCGTTATACCGGTGAGCGATATCTTTTATCTTTTCTTCGTAGGGCTTATCACCGCTGCCGAGCAGAACGAACTTAAACCCCATAGACATGATCCTGCCCATTGCCTCAAAGACAAGATCAATGCCCTTCTGCTGGGCAAGCCTTGTTATCATACCTATGGTCGGTGCATCACTGTTATCAAGATTGAACATCCTGTTCAGGGTTGTCTTATTGTCGTGCTTTAGATCGATGGTATCACTACCGTATTGATGCGGAATAAACCGGTCGTGTTCCGGGTCCCATTGCTCATAATCCACGCCGTTCAGAATACCGAACAGGTCATGCTGCCGAGTTTTTAATACCCCGTCCATCCTGTATCCGAATTCGGGTGTCAGTATCTCCCTGCTGTAGGTCGGGCTTACCGTTGTAACAGCGTCGGCAAACACGATGCCCGTCTTGAGTAAGCTGAGCTTTCCATAAAATTCAAGGTAATCGCTTGAAAAATATTCCCAGCCGAGTCCTGTCAGCGGCATATCAAGGTGCCAGAATATCCCCTGATAGCCTATATTGTGTATGGTGAATACGGATGCAGTGCCTTTAAAATACTCCTTATACAGCGTTTTCATATAAATCGGAACGAGCCCTGACTGCCAGTCATGCGCATGGATAACGTCGGGTTTAATATTTAATTTCTTGAGAAGCTCCAGAACCGCTCTCGAGAAAAAGATAAACCTTTTTGAATTGTCGGAATAATCAATGCCGTTCTTATCGACGTAGAGGCCGTCTCTCAGGAATAACGCATCATTGCCGATAAAGTATGCGGTGGTACGGTCGTTGATTTGGATTGAGTAAATGTCAGCAGGTAGTGTTTGATCGTTTAACTTTATGTTGAAAGACACAGCCTGTTTCTCAGGACTGAACTTTTCTGCAACAGACTTATAGAGCGGTGATACGATGATCACGTCATGGCCTTTTTTCCCCAGGGAAACAGGTAATGCGCCCAATACATCCGCAAGCCCTCCTGTCTTTGAAAAAGGTACGACCTCTGAACCTGCATGGACAATAATCATGATATCTCCCTTAAATAGGCTGCTGCCTGTTCCGGTGATGTCGGATTTATGAAGAAACCCGTTCCCCATTCAAAACCAGCCACCTTGGTGAGGACCGGGATGATCTCAAAATGCCAGTGATAATACTCACACTGGTCTGCCGTGAGCGGTGACGTGTGGAGGATAAAATTGAATGAGGGATAGTTCAGTGCTTTATCGAGCTTGCCGATCACCTCAAGAAATATATTCGACAGGCTCTCGAGCATGTCGTGTGATGTCGTTTCATAGTGAGAAAAATGCCGCCTCGGCAAGAGCCATGTCTCAAACGGGAACCTGGATGCATACGGTGTAAATGCGATAAAATCCACATTCTGCGTTACGAGCCTGTCCTTTTCCGTTATCTCCTGCCGTATCATATCGCAGAATATGCACCGCTCCTTGTATTCATAGTAATCCTTTGCACCGTGGAGTTCTTCTTCCACGGTTATGGGGATAATGGGTAATGCAATCAATTGCGAATGCGTATGTTCCAGTGATGCACCGGCAGCCTCGCCCTGGTTTTTGAATATCAGTATATACTTGAACCTGTTGTCCCTTTTCAGATCCCTGATCCTTTCCCGGTACGTCCAGAGGACATCTTTCATCATTCCAACCGTGAAAGCGGACATTATTCTGTTATGCTCGCTCGTTTCGATGATTACCTCATGCGCCCCTATGCCGTTCATCTTATCATACATGCCGTTGCCTTCCCTGTTCAGGTCTCCTTCTATCTGGAGTGCCGGAAACTTGTTCGGAACGACCCGCAATGACCAGCCGGGCTTATCGGTATGACTGCCGTCTTTTCTGATAGCCAGGATTTCATGGGGTGTCTTGTCTTCATTGCCGTAATCAAACGGGCAAAAGGCATTGTCTGCCTTTTCTATGTGTTTATTGTTAAAGTCAGACGGTCTTTTGGAACGCTCGGTGGATATAATGACCCATCTGCCTAAAATCGGATCTTTTCTTAATTCAGACATTCGATTCTCCTCTATGGACTTCTCTTACCACACATTTATCCCGTTAGGAACAGGAAATGCTTTATTAGTCCGGCATATCATTTTTATCTCCCGGGTTTCTAACAGGGTAAAAATCAACAGGTATAGTAATACCTTTGCTTTCTTCCGGTGCAAGGTTCAGGTCATAGACGAGCAAAAAGCATGTTCCCTGATATGTCCTTTCGAAGCCTCCCTCGGATGCGGAGACCGTTTCTATGGGGTAGGTAAATAAAGACGCTATCGATGGTGTTGCTATCTTTATTCCGAGCTTCTGCCATTTATCAACAAGTTCGAGACTGTCGATCCTGCCGTACTTCAGGAAATCAGCCATGCCCTTTATCTCTTGTCCATCGGTACCGTTGATCACAATGGAACGCTGGTCATCCGTGCCGAGCAGGGTGAGGTTCAGTTCTATAAGCATTGCAGCGTCGATCCGTTGATTGGAAATATTGGTAAGCCTATATCCGGTCTCCATACGGTTTTCGAATAATCGATAACTCTTCTCCATTCTCAAGGGTAACCTGTTCTCGCTGTCCATGGTAAGATGTCCGTCCCTTGACAGAAAAACGGTATTACCCTCGTGCTTCACAACGTTGTGTTGTTCAAGGGTAAAATCACCAAGGTCAATATATTGATTTTTATACAATCTGTCCAATTCCAACACATGGGATGGAAGGAAATGTTCCACAAAGCTATATCTCGGATGCCAATCATAGATTAATTTTTGTTCAAGCGCTTCTTCTTTTACGTTTACCATGTTGTGAATGGTTACCGGCGTACTTGCAGAAAGTTTGTTTGTTTGTTTCTCTCTTATGAGTTCATGATAAGCCTCTTTACGCCTTGTCATAACATTGGTGATATTAAAATGATGATCCCTTTCATCAATCTCCACCAGCGCACCGCCTTTTGCCGGGGCTATGTATAAAGAAAGGCGGTTGTTTTTGAGGATAATTTCATCCATACCGTCAAGATCAAGATCCTGTGAGGTGTAGGATACACTGTGGGATTGAGGCTTGTGCGCATCTATCAATGCCTCTGCCTTTAAGAGGTGTTCATACACTGCATGCCTTAAGTAGTTGAGGTAAACACCCCCGAACAACCCGTGCCAGTAAACACAGTTAGACTGGGATTTGAAAAGTTCAAGCCTTGCGTCGTCCAGCTGCAACCCTATTCTGTTTTCCATGTTTGCAAGCATCGTGCTCACCGAGAGCATCCTTTTATGCATCCAGTTGCTCTCGGGGTATTTTACGAGGAAGTTGTCCCAGAACCCGCCCCTGATGAAGGGGTTGCAGCATTCATCGACACCTATGGTGCTCATAGATGACTTGAATGCCTTGAATTTTATCGCGGCCTCTACCGGCAATGCCCACTCAAGCATTTCCTCATAAGAAGCAGAAGGTATATATATTCTGCCGGTCGGTTTGTTCATGGATATGTCTTCACCCTGGGTCGTTATGCTTAGCCAGTCCGTATTTTTTTCAAGCTCTCCAAAAAAACGCTCAAGCCAGCCCTGTTCAAAGACCCATTTATAGGTACCGGGCCAAAGTCCGAATTTTTCTCCGTCATCTGCATAAGTAACGGAATTTATCGTGCCGGTATCCCGGTATCCCTTTAAAATATCAATAACCTGTGACGGCTCTTTGAATGGTATTGCATATCTTAAACTCTTCTGGATCGGGAAGATATTCAGCGGGTGTCCTGCACGCTCCGTAATATAGTAACCGTGTATTTCTTTTTCTTCCAGGCCCGCATAATAAAAATGCGTGTCATCGACCGTTGTGTATTTGATCCCAAGTCCCGATAACAGAACAGGAAGGTACGGGTCCCAGACCCTTTCCGTCAGCCATACGCCTTTGGGGTTTTGTTTGAACCTTGTCCTGATAAATTTATTCATCATTTCGATCTGGCCGGTTGCATCCTGATCTGTCAGGATCTCGAGAATGGGTTCATAATAGCCGCCGGAGATTAGTTCTACCTGGCTCCTGTCAACGAGCCTTTCGATGTCCATGATGAATGCAGGTTCATTGATTCCTATCCAGTCCCATACAGGTCCGGATATGTGTAACCCGAACTTTACTGCAGGATGCCGGAGAAGCGTTTTTATAAGCGGCTTGTAGCTTCTCTCGTAAGCCTCCCTGAATACGCCGTCAAAGTTGCCGACCGGCTGATGACAGTGAACGGTAAAATGGAAATTGAGCTTATCCATTAAATACTCCACATCTTTTTTGTATAATCCTGATCCGGTATGACAATACTGATAATACCTTTTGCAGGATACTTCTCGAGCTCTACATCCCCGTCCCTTGCGCTGATGATTATATTGAGTTTCATGTCCGGCGTTGCGCCTATGTCAGAAAACGGGATCTTCAATTCAATGATTTTTTTTATTGCGATAGACTCGCTTATCTTTACAAAGTTAAAAATTATCTGATCCTTTGCATAATGCAGTTCATAGTATGGTTTTGTGTCAAGGAGGTTTTTTATAGGTATAATAATGCGGTATTCAAAGCTGTGATCGAAGATGTTTATTGCGAAGTACACGTTATATTTCTCATTCCTGATCTTTTCTATGTTGTGATCGAACCGTATATAAAGATTATCAAGGTCAAAGCCGTAGTATATCTTATAGATGAAAGGCTCGGGGTTATGCCTGCCTGTCGTTGAGGTGGAATAGCAGACTGCACTGCCTTCCCATTCATAATAATCCGTCGCTATGCCGTCCAGTACCGGCGTTATGAAGTCAAGCGGTTGTGCGTTGACCTGGGTCTCTGAAAGGGCTATTACGGGAGTATGGAGGAAATCGAGCATGGGCTTTTTTATGACCTCTAACACTTTTTTGAGGTTCTTTCTGAATAATCTGTCGAATTCTTCTTCATTAACCGTGTAAAATGTATCTCCATACCACCAGAACCAATCGCTTCCTTCTGCAATGGAGAGATATTTTAATGCTTTGTTCATCTGTTCCTGTGTCAGTCCTTGCGCGTTCTGCTTGAGGTACTCTCGTGCTGAACCGAGATAGTCCCAAGCAAGGTTTTTCTCTTCCTGACCAATCCATATATCAAAGCGTTTGTTGATCCACGAGCCCGTGTAAAGGTTATCTATGTTATCTTTGGGTTTGTGGTTTTCAAGGTAAGACGAGATGGTTGTTGTTTTAACATCCGTACTTTTACTCAGAGCATCGTACATGCTGTTGAGGAACCTTTTGCCGCTGTAGAGATAGTATTCCCACGGGTTTTCTCCGTCGAGTGCAATCACCACAATACCGTCCATGTTTTTGTTCGACAGGTATTTTTGTACGCCTAAAAACTGATTTTTTAAATCCTCTACAGCCTCTTCCCGTAAGGAATATCTGGCACAATCGAAGCTTATAAAATTGGAAATGCCTTTATCCCTGAAAAGTATAGTTATACCGGTGTTTTTATAAGTTGCTGTATATGGTTTATACAGAAGCTCGCCTGCACGGTCCTTATTGATGGATGCAAACAATATATCTTCATCGGTGACCATCCATTCAAAACCCGCCTCTCTGACCAGCGGGATGATCTCCGGTGATACCGACCCCTCGGACGGCCAGAGGCCTTTTGGTTCAATACCAAGGTGATCGATGATAAACTGCCTCCCTAATTTTAACTGCGACAGGACGTCTTCCGGGAGGCTTACCCTCTTCGGCAGAACGGCTTTCGGCATTGACCTGCGTGCCGTATCGGAGTCATACAGCAGCGGCATGATGGTATGATAAAACGGACTGGTCGTTATCTCTATCTGCCCGCTTTTATGTAATTCGCTGTACAGCGGGAGCAGCTTCTTAATTATTTCCATTTGTGTGTCGAGTACAAACTTCTTGTCCTGTTCCGTGAAGCCCCTCTGTTTTTCTTTTAATTTTACAAGCTCCGGATAATCGGTTTGTGCGGTAAATCCAAACCATGAGAGATTGAACCATACCTGCAGGTCGAGGAAGTCCTGTTTGTTGAATGTGCTTATCGTGTTGTCTATGTCGATAGTGGAGGTGGTCTTGCCGCGTTTCAGGAGCAGTTCAAAATACCGCGGATATGGTTTTATCATGGTTTCCCAGTTGCCCATGAAAAAGTATTTCAGGATAAAAGCCCTGTCATCGTTATTCAGCTCTGCGGCAGGTTTTATAGAATATTCATAAAAAACATCCTGTGCATTTCCCGACGCATAATCCACCAGCTGTTCGACGAGTGAAGGCACAAGATTGATGTTGACCTTAATGCCGGGATAGCTCTTGAGAACCGAGGGCATGTCGTAGTATGCCTTTATTGCATGCAGTCTTACCCAGGGGAGGGTGTATTTTTCGGTAAATGGGTCCTTGTACACCGGCTGATGCATGTGCCAGAGAAATGATACATATAATTCGGACATATCAATTCACAACAGTCCCTTTCGGAACGACAACGATACCTTTTTCTGACACCGTAAATCTCTTCTTATCCTTTTCAAGGTCATAACCTATTGCTGCGTTCTGCATAATCTTTACATCCTTATCGATGATAGCCCTTCTGACCCTTGCATACCTGCCGACATCGACCCTCTCGAACAACACAGAGTCCTCCACCGTGGAGAACGAATTGATTCTTACGCCCGGGAAAAGGATGGTCCTGTTTATCTGTCCTCCGCTGATGATGGAGCCTTCAGCAACCATGGAGTCCGTGGCTATACCGATCCTTTTGGTCTCTTCATCCGCAAACACGAATTTTGCAGGAGGGTAGGGCGGATAGAATGTTCGTATGGGCCATTCGAAATTATAGAGATTAAGCCTCGGTGTTACCGATACAAGGTCCATATTCGCCTGCCAGTAGCTGTCTATTTCGCCGACATCTCTCCAGTATCCTGACGCCCCTTTTCCCTCACCCGGAATTATATTTTTTGAAAAGTCATAAGCCTTTACGGTATACGCCTTTATTGCGGATGGGATCAGGTCCCTGCCGAAATCATGACTGGACTCTTTCTTTGCATCATCCTCGAGCAGCTTCAAAAGTACGTCTGTGTTGAAAATATAATTGCCCATGGAGCAGAGGGCCATGTCCGCCTTGTTCGGCATCGGCTTCGGGTGCTGCGGCTTCTCCTTAAACCCTGTTATGTTATAGTCCCTGTCAATCTCTATAACGCCGTAAGCGCCCGCTTCTTTTAAGGGATAGGGAACAGCCTCGACCGTGATCTGTGCATTCTTTTTCAAGTGGAAGTCTATCATCTGCCGGACATCCATTTTATACACGTGATCCCCGCCGAATATGCACACCAGATCGGGGTGCTCATCATGGATGAGGTTTATGTTTTGATAAACAGCGTCTGCTGTGCCCTTGTACCAATCCTTCCCGATACGCATCTGTGCAGGCACAAGGTCGATTGAGTGTCCTATGGATGGTGAAAGGTGCCATGCCCTTGCTATGTGCGAGTTCAGCGACTCGGATTTATACTGCGTGAGTACATCTATCTTATAGAAGCCCGAGTTGATAAAATTGCTCAGAACAAAGTCGATGATCCTGTACCTGCCTCCGAACGGTACCGCAGGCTTTGCCCTGTCCTGGGTAAGCGGGTGCAGCCTTTTGCCTTCACCACCGGCGAGGATCATAACAAGTATTCTTTTGCTGATCATACTCACAAAATACCATTGTTATTATAGTATAGTCAATGGAAAGAGGCTTTGAAGTGTTCCCGGTATTGGCTTTTCGTACGTGTTCGGTTATACTCAGATTATGGAGTATTTAAGGCTTAAAGACGGGGATGCCGTGGCAATCCTCGGTGGAGGTCCTGCAGGCAGCTTTTTTGTCATGCACATCAACGAACTTGCAAAAAAACTCGGTATCTCCCTCAACCTGGTCATCATAGAACGGAAGTCGTTCGTCGCACACGGCCCGACCGGATGCAATATGTGTGCAGGGGTGCTCGGCGGGAACATCGTGCAGATGATCTCGGATTTGGATCTGAATTTGCTGAAACTGGACAACAGGGTAATCCGGCAAAACGTGGAAGGCTTCAAGCTCAATATCCAGGGAAGGGATGCGCTTATCATGAGGCCTTCGTCAAAGGTCTATACGGTTTTCAGGGGTGTGGGTCCGCGCAGTGAGGCATCCTCGGAAGGCTTTATCGGGTTCGATTCTTTCTTGCTCGAGGAGGCAAAAAAGAGGGGCGCTGCCGTGATCAACGGTACGGTTACGGACATTGTCATACCGCAAAATCCGGCCGGTGAACAATGCACGGTCAGGTATCAGGACGAGAAGAACATGCCCCGTGAACTGAAGGCGGCGCTCATTGTCGGTGCATTCGGCGTCAATTCCAGTCTGAGCAAAAAATTCAAGTTCGGCTATATCGAGCCCGGGTACTGGCACACGTGCCAGACAGAGCTTATGGCAGAAGGGGACAGCGATATCACGGCGTACATAAACATATTTTCGCGCAGGCACTCGAAATTCCTGTTTACTGCCATTACCCCGAAGGGGAAGTATCTTACGGTGAGCGGTATCGGGGAACACGTAAAATTTTCCGAACTGGTCGATGAGTTGAAGGCGCTGCATCTCGACTCGATAATGAACACGAACCTGACCTCCGTATGCCACTGTCATCCAAGGCTCCCGGTAACAGCGGCAGTAAGGCCGTTTTATACCCGGGTTGTCATGGTCGGCGATGCGTGCGTGTCGCGGTACATGAAGAACGGCATAGAGTCAGCATTCATCACTTCAAGGTGTGCGGCGGAGACCGCCCTGCTCAAGGGCATTGACGAATCTGCATTCAGGGACAGCTATTATCCAGGTTGTGTCCTGAAGTTTGTCAGGGACAACAGGTTCGGTAGGACAATGTTTTTTATGCACAGCGTGATTGCGTCAAGGGGGCGTCTGGGCAATGCGGTCATTGCTGCAATCAACAATGAAGGATCAAGGCCTATAGAAAGGCAGTGGATGTCGAACATTACCTGGCACATGTTTATTGGGGACAAACCCTATCGAGCAATCCTGAGGAGTGTGTTGAATATCAAGGAAGTGATTAAATTACTCCTCATGGTACTGGGAATAAGAAGGGTGAGAAATGCAAAATGACAACCTGAAGATTGTAGACGGCTCCACGATAGCCGTTATCGGAGGGGGGCCCGCGGGCAGTGCCGCTGCAATAAAACTTATCAAGGAGGCGGCAAAGAAAGGCACGAAGATACGGGTGGTCATATTCGAGGGCAAGGATTTTGACCGGCATTACAACCAGTGTGTCGGTGTCCTTTCCTATCCTATCAGGGAGATCTTCGAACAAGCGCTTGAGATGCCGTTCCCGGAACAGCTCATCAAGCGGGAGATATCCGGTTATGTCCTGCACCCTGCTGACAATACCCCGCTGGAGCTGACCGGGGAAAGGGGCACGTATGCGACCAGGAGGATACTGTTCGACAGGTTTATGCTCCAGACGGCGCAGGAGCTGGGTGCAACGGTCATCAGGTCACGGGTAACGGACATCGAGTTTAACGACGGCGGGGACGTAAAGATCTATGCCGAGGACAAGTTCATCAGGGCCGATGCCGTTATCGGTGCGTTCGGCCTCGATGACGGGATTGCGGCTGTTACGGAGCACGCATCACGGCATACGTTCGCGTATAAACGGCCTCCCAAGGTACTGAATACACTCGTTGCTAAGGCTCACATCGATCTCAACATGCTTCAGGAACGGTTCGGCAGCAGGATCCATGCGTTCATTCCACTCGAGCTGAGAAAGATAGAATTCGGCGCCATCACGCCCAAGGGCGATCATATCATTATCAATATTGCGGGCAGGAACCTCACCTCCACAGACATGGACAAGTTCCTCGATTACCCGCCGGTCAGCGCGCTTATCAAGGGGCTCAACCTGACCGGTCTCGATTATCATAAGGGCAAGTATCCGATACGGCCTGCCGGAGGGATTATCGGCGACAGGTTTGCCGCCGTGGGTGATGCAACAGGACTGATACGCCCCTACAAGGGCAAAGGGATAAATGTCGCACTCGAGACAGGGGCGAAGGCGGCAGAGATCATGATCAACAACGGTATATCGGCCTCCGCACTGTCAGCCTATCCGGGAGCGTTCGCGCACCTGCGTGCTGACTTTTTTTACGGAAGGCTTTTCAGGCTCCTGGTGATACTGTCCATAAAAACAGGGTTTGTGGAGCAGGTGATGACCATGGCCAAAAGCGACCCGTATCTCAGGGACGTGCTCTTCAAGGTCGTCTCGGGCGAAGGTACCTACCACGAAGTCGTCCATGAGATTTTTAGCATTAAAGAATTGGCCAAGCTCGGATTTAGTTTTTTCAGGCACCTGCC
>VFSW01014688.1_pt1 | contig 10807 bp, 7 predicted proteins | sample 5358111 | NCBI WGS metagenome assembly VFSW01 (sample SAMN11554181, study PRJNA540505) | mine drainage metagenome | isolation source: sediment from site ElyBrook_90M | place: USA: Ely Copper Mine, Vershire, VT | collected 2017
CGTCGCGCCGCGGCGGGTTTCGCCCTCGACGGCGTCGGTCAGCCGACGCGGGGCGGCGTCCGCGGCCGGATCATGCAACTGTCGTTCGGCGATCGCCAGGCGCAGCAGCAGAGGCTCCATCGATTCGTGTCCCGCCAGCAGATTCTCGACCTGCGGGGCGCGCCGCTGCCGCAACCACAAATCGGCCAGCGCGGCACGCGTGTAGGAGTCCTGCGGGGCCAGCACCAATCCCTCCTGCAGCCAATGCTCGGCCGCCGCATCTTCGCCGAGCCGTTCAGCCATCTCGCCGAGTTCCGAGTAACGCCAGGCGCGGGCCTCGGGCGGCAATTCCTGGGACGACAGCGCCACCACGGTCTGATAAGCGGAGCGCAGATGACCGCTCAGTCCGCGGATGCTCTCCAGACACAGGGTGGTGACCGCCGGAAGTGCATCCGCGGCCAGATGACGGCAGGCATCCGCCGCTTGCGGATACCTGCCGAGCACTCGCAGCACGGTGGCGCGGGTCAACCAGGCCTGAGACTCGGCTGGGTGGATCGCGAGCACCCGATCGAGTTCGGCGAGGGCCGCGGCGAATTGGTGCAGGCTCTGCAGCCGGGTTGCATCGAGTAGCAGGGCGTCCACCGGCATCGGATCCTGCTCCAGCCACGGGGCCAGGGTTTGCTGAGCCAAGCCGAGGAAGCGCAGGTCGCCGGTGGCGCGGGCCTGTGTCAGGTAGAAGCGCGCCAGCGGCAGCGCCACGTCGAGCCGGCCGCGCGCCAGGCGCTGCCCGGCGAGGTCCGCATGGCGGGCGCCGGCGGGCAGATCGGCGAGTACCTCGGCGGCGCTGGCGGGCAGATGCGGCGCCGCACGGACCGCATGGGCGGCGAACAATCCGGCGGCCGCCAGAAGCGCGGCCGCCGGGCTCCATCCCCGCGCATGGATGCTCACCACCTACATCCCATCGATGCTGATCGGTTCGCTGGTCTCGCTGGTATCGGTGAGCACCAGCGCGCCCCCGTCGACCGGGAAAGGAGTGCTGGTCTCTGAGGTCTGCTGCGCAATCGCCAGCACACCCGCGGTATCCAGGGACTTCACGGAAAGGTTCGGATTGGACGGCGTTTGCGGGCCAGTTTGCGGGCTCTGATGAGTTCCGCAGGCCTCGAGAGTGATCGCCAGCAGCCCGATGAGGATGATTCCAGAACGCTTGCGCAACATGGCTTTACTCCTCAATCGTTGGCGCTGGTGGGGGAGCCGGCCAGCGGCGTGTTCAAATACGGAAACGCGCCGAGATAGCCGGCCGGGCTCGGCTCCGCCCCGTCGGTGTAGTGCAGTTGTCGAGAGACATCAGAGGTCGGATCCGGATCGCCCGAGCTGCCGTTGAAAGGCGACAGCAGCACCCCCATCGCGACACGCAGCTCAATGTCCACCACGTCGTCGATCGGTCGTCGCCCATTGGGGAAACCGGCCTGGTCGCCGCCGAGCACCCCCAGATCATTTTGCGATCCCGCCGCAACCACCGGCGTACTGGTGTTGAGCCGCAGTTCCTCCGCAGCGGTCACGTGCCGCGGTTGGTTGAGCCCCGGAATGCCGGTTAGGAAGGCCTGCACCAGGTCGGTGCGAGGATAAACATTCGGTGCAACGACGCCGGCGGAGCCAAAAAGGGCCTGCAAAAGCACTGGAAGAGACGGGTTGGTGACGTAATCGGCGAATTGCGCATCGTCCTTCGGACTGGAGGCATTCCAGCGATTTTTGTCCGGCAGACCGATGATGACCTCGTTGACCAGCGGCATGCCGAGACGTGATACCTGCGACCACGATCCACCATGCACCGCGGCGCCAGTGGCGTTGGCGACGGGCCCGACGCTGTTCGCGCTTTTGGCGCTTTGCGGCAGCGGATTCAGTACCTGCGCCTGGCGCAGGCTCGCGGTGGTCCAGCCGCCGATCACCGGATCGCCGCCCGCGGTCAGGCAGCTCGCGGGCACCTCCAGGGCGATCGAAGTGACGTTGTAGCCGGCCAGGGAGTTCGGTGCGAGATTGCGCGGATTGGATCCGGCGGGCGCAAGCTCCTCCGCCGGATATTTGATGTTGACCAGATCGAAGGTCTCGCCGAGATTGACCACGAAGCCGTCCTGGCGCTGGCCCACGAACACCCGCCCGGGAAGACTGCAGCCGGGAATGGTGATGGCATGGACGAAGGTGGCCGCATAGGCGGCGTAATTCGGGATGGACTTGGCGCCGATGTTGTCCAGGGGTTTGCTGAAAGTCGTGCTGCCGGATTCCGCGTCGGAGATTGCGGTGGCGGCACCGGTGCGCCGATTACCGCGCACCAGCGTCACCGTATAAGTCTCGGCGACGTTTTGCGCCGCCGTATTGCCGGCGCTCACCGGGCCGATGTTGACCAGCGGAACCGGAACGGTCTTGGCACCTGCCTTCACCGTGAGCCCGGCATCGACGGTCTTGAAGCGAAACTGGAAGGTCAGTGCTTCGCTGCCGCTGCCCGTGTTGTCGATGTGGATTTCGTACAAGGCATCGGGATCCATGGTGTAGTAGTTCGGCCCGCCCTGCGGATTCTCGAACGGCTGATAGTTGGCGATCAGCGTCACATAGCCGAGGCGTCCGGGTTCGTAGCTGTTGAACAGGTAGAAGTCGGTGCCGTCAACCTTGGGGCGGGTGGTGATGAACGGCGCCTCGCGATGACTGGAGGCGAATACCGCCATCGGCAGCGCCGCCGCGCCAAGATAGGTCATTGACCGCAGTATCGATCGCTTCATGAGTCTGGTTCTCCGCAAAGTGGTTGGCCCGATCGAGGGCTAGTACGGAGCACCGGGACGCTTGGATGCACTCTGCATCCAAATCCGCGGCATATTCGAAACCCTCCCCATGAGCGATGCGCCGCGCAAAAGTCGACGGTTGGTCCGGGAACGGGCGGGCTGGGGTACATGAGCCATGGAACGCCCACCGACCCGGCGGTTCTCGAGGCACTGATCGGGCGCTGTGCGGGCGGAGATAGCGGAGCGCTCGAGCAGCTGTATCGGGTGACGGCGCCCGGAATCCTGGGCTGCCTGATGCACATGCTGCACAACCGCAGCGTGGCCGAGGAGGTTTTGCAGGACGTGTTCGTCGCGGTCTGGCAGCGTGCCGGCGACTTCGACGCGTTACGCGGTCGCGTCGAGGGCTGGATGTACTCGATCGCCCGCTATCGGGCCATCGATGAACTGCGACGCCGGCGCTCCGCGGGCGGTGCCTACGAGGAATTGGACGAGCAGACCCCCGCGCCCGACGGGGCGCGCGCAGACACCGGGGTGGAGTTCGCGGCCATGGAAGGCGCGTTGCAACGCTGCCTGCAGGCATTGGGGCCGACGCAGCGCCGCTGCGTCACCCTGGCCTTCGTCGAGGGCTACTCCCACGATCAAATCGCCCGCGCCGTCGACAGTCCGCTCGGCACGGTCAAGAGCTGGCTGCGCCGCGGGCTGAGCAACTTGCGGGCCTGCCTGGGTGGCGGCATGACGGGCGCCGGTTGATGCGCGCTCCCGAGGGGAAAGCGCTGCAACTGCTGGCAGCCGAGTATGTCCTCGGCACGCTGCGCGGTGCGGCACGACTGCGCCTGGCGCGTTGGGCCGAGACCCATGAATCGGTTCGCCAGGCGGTGCGGCGCTGGGAGGACGAGCTGATGCCGCTGATCCCGAGACTGCGGGAGACGCCCTCACCCCAGGTCTGGTTGGAAATCCGCCGCCGCATCAAGGCGATGGAGACACGCGTCGAGGGTGCACGCCGTCCGCGGCACCGACCCGCCGCCCGGTGGGCCGCCGCCGCGGTGGTGTTGCTCGGGCTGTCGGTTCTGCTCTGGCAATCGCCGCTCAACCGGCACCCGCCCGCCGCGCCGGTCGCCTATGCGCAGATCACCGATGCCGGCGGCCGCGTGCTGTGGCAGATTGCCGCGAGCCCGTCGAAGGACCGTCTGTTTGCGCGCGCGGTAGCGCCAGCGGCGCACGATCGCGCCCAGGATTTCGAACTCTGGGCCCTGGCACCGAATGAACCGCCCATCTCGCTCGGCGTGCTCCCGTCCGCGGGCGAATTCAGCCGGCCGCTCACCGCCACGCAGCAGCATGCGCTGCGCGCGGCCGCCAAGGTCGCCGTCAGCTTGGAAGCCCGCGGCGGCTCGCGCAGCGGCGCCCCGCAGGGACCCATCGTGCATGTCGTCGACCTGCGTGGCGCCAGCTGAGCGCGCAGGGTCGGTCGGGACATTGCCGCTAACAGCGGTCGGCGGGATGGGCGGGGCGCGGCCGGCCCGCATGTTCATACCAACCCTTGGAGCGGTTGACGATACCGACGACCAACAACATGACCGGCACCTCGATGAGCACGCCGACCACCGTGGCGAGTGCGGCGCCGGAATGAAAGCCGAACAGACTGATGGCGGCGGCGACGGCCAGCTCGAAGAAATTCGAGGCGCCGATCAGCGCCGAGGGGCAGGCGATCGCATGCGACTCGCCCGCCGCCCGGTTCAGGACGTATGCCAGGCCGGAATTGAACAGCACCTGGATGAGAATCGGCACCGCCAGCAGCGCAATCACTCGCGGCTGCCGCAATATGGCCTCCCCCTGGAACGCGAACAGCAGCACCAAGGTGAGCAGCAGCGCGCCGATGGACCAAGGGCCGATGAGCCGCATGGCGGCGTCAAAGGCGCCGCCGCCGCGGCCAAGCAGCGCCCGACGCAACCACTGCGCCAGCGCGACCGGGATCACGATGTAGATGGCCACCGAGGTCAGCAGAGTACTCCACGGCACCGTGATGGCCGAAATGCCCAGCAACAGACCCACCAGGGGCGCGAATGCCACCACCATGATGGCATCGTTGAGCGCCACCTGTGACAGCGTGAACAGCGGATCCCCGCCGGTGAGCCGGCTCCACACGAACACCATCGCGGTGCAGGGCGCGGCGGCCAGCAGTATCAGGCCGGCGATGTAACTGTCGAGCTGGGCGGCCGGCAGCCATACGGCGAAAACATGGCGAATAAAGATCCAGCCCAGCAACGCCATGGAAAAAGGCTTCACCAGCCAATTGACCACCAAGGTCACGACGATGCCCTTCACGTGCCGGCGGATCTGGCCGAGGGCGCGGAAGTCGACCTTCACCAGCATGGGAATGATCATCACCCAGATCAGCAGACCGACCGGCAGGTTGACCTGGGCCACCGCGAGGGCGCCGATGATTTGAAACACTCCGGGCAAGAGTTGCCCGAGGGCGATTCCGACGACAATGCACAGGAACACCCAGGCCGTCAGGTAGCGCTCGAAAATGCTCATGACAGCGGCGGATCGAGGGTCCTGCCGATGGCATCCAGACGCTCCTTCAAGCGCAGCCGATCAATGGTGCTCAAGGGCAGGCTGAGGAAGAGTTTGATGCGGGTTTCCATGGCTTTGAAGGCCTGCCGGAAGGCGAAGCGCTTCTCGAGGTCACTGCCTTGCACCGCCGCCGGATCAGGGATGCCCCAATGCGCGGTCATCGGCTGGCCGGGCCATACGGGGCAGACCTCCCCCGCGGCGTTGTCGCAGACGGTGAACACGAAATCGAAGTGCACGTCATTCGGGGCGGCAAATTCATCCCAACTCTTGCTGCGCAGGCCGTCGATGGGAAATTGCAAGTGCTGCAATAACTCGAGGGCAAACGGATTGACCCGACCGTTCGGGTGACTGCCGGCGCTGTAGCCGCGAAACCGTTCCTGGCCCCACTTGCTCATGAGGGCCTCGGCAAGGATGCTGCGGGCGGAATTGCCGGTGCATAGAAACAACACGTGGTAGGGGCGGGTGTTCATGGAGTCACCGCCTCTGGTGCGGCCATGGGATTGCACTGCGCATCGCAGGCTTCGTCGGCCTGGCTGCAGCATTGGTCGGTCAGGAAGCCGACCAAGTTGCGCATGCGATCGAAGCGTGCGCTGTAATACAAGAAGCGGCTTTCCCGGCGAGTAGTGACCAGGCCGGCGTTCTGCAACTCCTTGAGGTGAAACGACAGGGTCGGCCCGGGGATGCCGAGTTTCCCCGCCATGACCCCGGGAGTGAACCCCGCCGGCCCGCGTTTGACCAGCAGACGAAACGCGGCCAGTCGCGATTCTTGAGCGAGCGCATTGAGCGCCACCACGGCTTCTTTGGAATTCATACTTCTAGAATTATCGAATTATATAGCGCCGTCAAGCGCCATCGTGCCCGCCGCCAACCGGCGCGCATCCGGCGGGGAATCGGGGGGCGCCGTGGTCATCCGATCTCCGGGGATCGTCAGCGGAAAAATAATTGATGCCGAGAGCGTGATGTTTCCGCGATTCCCGTCACTGAACTGGTAAGGCGTGGCGAGTTGAGCACAGGAGTGGTGGACTCATGCAATCAGGCTTTCACGGCGGGCATTGGCGGCAAGCGATTCTCCCCAGGTCCCCGTCGGCTCTGACGAGTCTCACCCGCGTGGCGGCCTTGCTTGCCGCGCTCGCCTGCGGCATCGGAACGGTGCGTGCTGGGACGCTCGACGCGGGGACGGCGCCCGCCCTGTCACCGCCGAGCCGATCCTCATCCCTGGCGACGCCAGCATCGGTAAGGGCCGATTTCGTGCGCGTGCCGGGTCATGTGCTGGACGCCCTGGCCCAGGCCACCGTCGTGGAGGCGGATGCGCAAGCATCATCGGCCGGGGGGGGCACGCAGGCGCCTGGGAGCATGACCCTCACCGTGGTGCTGAGGCGCGACGATCAACCGGGATTTGACCGCTACCTGCGGCAGGTCTATGACCCACGGTCGCCGTACTACCGACATTTCCTGTCGCAACAAGCGCTGACCGAAAAATACGGGCCGTCGCGTCGAAATTACGGCCGCGTGTTGGGGTACCTGCGCGGACACGGTCTCGATCTGGTGTCCGAATCCAAGAACCGCATGACACTCACGGTTCGTGGATCGCGTGCCCAGGTGGAACACTCTTTTGCCCTGAAGATCCGCGATTACGAGATGCGCGGCGCACCATCGGGCTCGCGGAAATTCTTCGCGGCCGACAGCGACCCGCGTCTACCGGCACCGATCGCCTCTCATGTGCAATCCATAGATGGACTGTCGGATCTGGCCAGACCGGCACCGATAAAGAAGAAATATCCTGCCACCTGGGCGGCCTTCTGCGGCTACCCGGCCACGGCGGTCGCCGCGGGCGGCGGCGGTGCCGCCGCTGTTTCCGGTATTTTCTACCTGTCAGGATTCGGTCTGTTGCAGGGTGGGATCTTGGGCCCGATCGGCGCGTTGTTCGCCTTTGAATGGTCCACCCTCTGTTGGCTGGACACCTCGGTGGACTTTCCGAAGATCCAGAAAGAATACAATTCCGCCCTTTCATCGATAGCTGGCGGTTCGGTCAAGGCCGCGCCCAAGGCGCGCGCGCGCGGCGCACCGAAAGCCTCCACCATCAGGGCGGTGGCGCAGAACGGCGGGGCGCCCCTCCCAGCCATCGGATCCGGGCAGACGATCGGATTATTGGAGTTCGATTCCTATGTCACCAGCGACGTTGCCCAATACCTAAGCTACATCGGTCAATCTGCGAGCGCGCTCAACAACCTGTCCGAGGTGCCGGTCAATGGCGGCGCCCAGCCGGGTGCCGACCAGGATGAAGTGTTGCTCGACATCGATACCGTCATGAGCATCGCTCCGGGGGCGACAGTCAAGGTCTTCGACGCACCGGCCGATGGCAGGTCAAGTAGCTATTCCGCGCTCTTCAACGCCATGATCAATGCCGGCGTCACCATCATCAGCAACAGCTGGAGTTCCTGCGAAGATCAGGTTTCTCAGGCCGAGGTCAACGGAATCGACGCGGTGCTGCAGGCCGCGGCGGCCTCGGGGATCAGCGTATTCAATGGCGCCGGGGACAGCGGAAGCACCTGTCTGGATGGCAGCGCTAATACGGTGGGTGTGCCGGCGGATTCGCCCAATGCCACGGCCGTCGGTGGCACGACATTGACGTTGGGCGCCGGATACAGCTACCAGGGCGAAACCTATTGGGACGGTTCGAAGTCCACCCCGGCCACCGGCCAGGGAGGATTTGGAGTCAGCAAGTACTTCAGCCGGCCGAGTTACCAGGACTCGCTCACCACGGCGAATGGAAGATCCGTGCCCGATGTGGCCATCGATGCCGATCCAGCCACCGGCATGGTGATCTGTCAGGCCAGCAATGGAGGATGTCCGACGGGCTATCTCTATGGAGGCACCAGTCTGGCAACTCCCGAATGGGCGGCGTACACAGCCATTCTCAACGAGGCCCTGGGCAGGAATGTCGGTGCGGTGAATGCGGCAATCTATCCTTATGCGAACAGCGTCGCGTTCCAAAACGCGGCCTCCATGCAGAGTGACTTCCAGCATGTCGGTTTGGGTTCGCCCAACGTCGATGCGTTGTATCTGGCCTTGAGCGGACAAACGGCGGGCCTTCCGAGCGCCAGTCTGTCGGCGGTCGTCCCGCTGATCCCGGCGGCGGCACTGAGCAACGGTCAATCCGGAATATTTACTTCCTCCAATATCGCCGCCGACGGCAAACCGAATGGAGGCGTGATAGTTCAACTCTTCGACGCCAACGGAAACACCGTGAGCGGCAAGACCGTCACCCTGGCCGCCAGCGGCGGTCCGGCGACCATCGTGCCGTCGAGCGCCGTGACCAGCGCTGCCGCGGGTAGCGTGGAATTTCAAGTCTCCAGCCTTGACCTGGGAAACATAACTCTCACCGCCACGGATACGACCGATGGCATCGTTCTGCAGCAGACCGCGGTGTTGAACTTCGTGGCGCCCCCGGCCGCAAGTGCGGGCATCAGCGTGAACCCGGCAACGCTGCCGGCGGATGGGCAGACGGCTGCGACAATCGTGGTGACCCTGAAGGATGCGCTGAATAGACCGGCAGCCGGTAAGACTGTGAGCATCGCGGATGGCAACGCGCATGCGGTCATCACCGGTCCGACGCCGGCCGTGACGGATGCGAATGGACAAATACAGTTTTCCGCCACCGACCAGCTGAACGAGACCGTCACGTTCACCGCCGTCGATGTCACCGATAGTGACCTGCCGGTGCCCGGCTCCGGTTCTGTGACCTACAGCGGAAGCACGACCACCGCCTGTGGAGCCGCAGTGGTGCCGGTGGCCGCGCCAGGCTATACCATCACGCCCTTCATCACCGGCCTGCCAGCCGCGGCCACCATCTTTTACGGCAATGCGAACATCGGGTGTCCCGGGGCCAACAGTCCTGCCTTCACGTCATCCGGTAATGTGCTGGCAGCCGATTTCTTAACCGGGGGAATATTTCAATTGCCGTTGACGGGCGGTGCGGCATCAAGCAGCAACCTGCTGAGTACCCTCACTCCGGCACTGGGAGGTCTGGTGTACGGCAAAGATGGCAGCGTTTATGCCACTTTGGGCGACGAGGGCGCTGCCATCGTGCAGATAGATCCGCTAAGTGGCGCGCAATTGCGCGTCGTTGCCTCAGGCTTGACCTGTCCGGCGGGCCTTGCAGTGGATCCGCTGAGCGGCGACTTGTTCTTCGACGATCAATGCACCGGAGGCGGGACGGACAATGCGTCCATCTTCCGGGTGATCGATCCGGCGAATACGGATCCGACCCGACCCACCTCGGTGGTTGTTTATGCGACTCTCCCCGCGACGCCCAACGGAGGAATGGCGTTCGCGCCCAACGGGACGCTCTTCGCAGTCAGCGGTTACTACAACAACATCAGGGCAGCGGTCGAGCAGATCTCGGCAACGAACGTGTCTCCGGTAACCGTAACTCCCGTGGCGGGGGCGGTATCGGACTATCCCATTGGCATCGGCGCGGTCAACGCCGATGGAAGCGCGCAGTCGCTGCTTATCGAGCCCGCGGGCGTGTTGACCGAATTGCCGCTGGCCAATTCCGGTGCCGCGGTCGTTCTCGCATCCACGTCCCCGGGAGTGGGCGTGACGGGTCCGGACGGCTGCCTGTACTCGGCGCACTACGACACGATTTACCGGCTCGCCAACAGTTCCGGCACCTGCGGGTTCGCTCCGACCAGTCCGGCGGCATCGCTGACGATGTCCCCCGCCGGCGTTTCCCCCAATCCCGCCCAGGCCGGCACCCAGACTTTTACCGCGACGCTGCACAATGTGAGTAGTCCGTCCGGCGTGCCGGTGTACTTCGAGGTGATGGGCGCCAACGCGCAGGTGAAGGTGTCTCTGACCGATGCCAATGGCAGTGCGAGCATCGCTTACACGGGCAGTCACGCCGGGGCGGATGAGGTTTCCGCGCATGCCACGCTGAATGGTACACCGCTGAAATCCAACGCGGCACGACTGATCTGGGCGGCCGGAACGCACAGTACGTTCCTCACCCTGGCTCCAAGCCCGCTGCGTGGGATGCTAAATCAGCCTGTCGCCCTGTCGGCGTCACTCTACGACACATCGGTGAGTCCCGTCACCGCGCTTGAAGGGCAGTCGGTGACGCTCTCGCTCGATGGCGCGAGCTGCGCGGCGACCACGTCCAGCACCGGAACCGCCACTTGCACGCTGACGCCGACGGTGTCGGGTGCCTCGGCGCTGTCGGCCAGCTTCGCCGGCACCACGCAATGGGCGGCCTCGCGCGACTCGAGCGGATTTACCGCGGTCCCGGCGCCTGCGCCGCCACCGACGGTAATCCTCTCGTTCAACCCCGCGACCATCGCTGCCGGCGCCTCGGCAACGCTTTCCTGGTCCAGCACTAATGCCACGACCTGTGCTGCGAGCGGTGCCTGGAGCGGTGCCGAGGCCACCAGCGGTACGCTGAGTGTCTCACCAACGGCGACCGGCAGCTATTCATACAGCCTGAC
>VFSW01014689.1_pt1 | contig 10807 bp, 15 predicted proteins | sample 5358111 | NCBI WGS metagenome assembly VFSW01 (sample SAMN11554181, study PRJNA540505) | mine drainage metagenome | isolation source: sediment from site ElyBrook_90M | place: USA: Ely Copper Mine, Vershire, VT | collected 2017
CCACGGGGGGTCGGCAGAAGAAGGAAAGGGGTGTTAAAAAACCCCCCTTATATCCCCCCCCTTCTTCTTCTTCTTCTTCTTCATCTTCTTCTTCGGACAAAAGCTTAGGCGCTTTCGCGCCCCCGGATTGGGTTCCTGTCGAAGCCTGGACTGCATGGCTGGACGTGAGGAAGAAGAAACGCGCGCCCAGTACCGACCACGCCCTGAAGCTCGCCGTTGCTGAGCTGGAGAAGTTGCGTGCCGCCGGGCACGACCCGAAGGCGGTGCTCGAGCAGTCGATCTTCAAGGGCTACACGGGGCTCTTCGAGCCGAAGGGGTCGCTGTTCGCGTCCACCCCGCAGCCGGTCTCGCGCATGCCGGACATCGGGAACTGCGACTGCGGTGCCACGGCCACGATGAAGGTCGGCGGGAAGCCACGCTGCGCGGCGCACGCGCGCGGTCTCCAGGCGGTGGGATGAGCGCCGCCGCGAAGAGCGGCAGCAGGACCAACGAATTTCAACCGCGCCGACTGGCGCAAGGAGACGATGAGATGGAGTCGATCCAGACGGGCCTCGGAAGAGGCAACGGCACCAGCGGCAGCGGCGCCGACAAGACGGACAAGGTGGAAAAGAAGAGCGCCGGCGGCCGCAAGGACCACGGCCACGAGGGCAACCCCAATGCCGAAGAGCTGCTGAAGTCGCTGCCGCGGCTGAAGGGCCTGCTCGAGGCGAAGGAAGCCGCGGGCTCGGCATTCGGCAAGGCGGTCAAGGCGGCGGCGAAGAAGTGCGGCTTCAACGCCGACGTGGTGCGCGCCGCGGTGAAGGCCTTCTCGGGCGAGAAGGAAGACCTCGAGCTGCAGACCAGGCGTGCCGAGCAGCTTTCGCTCGCCTTCGAGGCGATCGCCGGCCGGTGAGCCAGCGCGCGTCCAGTAATCGACTGCACGGGCTGGGGAAACCCCCGGCCTGGCAGTCGTGGAACGCCATGCACAAGCGCTGCAGGCCGTCAGACCCGCAGCGCAGGTACTACTTCGACCGCGGCATCAAGGTCTGCGAGCGGTGGAAGAGCTTCGCGCATTTCCTCGCCGACATGGGCCAGCGCCCGAAGGGCACGACGCTGGACAGGATCGACAACGATCGAGACTACAGCCCCGCGAATTGCCGATGGGCCGACACCAGGCTGCAGCGCCGCAATCGGCGCGACACGAAGTTCTACACCTACGCCGGAAAGACGATGTGCCTCACGGATTGGATGCGTGAGATCACCGGCGACCCCAAGGCGCGGATCCGGAGCGACCTCGTATGAACAGGGGCTACCTGGTCGATCGGTGCGATAGGTGCTCGTCGCTGCTCGTGCGCATGACGGCGGAGCAGCACTCGGCGGTCGAGATGGTCTACGTGGAGCTCGCCGCGCAGCTCGACTGGCCGCGCGGGTCAGGCATCAAGCGCACGCCGTGGGAATGGCACCAACTCATGCTCGCGGCGTTCGCCGAGGAGCAGGGCTGGCAGCCGGAGTTCCTGCCGGCGCTGAACGGACACGGCCTGGTGATGACGACCAGGACGAAGCAGTCGCGCCTCACGAAGCGCCAGGGCTCCGAGCTGATCGAGTTCGCGAAGTCCTGGGCGATCGACCAAGGCGTGGTGCTGCACGAGCAGGAGCAGCAGGCCGCATGATCCCTGTCGGCATCCCGGCCGCATCGTGGCGCGCTCTGCAAGTCGCGCGGGCGCAAGGCTTTGCGGTCAAGGTCAAGCAGATGGCCGCGCAATGGGTCGCCGTCGACGACGGCGAGGTCGCGCACATCGACGACGCGCCGATGCTGGTTCGAGATGTCATCAAGCGCCGCGCGCGCGAAAAGGCGGCGGCCTGATGCCCTTCCTCAAGGCAGGCTTCAACGCTCGCCACCGAGAGACCGGGATCCGCGCCTGGACACGCCCGGCCGCCGGAGGGGAGTACGCCGCTGCGGAGTTGCTCCTGTTCGCTGGCGGCGACTACGCCTGGCACGGCGAGCGCTTCCTCGCATGGGGCGAGGCCTGCGTGATCGGCACCGTCGTCGACCTTGCAGAAGCGCTATACAAGACCGGCTTCGTCGACTTCGGCCTGCCGCAGTCCGCCCTTCCGCCGTGCCCGCTGAGAAGGCCGAGGCCCGTGCAACTTCGCCTGCCCTACCCGGTGAGCGCGAATCGCTACTGGCGCTCGTTCGGCTACAACCCACGCGGCGGCGGTAAGGCGAAGGCGGTGACCTTCCTCTCGGATGAGGCCAAGGCTTTCAAGGAGGAATGCGGCTGGATCGCGAAGGCCGCTGGCGTGCGCGTGCCGTTCACCGGGCCGGTCGAGTTGCGCGTGCGCCTGGTGCCAGAGAACCGGGTCTGCATGGACCTCGACAACGCGCTCAAGGTCACCGTCGACGCGCTGAAGGGCGTGGTCTACGCCGATGACGAGCAGATCATGAAGATCGTCGCCGAGCGCGGCGATGCCGACCCCACCGGCAAGCACCTCGAGGTGGAGGTCCTGCCATACCTGATGCCGACCGAGCTGGAGCTCGCCGCATGACCTTGATATTCAAAGCCTCGACCGACGACGTCGAGCGCGGGAAGTGGCGCGCCCAGGCGAACAACGCCGCGGCGCACATGAAGAAGGTGCAGGACTGGGGCGCGCAGAGCATCTTCCAGCCGGCCTTCGTGTTCGACGACGGCCTCGTGAAGCTGAAGATCGACATGGCGCTTATCCAGCGTCTGAACGAACAGGCGCTCGCCGACTTTGTCTTCGAGGCGGTTCTTAAATCAGCGATCACCCCGGCCGGCGGTGAGAGTGACGCCGCGGCCGTAACCGCGCCAGTCATGGAGCTCGGCCTCTCAGCGGCGCAGGCGTCCCAAGCGCCTGCTGCTGCTGAGGTTTCAGAGCCATGCATGCGAAGGGTCGAACCAGACTTCACCCAGCCGTGCCCGAACGCTGCCGCGGGAGGGCTGGTCATCACGCTGCGGCCGGCGCAGACGATCGAGCAGCGCTGGGGCAAGCACTCGCTCCTCACCTTCGTCATGGACCTCACCGTCTGCAAGGACTGCCTGCCGAAGGTGCAGATCATGGAGATCACCGACCAGGAGTTGCGGGCCGCGATCGGCAAGGAGGCGCAGCGGATGAACAACGGCGTCTTGGTCGACTGGAAGCGCACGCTGATCGAGGGCTTGGCCTTCGACGACCCGCGATACCTGGCGCTGCGCCGCGAGACGAAGAAGAGGGTGGCGGCGAACGATTCTCAACCGGAGGCCGCGACCGATGGCCGCGAATAAAAAAACCGCAAAAATCGGCGAGGGCAGGCCCGGTCCAGGGCGCCCTCCCGGTGCGCAGAACAAGATCACCGCCACGGTGAAGATGATGGTGCTCGGCACGCTGGAGAAGCTGGGCGGCGAGAAGTGGCTGATGCAGCAGGCGAAGAAGCACCCGCAGGCCTTCATGCAGATGCTGCGCCAGGTGATGCCGACGCAGGTGGTCGGCGACGTGACGCACCGCTACGTGGCTGAGATGCCGCCCCCTGAGAGTGACCCGGACGAATGGCTGAAACGCTACAAGCCGCAGACGCACCAGACGCCGCCGGCGAAACATTAGTCTCGTGGCGCCCTCGATCGGTCCCGCAGGCTGCCTACATCACCTGCCCGATCTTCGAGATCTTCTACGGCGGCGCGCGCGGGTCCTTGAAGACCGAGGGGACGCTGGGCGACTGGATCCAGCACTCGAACGCCTACGGCGAGGACGCGGTTGGCATCATGCTGAGGAAGACCCGCGAGCAGCTGGCGGAGACCTTCGAGCGCGCCAAGCGCATCCTGCGGCCGCTCGGCTTCCATCCGGCTGGCCACACGATCACGAGCCCGCAGGGTGCGCGGCTTCGCTTCGGCTACCTCGAGCGCGACGCGGACGCAGAGAACCACCAGGGCGACAACAACACGCGGGTCTACATCGAGGAGCTCGGCAACTTCGCGAACCCGGCGCCCGTGATGAAGATGATGGCGACGCTTCGCAGCACCAAGGGCGTGCCGGTGGGCTTTCGCGGCACGGGCAACCCAGGCGGGCCAGGCCATGGCTGGGTGAAGGCGCGCTACATCACGCCGGCGCCGGCGGGCTGGAAGGTGATCGAGGAGCCATTCGTCAACCCGTGGACGAACGAGACGGTGACGAAGCAGCGCATCTTCATCCCGGGCCGGATCACCGACCACAACCTGCTCGGAGCCGAGTACATCGCCAACCTGCAGATGTCGGGCTCGCCGGAGGTGGTGCGCGCCTGGCTGGAGGGCGACTGGGACGTGGTCGCCGGCGCGTACTTCCCCGAGTTCACGAAGGGGCGGCACGTGCTCGAGCGTGGCGCCACCTTCCCCACGGACTGGCGGCGCTTCACGGCGACGGACTGGGGCTCGGCGCGCCCGTTCTGGACCGGCTGGTTCGTCATCGTGCAGAAGGAGATGACCTGGCGCTCGGACAACGGCAGGCCGATGACGCTCCTGCCTGGCGCCATCGTGTGCTACCGCGAGTGGTACGGCGAGGATCCGAAGCGGCCGGCGCAGAACCTCGGCATCAAGCTGCCGATCGAGGAGTGGGCCGATGGCGTGCTCAAGCGCTCGGACGGCGAGGAGATCGCCTACGACGTGGTCGACAGTCAGGTCTTCGCCGAGGACGGTGGCCCATCGCTCGCCGAGCGCGCGTTCAAGGTCCGGCGCAAAGGGAAGCGGCTCAACCTGCGCAAGGCCGACAAGCAGCGCCTGCCGGGCTGGAACCAGGTGCGCGCGCGCCTTCGCGGCGACCTGCCGGAGGAGAAGGCGCCGCCGATGATCTTCTTCACGGCCAACTGCCCCGACGCGATCCGCACGCTCGCGGCGATCCAGCATGACGACGTCGAGTCGAAATTCGAGGACGCGGAGACCGAGGGCGAGGATCACCCATGTTTCGCGGCGGGGACGATGGTGCGAACGCCGGATGGCGACATCGAAATTGAAAAGTTACCGCCAGCGGGGACCGTTTGCACGCGGCGCGGTGTCCAACGCTACAGGGATGCCGGGATGACGCGGGCATCTGCGCCTCGCGTGAGGCTGTTCTTTTCGGATGGCAGCGTGGTGGTTTGCACGCCGGACCATCGTTTCATAACGGAGAACGGATGGACACCAGCGAAAGAATTGACGGGGTCGTGGTTGCCCTCAGCGCCACGGTGCAGGAGTTCAACGGCAAGCGGTATTACAAGTGCGGCCCGTACTTTCAGCGCAATGGCGAGCGCCTTCATCGCGCGGTGTGGGAATGGCATAACGGTCCTATCCCTGAGGGCTTTCACGTTCACCATGTGGACGAAAACCGCTCCAACAACGGCATCGCCAATCTTGGCCTACTCGCAGCGCCAGATCACGGAGCGATCCACGGCCACGATGCCACGCTATCGGACGGCGCACGGCGCGCTGCGGCCGAATGGCACGGATCAGCCGAGGGGCGGGCATGGCACTCCGCGCACGGGAAGAGGATCAGCGTGGCGGCGCTGGCTGAACTGGCTACGCGATGCTGCGACCAATGCGGCGCCGAGTATCAAGCGCCTGCTGTGCACATCCACAGGAGCAAATTCTGCTCTCCTGCCTGCAGAGCGCGTGCGCTGCGTAGGCGTCGAGCAAGCGAGCGCCGGGCCGGTCTACTGCCTGACGGTTGATAGCGTCAGGGAATTTCTCCTGAGTAGCGGCCTCGCAGTCCACAACTGCGACGGCATCCGCTACGGCTGCATGTCGAGGCCGCGCAAGCTCCCCGACCCCGAGGACCGCTTCAAGCACTTGCCCAAGAAAGGAACGATGGAATGGCTGATGAACGAGGGCTGGAAGGGCCAGTCAATGCCGGGGTTGTCGAAGCGCCCACTGGGCTGCCGCCGCTCGAGCTGCGCGCAGGCGAGGAAGCGCGCCGGCGGATGGTCGAGCACTTGGGCCACAGGTCGGTGCTGACGATGGACCAGCTCGTCGAGATGACGGACCTGCGACCGCGCCTGGAGAAGGAGCTCAAGCTGCCGGGCGATACGCGGGGGAGCCGCAACCGCATCTACTTCTTCTCGATCGACGGGACGCTGCGCGGCAACCGCTTCAACGGCTGCCTGCTGGCTGGCGAGTGCATCATGGTGCAGAGCCACAAGGGATTCGAGGACGCGCTTCGCCAGGCTAAGGACGGCCTGCACGTGACGATCGAGCTTGCCCGCGAATACTTCGAAGAGCTGAACCGCTCGATCGTGGTGGCGAGCCCGCTGGACGTCTCGCACATGAACGTCGACGTCGGCGGCCGGCGCGGACAGCGCCCGCCTGGCCAGCCCGAGCTGCACACCGACCAGAAGCTGCGGGCGATGATCGAGGACATCTTCCGCAAGGGGCGCAAGGGCTGATGGCCTGGGTCGTCTCCATCCGCGAGGTCCTTCACGTCGATGTCGTGGTCGAGGAGTATCGCCGCGGCCCCGTCATGACCGAGACCAAGCGTTCCGAGACGATCATGCCGCCGGGCTGCTGGGCGCAGCTGCTCGGGGCGCACGTCGAGCTGCCGCTTCACGAAGGCGCTGGACCATGCGGCACGCTCGCGCGCATGCGGATTCCCGACCCGCTGGTTGTCCGTCATCGCTGGTATGGGCGCTCGCCTCTCACGTGGTCGGTGCGCAACCTGGTGGAGCCGCTGCGCGCCTTCTACGCGACGTTCGTGCCGCCGCTGCGATTCGGGGCGAAGCCAGGGCCTAGGGGAAGGAAGGCAGCATGACCGCCATGACACCGGAACAAGAGAAGCTCCACGCCGACCTGGTGAAGAAGTACGGCCTGCTGATCGTGAAACAGGCGCGCCACCTCTCCGGCCTGACGTTGTGCCTGCAGGCGCTCGCGCTCGATGAGCTAGACCAAGAGGAGCGCAGGAAGTCCTACGAGCGCGCCGGGGTGCACCTGGCCAAGCTGCTGGAGACCGTGATGCCGGCGGAGTACTCGGCGAAGGTGACCGAGTGCGCATCGCGCATCGACAGCGCGACCGACCTCTGGATGGCCGACGAGATCGAGCAGCGCGACGGACTGCCGAAGACATGAAGCAATTCCTGCTCTTTGCCGGAGACCAGTATTACCCGAGCGGCGGCTGGAGCGATTTTCAGGGCGACTTCGATTCCGTCGACGCGGCAAAGGCGCACTTACCTCTCGTCCAGGAGGTCCAGCGATTGAGAAGTCCGTGGTGGCAGATCGTTGACACGAAGACCTTCAGCATCGTCGCTTGTAATTAACTCGATAAAAGATAGCTTCCCTACCGTTCGCGGCTCAGCGGCTGCGAGAAAACTGGCGGCGCAGCAGGATCGCCATCTTCCTGCGGGCCAGCCGGGGCCTATCTCCGGTAAAGGAAATTTGAAATGAGCTTGAAGACGCACGCGCTGGGCACCTGCTCCTCGGCCGCCCGCGGCATCCTGATCACTGGCGGCACCAACGCTACCCCGATCGTCGCCACCGTCACGGCGGGCCACCGCCTGAAGAACGGAGAGCGCATCGCCATCCAGGGCGTGACAACCCTCACCGCCATGAACGGCGACTGGTCGGTCTCCGCCGTCGCCGCGACCACCGCGAGCCTCGACGGCTCGGCCGGCAACGGCGCCTTCGGCGGCACCGCAGTCGTGGCCGCGCTGTGCGACCGGACCCCGTTCCTGCAGAAGCACTCGGCGATGGCAGTCATCAACCAGCCATCGGGCGCGGTGTTCGTCGGCACGCTGGTGTTCGCGCAGGCCGACTCGATCGACGGCACGCAGTTCCTCTACACCAACAGCTCGGGCGTCGCGACCGCCGGATTCAAGGACTCGCTGCTCTCGGGCGAGATCGCGATCCCGGCCGCGACCGCGGGCCAGGTCATGAACCTCGAGGTGAGCCTCGGGCGCTACATGACCATGCGCTGCTCGGCGTACACCTCCGGCGTGGCCGGCGGGGTGCTCGTCGCCTGATGTCGCGCAGCATCATCCTTCCCGGTGAGGTTGGCTCGACCATCGAGCCCCGCCTCACTGCGGAGGGCATCCGGCAGCTGATCAGGGACAGGCGCGACGCCAAGCTGCCGATCCCGACCTACATCGTGGTGAGCGAGTACGACCGCCGCGACCTGAACCAGGACGTTCTCGCCGGCAGCGTCGAGCCCGTCGCCAAGGCAGACCAGTCAGAAGACCACGACGGGAAGTGCATCGCGATCATCGAGGGCGTGATGGTGCGAAGCCATCCCGACGTCGCGCGCGGCAAGGCGCGGCTCGTCTTCTCGGCGGCCACGCACAAGGTCGAGAATCGACTCGGGGGCGAGGGCAGGATCATCGTCGGGGCCGGCTGATGGTGCTCGTTCATCTGGAGGCGCTCGATGGCTGACGTCACTTCGCAGCCCGGCGACGCCGGCACCGGGAAGCAGTCCGAGGACCGCCGCAAGCCCGAGTTCGAGCCGAACGACGACGAGAAGACGGTCGTCAAGCACTGGTTGCAGCGCGTTCAGCGCGGCGAGGACCGGCCGCTCGTGAAGAAGTGGCGCGAGCAGCTGGAGACGCTGCGGAAGTACGAGCGCGGCGAGCAGACGGTCGACGACAAGAAGTGCCGCACCAACATGGTCTACGCGACGATCGCCGCGCAGATCCCCGAGCTGTACGCGAAGAACCCGACCATCGCCGTCACTCCGACCGATGCCGTAATCACGGCGGAGATCGCCAAGATCAAGCGCTTCGCGGCCACCGCCGAGAAGGTGGTGCGCAAGATGCTGGTCGAGGAGGGGAAGCTCAAGAAGCGCGCCAAGGCAAACATCCGCTCGACCTGCGTCACGAGCTTCGGCGTGCTGAAGCTGCTCTACCAGAATGAGTACCGCGGCGCCCCAATCGCGATCCGTCGCATCGAGGACACGCAGGAGAACCTCGCGCACGTCGAGGCGCTGATCGAGGATCTGAAGAAGGAAGAGGACCCATCGAAGCTCGCGCAGCAGCGCGACGAGCTCCGGGCGAACCTGAAGGCGCTGGCGAGCGGCAACGAGGTGCGGATCTTCAAAGGCTTCGTGGTCGACCGGATGAAGTCCGAGGACTTCCTCTTGCTCGACGACAACGTCGCCGAGTTCGACGAGTACGTTGAGGCCAGCGCCCTCGGGCACAAAATCTGGATGACGGTGGGCGCGGCGCGCGACCTCTTCCAGACCGAGCCGATCGGCGCGACCAGGTACGGGCGCCCGCGCTCGGACGAGAACCAGAAGATCGACGACACGCCAGCCGACGAGCAGTTCATCTGCTTGCTCGAGCTGTGGGACAAGGAAAACGGCGTGGTTCGCACCACCGCCAAGGGCATGAACCGATGGCTTCGCGAGCCGTACGCTCCTCCGAACGCCCCGCAGCGTTGGTATCCATTCTACCTCCTCGGCTTCAACCCGACCGAGGGCGAGTGGCGGCCGCTCTCCGACGTCGAGATGCTGATGCGGCTGCAGGACGAGTACGACCGCACCAGGCAGAACTACGCCGACGTGCGCGAGAAGGCGGTGCCGATCCTCGTCTTTCGCAAGGCTGGGGGGCTGACCGAGCCCGACATCAAGGCGCTCACCGACCGCAAGAACAAGGACACGATCGGCGTCGAGGGTAACCCCTCGGTGCCGCTCACGCAGGATCTGATGTGGTTGGAAGGCGCGAAGATCGATCCGCAGGCCTACGACGTGTCGCTGATCAGGAACGACATGGATCTCGTCTCGGGCCGCTCGGATGCCTCCCGGGCGAACCTGATCAAGCCCAAGACCGCGACCGAGGCCGAGATCATGCAGGAGGCGATGCAGTCGCGCGTGGGCGAGCGGCGCGACACGCACGAGGACCTGCTCTCGGACATGGCCGAGGCGGCTCTGGAAGTGGCGCTGCGCGACCTTTCGAAGGCCGAGGTGCAGCAGCTCGCCGGCGCCGACGCCGAGTGGCCGGACGCGCCCGAGTCCGTCGAGACGATCTTCCGCCAGGTGGCGGTGAAGGTCCGGGCCGGCTCGAGCGGGAAGCCGAACATGCAGAAGGAGCGGGAGCAGTGGGGCCAGCTCCTGCCGGTGATAAGCGACTCGATGAAGCAGGTGGCGGAGCTGCGCGCCGCTGGCAACTACGACATGGCCGAGGCGGTGCTCACGCTCCTGCGCGAGACGCTGCGGCGCTACGACGAGTACCTCGATCTCGACGCGATCATCCCGCCCACCGAGAAGGACGAGAAGGGCATGCCCGTCGCCCAGCAGCAGGCGGCGATGGAGCTTGTGCAGTGCAAGGAGGCCCTGCAGAAGTGCCAGGAAGAGCTCGCAGCGTGCCAGCAGGAACTGCAGAAAGCGCAGGCCGGCGAGCAGGCGAAGGTGGCTGAGGCGAACAACGCGGCGCAGATGGCCGCTGATGAGGCTGGTCGCAAGGCGCTGGAAGAGGAGGCCGCGCGAGTGCGCGAGCATGCCGCGACCCAAGCCGAGGAATCCCGCGCGACTGCCTTGAAGATCGCCCAGGAGCAGGCGCAGGCGGAGGAGAACCGCATCGCCGATGACAGGGCCAAGCGCGAACTCGACGCAAAGCTAGAGCTGGACAAGCACCTTGCGCTGGTTAAGGCGGCGACCGTTCTGGTCGGTGAGCAGATCAAGGCCGCGACTGCCGCCAGGTCCAAGGACGAGCAGGCGCAGCACGCATCCGCGCAGGAGGCCTTCAGCGCGGAGCGCTTCACCGTGCTGATCGCTGACCTGAGAAAGACGATGGAGGGGCTCGCCGGCGCCTTCGACGGCCTGACCAAGGACTCGGCGGCGCGCACGGCGCTCGTGAAGGAACACCTCTCTCAAGGATAAGGAGTAAATCATGGGCAATCGCTACGTTGTAACG
>VFSW01014690.1_pt1 | contig 10806 bp, 3 predicted proteins | sample 5358111 | NCBI WGS metagenome assembly VFSW01 (sample SAMN11554181, study PRJNA540505) | mine drainage metagenome | isolation source: sediment from site ElyBrook_90M | place: USA: Ely Copper Mine, Vershire, VT | collected 2017
GATTATATTATTTTGAGCTACCCATTAATCTGGATATTACTACTAAGGGGAAGATAGACTACATTGAACAGTATGATCTAGTGTCCTCAGAGAATATCTTTATAAACCCTATTAACGGTGCCTGGGACGTCAATGGCACCCTAATGGTAGTCAAAGAGCCTGATGCCAATATAAACCTCTTTAAAACTGTTCCAATGGAATGGGTGAAGTTTAATCATTCCTTGATAGGTAAATGTATCGACTATTGGGAAATGATGAGTGAGGAGTTTAGGCTTATCTTTAATAGCCTCTTTTGGCGAAAAGAAGACTTTAAGGGCTTTTGTGATGCTCCCTCGTCGATGAAAGGACATGATAATGGTCACTCAGGTAATCTTAAACATACGTCATTAGTGATTGATACCATGTTGAGCATATCCAGTATGCTGGGAAGAGATAAAATCAACCTGTCTTTGATGATCCTAGCAGGGCTTCTTCATGATGGCGCTAAGTACCGAGAATATTACTACAATCATGACATCCAATACGGCATGACTTCCATCTCTTTCGAAGGAAACTTAGTCGGTCATAAGCTAAATATGGTTAGGATGTTAGCTGCGGTAGAAAGTCGACTGGGTGATCGAATAGACAATAATACTTGGTGCGCAATTTATCACTGTATCACCGCCCATCATGGTGGGGGACATTGGCTAGGAATAAACAAGCCTTTAATGCTCGAAGCAAGTTTATTACAGGCTGTGGATAAGTTCTCTGGTAACCAATATTTGATCATCGAAAATATCGACTGGACTATCGGCGGAGTAGGCAACTATCACCCACATCTTAAGGGTCGTCCATTTTATCTGGAAGAGAAACGTAATCCCATGGTTTGAGTGCAGGAGAAGATGAAGTTCTTCATGCAAAATGGCTCGTCGGGGTCAGTAATCCCGACGGTCCAGATAGGGTTCCTAACAGTGTATATGAATAAACGTTCAACTAAGTTTTTTTGAAAGACATTTTAAGCATCCCTAACACATTTAAGAAATCAAGAAATAGATGGGTCATAGGTCAATTGTCCTTGATGCTTCCTTGACCTGTATAAGTATTTTTAAATAAGATTTATTAACAATACATTTTTAGGTTTTTTTTGGGTTATTAGCTTGTCCTCGAGAGAGGAAATTGATTGTCTTTAAAGTGATTGACAGCATACCTTGCGCATAAAGTTTTAAAAGGTAAGTTGCACGACCGGAGATGCATTCATGGTTGGCTTGGATGTGCTTCTTTTAATAGCCAATGTAAGACGAAAAAATACAAACGGTCAGAGACTTTTGTGTTGAAACACAGCTTGCTTTTTTTTGAGATGATTTTGCATCGTGCGAGCAATAATCGTTGAGAGAATAGAGAGACTCTTAAGATGGATTATTTTCATACACACGAAAATAAAATCAATGAGTTTTAAATGCAGGATAACAAAATTATTTTCTCAAAAAGCTCGATTTTTTCAAGGCGTTAGGGTCCTAAAACGCAAAAGCGTTAGGGTCCTAAATCCAGAAGCGTTAGGGTCCTGAAGAATTTATGACCCAAACATAGGGAGAAGGGGGTAGGCTAAAAAAGGTCGGAAAACAAGGAGTGTAAAAATGAACGACAACAAAAAATTAAAAAACATAGAAATCCCTAAGTTTATAGGGGTAACAGGTGAAAGGGTAAACAGAGACATTAAGCTCAACCCAAAAGATCAAACAAGAACCAAGGCGACAAAAAAACATTTAAGAAAAAGGCAAGGTTTTGCATTGAAAATAAGCGTTGATGTAAAGACAAGTTTAGTTGACTCGGACTTACTAGAGAAAGAACATCAATTTAGGTTTTTTGAGTGACTTGTAGGTTACTTTGAAAAACAGAAAGCAATGTAATCAAAAAGCACTTCAAGACTTTACTAAGTTCAGTGTATTTATATGGTTAAGGCGACAGTCAAAGATCCCCGACCATAGGTTGGCTGCTAACAAAAAAACAAAACTCATCGAGCATACAAGGGAACAGCTTGAACTAATAAAAATTCGGCAAAGTTAACATGTCATAAAATAAGGTTAGTGGTGTCAGCGAGGTCAAATTAAACTGACTGTTCAGCTGACTAAGGCAGGCAGTCGTAATAAACGAAAGATACGTATAAATTGTTAGTCTTTTATTGAACAAGACCATTAAAATGGATCGGCTTAGAGAGGGTGGAAATTGTTGTCTAGGTCAGGGAGTAGCAGAGGCTCCAGAGTCACTTAACAAGGAACAGTGGCTTGTGCTCACAAGATTAACTTGTATGAGGTCATACGTCGTTTTAAGACATGGATATTATGGCTTCCTTCAAGCGTAGTATTTTAACCGGTCAAGTTGACGTTTGACTGATCAAAAAGCATTGCTTAAATGTACCTAACAACCAATTTTTTATTTCGCTTTTGGGTTTAGGTCAGCATGAATATTTAGGTAACTAATTACCGCTTGATGCTTACGATGCCATCAGCTAATTGTACAAGCTCTTTGACGCGCCCAACATGTAACGCACGTAATATCTTTGCTTCTGCATCTGCCGTTGTACGAGCAATCCCTTGAAGACGGCAGATAGTTCTGACCAATTCGCTAACGCTAGTTGTACCGTGCTCAGACAGGATGAAAATTGCCAAGTTGGCCAGTTCTTCCGAACAAATTTCGCTAAGCGGACGCCGGCTGTTGTCAGCTTCACCCGCAACTCGGAATTCCTGCCATTGTGCTGGCTGCGAAATCGCTGGCCAGTAAAAGATAGCGTCCCCTTCGACTTCAAAGGTACTAATGATCTCTGCTGGCAGAAGAGAACGTAACAGCTCCTCGATTCGATTTCCGGTTCGAGCCAGTCCCCAGGCGCGAGCCACCTTTCGGAATAACGCAGCTTCAGCAATAGGCCCTTCCGTGTTGATTATTTGTATCAGCTGCCCAGCAAGAATCTCCCTAGAAGCAGAGGCGTAGAAATGGTCAGGATGTCCACCAGTAATTTCCACGCTTTGGTACATAGAAAGCACTTTATTTGATGTTGGCTCTGGCTGAACCATTTTTGCGTAAGCTGCAGCCTCAATAATTTTTGATTTGGAAGACGTTTCTGTTTCGTCGTCAACTTCCCCTAGTTCATCCACGTTGGAAGGCTCTGTAACCAACAGATCTTCGAGCCGAGCTAGAATTTTCTGCATCGGCTCATTTGGATTTCGCCACCAGTCAGTGGACCAAATTCTGTGCAGTTCCCAGCCAAGGCCTTCGAGAATAAGATGGCGTAGGCGGTCACGGTCACGAGCGGTAGCTGCCGAATGATAGGTAGCTCCGTCACATTCAATACCAAGCAGATAACGGCCTGGGGCGCGCGGGTCAACAACTCCAATATCTATGCGGAATCCAGACACCCCAACTTGAGGATGGACAGTCCACCCTTTCTCGCGCAACTGATTTATAACCTGCTTTTCAAACGGACTATCTGGCTCAAGCCCAGTCGGGTTGATTTGCTCAATGAGTGCCCGTGGACCACGTATGGCGAAATCAAGGTAGTTCTTAAGGTCTCGAACACCTGTTGCGCGAACGCGGGACAGGTCAATCTGTTCTGGCCTCAAGGTACTAAAAATTACAACGCCTTGGCGTGCGCGTGAGACCGCAACATTAAGGCGACGATGGCCACCCTCGAGGTTCAAGGGACCAAAGTTCAAGGCTACTTTTCCAGCAACATCCGGCCCATAAGTGATTGAGAAGTAGATAATGTCACGCTCGTCACCCTGGACGTTTTCAAGGTTCTTAATAAACATCGGCTCAATGGCGGCTTCGGCAATAGTCTGATCTAGTTTGGTTGAAACACGGCGACGAGATTCCAGCAGATTTTCAATAAGATTCTGTTGCGCCTGGTTAAACGTTACCACCCCAAGAGACTGTTTCGTACCCTCAGGAGAAAGATAGTGGGCTTCGATAGCAGCAACAATTGTTTCTGCTTCTGCTCGGTTGGTACGCGAGCCACCGCGGTCATACACGCCATGTAAGTACTCAAGTCGGACCGCTGTGTCTTCCGTAACGGGGGATGGGAAAGTGATAAGCCGGTTGTCGTAGTAGGTTACATTGCTAAAGGTAATCAGGCTTTCGTGTCGGCTTCGGTAATGCCAGTCCAAGCTAAGCTTAGGTAGACCAATACTCATGCACTCGTCCAGAATGCTTTCGAGGTCTTGTATCTCCTCCTCACCAATACCGCCATTATCCTCATCAACGCGATTAAAGAAGTTAGTTGGCGGAAGCTGCTTGGGGTCACCCACACAAACCAGTTGCTTACCGCGCGCAATTGCTCCAACCGCATCCCAGACTGAAATTTGCGATGCCTCATCGAAGATAACCACATCGAACGGCTGATGCCCCGCTTCGAGATATTGTGCAACCGATAACGGTGACATCAACAGGCAAGGTTTCAGTTTAGGTAGCAGCGTTGGCAAACTCTTGACTAGTTGACGAATAGGCACGTGGTTCCTCTGCTTTGTCAATTCTCGGCGAAGCTTTCCCATCTCCGAATCTGCTCCAGGTGCCAATGCGGTACTTGAAGGTATCTGGCCAGAGAGTTTTGCGACAACATACTGCTGAGTCAGCTTCTGGAAACGTTCGTCAGACTCTTTGAATTCCAAAATCTTGCGTTCGTGGTCAGTACTTGAGAAAGCGCAAAGTACCGGCTCCCGGTCTATGGCTTTGCGAACCCACCAGCTCTGGTAGGTATATTCAAAGAATTCAGGGATATCTGCTAGGGCTACTTCCCCTGCATCAAGAGAGCGGACGATACCAGGTAGACCAGCGCTTATGACCTTTTCCTTAATGTTCTGCCAAAGGCACCACGGTTGAATTTGATGTGCAGCATGCTGCCAGCCTTGCAGCACGGCAAGCAGCCGTTGAATCGCGCCGGTGGCATGTGATTCTTCGATAAGCGAGTCCTTGGCTTCGCTCAACTTCACTACTAGATGCATTCCACTGACGAGCTGCTGGTAAGCATCACGATAACTAACCAAGGCTGCGCCCCACAAACCATCGGCCCGGAGCATTGCACGGTTGTGGGTCACAACGGGCAGTAGCTTATTCAACAAGGCTTCGTGAACGGCAAGGTCTCCGGCAGCCAATTGACCCAAGGCATCTGAGTATTCCGTCGCCCATTTCTCATGGGATTCAACGGCCTTCCAGTCAGTTTTGTGAGCGTTATATTCGTCTTGTAGAAGTGCCGTCGCTTCCACTTCCATTTCAGCAAGGGCCTTGTCTTCCTCGTTCAGTTTCCTAAGTGCTCTGATGAACTCGTTGGCTTCATTTTTATTTGGGGGCTTATGGTCCGTTCGGTAAAGACCAAGGCGTTTCAGGCATGCTCGCTTGGCGAACCAACTCTTAGGCCACCACGCGCAATTGGCTTCCCTCCACTGCATTTCAAGCTCTTGGCCATTGAGGTTTGCCACCTCATCCCGATACTTTCCCTCGAAGTTCTTCCAGGCGGCTTCACGTTGTAAGCCATGATGGCGGAACATCTTCAAACGATTTTGGGCGAACTCATCGGTTGCCTTTTGTGCAACGCCGGTTGGGACGTGCGTACACTTAAGCAAAACATCGGCTAGTCGATCCAACGAGGCAAGTTCTGACCAAGAAGATCCGTTTTCAGGACGTCCAAGAAGATGCAGAAAGGTGGCAGCCTGTACCTGGGTTGTGGAAGCTACCACCGTCAAGCTAGTAGCGGCATCCAGTAATTCCTGTTGCCAGGCGTGGGTCCAAGCTGTTCTCTTAATTGCGATGAGTGGGTGAGCTTGCAGGTCATGCAACTGACTAGCGAGCGCCGCCATTTGTCGGCAAAGCGTACGCAAGTCGTCGAGGTATTTACGGCTATGTTGAGTAGGGTCTGTCCAATCGAGCGAGGCTGGCTTCCAGTGAGCATATTTAATGCACGTCCCAATCGCATCGTAAATTGTTAGTTCATTCGGATATGTCTTGTGAAGGGAGTTCACCAGAGCGTTAAGTTCGCCGCGTAGTCCAGCGAGCCTTTCGGCCTCAAGTTCCCATTCCTTAACGGTCTTCGTGTTACCGGTATCCAGAGCCTTTCCCAACTGCTTGAGCACTTCCGACTTTTTTGCTTTAGCCGAGTGCAGTTCAAGGCAGAACGGCCCTAGACCAATCGAGTTTAAGCGACGATGTACCACTTCGAGTGCAGCCATCTTTTCGGACACAAAAAGTACTGTCTTGCCGGTCGCTAGAAGGTGGCAAATCAGATTGGTAATGGTTTGGCTCTTGCCAGTGCCTGGTGGTCCTTCCAATACCAAGTTGCTTCCGGAGTCCGCTACGCAAATCGCACGCAGTTGTGAGGAGTCGGAAAGCATCGGGGTGAAGAATGTCTGTGGTGCAAACCGCTCGTCTAGGGTATCAGCAGGGAATTCCGGGGTGGAATCACAGTAAGCTTTGCCTGGATTATTGATGAGGTGCGCAACGACCGCGTTTTCTTGAAGTTGCTTATGACGGTCATGTAAATCCTTCCACATGAGGTACTTTGTGAAGGAGAAGATACCCAGATGCACCTCTTCCTTCACCTCCCAACCTGGCATTTCGGAGATATGTAGCCGAAAGATTTGGAAGATTTTCTTAACGTCTAGACCATTGTCGTCCGTAGGCAGAACCTCGAAGGACGGTATTTTTAGTTCGAAGTCGTTTGCCAGTTTTTGGATAAGCGTGGGATTAACCAGCGCATCGTCGTCGTGTCGAGTTAATCGGAATCCGCTTCTGACCGATTGGCGAGTCATAGTGACCGGTATGAGTAGAATGGGCGCAAAGTATCGACCCTCCGAGACCTTGTCTTCCTTCCACTCCAGCAAACCAAATATAAGGAAAAGGGTATTGACACCGCCTTCTTCCTTGCCGGTTTCCGCAGCACGAAAAATTTCAGTAAGACGGTCGTCGAGCTTATCCTCGGGAATATCTACAACAATCTCGTTTTTAGCGAGTGCGTCTTCGGCAAACGCAAGCAAGGGGACTTGCCCAGTTCGTCCCTTAAAAACGGATGCAGCGCGCGGGTCACTGCCTTCCATAACTTGGGGAGCGGCCTTGACCCTGAACTCTCGACCGTCCGAGAGTTTATCTTCAAGCACTCCCGGATCGTGGGAAATCACCTTAAGATTGCTCTTGGTAGGTTTAAAGTTCAGCAAGCGGTTGCGCAACGTGAGGTCGAGCAGCTTGTTCTTCCATTTGGCCAAGCGTCCTTCGGGCGTATCCGGGATTAAAACCTCAGTCGGAGGTAACAGTGTTGGGTCGAGTGGCGGCAAGGAAGGCATATCCTCAATGGGTGAAGTAGCTTCCTCGGTAATCACAACATTTGATTCATGTGCGGTTGAGCGGGAAGGCAATGCACGAATCTGGAGCTCTCGCGCTCGTCGAATATCTACAGCGTATTGAAACTTCTCCTCATCATCAAGGTATGCATCCCCAGTCGAGCAGGCCCATAGAAGCGAAGGCTTTTTGTCTGATGCAATGCCAGTTGTCTCGAGCACCAAGAATTCACCAGACTTCACGCGCTTACGCACAGCCATTACGTCATCCACAACTGATGTCTGAAAATTCGTCGCAATCAACCATACGCCAATCCATGCGTGCCCTTCCTTAAACAAAACGACCGGATTCAGTCCCGCTTGTTCAAAGCAAGAAGAAAAGAGCATTGCCAAGTCGAGGCAGGTGGCCACGCGACCATCAAAAATACGCTCCGGCGTTCTAATTTTTTGACCGTCAGCGACAAAAGAGGCTGGAGGGTTAGAATAGTGAAGTCCTTCTGCCAGAAGAGCACTGTAAATAGCCGATACCTGTTTCCAAACACGCTCTCGGTTTTTTGACTGGTAGCCATCGAGCGATAGATCTCCGTCGCTTTTGCGTAGTAGAGCAGAAGCTTTTCCGAGTAGGCGGTCCACTACCACCGAGTTCGGCATGCTGAAGGCAGCTACTAGTTCCGGCAGGCTCCTAGTACCTGCCCACTGGTCATAGGCAAGCACCTCAACCGGATGATTTATTTTAGCCAGTATTACGCCTGCAGTTACTACTTTAACTCGAATCGACGCCATCTCAGCTTCATCAAGCTTGATTAGATACGCATGGTCCGGCTGTAGGTCAATGGGGTAGATAGTACGAGTTTCTCCAGGAGCAAGCTGTTCGAAGTGAAAACGAGTACTTTGCGCGAAGGCCGGTATGCAAGAAACGAGGACATCAACGGAAAACTGAGTCTCTTCGGTATTGTTTTTGACTATGAGAGAACGAATAACCGGAATGTTGTTTTGAATTGCTGCGTACCCAGTGGTGGAATCCGCGGTGACTTTGAGCTCTGCTGCAGGTACTAATGTATCCGAAGTCTTTTCTTGGTCGTCCAGCCCTTTAGTCATCATTGAGTTACCCTCTATTTCACAAGTAATGGTTTGGACGCCCAATTTCCTAATGAGATCAAAGTGTCAAAGTAGTGGCTGCAAGCAGCCACATAACAAAAAAAAGGCATCCATCAGAAGACTACAACAATTGGCATTGATTTGGCAAAGGAACTATTCGTAATTCACGATTTAGATGAGCGACGTCATTGGGTTTTGCACAAGCAAATCAAGCGCGGTGGATGGCTAAGTTCTTTGTGAAACTTGAACCTTGCCTGATTTGTATGGGAGCATGTGGCAGTGCGCATTATTGGGAGCGCAAACTGGGATTGTTTGGTCATATTGTGAAGTTGATGACCATAACACAGGCAGAGAAGGGTAACGCTAAAAATAGTCGAAAAATAGATAAAGTAAAATTAGCTATACCAAAAATATCAAAAATACCAAAACACTTGAATTCGTGTTGGTAATAGAAAGTTAGACAGACAGATAAATTAAAACCAAGACTTAAAAGCAAAAAAGTACCAAGAAGATGAAAAAACACTTGGAAAAATGAGAAGATTTAGCATTAAGGTTTAGCGTTGATGTGAATATAAGGTCAGATCACTTGAAGTTACCAGTAAAAGTTATTCATCCCAACCCCGCATAAAATCTAGCTGTTTGCTTTAACTTGAATTGTTTCATATATTGGAATCAATAAGTTTTAACGGTTTAAGGCTACTTTCACCTAAAACAATACTAGCAATTACAGAGGATTGATTTAAATGAATGAAGTAAATTGTCCACACTGCGGTAAAGCGTTTAAGATTGATGAGGCTGGTTATGCTGATATTCTCAAGCAAGTACGTGATGCTGACTTTGATAAACAATTGCATGAACGTCTTGAACAGGCTGAGAAAGAAAAACTAAATGCTATTGAATTAGCTGAAACCAAGATCGCTGCTGAATTGCAAAAGAGTGTGACCGAAAGAGAGGCACAAATTCAAGACTTAAAAGCCAAACTTAATGCTAGTGAGACAGAGCTTCAGTTGGCTGTGACTAATGCACTAAAATCTGTAGAGAAGGAGCGAGATGATTTATCTAATCAGATTACTCAATTAATTAATGACAAACAAGTAGCCTCTGAATTAGCTAGAGCAACGCTTGAGAATGAATTGCAAAAGACTACAAATATTAAAGATGCTGAAATCCAGAGCCTGAAGGCTAAACTGGAGTCAATTGTAGTAACTCAAGAGCTAGAAATTAGAAAGGCTGTGGGCACTGTTGAGAAAGAGCGAGATGAACTACAGAGAAGCCTTCAAAAGGCTGAATTTGAAAAACAAATCTCAGAAAAGACACTAGAGGAAAAGTACCTGACACAAATTAAAGATCGCGATAATGTCATTGAGCGTCTAAAGGATATGAAGGCTCGCCTATCTACCAAAATGGTGGGAGAAACCTTAGAACAGCACTGTGAAATTGAATTTAATCGCATTAGGGCTAGTGCGTTTCCCAAAGCTTATTTCGAGAAGGATAATGATGCTCGAACTGGAAGTAAGGGTGATTATATCTTTCGTGATCGTGATGAATCAGGCATTGAGGTAGTCTCCATCATGTTTGAGATGAAAAACGAGAGTGAAGATACTGCAAGTAAAAAGAAGAATGAAGATTTTTTTAAAGAGCTAGACAAGGATCGTACTGAAAAAAACTGTGAATACGCTGTCTTAGTATCACTTCTTGAACCGGATAATGAGTTGTACAACTCGGGTATTGTGGATGTATCTCACCGATACCCAAAAATGTATGTGATACGCCCTCAGTTTTTTATACCGATGATTACATTGTTAAGAAATGCCGCTCAGAACTCCTTGCAATACAAAAATGAACTGGCATTGGTTAAAGCCCAGAACATTGATATAACCAATTTTGAAAATGAACTTAATGATTTCAAGACAGGCTTTGCTAGGAACTATGAGCTAGCATCGAAGAAGTTTAAGACCGCCATTGAAGAGATTGATAAGACTATTGACCATCTACAAAAGACTAAAGATGCCTTGCTTGGCTCCGAAAACAACCTCCGTCTTGCTAACAACAAGGCTGAGGATTTGACCGTGAAGAAATTAACAAGAGGTAATCCAACAATGGCTAAAAAGTTTGCTGATCTAAATAATCAGGATTCATCTGAAATAGAGTCAGGCAGCTAACGGACCAATAGGTGAGTGTTTCGATAGAGCTTAAGTATGTATCTTTTTTATTGAGGGAAGTCTAAACTTTTTTTGATCCAACTCAATTCACTTATGAATATGTGAGGAATCATAAGTTGTATTGTGAAGAGATGAACGACTGGATTATAAATACAGAGCAGGATTGAGAGCCATTAAAATATCAAGATAGATTTGGATTTGTCTTGAGTAGTCAATGTAATATTTTATCATTAAATTTATGTGAGGGTTTTAAT
>VFSW01014691.1_pt1 | contig 10805 bp, 8 predicted proteins | sample 5358111 | NCBI WGS metagenome assembly VFSW01 (sample SAMN11554181, study PRJNA540505) | mine drainage metagenome | isolation source: sediment from site ElyBrook_90M | place: USA: Ely Copper Mine, Vershire, VT | collected 2017
AGCCGCGTGCGTACGGGGCCGTCTGATGGCACGGCTGAAGCCGTGCCCTGATACAAAGCGGCCGACGCAAGGTCCCCTTTGGGCTTAACTGAAGAGTGTGGGGTTTAAATGGCGCTGAAGGAAGAAGACGTCCGTTACATTGCCGCGCTGGCCCACCTGGAGCTGAGCGGAGACGAGGTGAAGCGCTTTCTGCCCCAGCTCGACTCCATTCTGCAATACGTGGCCAAGCTCAATGAGCTGGACACGGCGGGCATTGAACCGATGGCGCAGGTCATTTCGCCGGAAGGTGCGGCCTCCGCCCTGCGCGATGATGAGCCGCTGGCCTGCCTGAAGCAGGAAGATGCTTTGGCCAATGCGCCGGAGCCGGGGCCCGGCTACTTTAAAGTGCCGCGGGTGATCGAGCGCGAATCCTGAGCGGCCCCGGCGGCGCTGATCCGCTTTGTTCCGCGTGCCTGGTTGGGCTACGCCTCCGCCGGGCAGTTTGTTAAAAAACGTTAGGGCGTGTCATGCCGAGCGAAGCGAAGCATTCCGGCAGGCGTGGAGTCAGGGAAAGAAGCAGATACTTCGCCGCCTGCGGCTCCTCGGGATGACAAATTTCCGGGTCTTTCAACAAACTGCCGGAAAAGGCCCCGCAGCAAAACTTAACCTAATTAGAATACCGATCCTATGGACTTCACCGCTCTCTCCGCAATTGACATTCAAGAACAGGTAGCCGCAGGCAAGGCCAGCGCCGAGGAAGTGCTGAACGGTTATCTGGACCGGATTCTGAAGACCGATACGGCGGTGCGCGCTTTTCTCACCGTTTCGCCGGACCGCGCCCTCGAGCAGGCCCGCCGCATCGACAGGATGGCGGCGAATGGAGAGCTTCTGCCGCGCCTGGCGGGCGTGCCCGTTGCCGTTAAGGACGCGATCCTGACGCGCGGCATTCGCACCACCGCCGCATCGAAAATCCTGCAGAACTACGTTCCTGCCTACGACGCCACGGCGGTGCGGCGCATGGAGGAAGCGGGCGCGATGATCGTTGGCAAGGTGAACTGCGACGAATTCGCCATGGGCTCCTCAACGGAGAACTCCGCCTACTTCCCTACCCGCAATCCGGTTGACCTGACGCGCGTGCCCGGAGGGTCGAGCGGCGGCTCAGCGGCGGCGGTGGCGGCCGGCATGGCTGCGCTGGCGCTGGGTTCCGACACGGGCGGATCCATTCGCCAGCCCGCGGCGCTGTGCGGCGTGGTGGGCATGATGGGGACGTACGGGCGCGTTTCGCGCTATGGATTGATCGCCTTTGCTTCCTCGCTGGATCACATTGGACCCTTTGGCCGCACCGTGCGCGACGTGGCGCGGCTGCTGGGCGTGATCGCCGGCCACGACCGGCTGGACTCAACTTGCGCCAGCGCCGCCGTACCCGATTACGAAGCGGCCCTGAATAACGGGATTGATGGACTGCGAGTGGGCGTGCCGGAGGAGTATTTTGCGGGACTCAGCCCGGAAATTGGCGACAACATCCAGGCGGGCATCGACCTGCTGGCGAAGCTGGGTTGCAGGATTGAGCGCATCCGCCTGCCGCACACCAACTACGCCATTGCCTGCTACTACATTATTGCCACGGCGGAAGCCAGTTCCAATCTGGCGCGCTACGACGGCGTGCGCTACGGGCATCGCCACGCGGAATACAAAGACCTGCGCGAGATGTACGATAAAACGCGCGACGGCGGCTTTGGCGCGGAGGTGAAGCGGCGCATTATGCTGGGCACGTATGTGCTCAGCTCGGGTTACTACGACGCCTACTACCTGAAAGCCCAGAAGGTGCGCACCCTGATCGCCCGCGACTTTCTGGAAGCCTTCGACGACGTTGACATCATCGTGACCCCCACGTCACCCTTGCCGGCATTCAAGCTGGGCGAGAAGCTGAACGATCCGCTGCAGATGTATCTGGCCGATATCTACACCGTGACGGCAAGCCTGGCGGGAATACCCGGCCTCTCGGTTCCCTGCGGGCTGACGAAGAGCGATCCGCGGCTTCCGGTGGGAATGCAGATGCTGGCCCGGCATTTTGACGAAAGCCGCTTGCTGCGGGTGGCCCACGCCTTTGAAAAAGCCGGCGGCTTTGAAGTTGCCTGAGGCTGCGCCGCGGCCAGCCCGTGCTCGCAGCGCTCCGCCCACCATGCGCTCAACACGCCCCAAGTGGGGCCAGCATTTCTTAACAGACCCGAACTATTGCCGCCGCATCAGCGACGCCGTGGAGGTGGGGCCGGAGGATCTGGTGGTGGAAATCGGCCCCGGGCCGGGCGCGCTTACCCGGTTGCTGGCGGCGCGCGCCGGGCGGCTGGTGGGAATTGAAATAGATCCCGGGCTGGCGGCGGATTTGCGCACCCGTTTCTCGAGCCAGCGCCACGTTGAGATTGTGTGCGCCGATATTCTGAAAACGAGCCTGGAAGATGTTTGCGGCCGCTACGGCGCTGCACAATGCCGCGTGGTCGGGAATCTTCCCTACTACATCACCTCGCCGATTCTGCACTCACTTTTCCGGTCTGCACCGCGCCTTAAGAGCCTGGGAGTTCTGGTGCAACTGGAGGTTGCCGAGCGCCTGACCGCGCAACCGGGTTCGCGCGATTACGGCTATTTGACCGTGATGGCCCGGCTCTACGCCGAGCCCGGATTACTTTTCCAGATCCCGCCCGGCGCTTTTTCGCCGCCGCCCAAAGTGACCTCGGCGTGGGTGGCTTTTTCCATGCACGGGGAGCTTCCCTTCCCGGCGCGGGCGGGCGCGGAGGAATTTCTGCGCTTCGTGCAGGGCTGCTTTGCGCAGAAGCGCAAGAAGCTGATCAACAACCTGATTCCGGGTTATGAGCGGCGCCGCGCGGAACAGGCCATGACCCTGGCGGGCATTGGGCTGAACCAGCGCGCGGAGCAATTAACCCTGGATCAGTTTTTGTTGCTGTACAGCCGCCTGCGAACGGGCAATAGCGGGTTATCCTGTTCATCCGGCTGACCGCCCATCAACACCCGTCAGCACGCGGCCTTGAACGGAACGCCACGGAAAGCCGGATGCGATACTGGGGGCTCGCGGCGGGCTGAGCCCGGCGCCGGCTGAAGGTATTTTCTTGCGTAAAACCGGCGGGCTATGGAAATCTTAAGGAGAACATGACGATTGTTGAAAGGCTTAGAGCCCGCGCCAGGGAAAATCCGAAGCGCATTGTGCTGTTTGAGGGCGAAGAGGAGCGCACGCAGCGGGCGGCCGTGGCGCTGGAACGCGAGCGCATCGCCAAGCCTGTTCTGCTGGGCTCAACCCCGCGTATTGAAGCCGCGCTTAAAAGCCTGGGCGGCAGCGTGAGTGGCATCCGCATTGTCGACCCCGCGGAAAGCCATCGCCTGCAGGCTTACTCCCGCATTCTGCTGGAAAAGCGCCGGGCGCGGGGCATGACGGAAAATGAGGCCCTGGAAACCGCGCGGAAGCGAGAATTTTTCGCCGCGTTGATGGTGGCCGCGGGCGATGCGGACGGGTGCGTGGGTGGAGCGCTGTTGACCACGGCGGAAGTGGTGCGGGCGGCGCTGTGGACGATTGGCATGGCTCCCGGAGTTTCGCAGGTTTCAAGCTATTTTCTGATGGCGCCTCCCTCCCATTCAGGAACCTTGCACCCTTGTCTGTTTGCCGATTGCGCCGTCGTTCCTGACCCGACACCCGCGATGCTGGCGGAAATCGCCATGAGGGCCGCGGAAAATGGGCGCATTCTGCTGCAACAGGAGCCGCGCGTCGCCCTGCTTTCATTTTCGACCCGGGGCAGCGCCAACCATTCCAAAGTGACCGGCGTGCGGAAAGCTCTGGAGACTTTGCGCGAACGCGCCCCCGAGCTATCGGCAGACGGCGAGCTGCAATTCGACGCCGCCATCGTGCCGGAAATCGGAGCCCGCAAGGCCCCCGGCTCCGCGGTGGCGGGGCGGGCCAATATACTTGTCTTCCCCGACTTGAACTCCGGGAATCTGGGTTACAAAATCGCCGAGAGGTTTGGCGGCTGGAAGGCGATTGGACCCATTCTGCAAGGCCTGGCGCGCCCCGCGAACGACCTGTCGCGAGGATGCAGCGCTGAAGACATCGTTGACGTGGTTACCATCACCTGCCTGCAAGCGCAAGGCGTGGATTAGCCGGCGGGCGGCTTTCAGCAGCGCCCCAGCGGGGGTTTAAGTATGGGGGGATGGCATGCGGGAAGATGTGCCGGGCCCGCCCAATGCGGGCACGCGAGCTTTACTTCCGGCGAGCGCTTTGGCGCCAATATCCTTGCGGAATTGCATGCCCTCAAAGGCTATTTTGGAGACTCCGGCGTAGCAAAGCTGAATGGCCGAGGGCAAATCCTCAGCCGTGGCGGTTACGCCCAGCACCCGGCCGCCATTAGTCAGTAGTTGATGGTCTTCGACCCGCGTGCCGGCGTGGAAAACCTTGACGCCGCCCAAAGTTTCCGCCACGTCGTAGCCCGAAATCGGCTTGCCCATTTCCGGAGCGCCCGGATAGCCCTTGGAAGCCAGCACCACGCAGACCGCCGGGTTGGGCGTCCAGTGGAGATCCACGGCAGCCAGCCGCTCTTCGCAAACCGCCTGCAGCAGGCCGGCCAGGTCGGTGCGCAGCCGCATCATAATGGGCTGCGCTTCAGGATCGCCCAGCCTCACGTTATACTCCAGCACCCGCGGGCCGTCAGCGGTCAGCATCAGGCCAATGTACAAGAAGCCGCGATAATTCAGGCCGTCGGAGCGCAACCCGGCCAGTGTGGGCTCAACAACAGTTCGCTGGATTTGCTCCTGGTAGGCGGCGCTCAGAATGGAATCGTCGCTGTAGGCGCCCATGCCGCCCGTGTTGGGACCCTCGTCGTTGTCATAAAGGGCCTTGTGATCCTGCGAAAGCGCCATCGGAAGCAGGGTGCGGCCGTCGGTGAGCACAATCATGGAAAGCTCTTCGCCCCGCAGGCATTCTTCAATCACCACGCGCTCGCCCGCCCGTCCCAGCGAACCCTGGCGCATCAGAGCATCCAGGCAACGCTCAGCTTCCTCGTGCGTTTTGGCTACGGTCACGCCCTTGCCTGCCGCCAGCCCGTCCGCTTTAATAACCCAGGGTGAGGGGAAGCCGGCCAAAGCCTGTACCGCGCCCTCAAAGGTATCCGCGGTCACAAAGGGAGCCGTTGGGATGCCGTGCTTCCGCATGAAGGTCTTGGAGAAAACTTTGCTTCCTTCAAGCGCCGCAGCAGCATGATTGGGACCCACTACGGGCAAACCCGCCTTATGAAGCAGGTCCACCACGCCGCCCACCAGGGGCGCTTCCGGGCCGATCACGGTCAGGTCCGCCTTCAGATGCGCGGCCACTTCCACAATTTCCGCCGGGCTTGAAAGATCAACCGAGATACACTCCGCCTCTTGAGCAATGCCGGCGTTCCCGGGGGCGCAGTAAATTTCGTCCATCAGTTGGCTTTCGCGCAGCTTCCAGGTTAAAGCGTGTTCGCGTCCGCCTGAACCAATCACAAGTATTTTCATGTGCGGCGATACAGTAGCGAGTATTTCCATCCTTTGTCAACCCGCAAACGGGGTTGGCGGAATTGGCGATTGCGGCGGGCGCGCCGCGGCCTTGTACGCACACAATGCGCGCCTGCGCGGGCCGGCGCCCGGCCAAGGCGCAGCCCCCGGCCATGGAATTTTAAAGTGCCGCAGCTTCGAGGAAGGGCGCAGCCCTTCCGCGCGTCAGGCGGCGGAGCCGCATGCGCTTTTGATCAGGATCCGGCTTCATGCCGCCGGCAGCTTGTCGTTATCGCGCGCCATCACCACGTAAAGCGTGGGCAGCAGGAACAGGCTGATGGCCAGCGAGGCCATCAGGCCGCCCACAATCACAATGGCAAACGGGCGCTGCGAATCCGACCCGATATCGTGCGAGATGGCGGCGGGAAACAGGCCCAGCGTTGCCACCAGCATGGTCATCATGATGGGGCGCAGGCGGCGCAGCGCGCCCTCCTGCGCTGCCTGTTCCACGGAGCGCCCGCGCGCCCTCAACTGGTTGATATACTCCAGCATGATGACGCCGGTCTGCACGGAAACTCCAAACAACGCCAGCAGACCCACTCCGGATGAGACGCTGAAGTGGGTGCCCGTCAGCAGCAGCGCCAGCATGCCGCCCAGCGGCGCCAGCGCGACATCCAGAATGATGAGAAACGCCCACTTGAAGGAGTCAAAGGCGGAATAGAGAATCAGGAAGATGAGCAGAATGGTGATGGGCACAATGATGGAAAGCCGCCGGTTGGCGCGCTGTTCGCTGGCGTACTCGCCCGCCCAGTCCAGGCGGTAGCCTTCCGGCAGGCTCACCTTCTGGTTCACCTCGCGAATCGCCTGCTCCACGGTGCTGCCCAGGTCGCGGCCGCGCACGCTGTACTTGATGGCGATGTAGCGCTCGTTGGCTTCCCGGTAGATCATGGAGGCGCCGTCCTGCACGTGGATATCGCACAACTGGCCAAGCGCCACGCGCTCGCCCGAAGGCGCCAGAATGCGGATATTGGAAATGTCATCCACCGTGCGGCGATACGGCTCCTGGTAGCGCACCGTCAGATCAAAGCGCTGTTCGCCGCGCAGCACCTGGGTTACGGCCTTGCCGCCCACGGCCGTTTCAATGGCGTCCTGAACGTCACTCACGTTAATGCCGTAGCGGTCGGCTTTGGCACGGTCCACGATCAGGTTCACGTTGGGCTGGCCCAGCACGCGGAACACACCCAGGTCCGCCACGCCCGGAATGCCCCGCATCACGTTGACGATCTGATCGGCCTTTGCCTCCAGCGTTGTCAGGTCGGGTCCAATCAGTTTGACGGCCAGCTCGCCTTTAACGCCGCTCACCGCTTCCTCAACGTTATCCTCTATGGGCTGCGAAAAATTCCAGATGACGCCCGGGATTTTCTCCACCTGCTGATCCATAGCGGCAATCAGATCGTCTTTGGTGCGGAACTGCGGCCGCCACTGCTCGTGCGGTTTTAAATCCACAAAATATTCCGTATTGAAAAACCCCGTCCAGTCCGTGCCGTCGTCCGGCCTTCCCACCTGCGAAACCACCTGGGTAACTTCCGGGAAGCTCGCAAAAATCAGCCGCGCCTGCTTCGTCACCTTTTCACCCTCGGTTGGACCCACGCTGGCCGCCAGGGTGCCGCGCGCCCAGATGGCGCCCTCGTCCAGGTGAGGCAGAAACTCCGAGCCGATCACGCCGCCCAGGGCCAGATACAACATCAGAGCCAGCAGCACGCCCGCGCCTGCCAGCGTCCACCGGCGATGGCGAAGCGCGCTATCCAGAGCTTTGCGGTATCCGGCAATCAGCACCGTCAGCAGCGGGTTGCGCCACTCAACAACCTGGTTCCGGAGCAGATAGCTGGTGAGCACCGGCGCCACCAGCAGCGCAAACACCAGCGCGCCCAGCAATGCAAACGCCACGGTCCAGGCCATGGGGCGGAACAGTTTTCCCTCCACACTCTGCAGGGTAAAAATGGGCAAATAAGCGGTAATGATGATGAAGATGGCAAAGAAGACGGGGCGTTGCACTTCATGAACCGCGTTACTGATCAATTCCGCGATCGGCCGGCCCTGCCCTTCGTTGCGGTTCAGATGGCGCAGAATATTTTCCACCATCACCACCGAACCATCCACCACCATGCCGAAGTCGAGGGCGCCCAAGGAGAGCAGATTGGCCGGAATGTGGCGCAAATCCAGCAGAATGGAGGCAAACAGCAGCGAGAACGGAATAGTCATGGCTACAATCAGGGCGCTGCGAATGTTGCCAAGGAAAACGAAAAGGACAAGGGTGACCAGCAGAATGCCTTCCGTCAGGTTGTGCAGCACGGTGTGGGTTGTGTACCGTACCAGGTCGCTGCGGTCAAGAAAGGGGACAATTTTTACGCCGTGCGGCAGGATAATGCTATTCAGTTGCTTCACTTTCCTGTGAATGGCATCCAGCGTGGTGTCAGGGTCCGCGCCCTTGCGCAGCAGCACCGCGCCCTCCACCGTGTCGTCGTCATCCACAACGCGTCCGTCGGCCAGGTGCACCGCTTTGCCGATCTGGCCCAGGCGGATTTTGGGTCCCTGCACCACGTTGGCAACATCGCGCACGTGGACCGGCGTGCCGTTCTGCACGCTCAGAACCGTGGCGCCGATATCATCGGTATTCTGCATCAGCCCGACGGCGCGCACATTGAAGGCCTGCTGGCCGTGCTCAATAAAGCTGCCACCCGCATTGGTATTGTTCGCGGCCAGCGCCTGCTCCACCTGGCCGATGCCCAGGCCGTAGCCGATCAGCCGGTTGGGATCCACCCGCACCTGATATTCGCGCGTGATGCCGCCAAAGCTGGAAACATCCACCACGTTCGGAACGGACTTGAGCTGCTTTTCAAGCACCCAGTCTTCCAGCGCCTTCAACCCCATCAGGTCGTAGTGGGGGTTGGCGCTTTCGAGCGTGTACCAGTAGATCTGCCCCACCGGGCTGTAATCCGGGCCCAACTGCGGGCTTACGTTGGGGGGCAGCGTGACCATGGAGAGTTTTTCCAGCACCTGCTCGCGGCTCAGCAGGTCGTCCGCCTGATCGTCAAACACCATCACCACCGCGGAAAGGCCAAACAGTGAAAAGGAACGCAGGTAGGTGAGGTGGGCGATGCCGTTCATCTGCACTTCAACCGGCACCGTGATCTGCTGCTCCACTTCCTCGGCGGCGTGCCCCGGCCATTGGGTAATCACCTGCACCCAGGTGTCAGCAACGTCGGGATAGGCCTCAACCGGCAGGTTATGGAATGAGATGGCCCCCCAGATCAGCAGCATAGCCGCCAGGGCAAGAATCAGGAGCTTTTCGCGCAGCGCAAAATCGACCAGACGGCGAATCATTACTGCATCTCCACGGCGCTGGAAAATTGCAGCGCGTTGGCCACCACCTGCTGCCCCGGCTCGACGCCGGTCAGCACCTCCTGGCTGTCGCCCAGCGTTTGCCCGGTTTGCACTTCAATTCTGCGGAATTTGCCGCCCGGCTGCGGAACAAACACCCAGTACTTGTCGTGCAGGCGGAAGAGCGCGCTCGCGGGCACAATGGTTCGCGCAAATTTTCTGCGCGAAACCAGCGTGACCGTGGCAAACATCTGCGGCTTCATGATGCGCTGCGGGTTGGCCAGCTCAATGCGCACCATGGCCGTGCGCGTGGCCGGATCGAGAAGGCTGGAGATATTACTGACCGTGCCGCGCAGCAGGCTGTCAGGATAGCCGTTCAGGCGCACCTCGGCGGCGTCGCCCACGTGCACTTTGCCCAGGTCGTTTTCGTAGACGTTGCACAGAATCCAGACGCGCGAAAGGTCCGCAATGGTGAAGAGGCTGGGTGAATTATCCACTGACTTCACCGCCTCTCCGCTAACCGTATTCTGCTCCACAATGGTCCCGGTAATCGGCGCTTTCACTTCAATCACTGGAGTCAGGCGCTGCAAATCCCCGCCCATTATCCTTACTTGCCGGGCGTTCGCCTGCACATCAAGCCTGGATTTCTGCTCGTCGTCCTGGGCTTGCTGCAGGTCTTTCAGCGCCATGGCTCCGTGTGCGTAAAGGTTTTGCGCGCGCTCCAGCGCCTTACGGGTCAGCAGCTCATCGGACATCGATTTCTGGTAGGCATTGATGGCGGCGGCCAGGTCCATGCTGTGGATCACCACCAGCGTTTGCCCTTTGCGCACCTCGTCGCCCAGCTTGGCGAGAATTTCCACGGCTCGCCCGCCGCTCAGTGATTCCACGTGCACGGTACGCGTAATGTCGGGCGCCACAACGCCGGGCGCACTCAATTGATCGGGCAACTGCCGGGTTTCCGCCGCAACCAGGGGGAACTGCTCCGGGTGCGGCACAGAAAACAGAGAGGTATCCGTGGCGTCGCTCACACTGACCGCGGCGGGCGCGGAATTGGCCTGCGAAGGCCGCGAGCAAGCGGCATTCTGCAATATCAGCGCCAAGGCGGCCGCTGCCACCCAGGGAAAGCACGAATGACTGATTGCATGGCCGCCCAAAAATTGACGCAGCCAAGACGCATGATGAAAGGAGCGTCGCATGGTTTACTCCTCTAGCGAAACATTCCTGAAACCTGGAAATGGGATGTTTTGAAACTAGAGGGGTAAGGGGGGTGATCGTTCGGAAGCGGCAGCCAGCGACTGTGTGATTCCTGCAACTGAGGGCCTGGCGACCAGGGCCAGGAAGGTGAACACAAGTACCAGGATGGAGGCGCGGGCGATCTGGAAGTTTTCCAGAACCTCAAGCAATCGCGCCAGATCAAGGGGTGGATGGGTTGGTTTGCCATCCTGCTGCGACATCGATTCCGGGGCGGCATGGTGCGACAAAGCCCTGAAGGTCCGCAGCGTAACCAGGTCGTCGCTGGCGGAAATGCACGGGAACAGCGCCACCATCGCAACGAAAACGGCCAAGCCCCGCTTCAGGCGAGCGCGGCGCGAGGAATCCCGGAAGCGGCGCGCCTCAATCAGGGCAAACGCCCCCATGGCGCCCGCTACCAGCAGGATCCAGACCAGGTTCAGTGCTGTATCAAATGACATTGCCACAACATGTTGAGCTTAACAAATAAGCCGAACTGCATCAAGAGTGCCTGATCGCGGGTAGCCCATCCCAGCGCTTTCGCGCTGGGCTAAATGATGTCGCCCCTGCGGGGCTGTGAGAATTTCAGTTTCGTTGCCTGGCGTGCGCCCATCCCAGCGCTTTCGCGCTGGGCTAAATAATGCCGCCCCTGCGGGGCTGTGAGAATTTCAGTTTTGTTGCCTGGCGTGCGCCTATCCCAG
>VFSW01014692.1_pt1 | contig 10805 bp, 9 predicted proteins | sample 5358111 | NCBI WGS metagenome assembly VFSW01 (sample SAMN11554181, study PRJNA540505) | mine drainage metagenome | isolation source: sediment from site ElyBrook_90M | place: USA: Ely Copper Mine, Vershire, VT | collected 2017
GCGTTGCAGTCCGAGCCCGGGAGGTCCTCATGCTCCCGCTCCGGACCGCCGATCCAGTAGTACGGGCGCCCGCGTGGATCGCGGCGCTCCTCGACCTTGGCGAAGTAGCCCCGGCGACCGAGCTTCGTGACGCGGACTTCGCCGGGCCGCGCGTCGGCGGGGGCGTTCACGTTGAGGAGCAGCCCCGGGAGCCTGGGGGCCGTCGCGGCGGCGTCGAGCAGCGCCCGGCCGAGGGTGGCCGCGGGCTCGAACTCGAAGCGCCGGCCCTCGGGCACCGCGGACATCGCCACGCAGTACGGGACGCCGAGCAACGTCCCCTCCATCGCCCCCGCGACCGTGCCCGAGTAGAGCACGTCCTCGGCGAGGTTCGGCCCGTGGTTGATCCCCGAGAAGACGGCGTCGGGGCGGTGGTCCTTCATGAGGTGGTTCACCGCGAGGTAGACGCAGTCGGTGGGCGTGCCGTCCACGGCGAAGCGGTGCTCACCGGCCTTGAAGACTCGCAGCGGCCGCGCGAGGGTGATCGCGTGAGAGGCGGCGCTCTGCTCCCGGTCGGGGGCGACCACCCAGAGCTCACAGTGCGGACGGAGCGCGTCCTCCAGGGCGCGCAGTCCCTGGCTCTCGATCCCGTCGTCGTTGGTCAGGAGCACCCGCATCTAGGCCAGCCCCCGCGCCAGCTCCTCGGCGATCGACCAGGGATCGACCTCGCGGCGAGCGATGCGCGCGGCGACCTCGTCGAGCCGACCGCGCTCGTGCTCCAGCTTGCGGAGCGCCGTGCCGAGCAAGCGCTCCTTGAGAATCGCCAGGAACTCGATCTTCGACCGCGCCGCCTCTCGAGCCACGCGGCGACCGCCCCCGTCGAGGAACGCCAGGTGGCGCTCGATGGCCTGGGTGAGCTCGACGATCCCTTGCCCGCCGGTCGCGATGGTCTTCACGATGGGCGGCTCCCAGTGATCGTCCCGCGGCCCATGTCCCACCACGGCATGGCGCAGCTCGAGCATGGCCTTGAGATCCCGCACGGTCCGGTCGGCGCCTTCCCGATCGGCCTTGTTGACGTCGAAGATGTCGGCCACCTCGAGGATGCCCGCCTTGATCGCCTGGATGTCGTCACCCATGCCGGGCACGACGACCACCACCACGCAGTGGGCGAGGCCGGCGATGTCGATCTCGTCCTGTCCGACGCCGACGGTCTCGACGAGGATCACGTTCTTCCCCAGCGCGTCCATGATCCGCACGCTGTCCGCCGCGGCCCGAGAGAGGCCGCCCAGGTTGCCGCGCGTGGCGAGCGAGCGGATGAAGACCCGCGCGTCCTCGGCGTGACCCTGCATGCGAATCCGATCGCCGAGGAGCGCGCCGCCGCTGAAGGGGCTGGTGGGGTCGACGGCGATCACCCCCACGTCGCGCCCCAAGGTGCGGTAGTGCGAGATGAGCCGATCGGTGAGCGAGCTCTTGCCCGCGCCGGGGGAGCCGGTGAGACCGATGACCGTCGCCTGGCCGGTGCGCGGGAACAGCGCCTGGAGCTCGGGGATCGCCGAGGCGCGCCCGTCGTCGACGTCGCGGATGAGGCGGGAGGCCGCGCGGACATCGCCGGCGACGATGCGTTCGGCGAGGGTCACTCAGGCCTTCAGGATGTCGCGGGAGATCACCAACCTCTGAATCTCGTTGGTCCCCTCGCCGATCTCGCAGAGCTTCGCGTCGCGCAGGTAGCGCTCGACCGGGAACTCGTCGGTGTAGCCGTAGCCACCGAGGATCTGGACCGCCTTCACCCCTGCCCGCGTGGAGGCCTCGGCCGCGAAGAGCTTGGCCATCGAGGCCTCGCGTCCGAACGGCCGCCCGGCGTCGCAGAGCGTCGCCGCACGGTAGATGAGCACCCGGCTCGCGGCCTGCTCGGTGGCCATGTCGGCGAGCATCCACTGGATCGCCTGAAAGGACGCGATGGGCGCCCCGAAGGCCTGGCGCTCCTTCGCGTACTTGGTGGCATGCTCGAGCGAAGCTCGGCCGAGCCCGGCAGCCAGGGCCGCGATGGTGATGCGGCCGCGGTCGAGGATCTTCAGCGTGTCGAGGAAGCCGTGGTTGACCTCCCCGAGCCGAGCGGTGTCGGGCAGGTGCACGTCCTCGAAGATCAGCTCGGCGGTGTCCGAGGAGCGCATCCCGAGCTTGCCGTGGATCGGTCGCTGGGTGAAGCCCTTCAGCCCCTTCTCGAACACGAAGGCGGTGATCCCCTTCTGCGCGCGCGCGGCGTCGGTGGAGGCGAGGACCACGAACACGCTCCCCACCGAGCCCTGGGTGATGAAGGTCTTGGCCCCGTTGAGCACCCAGCCGTCGCCCTGACGGACCGCGACGGTCTTCAGGCCCGCGGCGTCGGAGCCCGAGCTGGGCTCGGTGAGCCCCCAGGCCCCGAGCTTCTCGCCGGTGGCGAGCTGAGGGAGGTACTGCCGCTTCTGCACCTCGTTGCCGAAGCTCTTGATGTGGCCCGAGCAGAGCCCGTTGTGCGAGGCCACGGTCAGCGCGAGCGAGCCGTCCCAGCGGGCGATCTCCTCGATCACCGTGGCGATCGAGACCATGTCGAGCGCGGCGCCCCCGTACTCTTCCGGGAGGGCGAGTCCCAGCAGCCCGAGCTCGCCGAGGTGCTTGACGACCTCGTGTGGGAACTTGCTGGCGCGGTCCCACTCGCGCGCGTGCGGCTTCACCTCGCGCTCGCAGAAATCGCGAACGGTCTTGCGGAGGGCCTGGGTGTGCTCGGGGAGCTCAAAGTTCATGGGCGCGGGTCCGGTGGGAGAGAGTGAAGCACGGCTCACATGGGCACGATGGCGGACTTTCGACCGCTCGGAGGAGTGTAGCGATCGGCGTAGAGTGAGAAGCGGGCGATGAGGTCGGCGCGCAGCCGTGCGCCGGGCACGATCCCGTCGATCACCAGCTCGCTCGCGAGCTTCACGATGTCGATGTCGGCCTTGTACTCGTCGCGCAGCTGTTGCACGTAGGCCGCCCGCTCGCCCTCGGGCTTCTCCTGGATCTTGTTGAAATAGACCGCGTTGACGGCCGCCTCGGGCCCCATCACGGCGATCATCGCCTGCGGGAGGGCGAGGGCAGCGTCCGGGAGAAACCCCGGCCCGTCCATGGCATACAGCCCAGCGCCGTAGGCCTTGCGCAGGGTCACGCTGATGCGCGGCACCGTGGCCTGGCTCACCGCCTGGACCATCTTCGCCCCCGCGCGGATGATCCCCGCCCGCTCCACCTTCGTGCCGATCATGAAGCCCGGCACGTCCGCGAGGTAGAGCAGCGGTAGGTTGAAGGCGTTGCAGATCTGGATGAAGCGCGCGGCCTTGTTGGAGGACTCCGGGAAAAGCACCCCGCCCTTCACCTTGGGCTGATTCGCGACGATGCCGATCGCCTGGCCGCCGAGCCGCGCGAGCGAGGTGACGATCTCTCCCGCGTAGAGGGCCTTGATCTCCGTGAGGCTGTCGCCGTCCACCAGCGCCTTCAGGAGCTCCTGGATGTCGAACGGGCGATTCTGATCCACGGGGAGGATCGCGTCGATGGCCTTGTCGAGCGCCGGGACCTTCGCCGGCGCAGCCGGCGCGCGCTCGGCGCAGCTCTGCGGGAAGTAGCCCAGGTACCGACGCGCGAAGGCGATCGCTTCCTCCTCGGTCTTGACCAGGACGTCGCCGCAGCCCGAGACCGTGCAGTGCATGCGGGCCCCGCCCATCTCCTCGAGAGAGACCTTCTCTCCGATGACCATCTCGGCCATGCGCGGGCTTCCCAGGTACATGGAGGCGTTCCCCTCGACCATCACCACCACGTCGCAGAAGGCCGGGATGTACGCCCCACCCGCCGCCGAGGGGCCGAAGAGCAGGCAGATCTGCGGGACGAGCCCCGACATCTGCACCTCGTTATAGAAGATGCGCCCCGCGCCGCGGCGGCCGGGGAACATCTCGATCTGATCGGTGATCCGCGCGCCTGCCGAATCCACCAGGTAGAAGAGCGGCACGCGCAGGCGCTGCGCGACCTCCTGGATGCGCAGGATCTTCTCGACGGTCCGCTTCCCCCACGAGCCGGCCTTGACCGTGGAGTCGTTGGCCATCACCGCCACCACGCGGCCGTCGATCCGCCCGAGGCCGGTGATCACGCCGTCGGCCGGGAGCTCGGGATCGACCGCATTGGCCTCGAGCCCGTCCTCCACGAAGGTGCTCGGATCGAGGAGCTGGTGGATGCGCACCCGCGCGAAGAGCTTGCCGGCCTCGGCGTTCTTCGCGTGGTAGCGCTCGGCGCCGCCCTTGCGGATGCGGGACTGCAGCGCCTCGAGCGTCTGGGAGTCGGAGCTCACGGTGTCGTTCCTTTGGTCGGACTAATCGCCACGGTAGACGGGCTTGCGCTTCTCTTGGAACGCGGCCAGCCCTTCGAGCCGGTCGCGGGTGGGGAGAGTCTTCTCGTACTGCTGCCGCTCGAGACTCAACCCTTCCCCGAGCGGCAAGGACGCCCCTTGCTGGATCGCCGCCTTCGCTGCCGCGACCGCGACCGGCCCGTTCGCGGCAATCGCCGTGGCGATCTCGAGGGCGCCCGCCAGCGCCTGGCCTCGGGGCGCGAGCCGATTGAGCAAGCCCATCGCGTGGGCCTCCGCCGCCGAAATGCGGCGCCCGGAGAGGATCAGCTCGCTCGCGCGGCCGAGGCCCACCAGCCGGGGCAGCCGCTGAGTCCCTCCCGCGCCCGGGAGGATCGCGAGCGTCACCTCGGTGAGCCCGAGCTCGGCGCCCTCGACCCCGACGCGCACGTCGCAGGCCAGTGCGAGCTCGAGCCCTCCGCCATAGGCGGACCCGTTCAGCGCCGCGACGAAGGGCACCCGCGCCGCCTCCAGCGAGGTCGTCAGGAGGCGCAGCGCATCCAGCCACGCGTGCACCTCCGCGACCGACATGCCCAGCCGCTCCTTGAGATCCGCGCCGGCGCAGAAGGCCTTGTCCCCCTGCCCGGTGAGCACCACCGCGCGCAGCGAGCGATCCGAGGCGACGCTCGCGATCGCCGCGAGGAGCTCCGCCACCAGGGCCCGGTTGAGGGCGTTGCGCCGCGCCTCGCCGAGGATCGTCCAGACCTCGAGGTGCTCCCCGCGCCGCTCGCGCCCGAGCTCAGCCATGCCTGGCCTGCTTCTGCTTCGTCCGCTCGCGAGCGCCGAGCGTGGCCTGAAACACGCGCCCCACCAGCGGGTGCCCGACGAGCCGCTGGGCGATCTCTCCCGCGCCGACGAGCCGGTCGAGGTCGATCCCCGTGCGCACTCCCATGCCGTGGAGCAGGTACACCAGATCCTCGGTGGCGAGGTTGCCCGACGCCACCGGGGCGTACGGACACCCGCCGAGGCCGCCGACGCTCGAATCGAAGGTCTCCACGCCGAGCTCGAGGGCCACCAGCGCGTTGGCGAGCGCGGTGCCGCGGGTGTCGTGGAGATGCACCGCCAGGGCTGGCGCGGGGAAGCTCAGCAGCAACGACTCGAGGATGCCCTCGGTCTGCTTCGGGGTCCCGAGCCCCACGGTGTCGCCGAGGCTGACCTCGTAGCAGCCCATCTCGAGGAGGGCTCCGACCAGGTCGTGCACCCGGTCGATGGGAGTGGCGGCGGCCGCGAAGTCGGTCGGTGCCCCCCAGACCATCGAGAGATAGCCCCGCACCCGCAGCCGCTCGTGGCGGGCCTCGGCGGCGACGTCGCGGGCCTCGGCCAGCGCGTCGTCGATGGGCTTGTTGAGGTTCTTCTGGCTGTGCTCCTCGTTGGCCGAGACGAACACCGCCACTTCCTTGGCCCCCGCGGCCACCGCCCGCGCGAGCCCGTTGAGGTTCGGCACCAGCGCGCCGTAGCTCACCCCTTCGAGCCTCGGCAGCCACGGCAGGAGCTGATCGGAATCGGCGAGCTGCGGGACCCACTTCGGCGAGACGAAGCTGCCCGCCTCGATGCGGCGCAGCCCGGCGGAGATGAGGGCCTCGGCGAGCTGCACCTTGCCGTCGACGCTGACCGTGACTGGCTCGTTCTGCAGTCCGTCGCGGAGGCCGACCTCGTAGACCGAGACCTGAGCGGGCAAGGCCTCAAACATTGCGCCGCACTACCGCCCCTCGAGGTGCTGCTTCACCCAGTCCACGATCGAGGTCATGGTCGCCCCGGGCGTGAACAGCTCGGCCACGCCGAGTTGCTTCAGGGCCACGATGTCGTCTTCGGGGATGATGCCGCCGCCGAAGACCCGGATGTCCGCCGCCTGCTTCGCCTTGAGGAGCTCGAGCACCGCCGGGAAGAGCGTCATGTGGGCGCCGGACATGATCGACAGCCCGATGGCGTCGACGTCCTCCTGGATCGCCGCGCTGACGATCATCTCCGGCGTCTGGTGGAGGCCGGTGTAGATCACCTCGTACCCGGCGTCGCGCAGGGCGCGGGCGATGATCTTGGCGCCGCGATCGTGGCCGTCGAGGCCGGGCTTCGCGACGAGGAGGCGCAGCTTGCGGGGGGAGTTCGGATCGGGGCTCGGGCTCATGAAGTTCGCTAGCAAGTAGCGGGTTTTTCAGGGAGCGACAAGGGGTTGTGCGGCGCAGGCGCGCTTGGCCGCTCTGGCCCTCGACCTCGCGCGCGACTCGGCGTAGGTATTGCCGCCATGGCCCTCGATCCCGCTGTCGCCGCCCGCCTCAAGCAGGTCTTCGAAAAGCAGCGCCAGAATCGCTGGACGGTCTCGCGCCGCACCGCCTCCGAGCGCATCGCGGTCCTGAAGAAGCTCCGCGACGCGATCATCGCCAGGCGGGCCGAGCTGGCCCAGGCGGTCTACGCCGACTTCAAGAAGCCGCTGATGGAGGCGGAGGTCACCGAGATCCATCCCACGATCGACGAGATCAACCACGCGATCGACAACCTCCCCGACTGGATGGACTCGCGCCCGGTGGCCACGCCCCTCCTGATGACCGGCACCCAGAGCGAGATCCGCTGCGAGCCCAAGGGGGTCGCGCTGATCCTCGCCCCCTGGAATTACCCGCTGTTCCTGACGTTGCCGCCGCTGGCCGCGGCGATCGCCGCGGGCAACTGCGCGGTCTTGAAGCCGGCGGAGAAGACCCCCGCGACGAGCCGGGCCCACGCCGAGCGCGGCCGGGGCCTGTTCGACGAGGCCGAGGTCGCGATCTTCGAAGGCGGGGCCGAGGTGGCCGAGGCGCTGCTCGAGCTGCCCTTCGATCACATGTTCTTCACCGGCTCGACCTCGATCGGCAAGAAGGTCATGGCCGCCGCTGCGAAGCATCTCTCCAGCGTGACGCTCGAGCTCGGCGGCAAGTCGCCGACGTTCGTCGACCCGAGCGCCAACCTCTCCGCCGCGGCGGAGAGCATCGCCTGGGGCCGTTACACCAACGCCGGCCAGACCTGCGTCGCCCCCGACTACGTGTGGGTCCACGAATCCATCGAGCGCCCGCTGATCGAAGCGCTCCGCGCCACGATCGAGCGCTTCTACGGCAAGGCCGAGGCCGACCGGCAGCAGAGCCCGGACTTCGCGCGCCTCGTCGACGACGGTGCCTTCCGGCGCCTCAAGGATCTCACCGATCGCACCGTCGCCCGAGGGGCCAAGATCGAGGTGGGCGGCACCTTCGACGCCAAGGACCGCTACCTCTCCCCCACGGTCCTCTCGGGCGTGACCATCGAGCACCCGATCATGGAGCAGGAGATCTTCGGCCCGGTGCTGCCGATCCTCAAGTACCAGAAGCTCGAGGAGACCTTCCCCTTCATCGAGCGGTCGGGGAAGCCGCTCGCGCTCTACATCTTCACCCGATCCCGGGAGTTCGTGGAGCAGATCTGCGCCCACACCAGCGCCGGCGGGACCGCGGTGAACAACGTCCTCATCCACCTCGCCAACCCCAACCTGCCCTTCGGCGGCGTCGGGCCGAGCGGCCTCGGGAGCTACCACGGCCACGCCGGGTTCAAGGCCTTCTCGCACGAGCGGGCGCTGCTGCGGCAGGGGCCGCTGAACCTGAGCCGCCTCCTGCAGCCGCCCTACGCGCAGCAGACCCGCGCGCTGACGGTCAAGCTGATGAAGGTCCTCGAGTAGCCGTCGCTCAGACGTTCAGGGGAAACACAGCCCCGCCGCGCCGCCCGGGGCGTAGCACTGCTCTCCCTGCGGGCAGGCGTGGCCCAGCCCGCAGGGGTTCATGCACACCCCCCAGTCGATCGCCGAGGGGACGCCGAGGGAGCTCGCGTTCGAGCAGGCCTGCGTGCCCGGGCAGGTCGGCCCGGCGTCGCCGGTGAAGGCGCAGATCTCGCGGCAGATCCCCCCGCCGGGGCCGAAGAGCAGCTGGTCGCAGGCGAGCCCGACGCCGCAGGTCCCGGCGTCGCGGAAGGTGCCGCAGGCGCCCCCGTCCTGGCCCGCGCCGGCTTCGAGGCACAGCCCCACCACGCCGAGCTGGAGGTTCTCGATCGGCACGCAGGTGCCCTGCCCCGCCTGCGACGCGTTGCAGGGACCGTAGTAGCTGCCCGGCTGGGCCAGCGGCGCGGGCGCCACGCAGAAGTTGTAGAAGCAGATCGGCGCGCCCTGGGGGCCGCCGAGCCCCTGGCAGGTGGTGTACGGGACGGGACAGCCGGCGCTGGTCGCGCAGCCGCGGACGCAGGCCGATTCGGCCGTGCCGGTGATCACGGTGCAGGAGAGGCTCGGGTCCGCGCAGCCCACCGAGGTCAGGCAGCCCTGCAGCTCGCCGGGGAGCGCGCAGGTGCCGCCCTCGCCGCCATCCTCGATGTCCCCGAAGTAGTTCGGGCTCTCGAGGCAGGCGAGGCCGTACGTCTGCTGGCAGGTGTCGGGCTGGTTCGTCGGGCTGCACGGGGTCCCGAGCCCCGCGATGGCGCCGGTGGTGGAGCCCGAGGTCGAGGACGTGGAGCCCGACGCCCCGGCCGTGCTCGAGGTCCGGCCGGTCTGCCCGGAGCTGCTCCCGCCGGTGGACGCGCCCGTGGTCCCGGCGGTCCCGGTGGTGATCCCCGCGGGCGGGCTGGAGCTACAGGCGGCGAGAGCGGCGAGGATCAGCGAACGGGCCAGCAGGCGCATGCGGTACTCTCCGGTGGGCCGGGGACCTTCTCATAGGGCCGCAGCGCGCGCGGCGGGTCAAGCGCCTTGCGCCGCCGGGCGGAGCCGACGCTCCACGCGCCGAACGACGCGCTGGGCGAGCACCCCGACCACCGTGCCGAAGAGCGCGCCGAAGAGGACATCCGTCGGCCAGTGGACTCCGACCACCACCCGGCTCACGGCGAGGAGGGTCGCCGCCGCGTAGGCCGCGAAGCGCCAGCGGGGCACGGTGCGGCTGAGGACCCAGGCCACCGCGAACGCGTTGGCCGCGTGCAGGCTGGGCAGCGAGCCGTGGTTGGCCGCGGGCAGCCAGACATGAAAGGTCCCGCTCGGCAGCGCGTAGCAGGGGCGCAGCCGGTGGAACAGCGGCTTCAGCGCCCGCGCCCCGATGAGGTCCGTGGCGCCGAGCGCGACCGCGGCGGTGAGCGCCGGCCAGAAGGCCCGGCGGCGGTAGCGCCACCCGATGGCGCCGAACGCGAGGCAGAGGCAGAGCGCTCCGAACCAGAGGCGGCTGACGCCGCGGAAGAGCTCGGGCAGCGGGAACGGCGCGTCGTTCAGCAGGTGGTAGACGGCGACGTCGAACGGGAAGCGGTAGTCCGTGAGGTGGCCTGCGTGGAGCGGCTCCATGGGATCTCCCTCAGGGCTGCGAGGTGTTCCGCGGGACGAAGTAGGGATCGTTCGCGTGCTGGCCCACCACGTAGCACAGCCCCTGGGCGTTCAGGTGGGACTGCGACTGGGCGCTGAAGATCATGAAGTCGGTCAGGAGATCGGGCACGCCGGTGGTGGCGTTCACGTTGAGGATCACCTGCGTGCCATCGCCGGTGCCGTCGCTCGTGTACTGACCCGCGGGAGTCTGGTTGACGAGCCGGGCCAGGTACGGCGCCCGATCCGGCAGGCGATCGCCGTTGCGGAAGGTCGCCGCGAGTCGCTGCGGGCTGTCGTTGATGAACCACGCGCCGCCGTCGAGGGGGGCGAACGCGGCGATGGGATCGAACCGGAGGTCGGCCCCCTCGTGGCGCAGCTCGTCCCAGAAGACGTGGTCGGCGTGCAGGGTGATCTGCGCGAGGGTGGTCCCGCTGGGGTTGGTCTGGATCCCCCGGTCCGCGAGGCTGTCCTCGTTGCTCGCCCAGTCGTAGTTGACGCAGTTGAGCATCGAGGTCGCGTCGTTCCAGCCGAACACGAAGCTCACCGCGGTGGGCAGCTGGTCAAAGTCCTCCTGCGCGGCCCCCGCGTCGGGATCCCGGGGGTTGGCGTAGCGCCCCGCGCCCACGTAGCTGGCCGTGCCGCGGACCAGCTTGTTCCAGCCGTTCTTCACCATGAGATCGTAGTCTGGCAGCGCCGCCGCGGTCAGGTTCACGTTGATGGCGGGAATCGAGGCTGGCACGCTGTCGTAGGAGAAGGCGTAGCGGACGCCGGTGTCGAACGCGGCGCCGTTGTCCTGCGTCTGCCACAGAAAGAGGCCGCTCGCCGGCTCGATCCCGTCCTTGCCCACGAAGCCCGCGGCCTGGTGGGCGTCCAGCACATAGGGCCCAGGCTTGATCGCCACCTGGCAGCCCATGTCCGGCCAGCTCTGGTCCAGGAGTGGCTGCGCGTTCAGCCGCACGTTGGCCAGCACGACCAGGTACTCAGAGAACGTCACGTCCCAGCCGTCGACGAAGTAGGGATCTCCCGCGGGACCCCGCGTTGGCGTTAGACCCGGGGCCCCCCCAGTGTCAGCCGGGGAAGTGGCGCCGCCGGGGTTTGGGGTGGGAGGGTTGGCAC
>VFSW01014693.1_pt1 | contig 10805 bp, 7 predicted proteins | sample 5358111 | NCBI WGS metagenome assembly VFSW01 (sample SAMN11554181, study PRJNA540505) | mine drainage metagenome | isolation source: sediment from site ElyBrook_90M | place: USA: Ely Copper Mine, Vershire, VT | collected 2017
CCTCAGAAATACCAACCAAGTACCCCTTTGTCCAGATTATCCTCACGGGGCGGGACTACCGCTCGGGAACCTGGTTGCGATGGCTTAGCCGAGTACAACTGTCAGAACTGGACGAGAGGCAAGTGCGCGCTTTGGTGGAGAATTGGTTGGATCGCGACAAGGCATTGCTTACGGAGTTCTACGAGCAATTGGCCAAGACGCCGACCCTCAAGCCCCTGATGCGGGTGCCGCTGTTAGGGACTCTGATCATCGCCGTTTTTAAGCGCATGAAATCATTGCCCGAAAATAAGTTGAAGCTATATGAAGCCTTCACCGATTTGATGTGTGGGGGATGGGATCTCGCGAAGAACGTGCGCCGCGATACGAAATTCGGCTCGAATACGAAGCTCAGCGTCCTAACCAGACTCGCCGGGCAGCTTCACATCAACGGCCGCAGGGATGCTCAAACTGCACATATCAAGAATGCCGTTGACCAGACGGCGCCCGCCCTCAATGCCAAATGGAACGAACTGCTGAATGAGATCCTCGAAGACGGACTGTTGATCCGTGCCGCCAGCGGGACGTTTGTCTTTTCCCACCTTTCGTTCCAGGAATACCTTGCAGCGACGGAACTGACCGACCCACAGGGGAATCGATCGTCACAGGCGTTGAAGGACTTCTTGCGGGGGGACGACCGTGGAAGAGAGGTGATGACCTTTTATTTGAGTCTCATCAAACGTCCCGATGAAACCGAGGTATGGATCAGAAAGACCTCGGAGCAGCTTGCCGAAAAGGGCGCTGACATTAGCGAGAGACATGAGTTTTTGATGCAGCAGCTGACTGCGGCGTGGCCAGGTTGGTCTCCCCGAAAAGGACCGCTCGGCGTCAAGTGATTCATTGTGCCAGATCCGCTTGTGCTGTCTCCTCTTTGAGCGGGGCTAAGAGCCATAGAGCATCGTAGAGCGAATCTTCCGATGTGTCATTTTAGATGTGTCGTGGATTTAGAAAAAGTGGTATGTTTTTTCTAAATTTCGAGATAGAGTGTTTCTATGCAAACAATGCGAGGTCAAATAGTTGCGCGGATCGAGGGCCTTGGAGAGGGCAAAGCGTTCTCAGCGAAGGATTTTCTCGACATTGCCAGCCGGGGCACTGTTGATATGGCTCTGTCAGGCTTGGCCAGCAACGGAACCATCCGGCGCATTCGACGGGGACTCTATGACATGCCGAAGGTCAATGCAGCGTTAGGCGGAAAGTTGAGCCCTGATATTGACGAGGCGGCCCGGGCCATTGCCAGAAGGCAGAGATGGAAGATCGTGCCGGAGGGGGCATGGGCGGCAAATCTGCTGGGCCTTTCGACCCAAGTGCCATCGAAGATCATCTACCTAACAGATGGCCCCAATAATGAAGTACCAATCGGACGCCGCACTATCCACTTCAAACATGCCCGCCCAAAAGCTATGGCCGGACTTGAAGGCAAGTTCGCACTCGTGGTTCAGGCGCTCCGTCACATTGGGAAGGACGGAGTAGGGGCAAACGAGATCGAAACATTGAGGGCAGCCCTCACTTCAGCGGAGAAGCGCAAGCTCGTGAAGGACACGCGGTTCGGCGTAGACTGGATTTACGAAGTTGCCAACCGAATAGTGGAGAAGCCGGCTTGAACAGCATCGCCCGTATGCCCTCTAACGAGCGCGCTGAACTGTTCGCCGAGACAGCGGAGCGAAAGGATGTCTCCGATGCAATTATCGAGAAAGCCTTCTGGGTGTGTTGGGTGTTGAAGCAGCTCTTCTCGATAGATGATTTGTCTGATCGGCTTCTCTTCAAGGGTGGCACCTCCCTGTCAAAGATTTTCCATGCGATCAACCGCTTCTCGGAAGACATCGATCTGGCCGTGGACTATGCGGCACTCGGGTTCACTGGAGAGCGGGACCCACGGCAGGAAGCCATTTCCAAAACAAGACGGGCCGCGATCCTCAACGAGATGATGATGGCGTGTCAGCGGTACATCGGGGGTGAATTCCTGAACGTTCTCAAGGCACGGTGCGAGGAAATCCTTGTAACCGGAGAGGCGTGGAGTCTCGATGTCAGCGAACAAGACCTGAACATCGTCCGGTTTCGGTATCCAACAGCCTCGACGAGGCTTACCTACGTCTCTCCCCAGATCGTTCTTGAGCTGGGCACCCATGCGGAATTCGTGCCGCATGATCGCTTTAAAATCCGGTCGTTCGCGGCAGAGGAGTTTCCAAATGTTGTCGCCGACGGCGATGTAAGCGTCGTGGCTCTTCTGGCGAAGCGAACCTTCTGGGAGAAGGCGACAATCCTTCACGCGGAATACTACCGCCCACCTGAAAAACCGCTCCCAGATCGCTACTCGCGCCACTACTATGACGTGGCCATGCTTGCCCAAGGGCTAATCCGATCTGAGGCCCTTTCTGACACGATACTTCTCGCGCAGGTTGTGAGGCACAAAGAGACGTTCTATCCTTCGGGCTGGGCGCATTATGACTTGGCACACCCCGGAAGCCTGCGCTTTGTACCGCGGGAAGAACGCCTCGTGGCTTTGGAGCGGGACTACAGGAACATGGGGGTCATGATCTTCGGAGAGCCGCCGGCATTCCGGAGCATCATCGAAACACTGACTACCCTTGAACAGGCGGTAAACAGCTCGACGCAATCAGGCACTTGACATTAGCAGCCAGATAAACCTGTCTACACGATGCACTATTGAACAGAGTTCCACCATAAGGTCAACATCATATGCCACCATCAGCCACACAAAATAAGCTCAGTCCCCTCGTTGTGCAACGCGAAAAGGGCAAGATTTGGAGTCACATCCGAAAGAGATGGCTCGTCGAAACGCCGGAAGAGACCGTTCGGCAGGAATACCTCTGCATACTCGTCAATGAATACGGTTTCAACCTTGACCAAATGGATGAGGAACTTGAGGTCACGGGCCGTGGATCAGGTCACGCCCGCGCAGACTTTGTGATCTGGCGCACAGTGAAGGACAAAGTGGACTCAAAAAGCCCGCTCATCATTGTTGAGTGTAAATCGGACAATGTGACCATCAAACCCAACGACTATGGCCAAGGCGACAACTACTCACGTCTTTCAGGGGCGCGTTTCTTTGTCACGCATAACAGCCGGGAAACCAAATATTGGCGTGTGCTGCATGAAAAGATGCCCAAGTCGCTGGAGGAAATCAGCAATGTCCCTCATGCCGATGCCAATGACAAGGAAATCGAAGAACTCATCTCCAAACTTAAGACCTTCAAGGAAGATGAATTCGCCGACCTCCTCCACCAATGTCACAATGTCATTCGCAATCGCGAAAAACTCGACCCGGCGGCTGCATTCGATGAGATTGCGAAGATTCTCTTTGTGAAGGTCTACGTGGAGCGGGAACTTCGCGCCAAGCGTCAGCGGAAGAATCTCTTCAATGTTGATTACCTGGACGGACAACTCGGCAAGCATCCACTTAATACGCTGTTTGGGCAGACCAAAGATGCTTATGAGGACGACAAGATTTTTGAGGACGATGAAGAAATCCGCCTCAAAGCCGCCACTGGCCGGGAAATCGTCAAGCTGCTGGAACGCTATAACCTTTCAGACACCAGCGAAGACGTTAAAGGTATTGCTTTCGAGCGCTTCCTAGGGCGCACATTCCGTGGCGAGATCGGTCAGTTCTTTACACCGCGAACGATTGTCGAATTTATGATTCGCATGATCGAGCCGAAGGAAGGGGACATCATCTGTGACCCGGCCAGTGGTTCCGGTGGCTTTCTCATTCGCTTCTTTGAAATTGTGCGGGAGCAAATTCTGGCTGACGCCGATGCCCAATATCAGGCGTTCAAGACCGAAGTCGATATAACGAAATTGTCCGAGGCAAAGAAAGCTGAGGCGCTACGCGATAAGTTCAACGAGATTCAGGCCACTCTTGACCAACACAAACGAGAGTCGCGCATGTGGCGGCTCGCCAATCGGTGCATTTATGGGACCGATGCCAACGACCGAATGGCTCGTACCAGCAAAATGAACATGATTATGCACGGTGACGGTCATGGTGGTGTTCATCATCACGATGGCTTCCTTAACGTGAATGGCATCTTTGAGGGCCGCTTCGACATCATCCTCACGAACCCACCTTTCGGTGCGAACGTCGAGCCATCAGACGTGGTGCATGAATCCGATTCGGCGGTCAGCCGCGAGGCGAGTAAGCGTTACGAAGACGACTACGGTGATCTCTATACCGAAGCGATTGACCGCGTACGCGCCGCCGTGAATAAGCCAATTGCCAGCCTGTTCGAGCTTCCGAAAAGGGAGAAGAGCAAGATTAAGACAGAGATTCTCTTCATTGAACGCTGCCTTTCATTACTCAAGCCAGGTGGTCGCCTCGCCATTGTTTTGCCAGAGGGAATTTTCAACAATCCCTCCTTGGCATACGTCCGCGAGTTTTGTGAGAATCGTGCATTCATCCGTGCTGTGGTCAGCCTACCGCAGGAGACATTTCTTTCGTCTGGCGCGAGCGTAAAGGCGTCGCTATTGTTCATGCAGAAGTTCACCGTCAAAGAACAGGACGACTTCTATGCCAAGCACGTCAAAGCCCGGTCGGAGGTGGAGGCGAAGCACGCCAACGCGATTTCCAAAGAAACTGCGCGGCTTGAAGGTGCCATTGTCGCCGCCAAGAAATCGGGTAACGTCGTGCAACTGAAAGTATCGCAAAGGAAGCTGGCAGATTATCAGAAGCTCCTGGCCGACACCGTCTCTCGCGAAACGCGTGCGCTCCTGAAGGAAAAGTTTCCGTACCCCATTTTTCTTTATGAAGCGGAGAGAGTTGGCATCACCGCTACTGGCGATGCCGACCAGAACGAACTGGTACCCAATGACAATCAACCTCCCGGCATCGGCAAGACCTGTTTAGAGGTCTATCGTGAGTTCAAGCGCAACCCGAAAGCTTTTTCTATCGGAGAAGCCGGACAATGAGCGCGAACCAAGTCGAGTATCCGAAAGTCTTCGCCGTCTGGTTTAAGAATTTGGATCGCTGGGATGCTCCCAGCTTTCACCGGATCAAGTGGCATTGGCCGGAAAGCGTCATGGCGCCGATTGGCAGTGCATTACGGCTTAGAAAGGAAAGAGTTGACAAAGCTAGTGTCAAATTCTCCGACCTCCAGCCTCTCACGATCCATTTCGATGGCTCTGTCGATAAACGCGTTGTTGATCCGGATCGAGAATACTCGATGGATTTATGGTTTGCACGCCCCGGTGACATCGTCGTTGCGAAGATCGATTTGAAGAACGGAGCCGTTGGTATTGTTCCGCCTGATTGGAACAATATAGTGGTGACCGGACATTTTGCCGTATATGAGTCAGACTGTTCCAGACTCCTACCTGAATATTTGCAACTGATTATTCAGACCCCATTCTTCAAAGCCCATCTATGGCGTAACAAAGTCGGAGCTGAGGGACGGAAAGAAGTAAAACTTGCTTTCTTTGAGGAAGAACGTATTCCGATTCCGTCAGTCGCGGAGCAAAGAGCTATTGTGTATCGCTGGCGCACCGCGCAAGACGAAATAGCTGCAGCCGTTCAGCGCGTAGACAATCACAAGGCCACAATAGATTCTCGGTTCTTCTCAGACTTGGGATTGACATCGCCGGGCGCGATCGCTGTACCCAAAGCATTCGCCGTGTTGTGGAAAGACTTTCTACGCTGGGGTGTTGGTTTCAATTTCTTGAACCAAAGCGGAGCTGATTTGTCGCAAGGTGAATATCCAGTCGTGACGTTGAGCTCCATTCTCGACATGGTTCAATACGGCACAAGCGAAAAAGCCAACACTACGGGCGATGGGATCGCAGTCATCCGCATGAATAACCTCGTAAACGGCGAACTCGACCTGACGCGTCTGAAACACATTTGCCTGCCAACGACCGAAGTAGAGAAACTCACACTGAAGGATGGCGACATACTGTTCAATCGCACGAACAGCAAAGAACTCGTCGGAAAGTGCGCCGTCTTCCATGCCAAAGGCGAATTTGTTTTCGCTTCCTACCTGATTCGCGTTCGCGTCAATCTGGCTAGGGCTGATGCTGATTTTGTTGCTTACATCATTAACAGCCCGATAGGCCGTCAGCAAATCAACGCATTGAGTCGGCAGATTATTGGGCAAGCAAATGTCAACAGTGAAGAACTGCGTGGATTGCAAATCCCACTTCCTCCGGTCGCTGTTCAGAAGCAAATCATGCAGCGAGTGGATGCTCGTCGCGCGGAAATAGCGCGGGAGCGCAAAGCCGCTGAGGATTTGGGCAACGCAATCAACACAGAGATGGAATCGCTTATTCTCGGAACCAGGACACTCTATGAGAAATAGTCCAACGCGGCCCTCACGATTTCTGACATTCGAAGGACAGTTTGAAAGTAGCGTCCTCGGAACTTTTCGCATAATCCGTGGTTTTGCCAATCTCCAAGATCTCTCCGCAATCTCTGTGCCATATGTCATGGAAGAGGACGGAGACGGGGCCGGAGTGAAAGGCCAACAGCGCAAGCTCGACCCCTTGCATGCAGAACGCATCAAGAGATATTTGGAAGGTGGGGAACAGCGCTTCTTGCCTGAGGTCATCCTCTCCATCCGCACAGCATTGGTAGAAGAGCTAGACCAAACCCAGAAGCCTATCGGAGTCAGGAGCGCGAGCGCTGAAGATGGCATCGTCGTCAGTCGCGCATGGAAAAGTCAGAACATCCGAGTTCATCGCGTTAGGATAGACCGCGATAAACTACCGGAATTGTTGGTTAAGAAACTCATTCGCCGTGTGGATGGGAACCACCGGCTCGCGTTAGCCGAGACACTAAAGGAAGACCCAAGCCTGCTAACCAAATACCTCGCACCTTTTTGCATTTTGTTGCTCGGGCCGGTGGGAGAGGCTGCCGATGACTACTCCGAATCGCTCATCTTCCATACCATCAACAGCACCGCACTTCCCTTGGAATCAGAGCATGCGCTGAAACTCATCCTTGGTCAGCACCCAGATTTTGATATGGCGCCGGATAAGGAATTTGCCTTTAGCCCCGATCTGCATTTCACACGGCTACTTCGCGACGGCTTGCTGAAACTTCCGGAACCGGCGCAGACGCGCCTCGGAAATCGTCCGTTGACGAACTTACGCGGGGCAGTGCGTGGATTGCTCGATATGGACCCGACCGTCGCAAAGGACCTGCCTACGCTCAAGAAGTATTCTAAGGCGCTCTTGGCGGCACTCAATGACATTGTGACCCGGCTGGAGCCAAGTCATCCATCCCTTTGCGAAGCCGAATTTTTCATCGAGCTCGCCGCTCGTGTCTGGAAGGCAACACCCGACGGTGACCACAAGGAACGCGTAGGTGCATCAGTCGCATATTTGGGACAACTCGCGGGGTGGTTAGGTAAGGATGGGCTGGTGGAACTTCGCGAAGGGCAATCGCTGAGTAAGCAGGTACTGGACATTTTTTCGGCCGTACGTGCTCGAATTCCCAAACGTGTCTTCCTGGCGCGCTGGTATCCCACCGCAAAGGACGGCAATGATAACGAAACAGCAAAGCTCCGCCTTAAGCAAATCAGGCAGGCCCTCAAGGAGATCGAAAAGGAGGAGGGCGTTGGTCTCGACCTGGTGGATATGGGGACTCAAACGGGCACTACGTTTCCAATCCATGCGAGGATGTATGAAGCAATCGCCTCCGCTGATATTATCCTCATCGACCTGACAGGTGTTCGGCCCAATGTCTGTGTTGAAGCAGGCTATGCCCTGCGAAATCACGAAAAGAATCGGCTCATTTTTATCTTTCAACCGAACAAGGCCCATCAATCTGTCCCGTTCGACCTCAATACATTTCGCTATGAGCGATTTAGCGACACCGGAGAGATTCCGGAAAAGATCAAGCCACATATTGTGACCATTCTTCGTGGAGCGTCAGTTGGGGCATGATGCTCTTCTGCACGTTTGACGAAGATCGCTGTACGCATCCTGAAACCATCCTAGCTTCTACCTCGTTAAGAGTAGTTACCCAGGACCCCATACATTATTGCGTTCAAACCAAAGCGGGGAGGGGCATGTCGTCTGAGCTTGTACCGGTTCCTTTGCAACCCTGACGCCGGCCCAGTATAGTGCACTTCCAGATGTTCCCCCCGAACTCGAATGGCTGTCTGGATCGAGGATGACCATGAGGAAAACCTGGGCAGAGGATCCTTGGGAGCTCAGCAGGGACGAGACAACGATGTTCGTGTCGAAAACCACCCGGATCATTGCTCTACGAATTGCCACGGTCACGCCGGGACTTTCGCTCAGCCACAATCTCCGCGTCGATCTCTTCGATGGAGAGACGGTCCACCCCCAGCCGACCTGCGCTCTCCCATGACCCCTGAAGCCAATCCCGGGCCGAGGCAGATACCACCGTCCGAATGCTGATCACATCGCTGTCGGCAACCGTGCGTCCCAGCAGGTTTTCAATGCCGACCTTCTGGTCCGGCGAGAGGTCTTTGGCTTTGTGCATCATAGGTTTAGCCCCCAGCACAGGCAGCCCTTTCAATACAACTTTAAGGCGACGGCACACGTTGTCACGCAAAACCAGCGCCGATAGCGCTTTGGGAGAATGGCCAAAGGGGGTAACATTCTGATTCCCATCCGCAAAATGTTCCGTCACGCCCTGTCATTTCGGCGAAAATCCTACCAGCAGCAGGCACAGATGAGCTGTACTTTCATCTTCCTGTGCCCATAATTCGGCCCGAACTTGTAGCGCTAATCCAAAGCAGAGGTGTATCTGTGAAGCGTTATTGTTTGCCTGTAGTTTTAGCCGCGTCTCTTGTGTCATGCGCCTGCGCCCAGTTGCCGGGTCCCATCTCTTCCACAGAAAAGATCAATGTCACCTGTTATCTCTACATCGACCGTAAAGTGCCGATAACAATGCCCACATATCAGATGAAGCCCGGCAGCTCTATCGTGGTGACCGTTCTAAACCCATTTCATTTTGAGACACTGACATTAGATCCCCAGACAATCCAGGCATTGCCGGGAACCGATCAAGGAGGTTCTTTGGTCACCAGTATCCTGCCAGACTTCAAGGGACTGGTGGTCGGTAGTACGAACAATTACTTCTCGGCCCGGTTTCATGTGCTGGGCCGGGCAGACGCCGCTACGACCGCCGGCGCGGATATCGCTACGGTGCAGGCTGACATTGCGGCGGCGCAGGCGCACGCGACGGCTGTCATCAACCCCTCTCTTACCAAATACACCGCAGGAGCCCGTAGTGTCTATGGGGAGCTCAAAGAGATCGCGTTACCGGTGCCGCGTCCAATGGAAAGCGCCGTGCCGCTAAAGGGACCTGAACGCGGAGCTGATGTACCAGATGGAACTCCCAATCCGTGGGATGACTATAAGGATTGGCGCGAGTTCCTATTGTGCCAACTGGAGGGCGACATACCGTCTTGTACGGCTTTTCCAGGAAAGGTAGACGTCAAGGATCTCATGCAGATGGGTAGAGACCTCGTAAGCCAGCTTCCAGGCTTCCAAACGTCGAGCACCACTGGCAGCTTCGCCCAACCTGCTAATACGCAATACTTCGATCCCAACTCTATCGAGAAGCATGTCAAGACTGCTCAGACTGATATTGCCTTAGTGAAAAATGCGGATGAACAAACGAGAGACTACGATGCACTCGGTGAGCTGGTGGAGCAATATCACAAACTCTTCAACACGCTTTCGTCGTACTCCGCGAACGTAACGAAGATCAATACTGATCTGGAAACGTATAGGACGAACATCACTCTATGGAGTGACTACGATTCGATCAAATCTGGACGGCTATATCTGGGCGTGATCTCCGATCCCAACTCGGGCATTAAGGCCGCGGCGCCCGCGAAGATGTTAGGTCGACAAATTGCCTATTCCATCGATTCGGATAACCAAGTGGTCAACCTTGCGTTGGCGGTTCCAAGTTCTACCCAAAAGGTCTCTATAGCCACAATTACGGTAATTTACGCGAATCCGCGATTTGAAGTATCAGTTGGGTCGATTATCTCCTTTCAACACAACCGAGGTTTCGCCTATCAACAGGCCGTTCAGCCGCCCGCCAATTCGGGCCTCTCGGTCGGGGATATTTATATTGCCGAAACGCGAACGCGACCCGAGGTCATCCCGTTTGTGGCTGGCAACGTAAGGATCATTCCAGAATTTACGTGGGGCTCGCCCGGTAGAAGGGGAGCGGTTTATGGCAGCATATGGGTTGGGCTGAACCCCTACAACACGCTGCCAGAATATGGTGCTGGCCCCACGATCTCTTTCCGTTCCATTATGCTAAGCGGGTTCTATCATCGAAGCCACGATATACGCCTCCTTGAAGGTGAATACCCCTACATGATCTGGTGTAACTTGAATAATTCCTCTACCTCCAGCCCTTCTACTCTTCCTGCGCAGCCAAGTTCAGGGGCATCATGCACCCCGACGCCACCGGCGCCTGCTACGCAAACCTACTGGACCAATGCATTCGGTATCGGCATCAGTATCCGGGTCCCGACCAGCTTCACAGCAGGGACGGGCGGGGTCAGTCGTTAGCGGGTTGAAACGCGCGCGGTTATTTGTCGTCTGATACGATTCAAGCCGTTAGCTGCACTGAGTTCGCGAGAGTCGAGTCGATAGATTCGGTCCGACGAAAGACAACGGTTAGTGGTTCTGTTGGCCGCCTGGTCAGAGAATTAGATCCACTGGACAAGATTGCGAACTAAGAAAACTTGGACCCAAATCAGGGTACAGTGTAAGCGCTTGGTCTGAACCGTCCCAATGAGTGGGTGTCAGAGATAAGTGTCCAC
>VFSW01014694.1_pt1 | contig 10805 bp, 12 predicted proteins | sample 5358111 | NCBI WGS metagenome assembly VFSW01 (sample SAMN11554181, study PRJNA540505) | mine drainage metagenome | isolation source: sediment from site ElyBrook_90M | place: USA: Ely Copper Mine, Vershire, VT | collected 2017
AGCGCACGATCAACATGCTCATACCGGGATGGCTGATCGAGTAGATGTATTCGACCCCTGGCACCTCACGGAGCAACTTCTCCATGGGCAGGCTGACCCGCTGAGCGACTTCCTGCGAGGAAGCGCCCGGCATCTGCACAAAAACGTCAAGCATAGGAACCACGATCTGCGGTTCCTCCTCGCGTGGAGTTTCGAGGATGGCGAATGCACCCAGAAGCAGGGCGGCCACAATGATGAGCGGAGTCAGCTTTGAATCAATGAAGGCGCGCGCGATTTTCCCTGCCAGGCGAAGCGCTGGGTGCTGGTTAGCCTGTCCGGAATTGTTGTTAGCAGTGTTCATCCACGGCTCCTAGCGTGACTCAATCTTCTTGCCGCTGAGTTCCCGGCTGCCCGGATCGGAAATTAACGTTTCGCCCGCCTGTAGACCGGCAAGCACCTCCACCTGGGCGCCTGATGGCTTACCGAGCGTGATATAACGCAAGCCGGCAATCTTGTTCCGATCAAGCACGTAGATTCCCTGCAATTGCCCGCGCTCCACGACGGCAGTTCGCGGGATTAGAAGGGATGACTTTTCCCCGCGAGAAAACTGCGTCCGGCCAAAAAGCCCCGAGCGCAGCGCCGGGTCGGATGGTATCTCGATTTTCACCAGGAAGCTGCGGCTCGCTGCATCTGCCGCAGGAACAATTTCGACAACCCGTCCTTTGAGCTCTCTATCGCCCACGGCGTCGATGATGACGGGAGCCTGCTGTCCTATGCGGACGTAGCGCAGATCGGTCTCGTTGACGGTGGCTTCGAGTCGGTAGCGGTGAAGGTCCTCCACGGTAAAGATTGGCATCCCGGGGCTGACCAGCGCACCGACATCCGCTTTCTTTTCCGTCACAAGGCCATCGAACGGAGCCAGGATGCGGGTGTACCCTAGAGTGGTGTTTGCCTGTTGGAGGGCCGCCTTCGCCTGCGTCTGCCCGGCACGAGCCATGTCGCGGCGCGCCTCCGCCGCCTGGTAACGGGCCTTCACTTCGTCGAACTCTTGCGGGCTGACCGACTTCTTCTCGTACAAGGTCTGATAACGCTTGAAGGTGGATTCCGCCAAGGCAAGGTCGGAATCGGCTGCCGTGATTCCCTGCTGCGACGCGAGATCTGCCGCCATCGCACGGTCGAGAGCCGCACGCGGCTGGGCTTCGTCGAGGACGGCCAACACCTGTCCGCGCTGGACCCGGTCTCCTTCATGTACCCGAATCTCGACGATGTTCGCCATCATCTGGCCGGCAAGTTCGCTGGTCTGCGCCGCGCGGAGCGTGCCCACGGCCTCCACCAGGTCCGGAACGTTCGCCGGTTGCACAGACAACACGGACACGTCGCTTACGGTCTCCGGGGCAGCGGCGGCGGTTTCACGCTGGCTTGAGCAGCCTGCAAGGGTCGCAAGAGCAAGCAAGAGGAGACCCGCTGTCACCACGGACGCGAGTTTCATTCGGCTTCTTTGTTTCGCAGTCGAAATCAGATTCATGGATTGACCACCGGTGATTGCAGATTCAAGGTCCCGCTCGCCAACTCAAGGTTGGCGGAGCTGATGTGAAACTGATACACCGCCTGCCAGTAATCGGTCTGGCTGTGGCGGGCCACTTCCTCTGCGCCAAGAAGGTCGGTAATGGTAATCAAGCCACCCTCATAGCGATCCTGGTTGATGCGCAGACTTTCTTGTGCCTGCGCAATCGACGAGCGTGCCACACCCACCTGCTGGCGGTTGGAGTCCACGTCGTAGTAGGCTTGGCGTACCTCCAATCGCACTGCGTCGCTGGCAGCTTGCTTCAGCGCCGCTATCTTTTCGGCGATGGCATGCTCTCGCGAAAGAGCCGCCTTTTTCGCGCCACCCTGAAAGAGGTCGACCTGCAACTCGATCCCGCCAAGCCAGTTGTTGCCGCCACCACCGGCCAGCAGCGTAGGATTGTCCATCTCCCACCCGGCAAAGGCATTCAGGCGCGGACCGAATGATGATTTGGCGATGGCGACACTCAGTTGTTGAGCGGATTGCTCGGATTCAATCCGCTTCAGATCTGGCCGGCTCGTAAGTGCTTTTTGTTCCATGTCAGCCAGCGAGGGAACCGCGAGACTCTGGTCGGCAAGCGGGTCTGCGGGCTGATACACAGTATCCACAGGAACGCCCATCGCGGTATTCAGTTGGGCTCGGGCGAGTTCCAGATTGTTTCTTGCGCGAATGAGTTCTTGTTCGCGGCTTGCCAGGCGGACTTTGGCAGTAAGCAGGTCCGACTCCACGACCAGCCCGCTGTCGAATCTCACTTGGCTGCGGTCCATGATCGACTTCGCCGTGTTCTCCGATTGTTCGGCGACCTCCACTTGCTTTTTAGTAAGGAGCAAGCCGTAGTACGCCTGTACAACGCGAAACAAAATCTCCTGGTCGGTACGTTCTAACTGGTGGGTGGAGGCGGCATTCATCTCCTTGGCACGACTGACCGTGTGCCAGGAAGCAAAGGAATCGAACAGGTTCCAGGTTCCACCGAAACGGGTGCTGAAGTTCCCGAAAGGCAGTGGTGTATTTAATTGGTTCAAGGAGAAATCATTCATGGTGAAACGCTGCTGCCGAAGCTTGCTCCCAAACACGTAGACGGGATCGTCACCCCGTGTCGCCGTTTCTGAGAAGTTGATTCGGGGCATCAGAAACGAACGCGCTTCCTGAATGCCTGCCGATGCAGCTTTTGTATCCGCCAGTGCCGCTTTGCGTAGAGGGTTCTTTTCCATGGCGATCGTGGCGGCCTGCTGCAACGAAAGGGGGGAGGCCTCCGGCGTCGCTTGGGCAAACATCATCCCACTGGCACAGAGGACAGGGACAACCAATCGCAGAATCGGAAAAGAACGGCGAGCAGCAATGTAGATGCGCATAGCGATAAGACCCAATCGAGAAAAGAGTTGGTATGCTCCTTTCATTTTGCTCTCAGAACCAAGCCTCAGGCCGTGACCTGGATCACCAATTTGGAGTGGAGGCTGTTGTATTAGCAGTTTCTTAAGTCTGGGTTACGGCTGGCTCCGCTAGATTGAGCCAATCCGTCTTTTCGGCGACGATTTCAAACGTGGTGTGGAAACTGGCCGTCTTTTGCACCATGGCCCCGACTGAGCAATATTTCTCCTCCGACAGGCGAATCGCCTGCTCGATGGCCGAAGCATCAATGTCAAAACCGCGAACAACATGATGAATCCGAACCGCGGTGAACACCTGCGGCGGCCGCTCCGCTTGGTCTGCTTCCACCCGCACTTCGTATCCGGTGACTTTCTGGTGATATTTCTGGCGGAGAATCGTGACCACGTCGAAGGCTGTGCATCCGGCAAGCCCGGCTGCCACCAGTTCAATGGGTTTAGGGCCGGTTCCCCCGGCACCATCGTCCAGCAAGAAATAGTGCTCACTGCCAGTTCGAGCAACGAATTGTCTTTGCTGGGCAAGCGGCTGCGTCAATTCAACTCTTGCAGAAATCATGGTCTCCCTCGCTGGCTCCTCCATGGGAGCCACATGAATAAATGCAAACCTTACGAATTTGTTACAGGAAATAAACAAGAGGAGAATGGAGCGCTATGAGAAGGCGGCGCAGAATAGCCTCTAAGATTCTTTGATCCAGTCAGTTCCCGCTGGTCGCAAGTGCCCGGCTGTAGGTCGCGAGCAGCTTCCTTCTCAGGGAAGCCGCCTTTTCTCGATCCGGGCAGTCAGCAGGCGACTGCTGGCAGCGTTGTATCGTAGCCTCCAGACTACGGAGGAACTTCTTGCATGGTTCACAGCCGTTCAGGTGGGTCTCGATTTCTTCACAGGAGAAGTCGTCCAGTTCACCATCCAGATAGTCCGAGAGCCCCGCGAAGACCTTTCTGCAACGACCCGTGCCAGACGGATCTCCAGCATTTTGCTGCAATCGTCCCGTAGTAACGTGCTTCGCTCCCTCGTTTACCTTCGCCAGTTCTCTCCGCACGAATAAACGGGCCCGGTGGAGTCGCACACGTATGGTCCCTGGGCGCAAGCCGGTGATCTCCCCGACCTCTTCATCAGTGAAGCCCTCCATGTCACGCAGCACGAGGATGATGCGATAGTGCGGAGGCAGATACCGAATCGCCTCCCGCAGCCGCTGCCCTTGTTCGCTACTGATGGCCGAACCTTCCGGAGTAACACTAGTGAGCCCGTCGAGCCGCTCGAATTCCTCCTGGTTAGGCATCAACTCCTCTAGCGAGAGTTCCTCTTTCGGCGCGAATTTGCTCTTGCGGCGGTTCATGAGACAGCGGTTCTTCGCCACTTTGTACAGCCACGTCGCTAAAGCTCGAGAGTTGTCAAACTTTGACAAGTAGGGCAACGACTTTATCAAGACGTCCTGCATTGTGTCTTCGGCATCCTGCCGTTGTCCGCACACTCTCATACCGAAAGCAAACACGGCCCCTTGCAGCAGCGTTACTGCCTTCTCAAGCGCATCGTCGCCCCCGCGCTTCAGCAAAACGATAGCTTCTTCGATATCAGAACGCATTCGAGCAACTCCCTGGCGTCTGCCTAAACGCAGCTATATGCATGTATAATTATATAGTGAATAAGTCCTCTGTCTGTCCGGAAGGCGGACGATGATCCACAAGACGATGGTCGAGTTGGTCGCCCGCCGGTTCCAGGTTCTCGGGGAGCCTTGCCGCCTCCGCATCCTGGAAACACTTCAAGGCGGTGCAATGACCGTTAGCCAGATTGTCGGCGAGTTGAACGGGAATCAGCCCAACATATCGAAACACCTTCAAATCCTCTTCGATGCCGGACTCGTGGGCCGCGAGCGTTCCGGCAACAGTGTCTTTTACTGCATTGCTGATCCGGTGGTATACAAGTTGTGTGAATTGGTGTGCCGTAGCACAGCGCGGCAGGCCGCTCATGTGCAACGATACGCTGGTGTGGCACGCCGTAGGAATGGAATCCGGACACAATCGAGGCATCACAGATCGAAGGGTTCGTTGCAAGGAGCAAACTAAATGCCGCAATGGGCATGGATGATCGTTTTTGCGGTCGCTTACCTGGTGTTGACCCAATGGGTGCTGCCCAAGCTTGGTGTGCCAACTTGACGCAGCAACTTCTGTTCTGTCGAGTCTCGACGGAGTGAGAAGTTAGGCACGAAAGATAGACACTAAAATACCGCCATGGGCGACCGCCTTTTTAAACCACAGGACGCACACAAACTCGATGATCCCGAACGACAGGTCTGGCTGCCGGTTGTCGATGTCATTCGAGCGCTAGCCATTCGCCCTGGAATGCACGTTGCTGATGTCGGCGCGGGAACTGGTTACTTCGCTATTCCCATGGCCCAGGCCGTCGGCACTAACGGGAAGGTATACGCGATCGACTCGCAGCCCGAGATGCTCAGCATTCTACGGAAAAAGATCAAGCGACTAGATGCTACCCGCAACATCGATTTGGCACAAGGCGAGGCGAGCAGAACAACTCTCGGACCGAAATGCGCCGACTTTGTATTGATAGCGAACGTTTGGCATGAATTAGACGATCATGAAGCCGCATTGCGGGAGGCTGCACGCATCCTAGTGCCAAGTGGAACTCTGGGGTTGCTCGACTGGCGTCCGGATAAGAACTCTCCTCCGGGGCCGCCCTCAGACCATCGCTTGCCGGTGAGTGATGTCGTGCAATTTTTGACCAAGCACCACTGGACAACAGCGCCGCCGGTCAACATTGGGCACTACAGCTACTTCATCAGCGCCCGTCCGCCATACACGGTCGAGTCAATCTCTGCTTAACACAACTTGTGAGAAAATAATTGACCTGGCAATATCTGGGAGCTCTTCTGACGGGGGTAGTCATCGGTTTTCTGGGTGGCCTCTTTGGAAAAGGAGGCAGCGCGGTGGCCACCCCCTTGCTCAGTTTGCTGGGTTTCCCTGGGTTTGTCGCGGTCGCATCTCCGCTTCCCGCAACCGTACCGAGCACCCTGGTTGCCTCCGCAGAATATTGGCGCTCTCAGTTGTTGGACTGGGAGATCGTCTGGTGGAGCATCGGCATCGGCACTCCGGCTATCGTTGCCGGTTCGTTTTTGTCTCACGTGGTCGGGGCCAAACCATTGCTAATTATTACAGGTATTCTGGTTCTCGGTTTCGGAGTCTCCTTTCTTTTCTTTCCCAAGGACCGGTCTCTGGTCAAAGCCGCCGCGGATAATCCTGAGGGCCGACGGCCATCGTTCTGGCGGATTCGGATGATCACGGTCGCCACTCTGGTCGGCGTGATTTCGGGATTGCTGGCGAACGCTGGCGGCTTTCTCTTGGTACCGAGCTATACGGAATTCCTCAAGCAACCGATGAAGAAGGCTTTCGCGTGTTCGCTGGCCGTTTCCTCTGTACTGGCTATACCCGGCACGGTCGTTCACGCCTACCTCGGTCACATCTCATGGCCCGTTGCCGGGTTGGTCGCACTTGGCGCAATCCCCTTTTCTCGCCTGGGAGCTCGTCTGGCCATCAAGACGCGAGCCGTGAAGCTTGAGCGCTGGTATGGGCTTGCGTTAACTGGGTTAGGAATCTTTTTCCTCTTTCAGGTCTGAGCAAAATGCTTCTGGTTACCCGAAGCCGGACAAATTCCGGGAAAGCGTGACCTATTTCGCTTCTTCGACGATTTCTAAGACCGTTTTTTCAACTGCAGCCGCAATGCCTTCAATTCCCGAGTCCGGATAGAAATCAGCAAGCGCAGAAGGCCGCATGGTACTGATGAACGTGCTGCCGTCTTTGATATAGACAGCGATCGGACATGGCAACATGAGTGCCACGCCTACGTCCTTGTTGAGGACCTCATTTGCATAGCGAGCATTGCAGATTTCAACAAGCTTGAGTGGTTCCCGCGTGAATCCCTTCTCTGCCAAAGTGCCTGCGAAATCGTGCGTGTGCAACACGCGAAAACCCTTCTCCGCCGCCTTGTGCTCGACAGCACTGACCGCAGCCTCGAAGGACTTGGAACTACTAACCGTGTATTGGAACTTGTTCATGGGAAACTCCACCTGGACCTGGATTTTTTGGCTGGGTTAAGAACTCTTTTCCTCTGTCATGTCTGAAGAGTACAACGACGCACGAGCGTAATCGAAATCACAAACAGCAATACGAGCACTCCCAGAAAAGCCAACTCAATCATGGACTCGCGAAAGATGTCCTATTCCGGCGACGGGATTGCGGCGCGGCGGCGAAGTGGGGGTGTCGCCGCGCCACAACCCTTAAGGTTCAAGCGATCTTCTTGAAACAGAGGAACCAATCGATGCAGCGAACAGACGGGTCTGTCGATTCCACACGCTCCTTCGCGGCACCACAAGAGCCTGGCGGCGGAACTATAACTTCCTCCCCGGGCTGCCAATCTGCAGGAGTTGCCACCTTATGCTTATCCGACATTTGCATCGCCATCAACAGTCGTTTGATCTCGTGGAAGTTGCGCCCGTTGCTTAACGGATAATACAGCAGGGCCCTCACCTTGCTTTCAGGATCGATGAAGAAAACAGCACGAACTGCTTGCGTCGTGCTGGCAGAGGGCTGCAGCATTCCGTAGGCACGCGACACTTCCATGGTCAGGTCAGAGATTACGGGGAACATGACTTCGACATTCTTCATGTCGCGGAACTGTACTTTCTCTTTGATAGTTCGCAACCAGGCAATGTGACTGAATGTGCTATCGATGGAAAGGCCGACGAGTTCACAATTCAACTCGCGGAACTCCGGTTGCATTGAAGCAAAGGTCATGAACTCAGTTGTACAAACTGGTGTGAAATCCGCCGGATGACTGAACAGAATCACCCACTTGCCTTTGTAGTCTTCGGGGAACTTGATCCTCCCCTGGGTGGTATCCGCTTCGAATGCGGGTGCAACTTCCCCAATCAGCGGAAGTCGAGTGGTGGTTTCAAGCATGATGACTTACCTCCTTATATTTAATATTTATTGAGATTCTCGTGGACCGACACGCGCATAAAACGCGCAACCTATCATTGTGCACTGCTCTGTAGTCTCGTCGTCGTCCGCGTTGATCCGGCGCCGTGGCCTGCGTTCATTCCACGGCGAGATCAAAGGTTTCTCGGTGCTGTCTTTCCCTCGGACAGGCGCCGTAGACCACCGTGACCAGCACAAGGAACTTGGTATGGGATTTCAACCAGGTGAGGTGCTGGGTCGTTGCTGCGCCGGGCTTTTCGTTCTGTCAAGACCAGAAAGAGCCCGCCACCCACTGCGAAATGAGAAACGAACACGTAAAGCATAGCTACCAGAGCAGTTAGCAGGCCGGCGCAACAAGCGCGTCCCAAACCGGATAGTTCATTCTGCTCCTCCTAACCGGTCACAAGATGCGGAAGGCCAAGCGCGGCCGGATTCCGCCGTGCTCCACTCCTCGAACCCTTAACGTTCGGTTGTCAAAACCCGGTTTGCCATGACCGCGGTCACAGAACTTGGTGATTCCAGGGGACAATCACCCGCGGGACAAATGCACCCTTGCTCTTTCTTGTTACAACCGTTGAAAACTTCAACGCATAGCAATTGAACCTCGACTTCAGTTTTCCTCGCCAGTGGCCCCATCGCCTATCGGGGTCACGCGTTCTGTTTCCAACCTTGGATAAATGCAAACGGTCTTCGATTTGCTGCAGTCGATCGCCCGAAAGGCGGACGACTGTCCTTTCTTGTTTCCAGGGAAAATCGTTTCCTCGGTACGAACCTCATTTCCTCTGTAACAAGTCTCCGCTTTCTTGCATTCATCTATTAGGAGCCAGCCTTCCGGTCCAGGCGCTCCGAGAGGTGGAACCCCATGTCGAAGTTCGCGCCGAAGCAAATCCTCTGTCCCGTGGACCTCAGTCCAGCCTCGAATGCGGTGCTCAGTTGGGCAAGACTCATCGCGGAGCCTTTCGGATCTCGCGTTGAGGTCCTCCATGCCGATTGGTCTGAGCCCCCTCGTTATTTCACTGAGGGGCAGTTGAGCGCACTGGATGCCGAGGCGGTGCTCCGCCGCCAGACGTTAGAGCGTGATCTTCAGGATCTCGCCCAGAACGTTCTGGGACCTGGCATCTCGTTCACTGTCTCCGTTGTCGAAGGACATGCGGTCGACGTGCTGCTACAACGCTTAAGAAAGGATCCGCCCGATCTCGTTGTCATGGGAAGTCACGGGCGCAGTGGCGTGGCACGCCTCCTTCTGGGCTCGGTCGCTGAAAATGTCGTTCGGGAGGCACAGTGCCCGACGCTGGTTGTTAGGGGGCCAGAAATCCCCGTAGGACAGCGCCAGTTGCACCGCGTGTTGTGTCCGGTGAACCTCACTGACGCGGCTCGCGAATGTGCCGAATTCGCAGCCGGCGTGGCCGCGGCGCTCGGGGCCGAGTTAAGGGTGCTGCAGGCCGTCGAGGACAAGGCGCCACACAGCGACACTACACGCCAGCATCTGTGCGAGTGGGTTTCCGAAGATGTCCGGAGCCGATGCCGCGTCTCTGAGATAGTGTTGAAAGGCGATGCCGCCGAACAGATCATCCTTTCCGCCCGTCGCGAGAAAATTGATTTGATTGTGCTGGGGGCCGAACATCGGTCCTTTCTCGAATTCAGCACGCTGGGCCGCACAACCGAGCGAGTTCTGCGTCATGGCCCAAGCTCGATACTGTTGGTACCCCAGGACACAAGCGGGAAGTGACCGGCGTTCTATCAACTTAGTTTGTCAATACCCTCGGGAACGGAATTATGACGGCAAATGAAGCTCAAGTAACGGAGACCGAGTTGAACCGGTCATTCGACGTGCTCGCGTTTGGTGCGCATCCCGATGGCCTTGAGGTCGTCATGTGCAGCACGATCGTCAAGGTCGTCCGAAAGGGCCTCTCAGTCCTCTTTGTCGACCTTGGCGAGGGAGAGCCCGCCCGACATGCCGCGCGGGGAGAGCGCCATGCTCAAGGCACGAAAGCAGCGGAGATTCTTGGAGTCGAGCGCACTACTTTGACTCTGCAGGATCGGCTGATTAGTGACACGGTCGAAGCTAGACTGCAGGTCGCGAGGCTATTGCGGAAACATCGGCCGAGCAAGGCTTGTTGCGGCATCCCTCGTAGTCAATCACGATGAATGTCTACGACGAAGCTACGTCGGAAGAGAAGCGCAATGCCCATCGTGGAGTGATCCAGCACCTTACCCGTAGCGTAACCCGTAGTGCGCCAAAACCGGCAATTTCGCAAGTGGTTGATAAGATTTGGCGTCCCCGACGGGATTTGAACCCGTGTTACCGCCGTGAAAGAACAACCACGATAAGGAAATACAATGACTTGCAAGAGGCGGGCGGCCACCTAAGTCCTTGCTAGTCCGTACAAGCCAACACATTTACGTACCGTAATCCGTACCGCGAAAAAAAGCCTTCGGGAGGTCGTCTATTCGGAAAATGGTGCATTCGCGACGACATCGGCAAAGTTGGGGGATGTGTACCCCTCGACATATCGAACGCCGAAATCCCTTACGATGTTGTCAAAGGTGGACTCCGGCTTCCGACGAGCGATGTTGCAAAGGCACTCTTTGAATCGGTTTTTAAGTGCCAGGCGCGGAAATTCGGCTAGGATCTTGCCTTGTTTGTCCTCCGGAATTCGATCAAGGCCTGCCCCCAGAACATCCGCCGTTATTCCCGAATGGGTCATAGCCACTTCGGGCTCTTTGTGAAGAGCGATAGATCGTGTGGTATGAAGCGCGATGGCATCCCAAACAACTTGCATCTGCTGCGTCGAGATGCCTCGCCCCTTCAGAAACGAGCGCGCCGCATTGGCGCCATCCACCTCGAAACGATTTTCCGCCGTATAGCGGTCAGTCAAGCCCAGATCATG
>VFSW01014695.1_pt1 | contig 10804 bp, 6 predicted proteins | sample 5358111 | NCBI WGS metagenome assembly VFSW01 (sample SAMN11554181, study PRJNA540505) | mine drainage metagenome | isolation source: sediment from site ElyBrook_90M | place: USA: Ely Copper Mine, Vershire, VT | collected 2017
TTCAGCAGCAGCGCCGCAAGCGTCATCAGCCCCGGCACAAACAGGTTCAGGTGGGCCGGCAGGTGGAGGATGCGGTGCCCGAGGGCCGCCGCCATCCGCAGCGGCGCGAGGTTGGCCTGCGCGTTGTAGCGCAGAAACTCAGGATTACCGCACAAAAACCCGGTCTTCCAGTAGTGAAATCCGTACCAGCCCGCCAGCGGAACAACGGCGCTTGCCAGCCACGCCGCCTCGTGCCGCAGCCGCGCCCGCACCGAGGGCCTTGCCCGCATTCCTTCCACGATGCACGCCGCAGCCAGCGCCAGCGGAACCGCAATGGCCGTCTCCTTGGACAGCGCCGCCGCCCAGAACCACAGCGCCGCCGCCCGCGGATTTCTTCCCCGGTCCGGCAGCACAAACACCAGGCCCCACAGCGTGCACGCCGCGGCAAAAATGTCGGCATGCGCCAGTGTGCTCTGCGCAAACCAGATGGGGTAGAGCCCGGTAAGAAGCACCGTCCAGAAGGCCACGCTCGCGACGCCCACCAGCCGCATGGCCAGCCGCCACACCGCCAGCAGCCCGAGCGCGGCCACCATCAGCACCGCCTCCCGCGTCACCTCCGGATAAAAGCCGGAAATCTTCCACCACAGCGCCAGGTAGATGCTGGGCAGCGGCGGATGCGCGTTGGTCAGCGTGCTGACAGGAATCAGCGATCCGGTGCGAAAGAAGTCCCACGCCGCGGGAATGTAGTAGCCCGCCTCGTCCCAGTAGTAAGGCAGCCGTAGCAGCGTAAAGTGGCTCGCGTACAGCGCCGCAAACACCACCGGAAATATCATCCACAGTGGCAGCGGCCTATCCATCCGCGGCAGCATGAGTCTCTTCAAGCGCAAGCCAACACTCCTGGAAGTGCTCCCAAAAGGCAGGTTCTGGTCCCTTAGTCCCTAGTCCCTAGTCCCTCAGTCCCTGCCTTTAGTTCACCTGCCCCTGCGGAAACACATGCCCGTGCGGCTCCAGGTTCAACGTCCCGAACGCCTGCTCGTACTGGGCCAGGTTCTGTCCCAGCACATTCCACAGCGCCTTGGCCTGCTGCGGGCTTAGAAAGACCAGTTGGTTGTTGCGGATGCTCACCTGGTCCGGGGTCTCGCTGCTGGCAAGGCCAAACACAAGCTGGAAGTCCCACACGCTCACGCGCACCTGCACGCTGTTGGCATAGGATTCACGGTAGTCGGGGGTTTCGATAAGAGTGACCTGGGGCTGTTGTGCGGATGGATTCATAGTTACCCCAGATTACTCCGGACCGGTCCCTTCGGACCAGCCTGCATCGGCCCGCCTCGCGATGAGCCGTGCCGCCGCCACCCCAAAAAACTCTGCCGGCCCTACGCCATGACTCTTGCCAGCTTCGTCACCCGCCCCGTCTGATTCCAGTCCGACACATAGATGTTGCCCTGCCGGTCGATGTGGCAGCCGTGCGCCGCGCTGAAAAAGACGGGCGCAATGTCGCCCGGCTTCAACTGGTAGTTTGCCCACTGCGCCTTCTGCGGGTTGTCGCCGAGAAAAGCCACCGGCACATTGTCGCGGTCGAGAATCGTGACCCGCCCCTCGAGCTCCGAAACCACCGCGTAATCCCCGTGAAAACCGATCTGGCAAGGCCGCCGCATGTGCTGTGTCACGGTGCGCACAAACTTGCCATCGAAATCGAAATGGCACAGCCGCCGGTTCTCGCGGTCGCACACCAGCAGCAGCGGCTGGTCGTAGCGTGTATCCACGGTCATCCCATGGCTGCAGTTGCACAGCCCCTCCGCCGCGCCCTTGCCGCTGAAAGCCAACGTGTACGCGCCGTTCTTGTCGAAGCGGAAGATGCGCGAATCCCCATATCCATTCGCGATGAAGATGCTCCCATCCGGCCCCGGCACAGCCGCCGTAATGCGCCACTCGTTGCCGGTCTTGAAGCCGGCCTCGGCGGGAGCGGTAATCTTCTTGACCACCGTGCCGTCCGTCTTCATCTTCACAAACAGCCAGTTCTCCTTGGGCGTTCCCTTCTGCACCGTGGTGTACAGGTACTCGTCCCCGCCCTCCTCGGCGTAGACCATCGAGTGAACCTCGGGATACCCGTTGGCGATGGTCTTCTTGAGCGCGCCATCGGGGCCGTACACCAGAACGCCGGTCTCGCTCTGTGTACTCACATACACATTGCCCGCCTTGTCGGTGGCAATACCGCCGTGGGTCCCCCCGAAGGCCGTCCCCGCCGGCAATTGTCCCCACCCCGCAACCACCTCGTAGGTCCACTCGCCGTTGCCCGTCTGCAAGCGCGCGCCTGCGGCATCGTCGCCGGCCAGGCCGGTTTCCGCTTCCGCGGGCGCACCCGCGAACGCACCCACCGCGGCTGCGCCCGCAACAGCGCAAAAACTCCGCCGATTGAAGATTCCATTGGCAGTCTGATTTTCCTTCCGGTTCATGGCTGGCTCCTCGCAACGGGTTGCGCCTGCTCCGCGCCCGGCGTGGGCTGGGCAGGCGTGTTGTAAAGGTAAACATGGCGCAGGTTCTTCATCCCGCTCAGCGGCGCAACGGCCGCCGCGGTTACCCGCGTCCCGCTCAAATTGAGATAGGTCAATTGCGTCAGCGGAGCCAGCCTGGACAGCCCGTCTCCGGTCACGCGCGTCTCTTCCAGGTGCAGCGCCCGCAGGTGCGTAAACCGCTGCAGCGTGTCGAAGCTCGCGTCGGTCACCGCGGTGCGCCCCAGTTCCGCCTCCACAATATACGGCGCAAACTTCTCGAACTGCTTGAGCTGCGCGTCCCCAAAGCTTGCCGAAGCATCCACGGTATACAGAACCAGGCCGTCTTCGGGCTTGCTGGAAACCGCCAGCAGCTTCGCTCCCTGCCCCTGATCCATCTGCCGAATCTCCGCCATGAGCGCGCTGTAGTCGCCCACCGGTACTAGCGGCAGCTCGGCGCGCTCCTCGCGCAGCGAAACCCCGGTCAATGTGGCCGCCGTCGGCGAAGCCCCCTGCTGAATCCATGCCTTGATCCATGCGATCTGTTCCGCGCTGAGCGGCGGCTTGCCCTCGGCCGGCATGAATTGCTTGTGGCCCTGCGGCAGCGTTACGCGCGTCAGCAGCAGGCTCTTTTCCGGCTGTCCCGCAACAATCACCGCACCGTCCTTGCCACCCTTCATCAGAAGTTCGTACGAGTCCATGCGCAGCCCGCCCTTTGCCTGTCCCTCGCCATGGCAGGAAGCACAGTTCGTATCGAGAATCGGGTTGATGTGTTTGGCATAAAACGAACCCGCCGCCGGCGCCTGCTGGAGGCCGCTCCATCGCTTCAGCCCCGCCGGCATGTACTGCGTCAGATAGTTGCTCCCGTGCGTCAGCGTCCCGCCCTGGTGCGCCGTCCACACCAGCACGAGCAGGGCCGCCGTCAGCAGCGCGGGATAGACGTGCGACCCACTCCCCGAAGCCCACCACGGCCGCGCCAGCAGACACGCCAGCGTGACGATCGTCAGTGCGATTCCCCCCGCCATGTGCCGCGACACCACCGCGCCCGCCGAGCCACCGCCATGTGCCAGCAGAAAGCCCAGCGCCAACGAGCCCAGGCAACTCAAGAACGCAAGCCCCAGCACAAACCCCGCCGCCTCGCGCAACGCCACGCGCTTTGCGCCAGCAATCTCCAGCACCGGAACCAGCACCAGCAACCCGATGGGAAGATGCACCGCAAGCGGATGCAGGCGCCCCAGAAACTGCTCCCAGTCCGCATGCGTCTTGCCGTCGAGCCGTACGATCCACGGCAGAAGCACGAGCGCCAGGCTCAGCGCCAGCGCGGACATCCACTGCACGCGCGTCGTCCTGCTCTCGGGCAGCCACCTCTCGGCAAACAAGGCCAGGCGAGGGAAGTCTCCGATTGAGTTCTTCTTCTCGATTTCGCATTCCCTCGGGGGCTAAAGCCCAGCAGCGTTTGCTGCTCTTGCGTACGGGCTAAAGCCCGTACCCTTCAATTCTGCACTAAAGCCCAGCAGCGTTTGGTGCTCTTGCGTACGGGCTAAAGCCCGTACCCTTCAATTCTGCGCCAGCCCCAAGGCCTCCTTGCGCGAGTGTTCACGCGAGCAAACCCTGAACGACGCTCGCCGGCACCGGTCCGGTCAGCTTCTGATCCAGTCCCTGGAACTTGTATGCCAGCTTGTTGTGGTCGATGCCCAGGCAGTGCAGAATGGTCGCGTTGAAATCGCGCACCGTCACCGGATCCTTCACCACGTTGTAGCTGTAGTCATCCGTCTCGCCATAGGTGATGCCGCTGCGCACGCCGCCGCCCGCCATCCACGTTGTGTAGCAGCGCGGATGGTGATCGCGGCCGTAGTTGTCCTTGGAGAGTCCGCCCTGGCTGTAGACCGTGCGTCCAAACTCGCCCGCCCACACCACCAGCGTGTCATCCAGAAGTCCGCGCTGCTTCAGGTCGGTCACCAGCGCATAGCAGCCGCGGTCCGTCTCGCCGCTGATGATGGGCAGAATGCCGGTCACGTTGTCGTGCATGTCCCATCCGCGCTTGTACACCTGCGTGAACCGCACGCCGCGTTCCGCCAGCCGCCGCGCCATCAGGCAGTTATACGCAAACGTCCCCGGCTCCTTCGCCTCCGGCCCATACAGATCCCAGGTCGACTTCGGCTCCCTGCTCAGGTCCGCAAGCTCCGGCACTGAGGTCTGCATCCGGTAGGCCATCTCGTATTGAGAGATCCGCGCGTTGGTCTCCGGATCGCCCAGCTCTTCATAGGTCTGCCGGTTGATCTCGTTCACCGCGTCCAGCATATTGCGCCGCACCTCGCGGTCCACGCCGTCGGGATCCGTCAGATAGAGCACCGGATCGCCGGCCGAGCGCAGCCCCACGCCGGCATACTCCGAGGAAAGAAACCCGCTGCTCCACAGCCGCGAAGAAACCGGCTGGTTGTTTTCCTTTGTATTCAGCTTGGTCTGCAGCACCATGAACGTGGGCAGGTTGTCGTTCATGCTGCCCAAACCATACGCCAGCCACGACCCCAGGCAGGGCTTGCCCGCGTTCATGTTGCCGGTGTTCATCAGCATGATCGCCGGTTCGTGATTGATGGCTTCCGTGTTGGTCGACTTGATGATGGTCAGCTCGTCCACAATCCGCCCCGTGTACGGCAGCAGATCGCTCACATACGTTCCGGTCTCGCCATACCGCTTGAAGGCCCAGTGCGAGGGCGCAACCGGAAACCGCGCCTGCCCCGAGGTCATGCCCGTCAACTGCTGCGCGCCGCGCACAGAGTCGGGAATGTCCTTGTCGTAGAGATCGATAAGATGGGGCTTGTAATCCCACAGGTCCACCTGCGATGGCCCGCCGGACATGAACAGGTAAATTGCGCGCTTCGCCTTAGGCGCAAATTGCGGCAACTTCAACATCTCGCCTGCCTGCGCTCCAGGCTGCCCACTACCGCCGGCATGCGCATCGCCCTTGAGCGCGCGGCCGCCCAGCAGGCTCGCCATCGCCGCCCACCCCAGCACTTTTCCGGTGCGCCCCAAGAAATGCCTGCGCGTCTGCAGCTCGGCCCACTCCCGCTTCAGGCCCGCCGGCACATTCATGTTCATCACGTTGGGAGCGTGCTCGGTATCGGTGCAAAGAGGATGTTGCTTCATCGGTCTCCCTCACTACTTGTTCAACGTCTCATCCAGGTTCAGCATCTCGCTGGCCACCATGGTCCACGCGGCCAGTTCCGGCGGCGGAATCGCCGCGTCGCTCTTCTTCTCGCCCACCTTCACCAGCGCGGCTGCGGCCTTGGGGTCCGCGGCATAGTGCTTCTCCATCTTTTCGAGCGACCCCTCCAGCAGCGTGGCCATCTGCGGCGGCGGATCGTGCGCCAGCAGTATCTCGCTCATCAGGTTGATGCGCTGCTCCGGCTGCCTGCCGCCCTCTTTGATCACCCGCTCGGCCAGCGCCCGCGCCGCCTCAACCCACTGCACGTCGTTCATCGTCACCAGCGCCTGCAGCGGCGTATCGGTGCGCTGGCGCCGCGTGCACACCACGTCGCGCATGGGCGCATCGAACGCATCCATGTCCGGCATCATGGCCATACGCTTCCAGTAGGTGTACATGCTCCGCCGGTAGAGGGCGTCCCCGCTTTGTTGCTCATACACAAGCGTGTCGCTGCCGCCGATTCCCACCTGCTCCCACACGCTGGTCCGCCGATCTTGTTCACCAGCAGACCGCCCGACTCCAGCGCCACATCCCGCAACATCTCCGCATCCATACGGAAGCGCGGCCCGTGCGCCAGCAGCAGGTTCTTGGGATCCTTCGCCAGTTGCTCCGGCGTCGATTTCGCGCTCTGCCGGTATGCCGCCGACATCGCCATCAGCTTGTACATGTGCTTGATGTTCCATCCGCTCTCGCGGAACTCGACCGCCAGCCAGTCCCGCAGCTCCGGATGCGACGGCCGCTGCCCCATGATGCCGAAGTCTTCCGTTGTTTCAACGAGCCCGGCGCCGAACAGCTCACCCCACATGCGGTTCACGGTCACGCGCGCGGTGAGCGGATTCTCCGCGCTCACCGTCCACTGCGCCAGGGCCAGCCGGTCGTGGGGCACGCCCGCCGGCAAGGCGGGGAGGTAGTGCGGCGTATTCGCTTCCACCCGCTCGGTCCGCCCGGTGTACACGCCGCGCGTCAAAATGTGCGCATACGCGATCGAAGGTCTTTCCCACGCCACCAGCGTCAGGTCTCCGCCCTCTGAGAGCTGGTCCAGTTGCGCATCCAGCTCGGCAATCTGCGCCTCCATCGCCTGCGCGTCGCGGTCCTGATTGTCGAAGTAGAAATTGCTCACCGCCTGCCATTCATCGGCGTTCCACGCGCCTTCAGGCTTGCCCGTCACCTCGGCAACGTAGTCCTCGAACGGCAGCCGCTTCGCCTCCTCCGCACTGAGTGCGCGCCCATAGAGCCGGATGTCCTGATACCGCGTCTCGCGCGCGGGATTCGCATCCGGAGAGCGTTCGCCCAGCCGCATCGGCGCCTGCGTCCTGATGGTCGCCTGCCCCAGCGAATCCGCCACCACCTTCGTTGCCGCCAGCGCGCCGTTCATATAGAGCTTGATGCCGGAAGCCTTGCCCGATCCGTCGTACGTAAAAAAGATGTGCCGCCACTTGCCGTCCACCGGCAGCGGCGTCAGCGTGGAAACCCTGATCGCAACCAGCGGCGTCGTGTCCTCCGGCGGCTTGGGCGCGGCCGGCTCCGCAGGCTTCTTTTCCTTCTTGTCTTCCTTCTTCTTCCCGGCGTCCTTCTTCACCTTGGGCTTGTTGGGCGCGAGGTCACTGGCCGTCAAATCCGCGGGCGTGGGAAACTCGAAAGCCTCCTTGATCTTTTGTGGCGCGGGATCCTTCGCCTTCGGGTCCTTCTTCACCACGAGGTCCTTGGGGCCCTCGTTCACCAGTTCCACGCTCACGATTCCATGATCCATGGAAAGATCCCAGCCGCGGTCATGCGCCGCCGCATCCATCTTCCCCACCAGCGTGCCCGACTCGTTGACCAGCGAGTAGTTGGGCGCAGAGCGCGGCATGAACCAGCCGCCCGAAGAGAATGCCTGGTTGCCCTCGTAGTCGCCCGTCTGCCCGAGCACGATGTGCGTGCTCGTCTCCATGCGGAAGTCGGGCCACAGCCACGTCGTCTCGCCCGACTGCGGCTTCGCCTTGCCGATGGGAAAGCTCGCCTGGGCCGCATGCGGGGCGGTATTCTTCAGCTCTTCGCCGCCGCCTTCATCCAGCCGCAGCCGCAGCGCCAGCTTGTCCTGAGAAACCGCCTGCGGCAGCCGCTGCCTGGACGCGAGCCAGGTCTCCACCAGCGCGCGCTCCTTGATCCGCATCGCGCGCAACCGCTCGGCGAGCGCCGTTCGCTCCGCCCATACGCGGTTGTACGCCTCCCGGTTCTGCGCCTTCGGCACCCGCGCAACCGGAGTCCACACCGGCCGGTCGTCGTTGAACGGCTTCTCTTCCAGGTTGTTGAAGAACGCGCTCAGCGCGTAGAAATCCTTCTGCGTGGTCGGGTCGTACTTGTGATCGTGGCAGACGGCACAGCCCACCGTGAGCCCCATGAACGCGGCTCCGTAAGCCTCGGTGCGCTCCCGCGCAATGTTCACGCGCAGCTCCTCCGGAATCGTCCCGCCCTCGTTGCTGCTCACCCCCAGCCGCACATAACCGCTGCCGATCAGCGCATCCTGGCTCTTGGCCGGCAGCAGGTCCCCGGCAATCTGCTCCATCGCAAACTGATCGAAGGGCTTGTTCGAGTTGAACGAACGGATCAGGTAATCGCGATAGGGCCATATATCGCGGCTGTTGTCGTAGTGCAGCCCATACGTATCGGCATAGCGGGCATAGTCCAGCCAGTAGCGCGCCCTTTGTTCGCCAAAGCTCGGCCGCGCCAGCAGCCCGTCTACCAGGCGCTCGTAAGCCTGCGGCGAGGAGTCGTTCACAAACGCGCGCACTTCCGCGGGCGTGGGCAGAAGCCCGGTCAGGTCCAGCGTCACGCGCCGGATCAGCGTGGCCTTGTCCGCCTCCGGCGAGGGGTTGAGCCCCTCCTTCTTCAGCCGCGCCAGAATGAACGCGTCGATCGGCGTCTTCGCCCAGCCATCGCCCAGCGCGCTCGCCGGCAACTGCGGCCTGGACGGCTTCTCAAAGGCCCAGTGCGGCCGGTAGACCGCGCCCTCCTTGATCCACTCCTTCAGCACCGCAATATCGGCGGCTTTCATCGGCTTGGCCTCACCCTGCGCATTCTGCGGCATCAGGTGGTGCGCGTCCTTCGACTCGATGCGCTTCATCAGCTCGCTCTGCTCCGGATGCCCCGGCACAATCGCATCCGGATGCCCAGGGCGCTTACGGAACGCCGATTCCTCCAGGTCCAGCCGCAGCCCCGCCTTGCGCATCTCCGGGTCCGGCCCGTGGCAACTGAAGCAGTTAGCCGCCAATATCGGCTGCACATCCTGGTTGAAATCGAGATTCCGCGAGCCCTGCGTGGGCGCCTGGCCGCTCCGCCTGCTGTGACAACCCGTGGTTGTGCACAACAGCGCTGCGGCCAGGCAAATGATTGCCGGGAGAGCAAGCTGCAACGGGGTTGATCGAACTATCCCCCTGGGAAGCCTGGGGTTCGGATAAATCGTCGCCAAGTGGTCGACTCCTGCTGGTTGTACTTGAGAAAAACGGCTTGCTCTTACGGTCTATGATCCTATCACCCGCAAACATATCCTTGATAGCCCTTTTCCGCGCCCCGGCAGGCGTCAGCGAACCACCGATCAAGCCGATAGCTGGAGTGTTGAAGGCGCGCGGCCTGAGGCGCGCCAACTGCCGCGCCTCAATTTGCCGGGCTTTCGACGGGATATGGACGGTGCTGAGTTCGTCTCATCCATCCCCTTGAAGAAGATTGGGTTACGGCGTTACTTTCAAGTTGTCAAACTGGATGCGATCCCATTCTGTGCCGAGGGCAAACATGCCGCGCAAATGGGCTGAGCTATGGACGGAAGCAAGCGCGATGCCATCCAGGGAGGCATTGATCTCCGTTCCGTGAAATCGCAATTCAAGATGATGCCATTGGCGCCGGTTCAGGGCCAGAGATCCGGCTGCGAGTGTGACGACGGGTTTCTTGAACGCAGCCGAAAGCAATTCCCAGCTTCCGTCCGGTTTGACTCGAAGGATGTAGCCGCTCGGCCAACGGGCGCTGCCATCCTGAAAGACATCCGCGGAGTCGATGCGCCCCATGAGGACGGCCGGAGCCGATGTGAGGAAGTGCACGTCTGCCACGACGGCATAATCCCTCCAGCCAGCATCGCCTGCCAGGGTAAACGGATCGGGCAACGGCCCCCATGGAATCGGCTTCACGGAGATGACCTGTTCCAAACACCGCCCTGAACGCCCGTCACAAGGATGAACCTCGAACGCTCCGTCCTGATCGGAAAGATACTTCGGAGCGCGCTGCAACGGGGTCTCCTCGAAGTTATCTGAATAGGGCAGCGGAAACGCCGCCGGCGGCGGCGGCTGGGCCTCCCCCTTGCCCTGGCCGCTCGTCGTCGTCAGAGAATAGAGCGACTCCGGCCCGAAAGTGTACTCAAATTCGCCGGACGCCGGACGCACATTGGCTACATGCTCGAAGATGTGGGTGCTATTCGTTTCCCAGATATGAACCTCGGTCGCGGCCAGACCGCCAGCGATGCCGAACGAAACGGTTTGCGGCTGCTTAGCGTCAATGGTCTCCAGGATGACGCTCCAATTCTTTTTGTCGGTGGAACGTAGAGCTACGTAACTCCCCTTTTCCGGCAGGTTGCCCGATGCGGAGTCGAGGTACTGCCACCCCGGCTGGGCAAACTGCGTGGTGTGCGCGGTGACCCAGATGGCGGATTGGACATCGTAGTGGCCCGACCATGGGGTATTCGCATACATCAGGCCAGAATTTGGAGCCGCCAGATTGTCGTAATAGGAGGTGACCGGACTCCATATCTCGGTGGATGTAAGTGAGCCTTGGAGATAGTTCAGGTTATAAAGGTGAGCCAGGATGCGGCCGCCAACGGGCCAGTCACGACTGAGGATCGGGCCTCCTCCGGAGTTCGGCTGATCTTCACTCGACCACAGGGGTTTGGCTGTCTTGCGCGCTGCATCCGTGGTGGTGATCTTGCCGTCGACAAGCGGGTAATGCACTCCGATCACTTGAATCGCAGTGGCCAACTCAGGGTCCTTCAAGATTTCGCCGGCGATGGCCCATTGTCCCGCGCCTTCACCCGGGTACTCATCGCAGCAGACGATCCTGGTGTCCAGGTGGTCTTCCTGGAGCCGGCGGTGCAGTTCCTTGATGTAGGGAA
>VFSW01014696.1_pt1 | contig 10804 bp, 7 predicted proteins | sample 5358111 | NCBI WGS metagenome assembly VFSW01 (sample SAMN11554181, study PRJNA540505) | mine drainage metagenome | isolation source: sediment from site ElyBrook_90M | place: USA: Ely Copper Mine, Vershire, VT | collected 2017
CGCCGGTCGCGTTCCCGGCTCGAGGCGGCGTAGGAAGCCGCCGGCCGCGTAGTTCTCGACCAGCGCGGCATCGGCGGTGGTGTGGCTCATGCGTCGGGACCCTTGCGTGCGAGGTACGCCCCGGATCGGGCGACCGAACCTGCACGCAGCATACTAGACCCGCGCGGGCGGGTCAGCGGCCGGCGAGCTTCGCGGCGGTCTTCGCGATGAGCTCGCCTTGATGGCGCGCGCCCTCCAGTTCGGTCGCGCTCGGTTGCCGCTCGCCGCGTCCGCCGGCGATCGTGGTCGCGCCGTACGGGCTCCCGCCGACGACCTCGTCGATGCGCATCTGGCCCTGATGGCTGTAGGGCAAGCCGACGATCACCATGCCGAAGTGCAGCAGGTTGGTGATCACCGAGAACAGCGTCGCCTCCTGGCCGCCGTGCTGGGTCGCGGTCGAGCTGAACGCGCCGCCGACCTTGCCGTTCAGCGCGCCGCGCGCCCACAGGCCGCCGGCCTGGTCGAGGAAGCTCGCCAGCGGCGAGGGCATCCGGCCGACCCGCGTCGGCGGGCCTACGACGATCGCGTCGTAGGCGACGAGGTCCGCCACCTTCGCGACCGGGGCGGCCTGGTCGAGCTTGAAATGCGCGGCTTTGGCGACCTCCGCGGGCGCGGTCTCGGGAACGCGCTTCACGTCGACGCTCGCGCCGGCCTGGCGTGCGCCCTCGGCGACGGCCTGCGCCATCGTCTCGATGTGACCGTAGGACGAGTAGTACAGCACCAGTACTTTGGGCATGGATCGACTCCGTCTTCGAATGGATGAGTGGGGCGAGGATACGCGCGGTCTATTATGGTTTCTAGTCGTTATAATCGGATGAATGTAATCCAAAAATAGATGTAATCGCGTGGACCTCAATGACATTCGATGGTTCGTGCACGTTGCCCGCACCGGGAGCTTCGCGAATGCGGCGCGCCGGCTCGGGATTCCGGCGAATACCCTGAGTCGCCACATCAGCGAACTCGAGTCGCAGCTGCGCACGCGGCTGCTGCATCGCTCGACCCGCAAGCTCTCGCTGACGAGCGCGGGCCAGGCGCTCTTCGAGCGTTGCGCGCCGGCGGTCGATGGGATCCTGGCGGCCTCGCAGGAACTCGCGGACGACAGCCGAACGCCGCAAGGCCGGGTGCGGATCGCGGCGCCCGCCGGGTTCTTCGACTTGTTTCCGCTCGATTGGATCGCCGAATTCCTGCGCGTGCATCCGCGGGTGCGCCTGGAGTTCGTGCTCGACGATGCCCGCCACTATCTCGTCGCCGACGGGATCGATGCGGCGTTCCGCGCCGGCGCGGCGGTCGATGCCGGCGCCACGGTGTGGCGGACCTTGTGGCCGGAAAGCTTTCGATTGTATGCAAGTCCCCAGTACCTCGCGGCGCGAGGGACGCCTGAACGGCTGCGCGATCTCGGTCGACACGATTGCCTGACGGTGTCGAACCGGTCCGGTCAAGCGGTCTGGGTGTTGCAGGGGCCGGATGGGCGCGAGGAAGTCGCGGTGGCCGGTCGGTTCGCGGCGAACAACGTGCAAGTCCTGCGGCAGGCCGCGCTCGCCGGCCTCGGGATCGCCCAGTTGCCGACCGCGCTCGCGCGCATGGACGTCGCGTCGGGTGCATTGCACGAGGTGTTGCCGGACTTCCGCCGCGACGGCGCGGACCTGCACGTCGTGGTCGCGAGCCGCGGCTCGGTGCCGCTCGCGGTGCGCGCGTTCGTCGAATTCGCGGAGCGCCGGCTTGGCGATCGACGCGGCCGCTGAACGCGGTCGATGCGCCGGTCGGAACATCACCGAATCGCGGCGCCGACGCCTGCGCCGATCGACACCAGTGTGTACCACCGGTGCTCGAATGGACGAATTTTGGATGGTCTGTCTCGCCAGAACAACAACTGAATCCGTAAATACCTCCGAGTGGGCGTATTTCGGAGCGTCTGTCGTAAAAAAAGAACGAGACCCGTATCCATCGATGAATTGATTGTATACAATCAGTTGAAATCCGGATCTCGCGAGACGGGTGCGACGACGACACGAGACGAACCATCGAGGGATGTCATGAGCATGCACAGGAAATGGCTGCCGATGTTTTCCGCGGGCACCGCGATCGCCTTGTTCGCCGCCACCGCGTTCGCGCCGACACCGGCGTCGGCGCAGACCAGGTCCGCGGCGTCCGCCGACTCGGGCGGCGAGAATCTCGCGGAGATCGTCGTCACCGCCCGCCAGCGCAAGGAGAAGCTCGTCGACGTTCCCGTGTCGATCCAGGTGTTCACGCCGCAGGACATCCGTTCCGCGGGCATCGAACGGCCGGCGGACTTCATCGAGCTCACCCCGGGCGTCTCGCAGGTCCAGACCGCGGAGGTGGGCGACATGCAGGTCAGCATCCGCGGCCTGAACACCGGCCGCGATGCGGAGACGAACTACGCGCTGGTGATCGACGGCGTGCTGCAGGTCAACCCCTACAGCCTGAATCAGGAACTCGCGAACCTCGAGCAGATCGAGATCGTGAAAGGTCCGCAGAGCGCGCTCTACGGGCGCAACGCGGTCGCGGGCGCGATCATCATCAAGACCAAGGCGCCGGGCCGCCGCTTCGACGCGGACGCGAAGGTCGGCTACGGCAACAAGAACACCCAGAACGCGAATTTCTGGGTCGGCGGGCCGGTGAGCGACTCGGTCTCGGCGGGAATCAGCGGGTTCTTCCGCAAGACGAACGGCTTCTTCTACAACCGCTACCTGCACTGCGACCATTGCGGCGACTATTACGAAGAGGTCGGCGCGGCCCCGCGCGTGATCGTGCGCCTCGGCGATCGCGGCAAGCTCGACTTCAAGACGAAGTACTCGCGGGTGAGCGGCGGCGCGATCAACTTCAACGCGGCGTTCGCGCTGCCGGCGTTCGCGGCGGCGTTCAACAACCCGGACTTCTTTCAGAACGTGAACGACCACAAGTTCGAATACATCAACAACATCGTTCCGCAGAACGTGCAGACGAACAAGCAGTTCTCGGTCCGCGGCCGGTGGCGATTCGACGTCGGCACCCTGACCGGGTTCTACGCCTACGCCGACCAGACGAACTATTTCCTCACCGACGGCACCAGCGCCGCGTTCAACCTGTACGCGAACGTACCGACCAGCGTCGGACCGGACGTGTGCTCGGTGTCGGTCGCGGCCGAGCCGGGCGCGCCATTGCCGTCGCCGACGTTCTACGCGAACCAGTTCGGACCCGGCGTCCCCGGCTTCAACCTGCTGCCGGCGTACAGCCCGACCACCTGCGACGGGTACCAGTATCAGCAGCGCGACGAGATCGACAATTCCGTGGAAGTGCGGCTGACCTCGCCGGGCGATCAACGCCTGCGCTGGCAGGGTGGCCTGTACTACGCCGACATCCGCCGCCACGTGGTCGTCTCGCAGGGCTCGGACAACGGCAACGGCTTCGTCGCGCAGGCGTTCGTGCCGACCAGCGGTCCGAACCCGACCGACCTCGAGTACAACGACCGGTTCCACAACAAGGTCTCGGCGGTGTTCGGCAACGTCGCGTACGACGTGATCCCCAACCTCGAGGCCGCGCTCGCGCTGCGCTACGACCGCGAGCAGCGCGACGCGTCGAATCGGGTCGGCACCGGCGCCCAGGCGCTTGCGCAGACGCCCTGCTTCGCGCAAGGCGCGGGCTGCACGGTCGCGTCCGCGGTGCAGCCGTACATCAATCCGGCGTACACCATCGACCCCGCACTCGCGACGACCGGGATCCCCGACCGCTCGGCGACGTTCAGCGAGTGGCAGCCCAAAGTCTCGCTGAACTGGAAGATCCGTCCGGATGTGTCGGTGTACGGTTCCTACGGCTACGGCTTCCGCAGCGGCGGCTTCAACTCGACGGGCAGCGCGGCGACCGTGCTCGACGGGTTCGGCGGTCTGCACTACGTCCAGAACGGCGCGCCGGTCGCCGCGATACCGGCGCTCCCGGTCGCCTCGATCGGCACCTGCGCGAACGGCCAGAACGACGCGGTGGTGTACAACGCGCAGGGCGTCGGCACGCCGACCTGCGGCGGGACGCCGACGTTCTCGAACGGCGTGAGCGACACCTACAAGAAGGAGATCTCGAAGGCCGGCGAGCTCGGCTTCAAGGCGGAGATCCTCGATCACACCTTGTATCTCAGCGGCGCGCTGTACGAGACCAAGGTCGACAACATGCAGATCTTCAACTTCTTCGCGGGCCCGTTCGGCTTGCTGCGCGTCGTGACCAACATCGACCGGGCGACGCTGAAGGGCGTCGAGGGGAATGTGCGCTGGCAGGCGACGCGTTACCTGTCGCTGTTCGCCGGGATCGGCACCGTCGACAGCCGGATCGACGCGTATTCCGGCCGCCCGTACGCGGTCGGCAACTCCGTTCCGTACGCGCCGAAGTACACCGGCGATGCCGGGGCGGACCTGAAGATCCCGGTGAACGACCACTGGTCCTTGCTCGCGCACGTGGACATGTCCGCGCTCGGCAAGACCTGGTTCGGTCCGGTGCAGGACAACCAGGTGCAGACCGTGTTCGGCGTGCCGGGCGACTTCTCGAAGACCTACCGCGATCCGTATCAGCTCTACAACGCGCGGCTCGGCATGCAGTCCGACCACTGGAACGTGACGATCTGGGGCCGCAACCTCGGCGACAAGCAATACCTCGCGGAGGTGATTCCGGCGCCGGAATTCGGCGGCTCGTTCGTCTATTCCGGCACCGGGCGCGCGTACGGCATCGAGGTCGGGTACCGCTTCCGCAACTGAGACCGGCCCACGCTTGCGCAATAGCGAAACGGATGACGCGCGGCGCCGATTGGTTTAGCCTTCCCCATCCGGCCCCGCCGGCCATCACCTCACGAGGCGCTGCGATGAAACGATCGATTGCCGTGCTGATCTGTGCGTTCGCGTTCTGTCAGGGAATCTTCGCGGGCGGCTCCGCGGTCGCGGCCGCGAAGGACGCGAAGGACGCGAAGGAAAAACCAGCCGCGAAGCCCGGGGCGGCGGAGTCGAAGGACCAGAAATCGGTCACCCACGGCAGCGTGACCATCGACGGCAAGCGGATCGCCTACACCGCGACCGCCGGCACGATCGTGCTGAAGAACGCGGACGGCAAGCCGACCGGGAGCCTGTTCTACGTCGCGTACGTGAAGGACGGCGTGCGCGATCCCTCGTCGCGGCCGGTCACGTTCCTGTACAACGGCGGACCCGGTTCGTCCTCGGTCTGGTTGCTGATGGGCGGCTTCGGCCCCGAGCGGGTCGTCAGCGGCGATGCGCACCACACGCCGCCGGCGCCGTTCGACGTGGTCAACAACCAGTATTCGCTGCTCGACGTGAGCGACCTCGTGTTCGTCGACGCGATGGGCACCGGCTTCAGCCGGATCATCGACAAGGCGCACGGCGGGGTCGGTGAACCGAAGGATTTCTACGGCGTGGATGCGGACGGCAAGGCGTTCGACCGGTTCGTCTACGACTACCTGAGCCGGAACGATCGCTGGAACTCGCCGAAGTATCTGCTCGGCGAGAGCTACGGCACGACCCGCTCGGCGGTGCTCGCGAACGACCTCGAGAACGACGGCATCCAATTGAACGGCGTGATGCTGCTGTCCTCGATCCTCACGTTCGAGACCGCGAGCTTCAACACCGGCAACGATCTGCCTTATGAGCTGTACCTGCCGAGCTACGCGGCGGTCGCGTGCTACCACAATGTCGTGAAATGCCCGGCCGACCTGTCGGGGTACCTCGGCGAGGTCCAGTCGTTCGCGAGCGGCGAGTACGCGAGCGCGCTGATGGAAGGGGACCGCCTGCCGGCGGCGCGTCGCGCCGACGTGATCGCGAAGCTCGCGCAGTACACGGGGCTGAAGCCCGATTATCTCGACAAGGCGAACCTGCGCGTGAGCTTGCCGCAGTTCATGGCGGAACTGCAGCGCAATCGCGGCCTCGTGACCGGCCGGCTCGACGGTCGTTATTCCGGCGCGGCCGCGGACGAGCTCGCGGAGTTCGCGATGAACGACCCGCAGAGCGATGCGATCACCGGCGCGTACACCGCCGCGTTCAACCGCTATGTACGGCAGACGCTGAAGTTCGGCCGCGATCGCCACTACATCATCCTGAGCTACGCGGTGAACCGTGCCTGGGACTGGAAGCACCAGCTCGGCCGGGGCTTCGGCTGGCCCGGAGCGACGAACGTCGCGCCGGACCTCGCGAACGCGATGCGCACCGACCCGCATCTGCGGGTCGAGATCGAGAACGGCTACTACGACCTCGCGACGCCGTACTACGCGACCGAGTACACGGTCGATCACATGGGGCTGCCGCCGAACCTGCGGGCGCACATCAAGCTCGAGTTCTACCACTGCGGACACATGCTCTACGAGCACATGCCTTCGCTCGCCGAGCTGCGCACCCACCTCGTGAACTTCTACGCGCGCACCGACCGGGAGAACGCGGGCGGCTAGATCACGCCCTGCGCGGCGAGCGCGGCGATGCGCTCGGGCGGGTATCCGAGCAAGCCGCGGTAGATCGCCTCGTTGTGCTGGCCGAGCTCGGGCGCCGGTGCGCGGATGCCGCCCGGCGTCGCCGACAGCTTCGGCACGACGTTCTGCATCTTGAGCTCACCGAACGCCGGATGTTGGACGGAGACGATCGCGTGGCGCGCGGCGAATTGCGGGTCCTTCAGCATGTCCGGCGGACGGTAGATCAGACCGGCGGGCACTCCGTGCCGATCCATCAAGTCGAGCACGCGCTCGGTGGCGAGGGCCGCGGTCCAGCGCGCGATCAACTCGTCGAGCTCGCGCTGATGCGCACCGCGCGCCTGGTGGTTCGCGTACTCCGGTCGTTGCGCGAGATCCGGCTGGCCCATCGCCTCGCACAGGCGCCGGAACACCGTGTCCTGGTTCGCGGCGATCAGCACCCAGCCCTCGGTCGTCGGATACACGTTCGACGGCGCGACGTTCGGCAGGATCGCACCCGTTCGTTCGCGCACGTACCCGGTCTTGTCGTACTCGGTGATCAACGACTCCATCATCGCGAGCACCGCTTCGTAGATCGCCGAGTCGACCACCTGGCCGCGGCCGGTGCGCTCGCGGTAATGCAGCGCCGACAGCGCCCCGAGGCATGCGAACGTCGCCGCCAGCGAGTCGCCGATGCTGATCCCGACGCGCGACGGCGGCGTGGACGGGTCGCCGACCACGTAACGCAATCCGCCCATCGCCTCGCCGACCGCCCCGAAGCCGGCGCGATGCGCGTACGGACCGGTTTGGCCATAACCCGAGACGCGGATCATGATCAGCCGCGGATTGATGTTCGCGAGCGCCGCGTAGTCGAGGCCCCATTTCTCCATCGTGCCGGGGCGGAAATTCTCGAGCAGGAAGTCGGCCTTCGCGACCAGTTCCTTCAGGATCTCCTGGCCCGCGGCTTGCCGCAGGTCGAGCGTGACCGACTTCTTGTTGCGCGCGACGACGGGCCACCACAGCGACGGATCGCCATGCTTCTGGCGTCCCCAGATGCGCATCGGATCGCCCTGGTTCGGCGCCTCGATCTTGATCACCTCGGCGCCCATGTCGCCGAGCAACTGGCCGCAGAAAGGGCCCGCGAGCAAGGTGCCGAGCTCGAGCACCCGCAGATCCGACAGCGCCCCGTGCTGGAATTCGACCGCGTGGTCCATGGATCTTCCTTTGTATACACAATCACGCGCTACCAACGAGCATCGCTGTCTCGAGGCGATAACGCTTGAAAATTGTATACAAATAACGGCTAAAATGGAATGATGCGCAGGAAACCAGGTTTTCACGAACGATCGAGGCTGCCATGAAAGTCGAACTGGTCGAGGTGGGTCCGCGCGATGGGCTGCAGAGCGAGGGCGTGATCCTGCCGACCGCGACGAAGATCGCGCTGATCGAACGCTTGATCGCCGCCGGGCTGCGCCGGCTCGAGGTCACGAGCTTCGTGAACCCGAAACGCGTGCCGCAGATGGCGGACGCCGAGGCGGTGCTCGCCGGGCTGCCGCGCCATCCCGGCGTCTCGTTCATCGGCCTCGTGTTGAATCGCAAGGGCTTCGAGCGCGCGCGCGCCGCGGGCTGCGACGCGGTCGGGATGGCGGTGGTCGCGAGCGAGACCTTCAACCGGCGCAATCAAGGCGTCGGCACCGAGGAGTCGATCGCCGCGTGGCGAGAGATCGCGCCGGCGGCGCTGGAGGCCGGGATCGCGCCGAACGTGACGATCTCGACCGCGTTCGGCTGCCCGTTCGAAGGCGAGATCGACGCGAGCCGCGTGATCGACGTGGCGTTGCGCTGCGCCGAGAGCGAGCCGGTCGAGATCGCGCTCGCCGACACGATCGGCGTCGCGGTGCCGACGCAGGTCGAGGATCTGTTCGGACGGTTGCGCGAGCGGCTGCCGCGGATGCCGCTGCGCGCGCACTTCCACAACACGCGCAACACCGGTCTCGCCAACGTCTGTGCCGCGAGCGCCGCCGGCGCGCGCGCGATCGATGCGAGCGTCGGCGGCATCGGCGGCTGTCCGTTCGCGCCGGCCGCGACCGGCAACGTGCCGACCGAGGACGTGCTGTACCTGTTGCACCGGATGGGCATCGAGACCGGCGTGTCGATCGATCGGATGATCGACACGGCGCGCTGGCTCGAACAGCAGATCGGCAAGCCGGTGCCGGGCATGCTGGTGAAGGCGGGCAATTTCCCGCGGGAAGGACTGGCGACGTGTGGTCAAGCTCAAGCGTGAGGGAGCGCTGATGTCATACCGACTGGGAGTCGACGTCGGAGGGACGTTCACCGACCTGTTTCTCGTGAACGAACGATCCGGCGAGGTGTTCACCGCGAAGGTGCCGAGCACGCCCGCGGATCAATCGATCGGCGTGCTCAACGGGATCGCGCGCGTCTGCGAGAAGGCCGGCGTGCGACCCGAGGCGATCGACCACGTGATGCACGGCACGACCGTCGCGACGAACACGGTGCTCACCGGCACCGGCGCGCGCTGCGGCCTCGTGACCACGCGCGGCTACCGTCAGGTGCTGCAGATCGCCCGCTCGTTCGGGCCCGGCGGGCTCGGCGGCTGGGTGATCTACAACAAGTCGCTGCCGATGGCGCCGCTCGAACTCACGCTCGAGGCGCACGAGCGCGTCGCCGCGAACGGCGGGGTCGTCGAGCGGCTCGACGAGGCCCGCTTGCGCGAGGACCTCGCGGGGCTCGGGCGACAGGGGATCGAGGCGCTCACGGTGTCGCTGATCAACTCGTTCGCGAACGCCGCGCACGAGCGGCGCATCCGCAAGATCGCGGCCGAGGTGCTGCCCGGGATCCCGGTCTCGCTGTCCTCGGACGTCGTGCCGGAGATGCAGGAATACGAACGCACCGTGACCACGGTCGCGAACTCCTACGTGCGGCCGCGCGTCGCGAAGTACGTCGCGAACCTCAAGAGCAAGATCGAGGAGCTCGCCAAGGACGTGAAGCTGCACATCCTGCGCTCGGACGGCGGCCTCGCCGGCGCGGCGTCCGCGGAGGAGTACCCGGTGAACCTGCTGATGTCGGGCCCGGCCGGCGGCGTCACCGGCGCGCTCTGGGTCGCGGTGCAGGCGGGCTTCCCGAACCTCCTGACCGTCGACGTCGGCGGCACCTCGACCGACGGCGCGGTGATGCAGAACGGCGCGCGCCTCGTCGGTCGACATCCGCACCGTCGGTGCCGGCGGCGGATCGATCGCGCACGTACCCGATCTCACCAAGGCGCTGCGCGTCGGCCCGCAGTCGGCGGGCGCCGATCCCGGGCCCGCGGCCTACGGCAAAGGCGGTACCGAGCCGACCGTCACCGACGCGAACGTGGTGCTCGGCTACCTGCCGGAGATGCAGCGTCTCGGCGGCGAGATGCGCCTCGATCGGGCCCTCGCCACGCGCGCGGTGCAAAAGGTCGCCGATGCGCTGAAGCTCCCGCTGAAGCAAGCGGCGCTCGGGATCTACCAGATCGTGAACGAGAACATGGTGGGCGCGCTGCGCCTGGTCTCGGTCGAGCAGGGCTACGATCCGCGGGACTATGCACTGATCGCGTTCGGCGGCGCCGGGCCCTTGCACGCGAACGCGCTCGCTCGACTGCTCGGCTCGTGGCCGGCGATCATCCCGCCCGGGCCCGGCGTGCTCTGCGCGCTCGGCGACGCGACCACCGCGGTGCGCGACGAGCGCGCACGGACCTCCGTGCGCCGCTTCTCCGAGACCGACGCGGCGCAGCTGAGCGCGTTCCTGAAGGAGCTTGCGCAGGACGCCAGGGACTGCGGCTCACGGTCGACGTGTCGCTCGAGGAGATCGGGCGGCGCGGTCTCGCGGCGATCTCGGCGAAGTTCGACGCCGAGCATCAGCGGCTGTTCACGTTCGTGCTCGACCTCGAGCACGAGATCGTGACGCTGCGGGCCGCGGTCCAGGGTCGCGGGATCCGGATCCGGCGCGCGGCGATCGCAACCGGCGGGGCGGATCCGAAGGGGGCCATCGTCGGCAGACAGCCGAGCTTCATGGACGGCCGCAACGTGGTCGCGCCGGTGTACGAACGCTCGCGCCTGAAGGCGGGCAACGTGATCAAGGGTCCGGCGATCGTGATGGAGATGGACTCGACGACCGTGATCCTCCCGAAGCATCACGGCAAGGTCGACCGGCTCGGGAACATCCTGATATACCCGGATGCGCGCGCGGTGAAACCGCGTACGAAGCCCCGGAACGCGGCCACGCGCGCCGCGAAGCGACACTGAGGAGAGCCCGCGATGCCCGCGAAAATCGTCCAGCGCAACTCGAAGCGCCTGAAGAAGGTCA
>VFSW01014697.1_pt1 | contig 10804 bp, 5 predicted proteins | sample 5358111 | NCBI WGS metagenome assembly VFSW01 (sample SAMN11554181, study PRJNA540505) | mine drainage metagenome | isolation source: sediment from site ElyBrook_90M | place: USA: Ely Copper Mine, Vershire, VT | collected 2017
CAATTAATGATACTTCGACCTCGCATGCTGATTCGATATTCGCTCCGGGGTGGATGACCAGTTACACTTCGACTTTGTTCAATGATACAACATTCCTAGCGATCAAAACCGAATATGTTAAAGACAGCATACTCTCAACTGATACTGCGACAATCGTGGACACAACGGTTGATACAACATCTTTCTACGCAGCCGATACGTCTTTTATTCCAGACACGACTTTTGTTTCTGACACTGTTCACAGCACGGACACGACCATTATTGCCGATACAATGACGGTGGTCAACACATTTGCTACGACCAAACGGTATCCTTACTTCGAGGATACTGGTAACATCAGCGCCGATCCCGGATTCGCTCCGCAATTGTTAACTCAAATCGACAGCCTGGACCATTACATATATCTCAGCAGGACGAAAGGCCTAGGTACTTTCCTTTGGTGGTACGATCCTGTGGGATATGTATATCCTCCCACCCAGCCGCTGCCCGAGAACTTGACCTACACGAATACAACCATGCAATCGGCCGGCACAAACAATTACGCAATCGGAGACTTGAACTGGTTCCCCAGCCAGTTGAAGGAATGGGAAGGCGGCGGCCTCAACGCAATCAGAACAGCCGGAATCGATGTACCGACTAAGTTTGATTTGAGTCAGAATTACCCGAACCCGTTCAACCCATCGACTGAAATCAAGGTGAGCCTGAAGCAGCCTGGCATGATGAGCCTGAAGATATATAACGTATTGGGTCAGCTTGTTGGCATAGTTGCCCAAGGCTATAAGTCCGCCGGCGTCTTCATCTACAGGGTAAACATGGATAGGTTCGCTAGCGGCGTATATTTCTACAGATTGCAACAGGGCAGTAACATTATTACCAAGAAGATGTTACTCTTGAAATAACGACATTTGTCAACTCAGGGGAATCGACGATATACAAAACCTGAGGGGACATATGAGGGGATTAGTAGAGAAGACAGAAAAGAGGTGCCGTGAGCTCGTTCTGTTCGAGCATGGCACCTCTTAGTCTGTTTACAGGGAAACGAGACTGGAGATTGTCCGTGACCTCTCGGCTGTAGGTCGTACTGGATAATTGAGATACCTGGGAATCGCATCATGACAACGATATCTTCTCTTATATGCGGCAATATATAATCGGAGAAAGCTTATGACATCTCGAAGAGATTTTCTGAAGAACGGGGCCTTCTCAATTGCCGGATTGCCGTTCCTCGGAAATAGAGTCTTAAGTCGTCTGGGAACAGTTTCATTAAAGATGACAGAAGATCTATATACCAGCCGCAGGCCCAAAATGGATGATCGCAGGTTCATCAGCGAGGCGGTCGAAGAGAGAATTGTCGAGGTTAAAAAGGGAATCCACAATGATGAGTTGAGTTGGATATTTGAGAATTGCTATCCAAACACTCTCGACACTACAGTGAACTTTCAAATGCTCGACGGGAAACCGGACACGTTTGTGATCACCGGCGACATCAACGCAATGTGGCTGCGGGACTCCAGCGCACAGGTATGGCCTTATCTTCCTCTCGTTAAGCAGGACAATAAACTGAAAGAACTCCTTGCAGGAGTCATAAACAGACAGACGAAGTGCATACTGATTGATCCCTACGCCAACGCTTTCAACTACGGAGCGACAGGTAGTCCTTATGATACCGACTTGACAACAATGAAGCCGGAGCTCCATGAGAGAAAATGGGAAGTGGACTCTCTCTGTTACCCGATAAGGCTTGCCTACGGATACTGGAAGACAACCGGCGACGTTTCCTGCTTTGATTCGAAATGGCACGATGCCATGAAATTGGTTTTGAAAACCTTCATTCAACAACAGAGAAAGAACGGTCCGGGGCCGTACAAGTTTCAAAGAGAAACAATAACTCCTGAAGGCACGCTGGCCAACGGAGGCTATGGGAATCCCATCAAGCCTGTCGGACTTATATGCTCGATGTTCAGGCCATCTGACGACGCCACGATATTTCCATTTCTCATCCCGTCAAATTATTTCGCGGTTATTTCGCTGAGACGCTTGACGGAAATGTTTACCGAGATTCTTCATGACAGCCAGTCGGCCGAAAGAAGTTCCTCCCTCGCAGATGAAGTTGAGGCCGCCCTCAGACAGTATGCTTACGCTCGTCATCTGGACTTCGGTCAGACGATAGCATACGAGGCCGACGGATTCGGTAACCGACTTTTTATGGATGACGCGAACGTCCCGAGTTTGATTTCGCTGCCATACCTTGAGTGTCTTCCTAAAGACGACGCGGTTTATCAAAATACGAGAAGTTTCGTGCTGAGCGATAGTAACCCGTACTCCTTCAAGGGGAAAGCCGGAGAAGGTAATGGTAGTCCGCACACCGGACCAGGTAAGATCTGGCCGATGAGCATAATGATGCGTGCCATCACCAGCAGCGACAACGCGGAGATATCGACTTGTTTGCAGACTCTCATACGGTCCAATGCCGGCACCGGATTCATGCACGAATCATTTGATGACAACGATCCCGGCAAATTTACGAGAAAATGGTTTGCATGGGCCAACACACTTTTCGGCGAGTTGATCATAAAAATTTATGAAGAGAAGCCATACCTTCTGAAAGCATGAGGCGGCATTTATCAATTATGATGACAAATACTCGGGAGAACCATCTAGTGATTGAAAGACTAACCCTTTCTGCGTTTGTTGTGATTTTTCTCTTTCAGCAGGCATGTGCTTTTGCGGCTGGTATAAACGGAACCACTAGATCAAGCATGCAGGGAAATTCGAATATCATGAAACCGATTACTTACAGCGAAAATTTCGAAGAGGGCAACACTGACGGCTGGGAATCGTATCCGCCATTTCAGGATACCGGATTCGATCCGAATTTGTACTGTCAGAGAATTGACGGGCCTAACGGGAGTAAGTACTCGCTCATGTTTGAGTATCATCCCACCTTTATAACCGAACATGAGATTGGCTTCATTAGAAAATTATCACTAGTTGCTGCTGCAGGCTCAACGTTATCGTTTTACTACAAAGCAAAAGGTTACGGCGATTTCAGAGGCATGGAATTAACTCTGTATGGATCCGATGGGAAAAAGTATCGTTACCATGACTCAATCAATGACGACAGCGAATGGCACTTCCTGCATGTGCCGATTCAGGATTTTAAATATTCGAACAAATCGATTCAACCGGGAACCGGCATCGACGGTTTCTCCGTGACGACGACCATTCCCAAGACAAATCCTGACATAACTTACAGAATCTATCTCGACGGGCTGAATATTGACGGACTAAGCCCGGTGAAATTTCAGCTAGAGGAACCGGCAGCAGAGTACCTGAAGAACCTCGACATGATAATCCCGCTGCACCACTATCATTTTGGGGAACAGTTCAGACTATCAGTGAGCACACCGAAGAATGTGACGCTAAAATCCGTCCAAGCTACTCTGATCAATCCTGAAGGAGGGCTTACTATGTCGAACATCCCGCTGCAATTCAACCGGTCTGACGGTCAATGGAGAAATGAGGATGTCCATAAATTCTCTGATAAGGATCCTCTGGGCCAGTGGACCGTTAGAATCGCTGGAGAAAACCTTGCGGGGGAAAAGGTTCAAACGGATTTTCAAATCTGGCTGACCAAAAGACATCAACCGCATCCACGAATGTATTTTACAAATGGAGACGAACTCGGTCATCTCAGACAGAAGATCGAAAGCAAGCATTGGAAAGGCTGGTGGGATGCCTTGGTGCGTGATGCTGCCATGACCAGAGATACCTCGAACGTGGGTTCCATAAGATTCGGTGCGGAGACTTCGAGCCTTAGGGAGGTTCATCCCCCCTATTTGAGTCTTGAATCGTTGGCTAAAGTCGACCTGGCGGAGAATGATTCGGTATATCTGCTTCCGACGTTGTCACACTATTTCAGCGTTATCCAGGGTGCAATGAAGATCCTTCAGGAGAATGCTTTGATTTACGCCTTGACTGGAGACACTGCAGCTGGCAATTACGCAAAGGAGGCTTTGATAATAATAGCCGGATGGAGGACATGGAATCATCCATGGTTCGCTGCAAGGCATCGGGAAACCTATTATCCGGTTGGCGAGCTTGGTGTCCGGGCGGCTTTCTGCTACGACGTTGTTTATCCGTTGATTACCCGGAAGGAGAGAGATAAGGTAAGCGAAGGTCTTCTGAGGAACTGTGTAATTCCCGCTTACAAGGAATATGTCCTGCACGACAGGGTCCCGTCAGCGACCAGCAATTGGGTCGGCAATACGGTGAGCGGTGGTATTTCCTGCGCACTCGCAATTTATGGGGATGACCCCAAGCTTGGCGACCTTGAGCCGTATCTCTCGGGGTTAATTGGGGTGCTTGGAGATTATATTTACAATACTCTGGATACGACGGGAGCCTGGGGAGAAGGGATAGGCTATCAGGGGTTTGCCTATTCAAATGTTCTGCCCACTCTTTCAGTCATAAAAAATGTTCTGCATCTTGATCTATCGAGCAAGGGTCTGTTCAACTCATACAAATATTTCCTTTACAATTTTTCAAATCCCCATACTCTGGATGTGGGTGATAGTCATCCAGAATTATCTACTCTATCAGAGTTTGCATGGCTTTCATCTCATTCGAACGACCCGGTCTTTCAATGGCTGTACATGCAAAGTCCGCGAAAGGATATTTTTGACTTTATGTTTGGGACGGATAAGGGCCCGGAATCTCCACCAACTTCATTTCCAAAGTCAATAGAGTTTCCAGAATTAGGCGCGGTTGTATTCAGATCAGGCTGGTCGCCCGATGATATAGTCATGAATTTCCGGTGCGGCCATTTTTATAATCATCAACACTATGACCAGGGGAGTTTTCAGCTCAATGCATTTGGAGTCGCATTGATACCCGAAGCGGGCTGGGCCAACTATTACAACGATCCATGGTATCGCCGTTATTATATTCAACCCGTCGGGCACAACACGCTTCTCCTGGATCAAGACGCAGGTTCTCAAGAAAGTGGAGACTATAAGCACTTCATCAAAGCCGCCAGCAGATCAGCCAAACTCAAGAATTTCATAACGACCGATTTCTATTCAGCCGCATCGGGAGAGTTCTCAGACCTGTACTATGGAAAGCTCAGGCTGTTTGAAAGAAAAGTGATATTCATGAATCGGCGGTACTTTGTCATATATGACAGGGTGAAATCATCCGAGGCACCGCACGAGTACGATTTACTCTTTCATTTTAATGACTTAAAGGAAGTGGGCTTGAAACCGGGCAACATATTTACTTATACATCCGGTGGGGCCTCTCTTTATTCACAAGTCGTCTTTCCCGACAATCCGAATTTCAAGATTGTCGATGGCCCGATTCATTTCGGGGTTCCCATAACAAGATCTGGATACGTTCAGGTAAGTAATTCTTCAAAGAGCATGGATCAGGATTTCCTGACTGTCTTGTATCCTGTGAAGGGAAATAAAGATGTCGCAGGGTTGTCAAAAGACATAACCAAACTCAAAGGTGAAGGCTACATCGGATTACTCGTAGACTATGATAAGGCGGTAAACATCTTACTCTTTAAAACAGGGAAATCGGATATAGAAGGAGATAAGGTCTCGACAGATGGTACTATTGCAGAAGTCACATTGAGAAATAGTGAATTGTCGCACTTCGCCGCCCACGAAGCCTCTTACCTCATCTATAACGGGAATGAATTGATAAAAACGACAGGTCGAGTAACGCTTGCGGGAAAGCGTGATCCCCAAAAAGAAGAATGGCAAATAAATTCGGTAAAAACCTGCAGGGCCAGTATTCTTTTGCCGTCAGAGCCTGGAGAAGTCAAGCTCGATGGCAGGTCATTGAGGGACTACAAGGTTGTCCGGAAAAGATTAGAGATCACTCTTCCGAAAGGACAAAACTCTGTTGAAATATATTTCTGAAACGAACAAAGAAATGGCCGGGCACAATCCAGGTAAGTGTAGGGCAACCGTTGTTTCAGAGTGATGGAAATAGGTGACACTTGTGTATCGAATCGACGTTAATAACAAATGTAGCCAGGTGCAAGAGCCTGTCAAAAGCGGAGCGCTCTTGAGGTACGTAAGAAAATAATTATGTAGTGTCATTTTAAAGTTCTTCTCCCCAGCGTAAACCCGTTTCGGCATCGTTATGTCGGAACGGGTTTTTTGTTGGGGTGTCCTGTTCTACTTCAATTGGAAAAGGGGTTTCCTCAGGTCAAACTAAGGGGAAAGGAGATCACCGATGAAGTAGAATGGAAGTCAAAACAGAGGGGGATTACAGTCCTGAACAAAAATTGGAGCTTACCGTATTTTGTACACCAAGAGAAAAGCCTGTAACTTCGTGAGAGGTCTACGACCTCCTAAAGGAGACTGAACATGGAGACAGAGAGGCGGCGCGAGAACTGGGGATCAGTGCAGACGCACCGCACCGGTGGAAACGCGCACTGACGTGCAAGGGATCTGAGGCGTTCCCGGGGAAAGGAAGGCTCAGCCCGAAGCTCGATGACTCGACTCGCCGATCCGAATCGTTCTTTGCTACACTGCAGAAAGGACATTTAGTCCGTGAACGTTTTCAAACGAAATAGCAAGCTCGCAGGGGGTTTTTCGGATAGCTCGAAATATTTTACAAACGGGTGCGTCGCCACTCCGCACTCGGTTACTAATCTCCCGTGGCATTTGAACAACCACTAACAACCGTGGCTTAACTTCTTGTCCACTTTTCGATGCGAACTCCACGTTGACAAAAACGGTTTCACCTGGAATGATGTCGGGGAAGCCGGAGTACTGACGGCAGTCAAACGCTTCATCAAAGGATGTAAGGAGCAAGATAGAAAGGGAAGAAAAAGGTCTCAATTGAGAATTGAGCTTGATCACCCCGTCAAGACTTACTTGCATTGTGTATGTGAACCGACCGGTCACCATCGGACTGTGTGATTATATTAGACTGGGTGACCATTTGCCTGTTTTCTATGTAAGCCAGTGAAGTCACTGGCTTAGCGACCCCTGGCGTTGAATTTCATCCCGAGTTCCAAATCTTGATTCTTTCGTCTTAGTCCGGAAAATCTTCGCGGCCTTGTCCCGGTGAATCTAAACAGAAGTTGGACCTTGCCAGAGGCATGACGCCGTTTTGAGCGGTATTTGAGTTCTTCTCGAAGTAGAGTCATTCGATTTCTCAAGTAGACGACAATCGTCCCCTCTTTTTCAAAACCGAGAAAATAATCTCAGCCGTCAGTCGATGACCTTGCGAAAACGGAACAAATCAAGAGGTTTTTGGCAGAATATATCTCGCTTTTGGGGCAACTTACAATTGCAATGCGAACCGGGAACTTGACAATACGGAACCCGTGTTATATATTTCGACGCAATTACTGAAACAGTCGAATGGTTATGGAGTCGAAAATTTGGTAGTACGAAATAGTTCTAAATGGCCTGACGCAGGGCTTTTGGAAAGGATTGAAAACCGATGACGGAGCAATTGTCAAGCGAGAAGCAAACGGTCATCCTTGAGGCGGCCCGAAAGCGGTTCGCCTATTACGGATTTTCGAAGGTGACGATGGATGAAATCGCCGCCGACATCGGGATGGGGAAGGCATCTCTCTATTACTATTTCCCGACAAAGGAAAGCCTTTTCCATGAAGTGATCAAGCAGGAATCGGACCAATTCCTGAAAGACATACAGTCCACGTTGGGCGAGAAAATACCTGCCTGCGACATGCTGCGCAATTATGCGACCAAACGAAGCCAGTATTTTAAGAACCTCGCGAATTTGAGAGCCCTCCAGTTTCAGCAGCCGGCGGAAACCAAGCTCACCTTCGTCGAACTCTACAACGACTTCAAACAGCAGGAGGTTAATCTGCTCCAGCAAATTCTCGTGATCGGGAAGAAGGCCGGTGAGTTTTCGATTCCGGACACGCAGCACTCGGCTGAAATCGTCATCCAGATGCTTTATGGACCGCGGGCGTGGCTCCTCCACAAACGCGAAAACACGCTTGACGAGGAAACCTACCGGGCTCTCGAACAATCGGCAAAGGAGATCGTGGAAGTGATTTTAAATGGAATTAGAATAAGAAAATAAAGAGGAAGAACATCAATGGAGACCAAAGACACAAATAATAAAGAGCTGGACCAGGCGGCCCTGAAGACTCTGAAGTCCGCGGAGAACGGGGAAGCCGACGAGGACATAGAGGATGTCCCCCTGTTCCGCAAGAAGCGGGTCATCATCCCGATACTTGTGGTCCTGACGGCGATTGCAGTCGGCGGCTATTACTGGTACATGAACATGCAGGACTTCGTTTCAACCGACGACGCGTATGTCGACGCGAACAACGTCGCGATCAGCACGAAGATGCTGGGAAGAATAGTCTATCTTGGCACCGACGAGGGAGACACCGTGCAGTCGGGACAGGTCCTCGTCAGGCTTGACGACCGGGATCTCCGCGCCGAGGAAGCATCCGCCAGGGCGGGGCTTGAACTTGCGCAGCAAAGCGTCCCCCTCGCACAGGTCGGCGTAAACCGCGCGCAGGATGATTTTAATCGCGCCGAGGTGCAGTACAAGGGCGGGATCATTACGAAGGAGCAGTACACTCACGCGCAACAGGCGCTTGACGCCGCGCGAGCCGAAGCGACGATAGCCGTTTCAAAGATTGCTGCCGCGCGCGCGCAGCTCGGTGTTATCGAATCTCAGTTGCTCAACACCGTGGTGAATTCTCCCATCGAGGGGGTCGTCGCGAAGAGATGGGTGCTTACAGGCGATGTGGTTCAGCCCGGTCAGCCAATCTTCACCATCTACGACCTGAAGAACGTTTGGGTCACGGCGAACCTTGAAGAGACGAAGCTCGGCCATATTCATCTGGGTGACCCTGTGCAGATTAACGTCGATACATATCCCGGCGTGAATTTCACCGGCCGAGTATTTGAGATCGGAAGTTACACCGCGTCCGAGTTTTCGCTCATTCCGCCCGACAACGCCTCAGGCAATTTCACCAAAGTCACTCAGCGCGTGCCGATAAAGATTTCGATAGACGATCCGGGCACACCGGGTGGACAGCTGCCGTTTTTGCGGCCTGGGATGTCGGTCGAAGTGTCGGTGAGAATAAAGTAGGAACGGGAAGATGTCGCTCGCGCTGAACGCCGGATCGGTCCGCGGTCAAACGTCGGTCCTTCACCAGAGCCACAGGATGTACAAGTGGCTGGTACTGGCGAATGTCATGATCGGAACATTCATGGCGGTTCTGGACTCCACCATTGTCAATGTCGGGCTACCGAAGATCATGGCGACATTCGGCGTGACCATCGATAAAATAGAGTGGGTCATGACCGCCTACCTGCTTGTACTTGCCGTGATGCTTCCGACCTCAGGCTGGGTGGCGGACCACTTCGGGTACAAGCGTACTTACGCGCTGGCACTGGCTCTCTTCACGATCGGATCCTTCCTTTGCGGAATGGCCTGGGATGAGAACATGCTGGTCGTGTTTCGCGTAATTCAAGGCGCGGGCGCGGGTTTCCTGATGCCGGTCGGGATGGCAATAGTCACACGGGAATTTCCTCCCGAAAGACGCGGCATCGCGCTGGGATTCTGGTCGATCGCGGCCGCGGCCTCCGTCTCTTTCGGGCCACTCATCGGCGGCTACCTGATTGACAACTTCTCGTGGCACACGATCTTCTATGTGAACGTTCCCGTCGGGATACTCGGCGTCTTCGCGACGATCGTCATTCAGCGTGAGTACAAGACCGAGCATACGCGGAGCTTCGAGTTAATCGGATTCGCCTCCGTAGCCGTCTTCCTGACGTTCCTCCTCCTGGCGCTGACGGACGGCAACGCATCGTGGAACACCGGTGGATGGACTTCGACTTTCATCCTGACTTGCACCGCGCTGTCATTAATTGGCCTGGTCGTTTTTTTGATCACCGAATTCAAAGTCAGGCATCCGCTGATCGAGCTGAGGCTGCTGAAGGATTTCAACTTCGGGATTACGAACATCATTCTCTTTATCTTCGGCCTCGGGATGTTCGGAAGCACGTTCCTCATGCCTTTGTATCTCCAGAATTCCCTGAATTACACGCCGTTCCAGGCGGGGCTCGTGTTCCTCCCGGTCGGAATATTGCAGGGGATCATGGCGCCTGTCGCCGGTGTTCTCTCCGACAGGGTCGACGCGAGGATTCCCGCCGCGATCGGCATAATTCTCCTCGGGATAAGTATGTACCTGAATTATTTCCTTTCCCTCTTCTCGATGCACTCTCAGATAATGCTTCCCTTATACCTGAGAGGTTTCGCGATGGGACTCATGTTCACCCCGCTGAGTACCCTGGCCCTCACGAATGTACCCAGGCACAAAATGGCACAGGCGTCGGGACTTTTTAACGTGATCCGCCAGGTGGGAGGAAGCTTTGGCGTGGCAATGTTCGGAACGCTGCTTACCCGCAGGCTCATCTTCCACACCGCGTCGTACGGCATGGCTGTCAACGAGCACTCCGCCTCTTTTCAGAAGGTGATCCGCGGGCTGGAACATTTTTCCCAGCATGCGATCGGCGGCTCGATATCGCAATCCACTCTTCGGGGGAAAGCCCTGATTATCGGCCACCTGTTGAAGCAGGCTTTTGTTTCCTCGGTCAACGACGCATTCCTAGTCGCCGGTGCGATAACGATAGTCTGTCTTGCACCGATATTTTTCCTGCGTCGGAAAAGAGCAGGCGCCGGAGTGAGAGCTCCGGCTATGGATTGAGACGCTTCCGCTGGAATAGGAACGAACGAACACTTTCTTATCAAATAAATTTCATATAGAGAGAAGCTTCATGAAAAC
>VFSW01014698.1_pt1 | contig 10804 bp, 9 predicted proteins | sample 5358111 | NCBI WGS metagenome assembly VFSW01 (sample SAMN11554181, study PRJNA540505) | mine drainage metagenome | isolation source: sediment from site ElyBrook_90M | place: USA: Ely Copper Mine, Vershire, VT | collected 2017
GCCGTATTCTTTCGTGGTCAGCGGATAGCCCATCGTGTAGATGACTTCCCCCGCCTGGATGCGTCCTGCAGGCACTTCCCATAACTCTTTCACCCCCACGCCATAGGTCTGGGGGTTGCGGTCGTTCATCAAGTCAAACTTCTGGATGAGTTGCTTGGTGAGCGATCCGCGACTGCCTTCGGCGAGTACGACGATCTTCGCCTTCACGTCATAGCCCGGCTCGAAATTTGATTTCTGCTGGTTCTGTTTGTCGACGCCCTTGTCATCGGTCCGCACGCCGGTGACGCGCTCGCCTTCGTAGAGCAATTCCGATCCAGCGAAGCCGCTGAAAATCGTGATCCCCGCCTCCTCAACCTTGCTGGCCATCCACTTCACGAAGCGGTTGATGGAAATCACATAATTTCCGTGATCCCGGAGCGCGGGCGGCGTCATGGGAAGCTGGTAATGCCCGGTGCGCGTCAGGAAGTAAACGCCTTCCTTGTGGACTTCGGCGTCGAGCGGCGCCTCGCCTTCGAACCCGGGGAGAAGTTCTTTCATGGAGCGCGGGTCGAGAAGCGCGCCGGAAAGACAGTGCTGTCCGGCTTCGCGCGCTTTTTCAAGCACGTAGATGTTTTCTTTGCTGATCAGCGCCTCGGGATGGCGCGTGTTGTGGTCGTCGATCAACTGCGAAAGCCGTAGAGCGCAGGCCATACCCGCGGGGCCACCGCCGACGATGACGACATCGGCTGGCATTTCAGGATGTTCGACGTTCGGTATCGGCTTGCGGAAGATCAACATGGGAATCGGCCTTTAGCTCTTGGCTTTTCGCTCAAAGAGTGCGTGTTGCGGATAGTTGCTGAGACCGCGATCATCCCAGAAATCTCTCGCAGGGAAACTCCTTATAATACGGCAAAAACCAGGGATTATTTCGGGTATCGAAAACACTCGACCGCATGATCGTTGACCATTCCCATGGCTTGCATGAAGGCGTAGCAAATGGTCGAGCCGACGAAGTTGAAGCCGCGCTTCTTGAGGTCTTTGCTCATGGCGTCCGATTCAGGCGTGCTGGCCGGTAGCAGCTTCCCTAATTTCCATGAGTTAACCCGCGGTTTGCCGTCAACGAACTGCCAGATGTAGCGATCGAACGAACCGAATTCTTGCTGCACCGCGAGATATGCTTTGGCGTTCTGAATCGCCGAAGCAACTTTCAGCCGGTTGCGCACGATGCCTTCATTGCGCAGCAACTGCTGGATTTTCCGCCGGTCGTAGCGCGCGATTTTCTCAGGGTCGAAGCCGTCGAAGGCGGCACGATAATTCTCGCGCTTGCCGAGAATCGTGTCCCAGGCGAGCCCGGCTTGCGCACCTTCGAGGATTAGAAACTCGAACAGCACGCGATCGTCATGTTGCGGCACTCCCCATTCGCGATCGTGATAGAGAATCGCGAGATCATTGCTGGCCCAAGCACAACGGATTAAGGCCTTCTTCATGTCGCTTGCTTGTCGGCGAGAATGCCGTCAATTTTCCTTAACTCCTCGGCGGAAAATTTCAGGTTCTTCAACGCCGCGACGTTATCTTCCACCTGCGACACCTTGCTGGTGCCAACGAGCGCGCTGGTCACGCGCGGATCGCGCAGCACCCACGCCACCGCCATCTCGGCCAGCGTCTGACCGCGTTGCGCGGCGATTTGGTTCAGCGCGCGGATCTTGGACAACTTGTCTTCTCCAATGTCCTTTTTCTTGAGGAAGAAATCGCGAGCGGCGCGCGAGTCGCCGGGTATTCCGTGCAAATAGCGATCCGACAGTAATCCTTGCGCCAGCGGGCTGAAGACGATCGATCCCACACCTTCTTTCTGCAGCACGTCGAGCAACCCCTGTTCGGGATCGCGCACCAACATCGAATACTTCGGCTGATGAATCAGGCAGGGTGTTCCCATCGCGCGCAGAATCTTTACTGCCTCGGAAGTTTGCTTGGCGTTGTAGGCGGAAATGCCCGCGTAGAGCGCGCGGCCCGAGCGCACCGCCGTGTCGAGCGCTCCCATCGATTCCTGCATGGGAGTATCGGGGTCGGGACGGTGATGATAGAAAATGTCCACATATTCGAGGCCCATGCGCTTCAAACTCTGATCGAGGCTGGCCAGCAGGTTTTTGCGCGAGCCAAGATTGCCATACGGGCCGGGCCACATGTCCCATCCCGCCTTGGTCGAGATGATCAGTTCGTCGCGGTAAGGAAGGAAGTCTTTCTTCAGAATTTGCCCGAATGTTTCTTCCGCTGATCCGTAAGGAGGGCCATAGTTATTGGCGAGGTCGAAATGGGTGATGCCGAGATCGAAGGCGCGTCGCAGCATCGCGCGCGAGTTTTCGAAATTATCCACGCCTCCGAAGTTGTGCCAGAGCCCAAGCGAAATAGCAGGAAGTTTAATGCCGCTGCGCCCCGAGCGGCGGTATTCCATGGAGTCGTAACGCTTTTCATCAGCGACGTACACGGCAGTTCTCCTTCAGACCGGCAACCATTCTACGAGGTCAATCATACTTTTCGTAACGGATCGACATTCGATCCCATCCCAGCACCTTTAGCAACTCGCGGTTTGCCTTCACCATCTTGTCCAGACCGCAAATGTAAGCGTGCATGTCGGTGCGAATGCCGGCGATTTCCCCAAGATGCTGCTGGACGTATCCGCGCAGACCGTTCCAGCCGTCCTCGGCGCGGCTGAGAGTGGGCGCGAAATGAAAGTTCGAATGCTCGGCGGCGAGGTGTTCGAACTCCTCGCGATAATAAAGGTCCCGTTGTGTGCGCGAGCCGAACAGCAGCCAGAACTCGCGCCCTTGGTGCCGCTCACGATCCGCCAGGAGCCAGTGCAACATCGACCGGAAAGGCGCGATCCCGGTTCCAGTGGCAATGAAGAGCGTGTCGCGCAGCGGCGGACGCAGGGTGAAATCACCGAACGGACCTTGAAACATGATTTCCGAGCCTTCCGCAAGCCCGCAGAGATGGTTCGACATGAATCCGTCCTGCACGCGGTTGAGGCAGAAGGCGAAGTGTCCGTTTTCGGACGGCGGTGATGCGATGGAATAGGCGCGCGTCATTTCTTCTCCCTCGGGAGTGCTGGCCTTGACCGAGAGCCATTGTCCTGGCACAAAGCCGAAGCGCGGTACGCCAATTACTTCGAGTTCGATGTGCTTCGTAAAGCCGGTGAGCGGTATGGAGCGAAGAACCCGGGCCGTAAGAGTCTTGAACTGAGCCATCAAGTATCTAGATGATTTTGATCCGTCGCTGGAATCGCAAATTCATTGACTGACCATGTCGTCTCGAGGGTTCCGTTGATCACCGGTGAACTCCCGCGAGGAGAAAGCGGTGGAACGCTCCGGGGTTACCGGTGGGGGCCGGGCCTGCGGGATAAACGATGGAAAACTTACGCGCCAGGCGAAGGTCCTTTACGCGCGCCAGGCGAAGAGTTCCCAGCGCGAGCTGATTGCGCACGGCCCAGCGAGATACAAAGGTCACGCCCAGTCCCGCTTCCACGGCGCTGAGCAGACCCTCGGTCGAGTCCAGTTCCATCGCAGTCCTCAGGTTTTTTTTCTTCAGGCCAGCTTTGGCCAGCGCGGCCTCGACCACGCGGCGCGACCCCGAACCAAATTCGCGGATCAGCAACGGCACGTTGCGGAGCGCCTCGATGCCGATCTCTTGATCGGCCCACTCATGACTGGCTGGAACGACCAGCACCAACTCGTCTTCCATGAAAGGTTCCGAATGAATGTCCTTGCGAAGTCCCGGGCCCTCAATCATCGCCAGTTGTATGCGGTGCGCGGCCAGAACTTCCAGCATTTCGTCCGTGTTGCCGCTGACCGCAGTGACGGTGACGCGGGGGTTTTCCCGGAGAAAGGCCGCCACCAGGTTTGGCAGCAAGTATTGTCCGATGGTTTGCGATGCCCCCAATGCCAGGTTGCCGGCGTGATTGCCGGCCGCGCTCATCACTTTTTCGTACGCCTCATCGGAGATCGTCTTCAACTTCTGGGCATAGGGTAATAGAGACTGTCCGGCCGGAGTGAGGGCGATACGGCCGCCCGATCGATCGAACAAGGGAACGCCGTACTCGTCCTCGAGCGCCTTGATCTGTTGCGTAACGGCAGGTTGCGTCAGGAGAAGCTCTTCCGCCGCACGGCTGAAATTGAGATGCCGCGCGACCACCCGGAAGACCTTGAGCCGGAAGTTTTCCATTTTCGCCTCGTTGCGCTATCGCCTGGAGTCTCAGCTTGCTGAGAACTTCTAAAGAAGTATCTTCTTGCACCGATATATAGAGCAAATGCCCGGATGTTCCCGGCGCCACGCCTTGGCCATAAGAAAAGACAATCGCGCATAAGAACTTCCGCTTGGACGCGGCCGGTCGCGGTCGGCCACACTGAGAGTACGAAAATCAGGGCAGGAGCAATGCATGAGTTCGAAGAACATATTTTTTCTCGGGATGATTCTGACCGCCAGCGGCGTCGTCTCTCCACCGTTTGCATTGCTGGCAGGAATCGCGTATGGATTCACTTTTGCCCATCCCTACCACCTCGAGAGTAAGAGCCTGTCTCGCTTTCTTCTGCAAGCGTCCGTTGTGGCGCTCGGTTTCGGAATGAATCTGCGGCAGGTAGTGCAAGCCGGCAAGACGGGATTTCTTTATACCGCGATCAGCATTTCTCTCGCGTTGCTTCTGGGCTGGGGCTTGGGTCGCATGCTGCAAGTCTCGAAAAAGGCGTCTTTTCTGATCACGGCGGGAACCGCGATTTGCGGAGGCAGTGCCATCGCGGCGATCGCACCCATCACGAAACCGAGTGAAGAAGAAATGGCTATGTCGCTGGGCACGGTATTTATGCTCAACTCGGTGGCGCTACTGTTGTTCCCTGTGATTGGCCTCGCGTTGCACATGAGCCAGACGCAGTTTGGTCTCTGGACCGCGCTGGCGATTCACGACACCAGTTCCGTCATCGGCGCAGCCGCGAAGTATGGCACGCAGGCACTACAGATTGGGACCACGGTCAAGCTGGCGAGAGCCCTCTGGATCGTACCGGTGGCCATGGTGACTGCGTTTGCCACCAAGAGCAAGGCGCGTGTGCAGTGGCCCTGGTTCATCGTGTTTTTTTGCCTCGCTGCCGTGGCGAACACCTACCTTACGGTTGCGGCCTCGGCGTTTGCGGTTCTCAATCACCTCGGGCGGCTTGGCTTGACGGTCGTTCTCTTTCTTATTGGAACGGGGTTATCGAAGGAAACGCTGCGCCGCGTCGGCGTTCGGCCGCTCCTGCAGGGAGTGATGCTGTGGGCGATCATCGCGACGGCATCGTTGTTTGCGATTCGCGCGGGATGGATCGGCCTTTGACGGGATACGAGATACGCAGAACCACGAAGCGCAACTAAATTGGGACAAGCGTTTTCCGCGCGGGTCCGCAGCGTCTCCGTTTCTTACTCCACCGTCACCGACTTAGCCAGATTTCTCGGCTGATCCACGTCGCAGCCTCGGCGCACGGCAATGTGGTAGGCGAGCAATTGCAGTGGCACGATTTCCAGGATCGCTGACAGCTCTTCCGGGGCCGGCGGGACGAATAAGACGTGATCCGCTTCCTCGGTGATCTCTTTGTCGCCCGCTGTCGCCAGCGCGATGACGATACCGGAGCGCGCCTTCACTTCTTTCAGGTTAGACATCGTTTTTTCGTAGCGGATCATCGACTGCGGGCTGTTCACGTCGCGGGTGGCGATGATGACCACGGGGAGATTCTCGTCAATCAAGGCATTGGGGCCGTGCTTCATTTCGCCGGCCGGATAGCCTTCGGCATGGATATAGGAAATTTCCTTAAGCTTGAGTGCGCCTTCGAGGGCGATGGGATAGTGGATGCCGCGTCCGAGAAACAGGAAATCCTGGGCGCGGACATAGGTTTTTGCCAGTTCGTCGCAAGCTTCATCGGTGGTGAGAATCTGCTCCAACTTGCCGGGAATATGAGTAAGTTCCTGAACTGCGGCCTTGGCCTGCTCGGGGGTCATGGTGCCGCGGACCTGGGCCAGATACAGTGCGAACAGATAAAGAGCGGTGAGTTGCCCGGTAAAGGCCTTGGTCGAAGCCACGCCAATCTCGGGACCGGCATGTGTGTAGACAGTCCCGGCAGCTTCGCGGGTAATCATGGAACCAACCACGTTGCAGATGGCCAGTGTCTTCGACCCTTTACCTTTGGCTTCGCGCTGCGCGGCGATGGTGTCGGCCGTTTCCCCGGACTGGGAGATCAGCAGCGTCATCGTGTCCGGCCCCAGGATCGGGTCACGATAACGCCACTCGCTCGCGTAATCGACCTCGACGGGAACGCGGGCCAGATTTTCAATCATGAACTTTCCTGCAAGCCCAGCATGCCAACTGGTGCCGCAGGCCGCAATATTGATCTTCTTCAGCGCTTTGAATTCGGCTTCGCTGACCTGCATTTCATCGAGAAAGATTTTTCCTGTGTCTTGCGAGATCCGGCCCAATGTGGTGTCGCGGACCGTGCGGGGCTGCTCATAGATTTCCTTGAGCATGAAGTGCTTGAAGCCGCCCTTCTCGGCCATGATCGGATCCCAGGTGATACGCTGTGCCTTCCGCTCCATGGGATGGCCGTCGAAGTCCGTGACCTTCACGCCGGTTTGCGTGATCACGGCCAGATCGCCATCGGCCAAAAAGAAGAGATCGCGCGTGTGATCGAGAAGCGCGGGCACGTCCGAGGCCACGAAATATTCGTCTTTGCCGAGGCCGATGACGGCGGGTGGTCCGTTGCGGGCCGCGACAATCTTGTTCGGTTCGTCCTCTGCGATCACCACCAGCGCGAACACTCCCGTAAGCTGCTTGACCGCCTGGCGCACCGCCTCTTCGAGCATGGGACGATTGCCGTTGCCCGTCTTGACGTAGTACTTCTCGATTAGGTGAGCGATGATTTCGGTGTCGGTCTCGGTCGTGAACTTGTGGCCTTCCTCGATCAGCTTGCGCTTGAGCGAGAGATAGTTCTCGACAATGCCGTTGTGCACGACGACGATCTTGCCGGTGCAGTAGCCGTGGGGATGGGCGGTTTCTACCGCGGGGCGGCCGTGCGTGGCCCAGCGGGTGTGTCCGATGCCGTAAGTGCCGTCGAGTGGCTTCTGGCGGATGACTTCTTCAAGATTCCGGAGCTTGCCTTCGGCGCGGCGGATCTGCAACCCTTCGCCGTTTCCGCCCACCGCAATTCCCGCCGAGTCGTAACCGCGATACTCCAGCTTTCTCAGGCCCTCGATGATCACCGGGACGACTTGCTTCTTGCCCACATATCCCACAATGCCGCACATGAATGTTGGCTCCTTGAATTTCTCGGTGGGGGACCCGCATTGTTCGGGCATAGTCGCCCGCTGCCCACAAAACGGATATCTATTCTTCGAGGGAGAAACGAAACTCTTCAATGACCGGGTTCGTCAGGACTTCGCGCGCCATCTTCTCCACTTCGGCCTTTGCTTCATCCTTTGAAATGCCGCCATTAAGAGTAATTTCGAAATATTTTCCTTGCCGCACATCATGCAAACTCTTGTACCCGATTTTCGTAAGCGCGCCATGGATCGTTTTGCCTTGTGGATCCAGAACGCTCTTCTTCAACGAGACGTAAACGTAGGCTTTCATCGACTGTTCGATTATACGTCAGGCGGCTGCGGGCCGGACCGTGGTTTTCCTTATCGAGGGTATGCGGTTGGATCACACACTTTCGTGAAGACGAATCCGTAACCTATTCAAAAGAATTTAGTTGGCGGTCGAGCTCCGCAATCGATTGCTCCAGCATCTGGCGGTGACGGGGGTTGCAGGCCACCTGGAGTTGCTGACGAAGTCGTTGGCGCGAGAGCAGCAGGCCTTCGCGTTTCCGGTTCTTTTGCTGTTCTTCCGCAGAGATCGGAGTTCGGGCGGTTTTTCGCTGCTCTGACATCGCCGCTTGCTGCTCTTCTACGGATTTGCTTTCCCAGCCGCGTGCCATATTTCTGCGCTAACAAGATTCCGCATCATGCGCTCTTCGAAATCGATGGCCGGACTCGGTACGAATATCCGTCCAGTCGCAAGAGCGTTTCCGCCGATCGCTTGTACTGATCGACCAGCGGTGGGAGCGTTCCGCGCTTTAGGCCAGGCAGCAAGACTTCGCCAAACAGATAGAAGCTCGCCCCAATGGTTTGCAATCGCAGCCGGAGGGCGCTCTCGGCAACCTGAGTTCCAGACGCCACGATCGCCGGATTGGAGCTTTGCTGTGCGGCTTGTCCGACGATGGCCAGCGCCTTCGCCGCTCTTCCCACCTCCCAAGTATAGAGGAGTGCTGCCCAGGAACGCTGCCGCTTGATGTCGCGGAACTTCGCGGGCGGAAGGTTAGCGCGAAGAAACGCTTCCTCCCCTGCGTCAACCAGGTTTCTGAAGGCCTCAATGTCGAGGGACCGGAAGGCCTGGACAGATTCTTCCAGGTCAACGCGGCGCGTGCGACTGCGGATGGCAATATAGACCAGGATCGTCAGCGCGGAGACTCCCACGCCTACAAGAGTCCAAGCGACGATCATTGCCGGAGTAAATGTTGAAATTCCCTGTTCCATATTTCCACCTCATTATCATCGGGAACAACCGTGAGGGACACAGGTTTAGCTTCGGGTGGCCGCAAATACCGGATCCAAATCGAAACACAAACGAGATAGGTGCCAGTTATCAGCAAATTCAAGTAGGGGACCCATACCTTGGTCGTTTCCCCACGAACGGCGTAGGCGGCAAGATCGACACTCGAAAGAACCCCAAGACCGAGCGTGATTCCGAACGCAGGGCGACGCCACGACACACCCAAGAAGCGGGAAAAAAGCAACAAGCAAAGCAGCAATCCACATTGAACCATAGCTGCTCCCCGGTTGACGACCGATGCACCGGCAATCCACCTGGCGTTATTGTCCCCAGGCACATAGAGAGCGAGCAGAATCCCCATTCCAAGCAGCAGACCCGTCACGCCCTGCAGTGTCCGCCTCGCCGCCGTCCTCAATAAATGGAATTCCCGGAACAAATCCTTAGAAACCTCGTCAATCACCCCGAATCGCAGAACGACGCTAATCATCAGCGTGGCGTAATAGGCATACGCGTATTGGTTTCCATTAACACTGGGAACGGAATACAACGTGAACAGCAGAATGAATCCGACGATCTCGTAAAGTACATAGGCGAAAAAGCACGGGAATTCGCGGTACAAGCGACGCTTGCCAAGAATGACCGCAAGCACACCGAGAAGCACATTCGGCGAGATCCACAGGAAAAATGACAACGGCCTGTGCCAACTTAGCGGATGCATCTCAGGGCACTATAGCCCCGACATTGCTCTTTTTTCAACCAGGAAACACGCCACGCCGGACCACAACATACTAAGTTCGGAAAAAAGGCGATCGGTACTTAGTGAAACTCCGGTACCTTTTCGGAAATCGTAAATTTCGGGAGCCGAAAACTCGCTCTCGCTGGTTTAAAGGTAATATCCCCAACCGTGGTGTCCTGCTGGCTGGGAGACCTCCGGCGTGGGTAGATATTCCATCACGCGGAAAAGCGTGCGGCGGATCCCCCTCGGGAAAGGAATCCCCGCCGCACTGCTTTTCTTGGCTTGGTTAGAGCGGCTTGGTGCAACCCTTGGAGTCACAAATGGGCATGGGGTTGCCATCGGCCATACTGGGGAGCGCGGCGGTTGCAAGAAACAGAGTTATTGCAGCTAAAGCCAACAAAAATCGTTTCACGGTAGTTCTCCTTGGCGAAAGGGTTCGCACCGTGATACTTTGCAGCGGGCAGAGAGGTTTTTCTGCCCCTCTTTGCAGTTTCGATGTTTTCCGGAAATCGTAAATTTCAATGAGACTGAAGTCCGCTCTCGAGGATTTTGAAGCGAATACCCTAAGCGCCGTTCGTGGGTCGCTGTCCAGACTTTCCTACGTGGGCAGATTGCATGACGGCACTGGAACGTACCTGCATTGGGGCTTGGCAAAGGTGTACGGCGGCAACGACGCACAGCGGGCTATCCGTGCGTCTCATCGGGGAGTACTCTCCGCCGTCTTGAAAAAACCCTTGGCGGTGCTGCTCAATGACTTGTTAGTCTGGTGCTCGAACGAGCATCTGTCCGAAAATGAGTTACTGGCTTCCCTGAATAACTCTGCGCCTAAGCCCGTTTCCCCAGCTGCCCTGGCACATCTGAGGTCAGTGCTGGCCGCACTTTCGGCGTTGGTTGAAAGTCGGAATAATGCCATTCCCCGAGGCGCATCGCCACCCCCACCACCTGACCAAGAACCTCAGCCTCCTGCGGGTATTTAAGAACTCGCAGGGCAACGGGGGAGAGGGGATGAGGTTGCAAAACGAAGGAGTCCCCCTTTTTTGAGCACCAGCAACAGGTATATCCGTCGCGCATTTCCACAAAGTAAACGGGACGCTCGAACTCCGAACGCCATATTCCATCGCTTATTTTGTTCTTCGCTTCGTCCACTTGCACGAAACTGCCCGGCGGAAGAATGGGATACATGGTGAAATCTTCCGACCCAATATACCCATAGGTGAATCGGTCATCGGCAAACAGTTCGAGGTAAGCCATGGGCACCGTACCCCATTGCTCGATGGCACGTTTCAAGTCCGTGGTTTTCTGGAGGGAGAAGCCCGGATCGAGCCGGGTTGGCATGTGTACTTGTGAGATGTTACTCGAAGCTTCACTTAAATGAGACTTCTGGGGATGCCCAAAGCCAATATCCGCTGCGATGCCGTCAAGTTCGAGGCCGTAGAAAGAGAGTAATTCGCGGTATTCCCGGCGATAGATGGCGGCAAAGGAATAGAGTCGAA
>VFSW01014699.1_pt1 | contig 10803 bp, 9 predicted proteins | sample 5358111 | NCBI WGS metagenome assembly VFSW01 (sample SAMN11554181, study PRJNA540505) | mine drainage metagenome | isolation source: sediment from site ElyBrook_90M | place: USA: Ely Copper Mine, Vershire, VT | collected 2017
GTGCGGCAGGTTCGGGCGGGGCCGCAAGGGCGGGCGAGGCCGGACGGGAATCTCAAGTTAATGACTATGCATTCCGATACTCAGGGTATCGCTTCGGTCTTGACCGGAGGGGGCGCAGGTTGGTCGAAGCCGCGACAGCGGAGGATCGGAAATGCGCCTCGGTGTCCGCGCTCAGCTTCTCGCCACCTCTTGCGGGCTCCTGGTCCTGACGGGGGCCGTGGCAGGAATCGCCATCCTCAGCTTGTCGGCTTTGCATTCGGGCAGTGCCGCCATGTACGCCGAGGCGCTCATCCCCGTCGAGCGGATCGACAGCGTCAACCTGGCCATCGCCGACGAAGGCCGCCTGTTGAACAAGGGCATCGTCCAGATCAGCGACGCGCAATCGCAGGCGACGATAGACGCGTCGATCGCGGCCGACGACAAGACGATCCGGGAGCAGCTTGGAGCCTACGCGGCTCTGGACCTCCCGGCCGAGCAGAAATCCATCCTCAGCGACTTGCAGGCGTCGTTCGAGGCCTACGATCCTCTTCGCCAGGCCACCCGGCAGGCCACGCGCGGCGGCGACGCGCACGCGGCTATCGTCGCCGGTGAGCGGGCATCGGCGGTACGCGAAAAGATGCAGGCCGACGCGGCCTCATTGGTCGCGTTCCATCAGGCCAGGGCTCTCGCCGCCAACGCGAGCAACGATTCGAGTGCTGCCACCGCCAATGCCCTTGTGCTCGGCGCGCTGATCCTCGCGGTGCTGCTGGGCCTCGGGCTCAGCCTCTACATCAGCCGGCGGATTACCCGCGGCATCGTGACGGTTCAGGTCCAGCTGGCGGCGATGAGGGCCGACGTCGGGCGGTTCCAGAGCAGCCTGGCGCGTCTGGCCGAGAACGACCTGAGCGCTGAATTCGACACCCGGCTCGAGCCGATGCGAAGCGACAGCGGCGACGAGATAGGCCGGGCGGCGATGTTGAGCAACGAGCTGCTCCTGGATCTCAAGTTGATGGCCGGAAGCTATGAGACTGCCCGAACGAACCTGACGGCAACACTCGGCGAAGTCAAAGAAGCCTCGGAGGGTGTCGCCCAGACCAGCCACGGGCTGACTGAGGCGGCGCATCAGTCGGGCAGCGCGTCCTGCCAGATAGCCCAGACCATCGGGCAGGTGGCGGCCGGGGCACAGGACCAGGCCCAAGCTGCGTCGTCGACGAGCTCCGCCGTGGCGACTCTCACGAGCATCATCGACGAAGTGGGGTCCGGCGCCGCCGAGACCACGAGCCAGGCGCAGGAGTCGTCGGCCGCGGTCATGCGTCTGGCCAGTGCCATCGAAGCGGCCGGCGCGGCGTCGGCGGAGGTCAGAACCGTCTCGGGTCAGGCAGCGGAGGCCGCGACCGCGGGCCTCGAGGCGGTTGGCCACACGGTCAAAGGGATGGGTCGGATCCGCGAGGCCGTCGCGGCAAGCACGGCTCGGGTGACGGAGCTCGGGGCCACGTCCGAACAGATCGGAACGATCGTCGAAACCATCGACGACATTGCCGCGCAAACCAACCTCCTGGCCCTCAACGCGGCCATCGAGGCGGCTCGCGCGGGCGAGCAGGGCAAGGGCTTCGCCGTAGTCGCGGATGAGGTCCGCAAGCTCGCCGAGCGCAGCGGCCGGGCAACCGCGGAGATCGCGGATCTGATCGCCCACGTCCAGAGAGAAACCGCTCTCGCGGTGACGGCGATGCGGGCGGGCGCGGCCGAGGTCCAGGACGGCGCCAGTCTCGCCGACCAGGCGGGCGCGTCGCTCGAGGCGATTGCCGCCGCGGTTTCCGCCACGCAGTCAGCCGCGGATCGGATCGCGACGGCGGTTGGAGCCATGGGTGAGGCCAGCGAGGGCGTGGTGACCGCCACGGACCGGATCGCCGCCATCGCCGCCCGCACCAACGAGGCCGCCGTGCGAATGACCGAGGATGCGGGCCTGGTCGCGGCCGCGGTCGAATCGATCGCCGCGGTCTCCCAGGAGAACTCCGCGGCGTCCGAGGAGGTCTCGGCGACTACCGAAGAGATGTCGGCGCAGGTCGAGGAAGTGGTCGCCTCAGCGGCCACCCTGGCGGACATGGCAAGCCGGCTCGACGGACTGGTGGCGCGTTTCACCCTGGCCGGCAACGAAGGGGTCCGGGAGCAGATCGAAGTCTTCAGGAAGGCGCACCTGCGCTGGGTCGAACGCATCCACGACCTGCTGGGCGGCCGGGACCGCTGGACGGCCGGCGAAGTGCCGAGTCACCACAACTGCTCCCTTGGCAAGTGGTACGAAGGAGTCGGACGGGTGCGTTTCGGATCCGTGCCTGAGTTCGCCGCCATTGAGGCACCGCACGAACGCTTCCATGCGACCGTTCGGACGGTCGTGGAGGCATACGAGCGGGGTGACCCGCGAACTGCGCAGGCGGCCGCGGCGGAGAGCGAGCGGCTTTCCGGGGAGGTCGTTCGCTCGCTCGACGCCCTCGAAGCTCAAGCTACTTCGGCGAGGCCAACGGAACGGGTTGGAGTCGCGACCAGGAGCCTCTCGCGGGCGGCCTGACTACCGCTCGGAGCGATTCGCGGGCCACGTCCCCATGACCTGGCGCAGGATGGCGAACTCGCCGACGTGGTAGGCGTTGTGGTCTGCGATGACCCGAATCTCGCGCAGGATCGTATGGCCGGGCGTGTTGGGTATGACGGCCAGCAGATCCGTGGCAGGATCGGCGACCAGGGCGTGAAGCGCCTCCCGATCGGCCTCGAACCGGGCGATGGTCCGGGCGAACTCGGCCGGCGTCGCCATGGCGTTCCGCGCCGGCCAGTACTCCTCCGGCCACTCGGGCGCGAGGTACTCGCGATTGCGAATGTAGTCGAGGATGTCGGCCTGGGCGATCCGGATGTGCTCGAGCAGATGCCAGGGCGTGTACGGGACGTTGGGCGGCCGTCGATTGATCGCGCCGTCGGGAAAGCCGGCGACCGCGGCCTCGAACGGCATGTGGGCACCCTGCCCGTCGAGGAGCTCGAGCAGCTGCTCTCGCAAGATGTCGCCCGCCATCGGTGGCCTCCGTTCGTGCTCGCGAAGTCGAAATCTCAGATGCGTCGGATCCTGGCCAGCCAGGCGTGGACGGCGCCCGCCGGGAGCAGGGTCTCGAGGGAGTCTTCGTCGATCGCCTCGATCGACCAGCCGGACCGGAAGCTCCCTCGAATGTCCAGCTTGCGGATCCGCTCGGGCCCGAGGCCGAATGGATTGCGCGCGCTCCAGCACAGGATGAACACCCTGCCGCCCGGACTCAAGACGGCGTGGAGACTCGCGGCATAGGCCGCCCGCTGTTCGGGGGCGAGGCAGTGGAACAGGCCGCTGTCGATCGCGGTTCGGTACGTGGCTCCCAGCTCGTCGAGTCGCAGCGCGTCCCAGAGCCGGAAATCCACCCGGCCGCTCACGGTCCGCTGCGCGGCCTTGGCCCTGGCCTTCTCGATCGCGGCGCGGGCGAGGTCCACGCCCAGCACTTCGTAGCCGAGCGAGGCCAGGTAAAGGGAGTTCTCACCCGTGCCGCAGCCCACGTCGAGGATCGGGCCCGCGATCGCCCCGGAGGACGCGAGCCGGGCGATCGCCCCCTGCGGGCGGCCGATGTCCCAGGTTGGAGTGCCTTCGTAGGCGTGGTCGAAGAACTGCATCTGGTTCGCCGGCGCGGGTTCGGTGGCCGGGGTTCGGTGGCGGCACGCGCCGGCTCGAGTCCCCGGGTCATTGTGCGGCGAATTCGTGTCCGCGACCATGGCCGCCGTCGGGAACCCGTGCAACACCGCGCGGTCGGCGGCCTCGATTGGTGGGACACTCCGGCGGTGCCGCCAGAGCGCCACCGCAGACCCGAGCGCCGCTTCAGATTCGCCGGCACGCCGGCATGAGCGGGCTGATCGCGCTGGTCGGCTCGGGCGAGTTCACCCCGGCGATGGTCGAGGTTGACGAAGGCCTGCTGGCGGCGACTGGCAGCAGTCGACCGCGCGTCGCGATAGTACCGGCAGCCTCGTGGCCGGACGGCGAAGCCGTCTTCCTGCGCTGGGCCGCCCAGGGTGAAGCCCACTTCGCGGCCCTCGGCGCCGACCCGATACCGGTCCTGATCAAAGACCCGGCCTCGGCGGACGATCCGATCGCGGCAGCTGCGATCTCGGGCGCCGACCTCGTCTATTTCTCGGGCGGCAAGCCGGGTCACCTGCTGGACGTCCTCCGGAGCTCGGCGGCGGGCGTCGCGTTGCGGGCGGCTTATGCCCGAGGCGCGGTGATCGCGGGCTGCTCGGCCGGAGCCATGGTCATGGGCGGTCATCAGCTGCGAATGGGCGGTCGAGGCTTCCTCCAGCCGCCGGTCAGCTGGCAGGACGCTCTGGGTATCGTGCCGCGGATCGTGATCCTGCCCCACTACGACGCCATGCCCGAAACCCTCGTCGCGCCGCTGGCGCTCGCCGCGCCGAAGGGCGCCGTCCTGGTGGGCATCGACGAGAACACCGCGATGGTGGGCCGAGACGGCACCTGGCAGGTCCAGGGTCGCGGCCGGGTCACGATCTGGCACGGGACGCGGCGCGAGCGCCACCGGGCCGGCTCCACTGTCGTCCTGCCGGCGGATCGGTAGGGACTCCGGGCTCGCACACGAAGCATCCGCAAGAATTCGCCTGTCTCGGAGATTGGCCGAGATCCGACCGGCTGCCTGGGGCGTATGCAGGGTAGGCCGCGGTCGCGGAGGTCAGGAGGCGAGTCCAGTGAAGCGTCTGAAGTCCAGGCGGCTGTGGGTGGTTCTCGCCGTGCTGGCTGGGCTACTCCTTCTCGGTCGCTGGCTCGATCGGTCACAGCCAATCCAGAGCTACCGTGTCGTCGACGACCGGACGATCGCCGTAGAGGTCGACGCGAGTTCCCCACAATGGACCCGCATCAGCGCCGTCACCGAGACCTCTGACCGGGTCATCGTGAGTGTCGCCTCGTTCATCTTTCCCTGGCCCCAGCCTGAAGCGGGCGTGGGAAGGAGCGAAGAGTTGCTCGTGACCCTGCGTCAGCCTCTCTCTGGTCGGTTGGTCATCGACGGCTACACGGGTGACACGGTCGACCAAGTGGCCTGCCCCTGGTCCTTGAGGTCGCAAGGGAAGTGCGCCGGGCAGAGCAGTCCACCGTAAGTTCCGCAGAGGTCCTGAGTTCCCCAGAATGGCCCGCGGCCGCCCGCACGGCCGGGGGCGCACCGCCTGGCGGGCGCGAGCGCCCGGGTCGACCCTTTTGGGCGATCCGCCGGTCATGATCGAGTCGCTGAGCCAATCGAGCGCTCGCACCGACTCCACGAGGATCCCTCTCCATGCCCGCCGTTACCGTACCCAACATCACCGTCCTGCCGCGCGTTCCCGAGCCGGACCCGCTCGTGAGCCGCGCGCGGCCGGTTCAGAGTCTCACCACCGCGCCGCACGGCCTGGAGGGCGAGGGCTTCCCGGTCCGGCGGGCCTTCGCGGGCGTGGACCTCCGCGAGCTCGACCCATTCGTCCACCTCGACCAGATGGGAGAAGTGGAGTACGCGCCGGGGGAGCCCAAGGGCACGCCGTGGCACCCGCATCGCGGCTTCGAGACCGTGACCTACATGATCGACGGCACATTCGAGCACACGGACTCGAACGGCGGAGGCGGCGTCATAACCAACGGCGACACGCAATGGATGACCGCCGGCGCGGGGATCCTGCACATCGAGAAGCCGCCGGAGTGGCTCGTCACCAGCGGCGGCCTGTTCCACGGCTTTCAGCTCTGGGTCAACCTGCCCGCCGCCCAGAAATGGTCGCCGCCGCGCTACCAGGATCTGCGGGCCGGGGAGGTGGCGCTCGCCACGTCTCCGGATGGCGGCGCGCTGATCAGGATCATCGCCGGCGAGGTGGGCGGGCAGAGCGGCCCAGGCTCCACGTACACGCCCATGACCCTGGTCCACGCGACCCTCAGCCCGGGCGCGCGGGTGTCGCTGCCCTGGCGCCCCGACTACAACGCGCTCGTCTACGCCATGGCCGGTTTCGGGACTGTGGGCGCGGAGGCGCGGCCGATCCAGACGGGCCAGCTCGCCGTGCTGGGGCCCGGCGACGCGGTCGTGGTCGGCGCGAACCAGGTCCAGGAAAGCCGGAGCCCGAACCTCGACGTGCTGATCCTGGGCGGCCGCCCGATCCGCGAGCCCGTCGCCTGGATGGGCCCGTTCGTGATGAACACCCGCGACGAGATCCTGCAGGCGGTCGCCGACTACCAGGCCGGCCGCCTCGGCACGATTCCCGTGGTCACGGCCGTGCACAACACGCCATCGACGGTGGTCGAGTCGCACCCCGACCAGGGCGACTGAGACCGCCGATTGCCGGGCGGAGCCGTAGCGTCGATCTCGGGCGCGGGAGCCGTCAGTCGCCGGGGCGAGCCGCCAGCGCGTCCTCGACGAGCGCCCGCTGCTGGGCGCGATGGGCGGCGGCGTAGCCCTCGGCGGGGCTGGAGCGCTCCGGCCGCGACACCGTGGCGAGCGAGATCCCGGGAGCCAGCAGAGCCTGGATTTCAGGCATCACGAACTTGCGGGCGCCCATGTTGCGCGGTTCCTCCTGGGCCCAGACGACCGTGTCGAGGCCGGGATAGCCGGAGATCAAACGGCTCAGCTGCTCGGACGGGAAGGGGTACAGGAGCTCGATCCGGGCGATTGCCACGTCAGCGGCCTCCGAACGGTGAGGCGACGCGACCAGGTCGTAGTAGAAGCGGCCGCTGCACAGGACCAGCCGTCGAACGGCTTCGCGCGAGGATGCGCGTTCCGGATCGTCGAGGGCCGGCTCGAAGTGGCCGGTGCTCAGCTCCCTGGGGTTCGACCTGGCGGCCGGGAGCCGGAGCAGTCCCTTGGGCGTCATGAGGACCAGGGGCCGGGCGATCGGCCGGAGGGCCTGGTCCCGTAGCAGGTGGAAGTACTGAGCGGGCGTGGTGGCGTTGGCGACGCGGATGTTGTCCTCGGCCCCGAGCGCCAGATAGCGCTCCAGGCGGGCGCTCGAGTGCTCCGGCCCCTGGCCTTCGTAGCCGTGCGGCAGCAGCATCGTCAGCCGCGAGGTCTCACCCCATTTGGCCAGCCCGGCAATGACGAACTGGTCGATCACGACCTCGCCGCCGTTGGCGAAGTCGCCGTACTGGGCCTCCCACAGGACGAGCGCGTCCGGCACCTGGACGGCATAGCCGTACTCGAAACCGAGGCAGGCAAGCTCCGAGAGCGGGCTGTTGTGGAGTTCGATGGAGGCGCGCGCATCGGACAGATTCTCGATGGGGGCATAGCGGCGACCGTCGGTCGCGTCGTGGAGGACGAGGTGCCGCTGGCTGAAGGTGCCGCGCTCGGTGTCCTGGCCGGTCAGCCGGATCGGCACGCCCTGGATGAGCAGCGACCCGAGTGCGAGCGCCTCCGCCTGAGCCCAGTCCAGGCTGCCGTCCGGCGCGAAGACGCTGCGACGCCGCTCCAGCTGGGCCGCGAGCTTGGGATTGACGGTGAAGCCCTCCGGCACGCGCAGCAGCTCGTCGCTGATGGCACGCAGCCGGGTTGCCGGGACGGCGCTCGGGCGAGCTTCGGCCGCCGAGCGCTTCCGGCGCCGGCCCGGGCCGGCAAGGACGGCCGAGCGGCCGGCTTCCGGGGCCGCATCCGCAGACGCGGCGCCAGTGTCTCCGGAGCCCGTGTCGCCGGCTGCCTGCTCCGCAACCGAATCTCGAATCTGGGTCAGCCGCATCTGCGCCGCGGCCAGCATCTCCTCGCCCGCGGCCTGATCGAGCGCCCCCGACTCCACGAGCCGCCGCAGGTACCTCTCGCGGACCGTGGGCTGCTCGCCGATCCGTTCGTAGAGGAGCGGCTGAGTGTAGGAAGGCTCGTCCTCCTCGCTGTGGCCATGGCGGCGATAGCCGAGCACGTGGATGACGAAGTCGCCGTGGAATCGTTCGCGGTAGGCGACGGCCAGGGCCACCGCCGACAGGCACGCTTCGGGATCGTCCGCGTTGACGTGGGCGATCGGGATGTCGAAGCCCTTGGCCAGGTCGCTCGCGTAGTCGGTCGAGCGCCCGTCCCGCGGTTCGACCGTGTAGCCGAGCTGGTTGTCGGCGATCAGGTGGATGGTGCCGCCCGTGGTGTAGCCGGCCAGGCGGGCCAGGTTGAACGTCTCGGCCACGACCCCTTGCGCCGCGAACGAGGCGTCGCCGTGGATCAGAACGGGCACGGCGAGACGGGCGTCCAGCTGGGCCGCGGGGCCGCTTCGGTTGGTCTGGACCGCCCGGGCCCTGCCTTCCACGACGGGATCGATCGCTTCGAGGTGGCTCGGGTTGGACGAAACGGCCACGCGGATCGAGCCGCCGGGCGTCTCGTGAACGGCCTCCGCGCCGCGGTGGTACTTGACGTCGCTCGTCTCGCCTTCCGCCGCGGGATCTGCCTGGGCCGTGGGCCGGCCACGCTCGAACTCGCCGAGGATCGTCGACTCCGCGACGCCGACCACATGGACGAGGACGCTCAGCCGCCCGCGGTGAGGCATGCCTATCTCGACGCTCCGGGCGCCGCCCGCGGCCGAACGCGCCACGATGTCGTCGAGCATCGGGACGAGCACGTCCAGGCCTTCGATCGAGAACCGCTTCTGGCCGAGGTAGGCCCGGCCGAGGAACCGCTCGAAAGCCTCCACCGCGGTCAGGCTCTCGAGGAGCCGCGAGCGCCCGGGCTGGCTCAGGGCGGTTCGATAGCGGCCGGTCTCGATCGCCCGCCGAAGCCACTCTCGTTCCTCGTGGCTGTTGATGTGCTCCACCTCGTAGGCGATCGTCCCGCAGTAGGTCCGGCGAAGCTCGGGCAGGATCTCGGCCAGCGTGGCGCCGGGCAGGTCCACGTCGAGCACCTCGCGGGGAATGCGCGCCAGGGCGGCCTCGTCCAGTCCCCAGCTCGCCGGATCGAGCGCCTCGTCGCCGGGCGGCGGGCTGCCGAGCGGATCCAGGTCGGCGGCGCGGTGGCCGAAGTTGCGGAATGCTCGAACCAGGTCCACGCCGGCCGCGATCTCGGCGGGGTCGGCGCCGGAGGTGGCCGTCGCGAGGGCCTAGGTGGGCGCGGGGGCGTGGGCGCGCGCGGCCAGCCGCGACGAGACGACCGATCGGGGCACGCCGAGGCCGTCGGCGACCCATTCGTAGAACTCGTCCGATCCGCCGAGGAGCGCTTCGAGCGAGGCAAGGAAGCGGCCCGACTCGGCGCCCTGGATGACGCGATGGTCGTAGGTGCTGCTGACCGTCATGACCGAACCGCCGGGCAGGCGGCGGATCGCGCCCGTGGCGACGATGGCGCCCTGGCCGGGCATCAAGCGCGCCACCGACGCGGTGGTGCCCACTGTCCCTGGGTTGGTCAGGGTCATGCCGGCGCCGGTCAGGTCGTCGGGCATGAGGCGGTTAGCCCGGGCGCGCGAGACCAGATCGTCGTAACGCCGGACGAATTCTCCGAAGTCGAGCTCGTCGGCCGCTTTGAGGACCGGCACCACCAGGAACGGAAGCCCGTCGCGACCCTGGACGTCTACGGCAAGGCCCAGGTCGATGGCCCTGGCGTCCACTCGATGCGGCTTGCCGTCGATCTCCGCGAAATGGGAGGCGAGAGCGGGATGAACCGCGGCGGCCTGCGCCACGGCGTAGGCGACGAGGTGCGTCAGCGAGAGCCGCCTTGGCGCGATCGCGGCGTTGAGCTGCCCGCGGCGGGCGACCAGCGCGTCGACGGGTATGTCCCTGAAGGAAGTCGCCGTTGGAATGCTCAGGCTGGCCGTCATGTTGGCGACGAGTCGCGCGCCGATTCCGCTCAACGGCACGGCCCCCGCGAGGCCGGGCTCGCCCGGTGGCGGGCCGACGACCTGGGACGATCGGCCGTCGTGCTCCTGGGAAAGGCTCATATGGCCACGTTAGCGCCGACTGCGTAAGAGGACCGGCGTCGGGGCGGCCTGGCCCGCACAGAGGAGCGGCGGTTGGCTCGTGGGGGCCGTGGGCTGGCGGCGCGACCGTGCCTGCTTTCGACCCCGGGAGTCGACGACGGCCCCCGAGCCGGTCGGTTTTCGGCGGTCTCAGAGAGGCACCGCCAGGCAGATGCCGACCAGGCAGGCCGACGCCAGCATCTCGACCATTCCCACCTGGATCGGTCGGAGCGGATGGGCGGTGTCCGCGAGGCGGCGTTCGATCAGGGGAAGGGCGAGGGCTCGAGCCACCAGGGCGGCGAACAGGACCGCGTACGCGACCGGCAGCAGGAGAAGCGCAACGGTGGCGGCAACGACGTGGTATCCGACCGAGAGCACTACGAAAGCAAGGTTGCCGCGCTCGCGGATGACCGAACGGACGGTGAAGACCGTACCGGCCAGGTACAGGCCGGCTGCGAGAGTGGCTAGGGCTATTCGAGGGACGTCGAGCGGTCCGGCCAGATAGGCGGAGACCGGCACGAGCAACAATGCCTGGGCAACCTGGGCCAGCCCTTCGGCGACGCTCCTCGGGCGGCCGGGCCGCGACAGCAGAACAGCGACGGCGGCGGCCGGCACCAGCACGGGGACGGTCAGCAACAGCGCTGGGTGGGTGGCGATGAGAGCGAGGCTCAGCCCCGCGAACGTCACACCGAAGACGAGGAGCGATAGCCGATACTTCTCGCGGTTTCGCGCCCGCCGCCATGTCTGTGCCGTCGCCGAGGCAAGGTATCCGCTCCCCGCCGCCCCCGCGAGGACCACCTGCCAGGGGTCGAAGCGGCTGACCGAGATGCCGACCAGGAGCGGCAGCAGGAGCATGGCCCAGGCGCCGTGCTGGCGGGGCGCCCACATCCTGGGAGCACTCGC
>VFSW01014700.1_pt1 | contig 10803 bp, 9 predicted proteins | sample 5358111 | NCBI WGS metagenome assembly VFSW01 (sample SAMN11554181, study PRJNA540505) | mine drainage metagenome | isolation source: sediment from site ElyBrook_90M | place: USA: Ely Copper Mine, Vershire, VT | collected 2017
CCATACCTTACGTGAAACTTTACCACCTACTTCATGAACGAAAGATACAGTATCACAACCTGAAAAAGTGTTTTCTCTATTTGCACATTAGCCCGCTTCATGTTAAACTAAAGGATTACAATGGCCACTTTAGGTTACCTTTTCTTGGCGATATTTTGTGTTTTCGGGGCAATCGGAGGTTTCGGAAGCCTCCAAAGCCGCCTTTTCCTGAATGATGTATACCAGATCACCGAACATCCTCAGGTTGTATCTCCAAAACCTGGAGATGCTTTAATGGGAAAAGTGAATATCACCGGCAGCACGGACGTGCTCGATTTTCAGTCTGCCGAAGTTTCCTTTCGCTACGAGGGTGATGCGGGTGATACCTGGTATCTCATCCAGCAAAGCTCGGAACCGGTAAAAGATGGCGCCCTGGCTGTCTGGGATACTTCAACCATTGCGGATGGTAGTTATCGCCTGCGTGTGAGTGTGATCCTCTCGGACAACCGCACTGTCGAAGTGGTCATTCCAAACCTGCGCGTGCGCAATTATTCAACGGTCGAGACGGCCACGCCCGGTCTTCCGGCCAATCTGACCGAGCAGCCAACTGAAATCAAGCCTACTTCAACCGTTGCGGTTTATTCTACGCCTACCACTTTACCGGATAATCCGGCCCAGGTGACCTCTTTGAAACTGACCTTGAGCCTGGTTCAAGGAGCCGCCTTTGCCGTGGTCTGTTTCATTTTATTGGGAATATATTTAGCGCTGCGCGCTATCCGGCGGCGCGGCTGATCGATATGCATTAACCGAATATTTTTCCTGCAAGGGTGAAGAACAGGTGAGCCTTTTTCATTTCTTATCCAGGCCTTCAGAGGCTGAGACGCAGACTTTTGTTCTGGTTGGTCTGGGAAATCCCGGGCGAGAATACCGGCAAACCCGCCATAATGTCGGATTCATGGTGATCGATGAACTGTGCAAGGTGTTGAACGTTCGTTTGACCCGTATGCAGGGAAAGGCCCTGGTGGGCAGCGGCATTCTGGAAGGATGTAAAGTTATCCTGGCGAAGCCCCAGACATTTATGAACCTGTCGGGGCAGTCGGTGGCATCCCTGGTCAAGTTCTACAAAATTCCTCACAGCCAGCTCATGATCATTCTGGATGATCTTGATCTGCCGGTTGGGACGCTGCGGATTCGACCGGGGGGCGGGTCCGCCGGAAACAAAGGGTTAATCTCGATTATTCAGCAGTTGGGTACCGAAGAATTCCCGCGCATGCGCCTGGGAATTGGCCGTCCACCCGGGCAGAAAAATGGCGCCGATTACGTGTTGCAGGATTTTCAGAAAGGAGAAATGGATTTTCTACAAGGCGTATTGGATAAAGCTTCTCTTGCCGCGCAAGTTTTTGTGGCCAAAGGAATCGATCAGGCCATGAACCAGTTTAACGGGCCTTTAGATAGGGAATATTAATCCTATGCTTGATATGCTCCGTAATTTGCCAGCTTACCAGCATTTGCTCCAGGAAATTTCCGACCGGAAATCCGTACCGGGATTGTCCTTGCTCCGTTCGGCGCGACTGCCTGTCATGGCCGCCCTGAAGGAAGATTTACCCATCCCCATGCTGCTCCTCACCGATCGCGCCGACCATGCCTTGACGCTCTTCGATGAGATCAAATTCTGGTCTCCGGATATCTCGCGTTTTCTGTTCCCTGAACCTAACCCACTTTTTTACGAGCAGGCCTCGTGGGGGACTCTGACCCGCCGGGATAGAATCCAGGTGCTCACCTCGCTGGCAGTCTATCACCTGCCCGGCGCGCCCAAACCTGAAAAACCACCCGTAGTCATCGCTCCCATCCGGGCGATTATGGCGCGTACTTTGCCCAGGCGTGATTTTTTGAAATACTCAAAAACCTTAAAACCCGGGCTGACCATTTACCCGGAAAGCCTGCAAAGAGCCTGGGTGGAAATTGGTTACCAGGCGGCTGACACCGTATTGGAGCCCGGTCAGTTTTCACGCAGAGGCGGTTTATTGGATGTTTGGCCGCCTTCCGAACCTTATCCATCCCGATTGGATTTCTTTGGCGATGAAATCGAATCGATCCGCCGGTTCGACCCGGCTACTCAGCGTACCAGCCAGGTGCTCGACCTGCTGCTGGTCACGCCGGCCCGCGAAATTTTACCCGGAAAAGCCGTTGGGATGAACCTGGCCGTCCAGGAAGTCGATGAATTTTACATGCCCGTCGTTCATCCGGCTCCGGCGACTCTGCTCGATTATCTGCCGCAAGACAGCCTGGTGTTGATCGATGATATGAGCCTGCTCGAAGTGACCGCCTCTGAAATCGAAGAACAGGCCGTTAAATTACGCCAGGAAAGCGTTCGCGAAGGCACCCTGGCGCCCGATTTCCCGGTCCCTTATCTTTCCTGGTCGGAAATTCAGGATACCCTTGGAAATTATCCTTTTCTTGAACTGGGACGATCCACCGCCGAGGACCTTTCTGAAATTTCAAAAGCGTTCATTCCCGGTCCACGTTTTGGCGGGCGCTTGAAGCCTTTCATCGATTATATCGTCGACAGTTGCCGGGCCGGAGAGCGGGTGGAAATCGTCTCTCGCCAGGATTCGCGCCTGCGCGAGTTGTGGAGTGAGCACGAAGGCGTCTTAAATCTCGACCACCTGCCGAATTTTACCGAAGGGACCCTGACCGAGGGCTGGATTTTGTCCGTGCCCCAGGCGGCGCAGGGTAACAAGCTGCACCTGCTTACCGACAGCGAGATATTCGGCTGGGAAAGGCCCCGGCCACGCCAGCTCCACCGGCCCCTGGCAGACGCTCCCGAATCGTTTTACGCTGACCTCAAACCGGGTGACTGGGTGGTCCACGTGGATTACGGCATCGGGCGCTACGTGGGCCTGGTAAAGCGTGTGCTCGAAGGCTCTGAGAAAGAATTCCTGTGCGTTGAATATGATAATGGCGATCAGCTCTATGTGCCGGTCCATCAGGCTGACCGGCTGAACCGCTATATCGGCGCCGAGGGAGAAGAGCCCAACCCCACCCGCCTGGGCACGGCTGAATGGTCGCAGGCCAAAGAGAAAGTGCGCGAAGCCGTTCAGGAAGTTGCCAAAGAGCTGTTGGAGTTGTACGCCCGCCGCCAATCCGCCAAAGGTTTTGCGTTCCAGGCGGATGCCCCCTGGCAGAAGGAACTCGAAGCCAGTTTTCCTTACATCGAGACTCAAGACCAGCTCAGGGCCATCAACGAAGTCAAGCAAGATATGGAAACTGCCCGTCCGATGGATCGCCTGTTATGCGGAGACGTAGGTTATGGCAAGACCGAGGTCGCTTTACGGGCTGCCTTCAAAGCCGTTTGGGACGGTAAACAGGTGGGCGTGCTGGTGCCCACCACCGTTTTGGCCCAGCAGCATTACGACACCTTCCGCCAGCGCCTGGCAGCTTATCCTGTCACGGTCGAAATGCTGTCTCGCTTCCGCTCTCCGCGCGAACAGGATGAAATCCTGAAAAAACTGGCCCGGGGTGAGATCGATATTATCATTGGCACCCACCGTTTGATCTCACAGGACGTGCAGTTCAAGGATTTGGGGCTGGTCATCATCGATGAAGAACAGCGCTTTGGGGTTACCCACAAGGAACATTTGAAGAAGCTGCGCACCGAAGTGGACGTCTTGACCCTGACGGCTACTCCCATTCCACGCACGCTGTATATGGCGCTTACCGGCGTCAGGGATATTTCGACCATTAACACACCCCCGGAAGAGCGCCTGCCAATTATCACCCACGTGGGCCCTTATTCGCCTCACCTGGTGCGGCAGGCCGTGTTACGTGAGCTGGAGCGCGGCGGCCAGATTTTCTTCGTCCACAACCGGGTACAGACAATCCGGGCCATGGAGAAACATTTGCAAAACCTGGTGCCCGAAGCGCGCATCGGCGTGGCGCATGGGCAAATGCCGGAAGGCGAATTGGCGGCGGTGATGCACCATTTTACCCAGGGAGCTATAGATATTTTATTGTGTACGTCTATCATTGAATCGGGCCTGGATATTCCCAACGCCAATACATTGATCGTCGACCGTGGCGATACCTTTGGTCTGGCGCAGTTGTACCAGCTGCGCGGCCGGGTCGGGCGCGGGGCGCAGCGCGCCTACGCCTACTTTTTCCGCCACAAGAAAAAACCCCCCACCCCCGAAGGCGAAGAACGCCTGGAAATCATTGCCGAGAATACCCAGCTGGGTTCGGGCTATTCGATTGCCATGCGCGACCTGGAAATGCGCGGAGCTGGCGAACTGCTGGGCACCCGCCAGCATGGTTATATTGCTACGGTTGGATTCCACCTGTACACACGTCTTCTCGCCCAGGCGGTCAAGAATTTACGCCAGGTTGCCGGTTTGCCTGAAGCGCAAAAGAGCCCGATCAGCGTCGAGGAAATTACCATGCCGGTCAACGTAGACTTGCCCCTGGAAGTGGGCATCCCCTCAGAATACGTGCCCGACCAGAATATGCGCCTCAAACTCTACCGGCGCCTGGCCGATGTACAGAATGAAGCCGACCTGTCCTCCATGACTGAAGAATTTGCGGACCGCTTCGGACATTTACCCGAATCGGTGGCCAACCTGATCTACCAGTTTCAGGTCAAACTGCGCGCCGAGCTGGCCGGTCTGGCGAGTGTCACCGTCGAAGGCGAGCAGATCGTCTTGCGCTACCCACCTCTTCCGGAAGGGGTCAACTCACGCAATCTGCCCAATATTGGCTACAACACCCGCGCCGGAAAAAATTCATATTGGATGATCAAAAGCCCGGATGCCTTTGAATGGAAGCCCAGGTTGCTGGAAGTGCTTTCAGTCATCAGCGAAGCCTGGCAGCCATCCTGATCGATAGATCCGATATTTCGAACGGTTTCACTTTTTTATATACAAAAAACCGTAGGTTTTTTGTATATAAAAAAGTGGTACATCTCGCTTGCCGGTTGCAAAACTTTTTGGTACAATAGGCATAGAACACAGGTTCTGTGTAAGGTGTGATAAACGGGCCAGGATGATTTGAATGGGCAGTCAGGCACTCCCATTGGATTGAGAAAGCGACGATATGCAGCGACGACCGGCGGTTTACCTGATCGTATCTTTGGTTTTGTTCTTTTCTTCGGTGATGTGTACCTTGGGCGCACCAGGAAAAAACCCTCAGCAGGGTATTCCACAGGACCTTAAAGCCACCATCGCGGTTTTACAGAACACTGCCGCTCCAGTCGACTTACAGGCGACCGTGAAAGTCATGCTGGCCCAGACTCAGACGGCTCAACCTGCCCCCAGCCATGCGTCCACATCGACCGCTGTTCCATCCGCTACGTCCGCCAACCCTTCCGAAATAACTGGCAGTATATCCGGTAAGCTCAGTTATCCTGGTGAAAGTCTTCCACCGTTACGGATCGTCGCTTTCCGGGTGGTAAATGGTGCCAAAACCAAATCCTACCAGTACGTGGAAGTATTCAACCAGGATACTTACCTGATCAATGATCTGAAGCCTGGCGCCTATTGGGTCGTAGCTTACCCGATCAGTGAAGCGAAACAAATTACCCCCGGGCTGGAAGGTGGTTATACCAAAGCGGTTGCTTGCGGGCTAAGCGTTACCTGTACCGACCATACCCTGGTTGAAGTCCCGGTGAAACCCGGAGAAATCACGAAAAATATCGACCCGGGTGATTGGTATGCTGCGACGGGCTCGTTTCCCAAGGATCCAACTTTGCCGTAAGGGATTCACTTTTCTAAGTGAACCCCTCTGACTTTAAGGATAAATATAAAGGAGAAAAGCATGGTAGATTTCCGTTTGCAGGCTCCTTATATTCCAACCGGCGACCAGCCGGAAGCTATCGAGAAACTCATCGATGGCATCAACCAGGGATTTCGTCACCAGGTATTATTGGGCGCCACCGGCACCGGCAAGACCTTTGCCATGGCCAATATTATTACCCGGCTTCAGAAACCTGCCCTGGTGATGGCCCACAACAAGACTCTGGCTGCCCAGCTTTATGCCGAGTTTAAAGAGTTTTTCCCTGATAACGCCGTGGAATATTTTGTTTCTTATTATGATTACTATCAGCCGGAGGCTTACGTTCCTCAGCGTGACCTTTACATCGAAAAAGAGACCGAAATCAACGAGGAAATCGACCGGCTTCGCCTGGCTGCTACGGCTGCCTTGATGTCTCGCCGGGATGTGATTATCGTCGCGTCGGTGTCGTGCATCTATGGACTGGGCAGCCCTGAAGAATACAGCCGGGTGGTCATTACCCTGGAAAATGGCAAGATCTACCGGCGCAATGCCCTTCTCAGGCAGTTGATCGAAAGCCAGTACCAGCGCAACGATATGGAGTTGCGCCCGGGTACCTTCCGGGTCAGGGGCGATACCCTGGAAATATTCCCGGCTTACGAAGAAAAACTAGCCTACCGCATTGCCTTCTTCGGCGATGAAGTCGAGCGCATGGTCATTTTCAATCCTTTGACCGGTGAATTCTTTGGCGAGCCGGAAAAGATCGAAGTTTTCCCGGCCAAGCATTACATTGCCCAGGAAGACAAATTAAAGAAAGCCATCGTGGACATCGAGAATGAGCTGGACGAGCGCTTGAAGTATTTTAAAGCCAACGGCAAACTCCTCGAAGCCCAGCGCATCGAACAGCGCACCCTGTATGACCTGGAAATGCTACGTGAAGTGGGTTACTGTTCCGGCATCGAAAATTATTCGCGCCATCTGGACCAGCGTCCGGCCGGTTCGGCGCCCTGGACGCTGGTGGATTACCTGCCCCACGATTATCTGCTCTTCCTCGATGAATCGCATATGACCGTTCCTCAGATTCGCGGTATGTTCAACGGAGATCGCTCGCGCAAAAATGTGCTGGTCGAATACGGCTTCCGCCTGCCTTCGGCTGTCGATAACCGCCCATTAACCTTCAAAGAATTCGAAGAGCATATGGGTTTCACCATCTATACCTCGGCTACTCCCGCCGCTTAGGAGTTGGGGCGTGCCGACCAGGTGGTAGAGCAGATCATCCGCCCGACCGGCCTGTTAGACCCGGAAGTCGAAGTCCGGCCTTCCAAGGGGCAGGTGGACGATTTGCTGGCCGAAATCCGTAAGCGCACTGAAGTGGGCGAGCGTGTGTTGGTTACAACCCTTACCAAGCGCATGGCTGAAGACCTGGCCGATTACCTGTTGGAAATGGGGGTAAAAGTCCACTACCTGCATTCGGAGGTCGAGACGCTTGAACGCATTGGCATTCTGCGTGATCTTCGCATGGGCATTTTCGACGTGATTGTAGGGATCAACCTGCTCAGGGAAGGTCTCGACCTGCCCGAGGTTTCCCTGGTGGCGATCCTCGATGCGGATAAAGAAGGTTTCCTGCGTTCAGGGACTGCCCTGATCCAGACCATCGGGCGGGCGGCCCGCAATCTGCACGGAAAAGTGATCATGTATGCTGACAAGATGACCGATTCGATGAAGTTGGCCCTGGGTGAAACCAATCGCCGGCGCGCCAAACAAGAAGCCTACAATATCAAGCACAACATCGAGCCGGTCAGCATTATCAAAGCGGTCCACGACCTCACCGAGCGCCTGACCAGGGCCCCGGCGTTAGCCGAAGGAAAGGGTGAGTACAAGGTGGGCCGGCAGGAAGCCCGCATGCAGCAGGACGAGCTAAAGCGGGTGATCGGCGAGCTTGAAAACCAGATGAAAGTTGCCGCCAAAGAACTGGAATTCGAACGGGCTGCCGCCTTACGTGATCAGATCTTCGAACTACGCCAGATCCTGGCTGAAGACTCCAACCTGCCACCCTGGCAGAAGATCAAGCTGCTTTCATGGGAGGAATGACCTGAATTTTAGGTAACGCCGGTATTGTGATACCGGAGTTACCTAAAATTCAGTGGGCGCGATACTAAACCGGCTGAATTCCCCGCGGGCTGGAGCCCAATCTTCGCTTACGCTGGACACGTAGGCGCCACTGGGACCGCGCTGGATGTAGCGGAGCAGTTTCTCCAGGTCACCCCGCGTCCCTTCAGCCACCACCTCTACCTGCCCATCATATACGTTGCGTACCCAACCGGTCAGGCCAATGAACAGAGCCTGTTCGCTGACGTAATAGCGGAAGCCGACGCCCTGAACGTGTCCTTCGACGATAACATGCAGACGGAGATTGGCTTCCGGATTTGTTTCCATTTCACCATGGCCTGACGGTCAGGATTTACGGCGGTTAAACAACCCCAGCCCGATGGGCGGTAAAAATATCAATAACGAGAGCAGCAAGTAGGGAGTCAGGTTCTTCCAGGCCAGGATCTGGGCGTTGATCCCCAGCACTTCTTGCTTCCAGCGTGCTTCCAACGCATCGAAGGATTCTCCATAGGCAGCCTGTACCGCCTCACTGCACCCCAGCCCGTCCTGGTATTTTTTTATTAACGTCTGCAGTCCCGAGCTGCCAAAACGTTCAGATAAAAACTGTACAAACGAGATCGACTCGGCGTAAGAAAGGAAAGCGCTTGACGCTTCGTGTGAGAACCCATTGCATAGTAAGTTCAATGGGATCAGCGTACCGCTTTCGGCCGCTTTAGCCAGCGACCTTTGGAAATCGGGGTTGGGGTAAATTTCTGCCAGTGAAGCTGTGCCTTCTGTCAGCCAGGTCGGCAAGCGCGCATAGCCGTCCCCGGCAGTCTGAGATTCAACCATGTGCATAATTTCGTGTGGGATCTCGCGTTCCATATCCATGCGTTGTTCGGCGCCGGGAGCTATGGTCACCATGATCATCCCCAATTTGGGGTTGGCATGCCCGGCGATCCAGGATACCTGCGAAGCTTGCAAGGCGCTTTGCAGGTCTTCGGAAGTGGGATAAATAAAAACTCTCAAGGGTGAAGGTAAGGTTCCCGGCAGGTATTTATGCGCTGACTCAAGTCCGGCCTTGGCGGTATTCAGGGCAGTCTGCCCAAAAGCCAGGTCGCCTTCTACCCAGTTTACCTGGAAGCCATCCTGTTCCAATTGCTGCCAGGTGAAATGGTTGTCTTCGTAGGAAAATACGGTTTTGCTGCTGTCTTCCTGTTTGCCGTCCCCCAGGATGACCCGGTACCAGTAGGTTACCTTCGAAAAGGGGGGCAGAGGGTTTTGCTGCAGGTCATACGTGAATGATAGTTCGCCCTGGCCCGACAGGGTCATTTTTTCCACCGCGCTGTCTTGCCCCTCCGGTTGGATGAATAGGAACACATCCTGGATCGGATCGATAGAAAGGATCCTGGCCTGGAACGACATGTGTTCTCCGAACACATAGCTGACTCCCAGGTCAGTTATACTGACCTGGCCTGAAAGGCCGGGTAACAGGTTATTGCCCAGAATGATGATCAAGAGCAGCCAGGGATGCATTAATCACCTGATTCAGTCGTTTTTTTTCTTCTTCCGCCTGTGGTTCCCACTTTCTTCGTCCCCTTCTTTTTCATTAACATCAATAATCGTGTTGAGCATATCATCTTCATCAACTGGAAGCCCCATCATGCTCAGATCGCCGCCGCTATCGGTAAATGAAAGGTTATCCAGGGCCTCTTCGATAAATTCGCCTTCATCTTCGTCTTCGATGTGATCGTAGAGTTGGTCCAGCGCCTCGCGCACCCCATCCCCGCCAATCTGCGAAAGGGACCAGACCAGGGCTGCACGTTGTTCGATATCCATATCTTCAAAATCTTCGAGCATTTTTAGTAGATCTTCTCGGGCGCTCTTCAGTTCTAGCTGTCCGGCTGCCCGAATTGCTTCAACCTGGACATCCGGGTTGGAATGGTCCAAATTCTTCAAGATCGAGTCTTCCCACTGTTCGTCGGCAGAACGTCCCATGGCAAACAGCGCGCTGGCCAACCATTGCGGGTCACTTTCATTATAGGCTTTGCGGATCAAATCAGGCACTTCTTCACGGCTGGAGAAACCCAATGATTCCAGCGCCCGCCGCCTGACCAGCGGTGTATCTGGTCCGTTGAGCACTTTCAGTAAGGCATCTTCGATTTGGTGATGTGAGAAAGAGGGTATCGCTTCCAGCTCGCCGACGTACACAAACAGGCCGATGGCCGAGGCCGCTTGAGCGCGTACAATTTCCTCGTTATCTTCGAACATCATCTTGGTGAAGGCAGGCACCAATCTTATATCGTCGCTTTCCCAAAGTAAGCGGATGCCGGTAGTGCGCACACGCGCATCCGGGTCGTTCAGAGCAAACCGGGCTACCTCGTCGAAAGAAACTAAGGTATCCGCCTCGGCCAGTTCTTCAAGGTCTTCTAGCAAAGCCACGCGCCGGTCGAGGTTTATCTGCAGCCAGATCTTTTTCAACGCTTCCAGATCGGCGGGTGAAATATCTGAAAATTTATGTAGATAGCGTGGAGAAAACGGGCGGTTGTTGTCTAACAACGCCGTGACTACTTCTTTAAATGTTATCGGAGCTTTCTTCGGTTTCGTGGCCATTGGTTATTACTTTCTAATTATTTCGTTCAAGGAAGGGCAATTGGATGGAGAAGATCGTTCGTTGTGATCACTACCAGCAGCAGGATCAGCAAAGCGAAACCGATCATGTGGACTGTATTTTCAAATTCCGGTTTTACCCTGCGGCGTGTGATGAGTTCAGGCAAGACGAATAAAATCCGCCCGCCGTCCAGGGCCGGGATGGGCAACAGATTGGTGATCCCCAGTGCGACAGAGATAAATGCCATCAACAGCAGGGTATTGACGGCCGGCGTTTGGGGATTTTGAGCAGCCTGGTCCTGGGTATCCCGCGCCCGCGCTTGTTGGTAGATGTTAAACATACCCACCGGGCCGACCACGCGTGCC
>VFSW01014701.1_pt1 | contig 10802 bp, 7 predicted proteins | sample 5358111 | NCBI WGS metagenome assembly VFSW01 (sample SAMN11554181, study PRJNA540505) | mine drainage metagenome | isolation source: sediment from site ElyBrook_90M | place: USA: Ely Copper Mine, Vershire, VT | collected 2017
GGTCCCGACCGGGCAATCCCGGCGGGCCCGTCAGGCTAACTTGTCCCACAGCCCGCCCGGAGGCAAGCCTTTTGCCCCGCGCACGATGCCCGAACAAGTTGGCGCTCAAGTTCAATCAAAAGGTCGACCGAATCCTCGCCGCGCGCAACTCGCTCGTCTGCGTCGGGCTCGACCCCGACCCCGCGATGATGCCGAGGGCGCTCAAGCGCCTCGCGCCGCGGGCCCAGCTCGAGCGGTTCCTCGGTGGGGTCCTCCAGGCGACGTACCCGCATGCCGCTGCCTACAAGATGCAGCTCGGCGCCTACCTCCAGTACGGCCCGAAGGGGATCGAGGTCCTCGCGTCGCTGCCGAAGAAGATCGGGCCGACCCGCCTGCGAATCCTCGACCTCAAGGCGAACGACATCCCGAACGTGATGCGAATGCACCACGACGGGGCGTTCCGGGCGCTGGGGTTCGATGCCGTGACGCTGACGCCGTGGCTCGGCTGGGAGACGCTCCAGCCGTTCCTGGACGACAGCGCGCACGGCGCGTTCGTGGTCGCCCACTCGTCGAACCCGGGCGCCCTCGACTTCCAGGAGATCCCCACCCCCCGCGGGCCGCTCTGGCTCGCGGTCGTGGGCGAGGTCCGACGCCTCGCGCACGCGCACGGGAACCTCGGGGTGGTCATCGGGGCGACGTTCTCGGATGCCTTCCGCCACGCGCGGGCCGCGCTCGGCAACGGGATCCCGATCCTCGTCCCCGGGGTCGGGGCCCAGGGAGGGTCGCTCTCGACCGCCGTGCGCGAAGGAGTCGATGCGCGGGGCCGAGCGCTGATCGTCAACGCCTCGCGCAGCGTCCTCTACGCCTCCTCGGGCGCCGACTGGAAGCGCGCGGCGGGCGCGGAGGCCGAACGCCTCAAGGTCCAGGTCAACCAGTTGCGCGCAGGTCTTCGTAGAGAGTGAGGAGCTCGCGCGCGACGGTCGCGAGCCCGTATCGGGCCTCCGCCCGTCGCCGACCGGCCGCGCCCATCGTTCGCGCGAGCTCGGGCCGATCGAGGAGCGTGCGGACCTTTTCGGCGAGGTCCGGCGCGAGGAGCGGCTCGGTGAGGAGCCCCTCCGTGCCGGACTCGATGACCTCGCGCACTCCGGGCATGTCGGCGATGACGACCGGTAGACCGGCCGCCATCGCCTCGGCGACGACGAGGCCGAACCCCTCCAGCCGGTTCTGGCTCGGGAAGACGAAGACGTCCGCGAGGGCGAGGTACCGCGGCAGATCGTCGTCGGAGACAGCGGGACAGAAGCGGACGCGGCCCTCGACGCCGAGGCGGCGTGCGTGGCCGATGAGGCTCGGCAGCCGCGGACCGGCCCCGACGACGAGCAGCACGACATCCTTCGGGAGGAGGGAGAGCGCCTCCAGGATCACGTCGACGCCCTTGTGGGGGACGAGCCGCCCGGTGAAAGCGAGCACCCGCTTCCCGTCGAGCCTCAGGTCGCCACGGAGCGCGCTCGCGTCGAGCCCCGGACGGAACCGGGCCAGGTCGACCACCGACGGAATGATCGAAAGGGTTCGCCCCCGCAGCACGGCGGACGTGTCCCCGTAGCTGCGGGTGTGCACGACGATCCGGTCGACGCGGCGCAAGGTCGGCGGTAGGAACGCCCGCTGATAGAGAGCCGCGAGCGCTCGGCCGCCGAACCCTCCGAGGAAGAGGTCGCAGTGGTAGGTGAGGCAGATCGGGACCCGCGTCGCCCCGAGCGCGCGGGTGGCGAAGTACGACGTGAGCGGCGGAGGATAGTGGAGGTGGACGATGTCCGCCGATAGGGACCGGAGGAGGCGGCCCGTGCCGACGTCGATCGGAGTGTTGAACGCGACCCCGAGCGTCCTCGACCGTCGGATCCGGTAGCCCTCGAACGCCTCCTCGACGGGAAGTCGTCGGTCGTAGCGGGACGTCACGACGGTCACTTCGTGGCCCTCGCGGGCGAACTCGCCGGCGAGCCCCCGGACATGCGACTCCACGCCGCCCGCGTGGGGGTGGAAGAAGGGGGAGACCTGGACGATCCGCACGGTCGAGGACTATCGTGTCTCGGGTTTCAGGTCATCGGAAGACCGCCCGGGCGGGTACGGGTGGTCAGCCTGCGGTCGGGGGACGCCGCCGCGAGCTCGCGTCGAGCGGCTCCGATTCCCGAACCTGCAGGCGCTGCTCGGTGGGCAGGTTCGCCACGTCGAGGCCCCGCATCGCCTCGCCGAGACCGGTCGAGACGCGCGCGAGCACGTCCGGGTCGTCGTAGTGCAACGACGCCTCGACGATCGCCCGTGCGACCTTCATCGGATGCTGCGATTTGAAGATCCCGCTGCCGACGAAGACGCCGTCGACCCCGAGCTCGCGACAGAGCGCGGCGTCGGCGGGAGTCGCGATCCCGCCCGCCGCGAAATTGACGACAGGCAGGCGCTTCAGCGCGCGGACCTCGAGGACGACCGCCTCCGAGACGCGTTCCTTCTTCGCCCAGGAGGCGATGTCCTTCTTGCCCAGACCGAGGACTTCGCGGAGGTCGTAGTTCATCTGGCGGATGTGCCGGACCGCCTCGACGACGTTGCCGGTGCCGGCCTCGCCCTTCGTCCGGATCATCGCGGCCCCCTCGTCGATTCGTCGCAACGCCTCGCCGAGGTTGCGGGCGCCGCAGACGAACGGGACCTTGAACGGCTTCTTGTCGACGTGCTGGAACGGGTCGGCCGGGGTCAGCACCTCGGACTCGTCGATCATGTCGACCGAGAGGGCCTGGAGGATCTGCGCTTCGGCGGTGTGGCCGATGCGGCACTTCGCCATCACCGGTATCGAGACCCTCTCTCGGATCTCGCGAATCTTCTGGGGGTCGGCCATCCGGGCCACGCCGCCCATCGCCCGAATGTCGGACGGAACGCGCTCGAGCGCCATCACGGCGACGGCGCCGGCCTCCTCGGCGATCGCGGCCTGCTCGGCGTTCGTGACGTCCATGACCACGCCGCCCTGCTGCATGCGGGCGAACCCGCGCTTCACGAGCTCGGTCCCGAACCGGAGCTTTCCCATCAGGTCGGCCATAGAGAAGTCCGACAGGGAAAATCGCGGGCGCCTATAAGACGGTGGGCCCGAGCCTGCGCCCCGCCTCAAACCTTAACTCCCGCCGGGCCGTCCGCCGTTCCGCAGGGGGAGCTGGGCACCGGCTGAGAGGACGGGACAGTGTCCCGTCGACCCCACGAACCTGCACGGGATAATGCCCGCGAAGGGACTGCGATGCCGCCCTTGACAGGACTCTCGACCGGTCGCGGTCGAGGATGACCGGACCCCCCACCGCTCCGGCCTCGCCCCGACGCCTCCGTGCCCCCGGGAAGCTCGGCCGGGTCGTCACCGCCACGGCGGTGGCGGTCGTCGTGGTCCTGGCCGGGGTCGGCGTCGCGCTCTTCGTGAACTCCACGCTCGGCGAGCCGACGCTCGTCATCTACACCTACCCGAGCCTCTTCGGGGGCGCCGGGACGCCGGCGTTCGAGAGCGTCTTCGCGCCGTTCGAGAGCGCCCACCACGTGCGCATCGACGTGGAGTACCCGAGCGGGACGCTCGTGAACACGCTGCTGCAACAGGCGAACGCCCCCGCCGCGGACCTCGTGATCGGGCTCGACGAGATCACCGCCCCCCAGGCGGAGTCCCACCACCTCCTCGTCCCGTACGCCCCCCCCGAGCTCGCCAACGTCTCGCCGGCGCTCGCGAGCGAGCTGAGCCCCGACTTCGGGGCGGTCCCGTACGAGTGGGGATATCTGGCGATCGACTACAACGCGTCGTTCTACTCGGCGACCCGGGGCGCGGTCGCCACCGCGAGCTTTCCCGAGCTCGCGACGAACTCGAGCTGGGCGGCCCAGTTCCTCTACGAGGACCCAACGACGGACATCACGGGCGAGGAGTTCCTGGTCTGGGAGGTAGAGTACTACCTCCACGTCCTCCACGAGAACTGGACGTCGTTCTGGACGGGCGTGCTCCCGCACCTCGCCTACAAGCCGGCGCCCGATTGGGGCACCGCGTTCGGCCAGTTCTCGACGCCTCCGGGGAATCCCCAGATGGTCGTGAGCTACTCGACCGACCCCGCCTACGCCGCGTTCTACGGGCAGGCCGGCCAATTCAACTCGACCGTGAGCTGGTGGAACGGCACCGCGTACGGCTGGAGGACGGTCTACGGCATCGGTATCGTGGCGGGCTCCCGCCACGTCACCCTCGACCAGCAGTTCGAGCAGTGGTTCCTGAGCGGAGCCGTCCAGGAGCAGATCCCGACGAACGAGTGGGAGTACCCCGCGAACGCGACGGTTCCTCTGCCGGCGGTGTTCGGTGCCGCGGTGCCGCCGTCCACGATCGTGCCGCTCAATGGCCTGACGACGCCGGCCGCGGTCGTGGCATCCCTACCGGGTTGGGTCGCGACGTACGAGCAGCTCGCGAATCAGCTCCTGCCGCCATGACGATCTCCCGGCGCGACGTGCTCGCGCTCTCGCCCGCTCTCGCGTTCGTCGTCCTCTTTGCCGTCGTGCCGGCGGTCGTCCTGTTCGCGAGCACGGTCGCGGCGGCCGGGGGTCTCGCCGGGGTCGTCGCCATCGTCTCGAGCCCCCTCAACGTGGCGTCGATCCAGAACTCCCTCGAGCAGGGCGCCGTTTCGGCGACGCTCGCGGTCGCGCTCGGGTATCCCGCGGGGGTCTTCTTCGGCCGGTACGCCTTTCGCGGGCGGGATCTCCTGCGGGCGCTCCTACTGGTCCCCTTCCTTCTCCCGAGCTTGATCGTCGTTTTCGGCGTCCTCGACCTGTTCGGCGCCGACGGGGTGCTCTCGTCGGTCGTACCGTGGCTCGGGACGTTCGGGTCCGGCCTTCCGGCGATCGTCGTCGCGAACCTCGCGTTCAACGTCCCGATCGTCGTCCTCTTCACCTCGACCGGCGGCGAGAGCGCCCCGCGCGACCTCGAAGAGACGGTCGCCTCGCTCGGCGGTTCTCCGGGCCGCGCGTACCTCGACGTCTGGGGGGCGCCGACCTGGGTCGGCGCGGCCGCGGGCGGGCTCCTCACGTTCCTGTTCTCGTCGCTGTCGTTCGCGCCGCCTCTCCTCCTCTGCGGCCCCCGGTGCTACACGGTCGAGGCCCGGATCTGGTCGCTCGCCTCCCTCTGGCTCGATCCGATCGCCGCGGGCGTCCTCGCGCTCGCGATGGTCGGACTCTTCCTGCTTCCGACGGCGGCCTACCTCGCGCTGCTCGGGCGTCTGCGCGGTGCCTTCGGCCGTGCCCGGCCGCGCGGGCGCCCCGTCCCCTGGAGGTCGGTCGCCGGCGTCGCCCTCGCGGCGGAGACCGCGATCGTGGTCGGGAGCGTCGTCCTCCTCCTCGTGGCCGTCCTCGACCGCACGCTTTCGCCGATCGGGGGCGGAGGCGCCGGGAGCGCTTGGGTCGCCCTCTTCTCGGGCGCGACGACGGCGCGCCTCGGGATCAGCGCGGTCGGTCTGGTCGCGAACACGCTCCTCTTCGCCACCGGGGCCGCCGTCGTCGCCCTCCTCCTCGGGATCGCGCTCGGGTTCGCGGTCCAGGGCCGTCCCGCGCGGGCGGGCGCGCTCGGGCTCGTGTTGTTCGTTCCGCTCCTGCTCTCGCCGGTCGTCCTCGCGGTCGCGCTCGCGGGATTCTGGCGGCCCCTACTCGGAGGGGCCCCGAACGTCTGGATCCTCGTGATCGTCAGCCAGGCGATCCTCGCCCTCCCGTTCGCGCTCCAGAGCATCGAGATCCCGCTCGCCGGCCTCTCTCCGTCGGTCCGCGAGGGAGCCGAGGCGCTCGGCGCGTCCCGATGGGTCGCGTTCGTCGACGCGGACCTTCCCCGGGTCCGGGACGGTCTCTCCACCGCCGGCCTGTTCGCGTTCGCGCTCGGCCTCGGAGAATTCACCGCCACCAACTTCCTCGTCACGGCCCGGCTCACCACGTTGCCCGTCGCGCTCTACGAGCTCGCCGACACCCGCCTCTTCGCGGTCGCCGATGCGGCAGCGGGGCTCTTGCTGCTCCTCAGCCTCGCGGTCTTCCTCGTGATCGCCGTCGGAGGTCGACGTGTTGAGCTCTGAGCCGCTGCTCCAAGTGACGGGGCTCTCGGCGTCGTGGGACGGTCGGCCGGTCCTGCGCGACGTCTCGCTGACCGTGAGCGAAGGAGAGTTCTTCGTCCTGCTCGGTCCGAACGGGAGCGGAAAGACCACGCTCCTGCGCGCCGTCCTCGGGCTCGAACCCCCGGATCGCGGTCGGATCGTCCTCGGCGGGGTCGACGTGAGCGCGTGGCCCGTCCATCGGCGGGGTATCGGGCTGATGTTCCAGGACCCGGCCCTCTTCCCCCACCGGACCGTCTACGAGAACATCGCCTACGCTCCGCTGCTTCGCCGACGGCCGCGGCCGGAGGTCATCGCGGAGGTCGACGGACTGGTGAGCCTCCTGCGGCTCGGGGGATTCGAGGACCGGCGACCCGACCAACTCTCGGGCGGCGAGCGTCAGCGTGTGGCGCTCGCGCGGACGCTGGCGGCCCGGCCGCGCCTCGTCCTGCTCGACGAACCGTTCGCCTCGATCGATGTCGAACTCAAGGCGGATCTCCACGCGGAGTTCCGGCGCGTTCTCGGCACGCGGGGGATCGCGGCGATCCACGTCACCCACGACCGCGAGGAGGGGCTCTTCCTCGGCGACCGCGTGGGCCTCCTCTTCGACGGCCGTCTCGAGCGAGTCGGGCGCCCGTCCGAAGTCTACGCGGCGCCCGGCTCGGAGCGGGCGGCGCGCTTCCTCGGCTACAATGTCCTGCCCGGGCCGCGAGGGTTCGAGGCGGTGCACTCGAACGACCTCCGCTGGGACGCGGCCGGCACCGGGGGGCTCGCCGCGAGCGTCGTCACCGCGGGTTCCGTCGGTCGGGAGGAGCTCGTGGTCGTCCGGACGGACGCCGGCGACCGCGCCGAGCTCCGCCGCCCCGCGGGCGCGGTGCCGCTCAGGGCCGGGGATCGGGGCGACCTTCGATGGGACCGGTCGATCCCGATCGACGGGTGAGGGTGGCCGCCCGGTCGGCCGAGCGAGCGAGCCGGGGCCCGAGGGAGTCGCCCCGGGCCGAGGCAAGAGCCCAAGAACTCCGGGGGCTCTCTTCGAGCATGACCCTCCCCGACCCGCTGGGCATCGCCGAATCCCGGGTACTCGGAGACGAGACCGCGACCGTCTACCGGGTCGAACGCTTGGCGGGGGTCGACCCCGCCCGTTTCGCACGACGCCCGCGCACGGTCCGGGTCCTCCTCGAGAACATCGCTCGTCACTTCGACCCCCGGCAGACGCGACGCGAGGACGTGGTCGCGCTCGCGAACGGCGATCGCATCGACGAGCACGCCGAGCTCGCGTACTACCCCGAGCGGGTGCTCTTGCAGGATTTCACCGGGATCCCCGTCGTGGTCGACCTTTCGACGTTGAGGGACGCGGCGCACGCCCGCGGGGTCGCCCCGGGACGGATCGACCCCGTCGTCCCCGTCGACCTCGTGATCGACCATTCGGTCCAGGTCGACAGCTTCGGCTCGTCCCGCTCGCTCCTCCTCAACCTCGACCGGGAGTACGAGCGCAATGCCGAACGCTATCGCTTCCTGCGGTGGGCGAAGGGCGCCTATCGCGGCATGCGGATCGTGCCGCCGGGCAACGGGATCTGCCACCAGGTGAATCTCGAGTACCTCTCGACCGTCGTCGTCTCCCGGGGGACCGACGGGGGCTCGGTGGCGTTCCCGGACACGCTGATCGGGACCGACTCCCACACGACGATGGTCAACGGCGTCTCGGTGCTGGGGTGGGGGGTCGGCGGCATCGAAGCGGAGGCGGTCATGCTCGGCGAGCCGTACTTCCTTTCGCCGCCGGTCGTGGTCGGGGTCGAGCTCACGGGCCGGTTGCCGGAAGGGGCGACGGCCACCGACCTCGTGCTCACCGTCACTCGGCGCTTGCGATCCAAGGGGGTCGTCGACAAGTTCGTCGAGTTCTTCGGCCCCGGGGTCGACGCCTTGTCGGTGCCGGACCGTGCGACGGTTTCGAACATGTGCCCCGAATACGGGGCGACGGCCGCACTCTTCCCGATCGACTCGGCGACGATCGCCTACCTTCGAGGCACGGGCCGATCCGAGCCGACGGTGGCGAGGGTGGAGGCGTACGCGCGCGCCGCGGGGCTCTGGGGCTCGCCCGCGTCGGGGACAATCGACTACGACGACCTGCTCTCGATCGACCTCGGGACGGTCGTGCCGAGCGTTTCGGGACCGAAGAACCCCGAGGAAGCGGTCGCGCTCCCGGAGGTCCCCGGCTCGTTCGCCACGGCGCTCTCGGCGTACCGAAGCGCTCATCCACGACCCGCGAGCAGCGCCGCGTCGCACCCGTACCCCTCGGACGATCCGCTGCGTCCGTTCGACGGCGAACGGGACCGGGCGAGCGTGGGCGGACCGGCCACTTCCGTCCTCGTCGAAGACGGGGCGGTGGTGATCGCCGCGGTCACCAGCTGCACGAACACCTCGAACCCATCGGTCATGGTCGGCGCGGGATTGATCGCGAAGCGGGCCGTCGAGCTCGGGCTCCGCGTGCCGTCGTACGTGAAGACGTCGCTCGCTCCCGGGTCGAAGGTTGTCACCTCCTACCTCGAGCGCGCCGGCCTGCGACCGTACCTCGACCGCCTCGGCTTCGAGGTCGTCGGGTACGGCTGCACGACGTGCATCGGCAATTCGGGCCCTCTGCCGCCCGACGTCGACCGCCAGGTCCGCGAGAACGACCTGTTCGTCGCGGCGGTGCTGAGCGGCAACCGCAACTTCGAGGCCCGCATCCACAACCTGGTGCGGGCGAACTACCTCGCCTCTCCGATGCTGGTGGTCGCGTACGCTCTCGCGGGCCGGATGGACCTCGACCTCTCCCGGGACCCGCTCGGCCGACGTCCGGACGGGTCCCCGGTGATGCTGAAGGACCTCTGGCCGTCCGCCGACGAGGTTCGGCGGATCGTCGAGGCGAACCTCGACGCCGCGATGTACCGCGAGAAGTACCGAACGGTCGAGGCCGGCGACGCGCACTGGGAGTCGCTGACCGTCCCGTCGGGCGAGCGGTATCCCTGGGCGGCCGACTCGACGTATCTCGCCGGGGCCCCGTACCTCTCTCTCCCCCCACCGTGGCTCCCGAAGGAGGGTCGGCTCATCGCGAACGCGCGGGCGCTCGCCGTGCTCGGCGACCAGGTCTCGACCGACCACATATCGCCGGCCGGCGAGATCGCCGAGACTTCTCCCGCTGGCGCGTACCTTCGGGCGCGCGGAGTCGCTCGCCCGGAGTTCAACACGTACGGCTCGCGTCGCGGCCACCACGAGGTCATGATCCGCGGGACGTTTGCCAACGTCCGGCTTCGCAACCGGCTCGCGGCGCCGAAGGAGGGCGGGTTCACCCTTCACTTGCCTTCGCTCGAACCGATGACGATCTTCGACGCCGCCGAGAAGTATCGGACGGAAGGGGTACCGCTCCTCGTCCTCGCGGGGAAGCGCTACGGCCAGGGGAGTTCCCGCGACTGGGCGGCGAAGGGGCCCCGGCTGCTCGGGGTCGGTGCGGTGATCGCCGAGAGTTTCGAGCGGATCCATCGCAGCAACCTCGTCGAGATGGGGGTTCTCCCGCTCACGTTCCGTCCGGGCGAGAACGCGGCGTCGCTCGGCCTCACCGGCCGGGAAGCGTTCGATCTCACGATTCCGTCGGGGGCCGACCTCGCCCCCGGCGGGACGATCGACGTGGTGGCGACCCGGCCGGACGGCGCGACGAAACGGTTCTCGGTGACGTGCCGGATCCATTCGGCGACCGAGCTCGACTACTACCGCGCGGGCGGCGTGCTCCCGTACGTGATGGCGCACCGGTTCGCGAAGTGATCCGACCGCCGCTCCCGGGACGCGCCCGGGGCTGCCGGGCGAGCGAATCGTTCCAGATCGCGAGTGCGTCGACCCGGTGGAATCGGACGGTCCGGTCGCCGACCGCTGCGCGCGCCTCGGCGACCGCCCGGGCGAGGACGTCGGGCGGGATCCCGACGACGTGGCGGCTCGCTCCCTGGGCGAGGAGGTCGAGGCGGCGGGCGAGCGGTTCGGTCACGTCCCCTTCGGCGACGACGACGAGCTCGTCCGGCGGCTCGTCCGCGAGGAGGCGGCGCTCTCGAGCGCCCGGACCGGTACCTCGATCGGGGCGGGGATAGCCTTCCCGGGCGAGGCGGTCGTAGACGATGCGGCGGGGGTCGAACGCAGAACCTTCGACCGGGTCGCGGCGGCCGTCCGTGGGCCTCAGGAGCGCGAACGCTCCGAGGCGGCCGACCCGTCCGGCCTCGCGGAGCGCCCGACGCGGGTCGTCGAGGAGGTGGAGCACGTGGACGAAGAGGACGGCGTCAAAGGCACCGGAGCGGAACGGCAGTCGGAACGCGGTGGCGCGGACGAGGCGGTCGACTCCCTTCGACCGGGCCCGGACGAGCATCCCCCGGGAGACGTCCGCGCCCACCAGTTCGAATCCCCGCGCGGCGAGCGCGAGCGAGATCCGCGCCGTCCCGACGCCGACCTCGAGGAGTCGGAGTGCCCCGCGGGCGCGCAGAGCCGCTGCGACCGCGTCGATCGTGGCGGGGGCCGCCGGCTGCCGGGTCGCATCGTAGGCGGTCGCGACGATGTCGAACGCTTCCGCGACCTCGCGCGTGCTCATCGTCGGCCGGGCGAGCGGGACGGAGTATTTCGCCCCGACGCACCGCGGCCCGGGCCGTAAGTGGTGTGCGGAGATTGGTAGACGACGCCCCTGACGGGAGCGGTCATGAGTAG
>VFSW01014702.1_pt1 | contig 10802 bp, 9 predicted proteins | sample 5358111 | NCBI WGS metagenome assembly VFSW01 (sample SAMN11554181, study PRJNA540505) | mine drainage metagenome | isolation source: sediment from site ElyBrook_90M | place: USA: Ely Copper Mine, Vershire, VT | collected 2017
ATGCAATGGGGGTGTTGCGGGGGGAGTGAGCGGCGTGCGGTGGGGCGGCCAAGTGGTGCGCCGTAGCCGGTCGCAACCTATCGTTTACCGTGACTACTCCGCAAGCCCTACTTCCAGATTGCCCGTCGCTCGGGAACAATGGCCAAGGCGTCGGGCAGGCTACATCGCAAGAAAAGAATCGCGCTCGCCTTGACACTCAGACAATCTACTTAACATGGGCATGACTAACCGAGATCGCACATCAGTGCTCATTCTTTGGGAGCAGCCGTCCCGTCCGACCAGTGACCGACTGGAATCAGAAACAGGGTCAGATGACCCGGAGTGTCCTTAATTCCCATAACCGGGGAGCCCGGCATGCCTGCGCCCCAATTTGTCGGGTCTGTGAGTGGAAGGAAAAACATCAGGTGGGGGCGCCAGTGCCCGTTACGGTCGCTCAAGTACCCTTGCCTTGACATCATGTAACACATCGCACCGGATTCCGGCGTCGGCAATTCCTTGCTGTCGAAAGCGGCTTTGACGGCCTTGGACATCTGGTCTTTGGATCGCGAAGCCAATATCACCTCGGTTTTCTTGAGAGTAAGTGGAAGTTGGGATCGCACAGCGGGCGGGTTGAAGCAGATCGGGGCCCGCACTTTGGGATTCCAAAAGTCGGGATCGCCGGTTCCAGCGGTCCATGATCGTTCCACCACGCACACGAAACCGTTCTTGCCTTTGACCACGGTTTCGTAACCACGTCGTCCGAGGACCATGACCTCGGCATCCTGCGAGATGGACTCCGGAGCAGCGCTTCGCGCTAGCGTTATCTCGGCGTTTCGCTCCATCAGGTATTGATCAACGGGCGCCATGCTCGGATATGGTGCTTTGGCGTCCTGTGCTTGCGCCTGCCTCACCTCAGCCAGCATGGCAACCAGCGCGAGGCTTGTTAATGCAAACGTCCTGAAAGCCTTCTGCTTCATTGATTTCTCCTGAGATATGTCGATCCTTCTTGTGATACAAACCGGATGGCCCGCCACGCATTGTCCCGAGGGCCGCTCGGCAATATATGTTGATATCAATATAATCGATCTATAGTAACGGTTGCAACGCCTACCTTTGGGACTACGCTCCCGGTTCGAGACTCATGCCGCTGTCTCTATGTGCGGCGTGCGGCAAGGGCGGTGGCACGGTGATTCGATGACGCGTTCCGCCCACTCGTCCTGACAAACGGGCAATTCTCGTTCATGATGTCCTTGAACCGCCCGGAACCGCCATCTATGGCGTCTGTGGCGTCGTTACTCGCAATGGATCGGACCACGTTAACGGCGGCTCTCAAGCCCCTACGGCGCCGCGCTCGACTCAACATCACGGCGGACTCAGTTGACCGTCGCGCCTGTTCGACGACACTGACGCCGAAGGCGAAGATTGCTTGCGCGCGCCGTTCCCATCTGGAAGAGCACCCATCTCGAGGTTGAGGGTCTCCTTTGCGATCGCGACCCCCCGACCGCCCTCGGAACAATCTACGCGCACTTTCCTGATCGTCCCAAGGCGCCGCGAGTCGTCTTCTTGTCGTGTTCGACTTGCTTCAGAATGGTCGCCATCCGGAAGTGATCTGACGCCGGCTTACTGCGATTAGTAGTGGGAAGTCGGCGTCGCTCCGGCTATGACATCCAACTTGTCAGGTCGACGAAAAACGCCCGTGGCTGAGTTGGGCAGTTCGTTGCCGGAACCGTAGCAGTCACGACCAGAGATGCGGATCGGGGCTATGCGTTGCTCTGAAATTCCTTTCGGGTCGCCGACGATACGGGATTGCGCCTGTCGGATGGATCGTGCCGCCGCAGAATACGGGGCGGGAGCACCGGTTTTGCGGCCGTCGCGGCGCGGGCAAGTTGGGAAGCATGGGCAGCGTAATAAAGATCGAGGAAGTTATTCTGTGACTTTCCGAGGCGGAACTTGCCGCGGGGCGCCTGGAGTCGTTAGTGGAGGAAGCCATCGAGGATCTGAGGACCGGCCGTTCTTGCCTCCATATTCTCCGCCTTACTGCCACTACAGTCTGATGGCCCGCAGCCAAGCACGGCGCCGCTACCTTGTGGAACGCTGAAGCCGGGAAGCCTCGGCGCCCACAGGTAAGGATCCCAATCGGGTGGCCGATGCCTCCACTCTCCGCCGATGGTTTCGAAGTCTTGATTCCTCTCGGACATCGTTTTCATTCTTGCGTCCCACGGTTCACGCGTTAAATCATTCCCTCAATGCAGGCCAGCAACTTTGCCAGGGTTGCTCACGACTGCAGCGCTTGCAAGAAGTAACCCACGTCCGATTTCCAAAACTGACGCACGCGGTCGATAGCTGAGTATCGTACAGCAGGTCGCTACGTTCCGGGCGGCCGCGATGCGCGGCTATCGGAGAGAAGCCCATCGTAGTTACACGGAATTAACTAGATATGTGGCCAGCGCTTGGCGGATCTCAAAAACGCTCTCCTCGACCTTGCGGTTGCTTGTGTCGATCACGATATGTCCGCGGTCCCATTGCTCGTACTCCCGAAACACCACCTCTTCCCAGGTCGGCGGCCTCAATCCGGAGAGATCCATGATACGGCTTTCCACCCGGGGCCGGTGTTCACTAAAGTCGGAGCACTTGATCTCAATCTCAATAGGGCGTACATGCGCGCGCTTGGCCACATCGACCCAGGCGTTGCGCGTGAGGGTTAAGGGATTAACGGAGTCAGCGATCACGGTTCGACCGACGCGGAGATTGTCCTCCGCGATTGCGTAGGCCACGCGGTACCCGAGCGCCGCGACCGGCCCGGTGATCGCGCCTGCGTCTCGGATAGCCTGTTCGATCGAGTCGATGCGCACGTGTACGCCGCCGGCCTGATAGGCCAGCTCTCTCGCAATCGTCGTCTTTCCAACCCCCGGCGGACCGCTGAAGATGATGAGCATGGGCCGGGAACTGCATTCCAAGACCTGGCTTACTCTACCCATATTGCGATAGTACCGTGTGTCAACGAGGATCCACCTTTCGGTCCAGCGCGGCGCTCTATAGTGACTGAGCCGGAACCCGTCGTCTTTGAGCTATTGTGTCGATTGTGCTGTGAGCCGGAGGTTTTCTGCGCACCGGAGAGGAGTAACATTCCCGTCCTGGGCCTGAGCTTCCGGGAGTCATTATGGGGTTGCCCCGTTCGTTGAGACAATCAGTAAACGTACTGGTTACCTTTCGATGATAATTGGTTCCCGTCGAAGCGGCAACGACTTTTTATACTGATGCTGCCGGTGAAGCGGAGACGGGCTTTGGTGGCGGCCAATCCGATCAAGGATAGCCGGCCGGAACTCATCGCGGACGAAGGGCAGGGCGTGCATCTCCCGTAGCGTCCCATACCCTGGCTTCGGGGCCGAACAACGGGAAATTCATGCGGGCAACCGCCAGGCCCGCTTCCGAAACCGCGCTCAGGAACAGGCCGGGCTCGGACACACTCTTGGAATGCTTCGATTAAGCTCCCGTCCCGTCGTCCACTCGGCGACTTACGCACACGGACCCGCCGCGGCATTCCGGACTTCCGCCGTCCGCGATACCGAAAAGGCCCTCGGGCTTGAAGCGCGCGAAACGGGCCGCGGTACTCCGGCAAGCGCATCTTTTCAAGAACGGTTTTCTCAACAATTGCCGCAGGAGATTTCAGAAATTCCGACGACATAGCGCCGGCCTGGCTCAAGGCTGAGTCGGGTCGCCGTGCGCCGGAACGTTGAGCACTCCAACGCCGTTTGGCCAGATTTCGACATACTCGGTCCCGGCCATGTGGTCATAACGCGTCACCTGATCGGGAGTCCGCCACTCGCCGAAAATGCGCTTCCGGATGCCGCCCAGAGCGCCAATCCGCTTTTTGTGCGAGTACGTGGTGCAAATATTCCGCTGGTAAAAAAACGTCCACCGCTGGCCCGCCACGTTGTACACACCCATGGTCGCCAGCCGGATATCGGTTGTCGGCGCGAGGTCAAACTTACGGTTTTGCGCGTTCAACCCCGCAGTCGTCTGCGCATCGAAGTTGGCGATCTCGTTTCCCGTGTCCGCGTATGTCGCGCCCTGGCGGGAAAGGTCGCCTCCGAACGTTCCTGCCCCCGCGGGCGCGGGAGTGGCCCATCGCAGCAGGGTCGCCGTCTGATTGCCGATGTTCGGACCGCCACGCGTCCGCTTGAGCACGGACGTCGTCATCCGTTCCAATTCCTGGTCCTTCTGTGTCTGGGTGAGCGCGCCAACCGCGACGTTCACATTCAAGTGCGCGACCACGGGGCTGACGGGGCTTCCCGCCGCCAGAAACGCGCAGCCATTCATCTCCGCAGTGAAGAAAGCCCGCACTGGCGCCCCGGCCGCCGTTTGATTGTGCAGCCCCATGCGAGCCGCTTTCCCGATGCCCCACGGCAGGATGAATGCGTGGAACCAATCGTTGTCGAGCGCAACGCCCTGGAAAACGAGACCTCCGTGGAACGCGCTGCCGTCCACCACGAGTTGCAGCCGGCCTGGCGTGTACTGATACCACTGGACCCGCACGGCATTCGATGGAATCGTGAACCCGGCCTTTACCTTGGGGATGCGGCCATCCTCCTGGGGGATCGGTGTCACAGTGGCGTCTCGCAGGAAGGTTGCGGCCCGGCCCTGGAGCGCAGCTCCCTCGGTCTGTCCGCCGGGCATTTTGATTACCCACCGATTACAGAATTGCTGGGGATTTGTCAAGAAATCGGCGCGTAAGGGCATGTGGCTATTCGCGAGCCTCCTTCGAGCTATGATACGGCTTCTGGGCCAGATCTCCCCAAACACGCGACTTCGCCTTTCAACGTCGCGAAGGCGTTGGCCGATCCGGCGAATCTGGAGGAGGCCGCCGCGCGTGCTGTGCGCCGCGGCGCTTTGCGCAAGCTGCTGCGCGGGCACTCCCGCCGCAGTGACGTTTTCTAAAGATATCGCTCCCGTCCTGTACCGGAACTGCGCGCCGTGCCACCACGCGGGCGGTTCGGGGCCGTTTCCGTTGGTCAGCTATGGCGATGCGAGGCGGCACGCGCGGCAGATGGCCGGCGTGACGAAGCGGCGGTACATGCCGCCGTGGCTTCCGGATCCGGGTTACGGCGATTTCGTGGGTGAGAGGCGGCTGACGGCGTGGCAGATCGGCCTGATTGAGGAGTGGGCGGCCGAGGGCGCGCCGGAGGGTGGAACGGCGCCGCCCGCGCCGCATTTTACGCCCGGATGGCAGCTTGGGCCGCCGGACATGGTGGTGGAAGCGAGCAAGGCATTCACCGTGCCCGCCGATGGCCCAAACGTTTTCTGGAATTTTGTTCTTTCACCTCCGGTACACGAGACGCGGTACGTCCGGGCGATCGAGATCCGGCCTTCCCATCCGAAGTTAGTGCATCACGCGAATCTGCTGGTGGACCGGACGCGGACGGCGCGGCTTGAGGAGAAACATCCGGGCGAGGGATTTCCGGGGATGGATCTTACGATCGAATCGGACACGTTCGATCCGGACAGCCATTTTTTGTTCTGGAAGCCGGGGAGCGCGCCGTACGAGGAGACGGACGGGATGGCGTGGCGGCTCGATCCGGGCAACGACCTGGTGCTGAATGTGCATTTGCAGCCTTCGGGCAAGCCCGAGGAGGAGCGGCCCGCGGTAGGGTTGTACTTCACGGACAAGCCGCAGACGAAGTACCCGATGTTGATCCAGCTCGAACGGGACGGCGCGCTGAACATTCCGGCCGGCGACGCGGATTTCGAGATTCGCGACCACTTCCGTCTGCCGCTCGACGTGGATGTGCTGGCTGTGTATCCGCACGCGCATTATCTGGGCAAATTGCTGGAGGGATGGGCGACGCTACCGTCTGGCGAGCGGCGGTGGCTGGTGCGCATTCCGGACTGGGACCTGAACTGGCAGGCGGTGTTCCATTACCGGCAGCCGGTGTTTTTGCCGAAGGGAACGGTGATTTCGATGCACTATCGATTCGACAACTCGGACGCGAATCCGCGCAATCCGAATCGGCGGCCGAAGCGGGTGGTGGGAGGCAATCAAGCGACCGACGAGATGGGGCACCTGTGGCTGCAGGTGCTGCCGCGCGGAGAGGGGGACCAGCGCGCGGTGCTGCAGGAGGCGCTGATGCGGCGGCGGCTCGAGAAGTATCCGGACGACTTCACGGCTCACTTCAATCTGGGCGCGCTGCTGCTGGCGCGGCACGACGTGGACGGGGCGATCCGGTATCTTCGCGAAGCGGTGAGTCTGCGGCCGGACCAGCCGGCGGCGCTGAACACGCTGGGCGCGGCGTTCGAGATGAATGGCCAGCTCGACGAGGCAATCGAGGAGTTCCGGCAAGCGCTGCGCGCGCAGCCGGGCTACGGGAATGCGCGCTACAACCTGGCGAATTCGCTGGCCGACGAGGGGAGGCTCGACGAGGCCGAGGACGAGTTCCGGCAAGTGCTCCAGACGAATCCGGACGATGCGAAGGCGCGGAACCATTTGGCTCTGCTGTTGAACATGCTGGGCGAGAAGCACGCGCAGGCCGGGGAGATTGCGCGCGCGGTGAGCGAGTTCGAGGAGGCGCTGCGGTTGGATCCGACGGTGGAGGCGGCGCGGAAGAATCTCGAGTCGGCGCGGGCGGGGCGGAAGCAGTGAGCTTGACCTCACCCCTGACAAGCACGGTGCCTCGGATCGAACTTCGGTCATGAACACTCGCACGTCCGCGGCTGAGCGCGTCGACGGCCAAAGGCGGAGCACGGGCTACGGTTACTTTGGGTGCGGCTCCGGTAAGCGAGCTATTCGCCGACTTGACAACCACGCGCGTGCCCTCGCCTGGGAATAACATGCGGTATTATCCTCCCTCCCGGCGCGCTGCGAAGAACGCGACTGTATGGGAAGTTATTTGGCTGCAGACCGACTTGACTTGTTACTCTAACCTCATTGCGGCGCGCTGTGACTGCCGCTGCCTGGGTCGCAATTCACGTCAGTCGCCTTGTCTCCGCCGCCAATCCGGCGCGGAGGTCTAACGGGTGGCTGTGCAAATGCCGGGGACGCGGCAGATCAGCGTCTTCGCAACCGGATATGTAGCGTTCGAAGGCTCCGCCTACGAGATCGGAGATCGCGCCGCCAGCGTCTTGGCCGTGATCTCGCCGGTTGGCGCGAACCAGGCGGTTGTGCGGACGGAACCGCACGCGCCGTTTGCGATAACCTTCGCAACGGATGGAACGATCTGGACGGCGGGTCTTGAAAGAGACGATGCGGAAAACGATAAGGGCGCCGGGGCGGACTATTTCGTCATTCGGCGCTTCGACACTTTGGGCAGACTACTGATTGGCGCGGTGTCGCGCATCGGTACGTGGAGTTCTCCCTCGGCCCAAAGGAGCTGGCCAGTTATCCGCTCAGTGTGTCTTCGCTCGACGTTGACGGAGTGGCCCTGTGCGAAGACAATAGCCTGTGGGCGTCTGCCCAGGTGGACCCGAATTCGAGTAGAACAGCGGCGGTTCAATGGTCGACTCTGACCTCCTTCGACCGGGCGCGCGGTGAGGACTGGATTGTGGTCCGGGACGCCGAGAACTTCAATCCATGAGACGCCCGGGATTGGCCCGCCGTATGGCTCGGTAGCCGGATGTTTTACAAGCTGGCCAAGAGTCGGCGGCACATCGAATTGCGCGGCTTCAATGAGGGCAAGACGCTGATTGGGATGGAGCGCGACCAGCATCGCGGTGCACATCCCATCCTGACGGCGATGCGGGCCGAGGACGCTCGCGGGTTCGCTCTCCGGCCGGCCCGCGCCGGCGCCGGACGAGGCTGGCGCGACGGACGCCCCCACTCGCCGGCCGGTTTGCCCTCCGAGACGGCTGGCGGCGCGAAGAGCGGCTTGACTTGGGTACGCGGCTGCGGGAGAATCGGGTTTGGATTAGGCGGGAGTAACTCAGCTGGTAGAGTGCAACCTTGCCAAGGTTGATGTCGCGGGTTCGAATCCCGTCTCCCGCTCCATTCCTTTCCCCCCGGTTTTCCTCCAAAGCGACGGGTCGATCAAGGGCGCGACGAAAGCGCCGGCGCGACGTGTGTGTGGCGCGGAACGGCTTTGGCAGCCGCCCCCGCGGTGCGCGGCGATGCGGCCGGGCGGCGGTGTCCGCGAAAACGGAGTCCCGGACGCGGACGATAGAATCGGAGTAACCGTATGGATCGTTTTCCCGGGGTGGATTATTTCTTGATCGATTCGCTGTTCAACGAACAGGAGCTGATGGTGCGGCGGACGGCGCGGCAGTTCGCCAGCGAACGCGCGGCGCCGCTGATCAGGGATTGCTTCCGCGACGGGCGCTTTCCCGCCGAGTTGATTCCGGAGATGGGCGAGCTTGGGTTTCTCGGCGCCAATCTCGACGGCTACGGCTGCGCGGGGATGAGCAACGTCGAGTACGGGCTGATCATGCAGGAGATCGAGCGGGTGGACTCGGGGCTACGCAGCTTCGTGTCGGTGCAGGGTGCGCTCGTGATGTATCCGATCTATACGTACGGCAGCGAGGCGCAGAAGCTGCGCTGGCTGCCGAAGCTGCAATCGGGCGAAGCGATCGGATGCTTCGGACTGACCGAGCCGGGGTTCGGGTCGAATCCGGCGGGGATGCTGACGACAGCGCGGGCCGACGGCGACGGCTGGATCCTGAACGGCGAGAAGACATGGATCACCAATGGCACGGCGGCCAGCGTCGCGGTGGTGTGGGCGCGGGCGCCGGAGGGGATTCGCGGATTCCTGGTCGAAAAGGGCACGCCGGGATTCAGCGCGAGCGACATTCACGGCAAGCTTTCGATGCGGGCGTCGGTGACGTCGAGTCTCGCGTTCAGCGATTGCCGCGTCTCGGGCGAGGCGATGCTCCCTCTGGCGCGTGGGCTGAAGGGGCCGCTGGGCTGCCTGACGCAGGCGCGCTACGGGATCGGGTGGGGCGTGATCGGCGCGGCGATGGACTGCTATGAAACCGCGCGCCAGTACTCTCTCGCGCGGAAGCAGTTCGACGACCGGCCGATCGCTTCGCACCAGCTTGTGCAGGAGAAGCTGGCCTGGATGATCACCGAGATCACCAAGGCGCAGCTCCTGGCCGTGCATGCGGGGCGGCTGAAGGACCAGGGCAAGCTCGATCCGGCGCACGTTTCGATGCTCAAGAAGAACAACGTGGCGATGGCGATCGAGTGCGCGCGGCTGAGCCGCGACCTGCTTGGCGCGAACGGGATCATCGACGACTACCCGATTATGCGGCACCTGTGCAATCTTGAAACCGTGAAGACGTACGAAGGCACGGACCACATTCACACGCTGGTGATCGGCGAGCGCGTGACCGGGGTTGCGGCGTATCGTTAGAGGGCGTGAACCGAAGACAGTTCCTGCAGCTTGTGACAGCGGCCGTGCCGCTCGGAGCGGCCGAAGCGCCGCGCTACAACGTGCTGTTCGTTCTGATGGACGACCTGGGCTGGCACGACACGGCGCCCTACGGCAACCCGTTCATCGACACGCCGAACCTGACGCGGCTCGCGTCCGAGAGCGCGCGGTTCACCAACGCTTACGCGGCGTGTCCGGTGTGTTCACCGAGCCGGGCCACTATCCTGACAGGGAAGTATCCGGCGCGACTGGGGCTGACGGACTGGATTCCGGGGCGCAAGCCGGGGCCGAACTGGAAGCTGATCACGCCCGCGTTCAAGCAGCAGTTGCCGCTCGATGAAACGACACTCGCGAAGGCGCTTCATCCGCAGCGTTATCGCAGCGCGGCGATCGGCAAATGGCATCTGGGCGGCACGGGGTATCTGCCCACCGATCAGGGCTTCGACGAGAATATTGGCGGCACGTCGGCGGGGCAGCCGCCGCGATATTTCGGACCGATCGATCTGCCGAATCTGCGGCTCGAGCCGGGCGAGTTCCTGACGAGCCGGCTGACGATGGAGGGCGCGCGGTTTCTGCGGGAGAACGCACAGCGGCGTTGGTTTCTCTACGAGGCGCAGTTCACGGTACACATGCCGCTGCAGGCGCCGCCGGAGCTGATCGAGAAATACAAGCGGCGCGATACAGGCGATGTCGATGCGACGTACTGCGCGATGGTCGAGACGGCCGACGCTTCGGTGGGCGGGCTGCTGAGGGCGCTCGACGATTCCGGGCAGGCGGCGCGCACGATCGTGATCTTCTTCTCCGATAACGGCGGGGTGCGGTTTCAGGGGCGGCGGCGTGCGCCGGTAACCAACAACGCGCCGCTGCGTGCCGGCAAGGGGCATCTGTACGAAGGCGGCATCCGCGAGCCATTGCTGATCCGATGGCCTGGCGTCACGCGCGCCGGCAGCGTGATTGACGAGCCGGTGTGCGGGGTGGATTTTCTCCCTACCCTGTGCGCGGCGGCGGAGGGCAAGCGGCCGGCGAATCTGGACGGCGTCGACCTTCGGCCGCTGCTTGAAGGGCGCGGGCGGAGCGGCCGGCCGCTGTTCTGGCACTATCCGCATTACAGCGACCAGGGCGGCGTGCCTTCGGGCGCGGTGCGGCTGGGCGAATGGAAGCTGATCGAGTTCTTCGAGGACGGGCGCGTGGAGTTGTTTCATCTCGCGACGGATGCTGGCGAGCGGCGCAACTTGGCGCGGCGGGAGGCCGGAAGGGCAAAAAAACTTCGCACGCTGCTTGCGGACTGGCGGCGCTCGGTGAACGCCGCGATGCCGGGGCCAAACCCAAAATACGATCCGGGCAAGGGCGACGAAGGTCTGACGGGCTACGAGCCGGCCACCGAGGCTGAGTGAGCGGTGCGAACGGACTTCGCCGGGTGCACGTCGGATTTGAGGGATGAGATCAGGCAGCGACCCGGTCCCGGCGACG
>VFSW01014703.1_pt1 | contig 10802 bp, 21 predicted proteins | sample 5358111 | NCBI WGS metagenome assembly VFSW01 (sample SAMN11554181, study PRJNA540505) | mine drainage metagenome | isolation source: sediment from site ElyBrook_90M | place: USA: Ely Copper Mine, Vershire, VT | collected 2017
GTTCCATGCCGCATAAGGTGTCGGGTCCGTTTTCGCTCGCTCCTGGTCTGCGCGCAGAGCAGCCTCTTCGCCATCTCTCTCACCAAACACCCCGCCTCCCGTTGCAGTACCCCTTGTACAGCGCAACGTTGACCCTCTACGGCGGTCGGCTCGTGCCCTACCTGCTGGACGAGAAGGCCGGGTGGGGGCTGGACGTTGACCACCTGCGGCAGCAGCTGCAGGCGGCGCGGGACCAGGGCCTTTGCGTGCGGGGCCTGGTGGTGATCAACCCGGGCAACCCCACCGGGCAGTGCCTCTCGCTGCGGAACCAGGTGCCTGCCGCCTCCCTCCCACCGCTGCCCTCTCCTCTGACTCCTCCCACGCCTGGCCTCGTTCGGCCCTTCTCTCAGCCCTTCTCCCAGCCCTTCTCCCATACACCACAACCCAGGAGGACGTGCTGAGATTCTGCAAGGAGGAGGCGCTCGTGCTCATCGCTGACGAGGTGGGGCGTCTGGAAAGTGGTATGGGCAAAGGCACTAGTGTGCTTCGCGAGCTTCTGCAGCCTGGCTGACGTTCCTTCGACGACATTCTGCAGGTGTATCAGGCGAATATCTACGTTGAAAACAAGGACTTCTTCTCATTCAAAAAGGTGACGTGTGACATGGGGCTCCTCAACGACGTGCCGCTGGTTTCGCTGCACTCGATATCCAAGGGCTTTGTCGGCGAGTGCGGCCGGCGCGGAGGCTACATGGAGGTCACGGGGTTCCCCGAGTCGGTCACGGAGCAGATCATCAAGCTGGCGTCGATCAACCTGTGCCCCAACCTGTCGGGCCAGATCTGCTGCGCGCTGATGATGAACCCCCCGCAGGTCAGTGGAGTGGAAGTTGGGGTGGATACGGCCGGGGAGAGCGGGACACGTGGATTAACCCGCCGCAGTTTAGGGTGTCCGTGTGGCGCAGGAGGAAGGCAAGGGATCTCCACCGCCCTCCTCACCCGCCGCCGCCATCTTGATGCCTGTGCCGCGACAGGAGGGCGAGCCTTCGTTCGAGCTGTACGAGCGCGAGAAGACCGCCACGCTCAGCTCGCTCAAGCGCCGCGCTGAGCTGCTGGTCGGCGCGCTCAACCGGCTCGAGGGCGTCACCTGCAACGCCGCGGAGGGTGCGCTGTATGCCTTCCCGCGCATCACGCTGCCTGATCGCGCCATCCAGGAGGCCAAGAGGATCGGTGAGGCGGACGAGGCAGGGGTCCCTGGACGCTTCAGATTCAGATTGCTGTCCCTCTCTGCGTCAACCACGCATCTCTTTGCTTGCAATCCTGCAGGCAAGAGCCCCGATTGGCTGTACTGTCGCGAGCTGCTGGACGAGTACGGCATTGTGGTGGTGCCCGGGTCCGGGTTCGGGCAGGCCGACGGCACCTACCACTTCAGGACGACGTTCCTGCCCTCGGAGGACGACATCGGGCTGGTCGTCGAGAACCTCTCGAGCTTCCATGCCGGGTGCGTAGGGGAGCGAATTGATGAGTGCCACAACACGCTTGCTCTCAGTCATACTAACACACAATGACCTGTCGATGTCACTTCTACTCTCTTCAATGTTTCTCCCTTGACAGTTTCATGGCCAAGTACGGAAGCGTCAAGGCAACAAACGGTCACTGAGCCTGAGCTTGTCCTACTGTATTTTCTATTTCAAGTTGCAGCATCTTTTGCGACAGATCCACCCGCTGAGTTCCCAATCACGATCAATGTGTCGCCTTCTTCCAACGTGACCTTGCTTGACCTCGGCACTTGCAGCGTGGCTTCGTGTGCTCTGTCGTCAAAAGCCAACAGAGAGTGGAAGAGAGGTATCGCAACCAAATTCCTAGACATCCCACCTCCGCCTGGCGTAGCCGATCAGGAGATCGCCCCTCTCTCTTGCGAGCTCCTGCATTCGGGATCAGGATTCCCCTGTTGTTGAATCCTAAGCAGGTCATTGAGCATGATATCGCATTCATATCATATCACCTTTGCAACCAAGGCGAGCAACTTGCCTGCAGCTTTCCCCACTCGTAAGAGCGTCCCGTCCTGAGCCGGTACCGCGCGAGATTTCGCCTGAAGACGGCCGTGCGCTTGCTCTCGAGGAGCTCTGAGAACACGTTTTGAAGCTGAGGCTCGGCAGCAACCTGTCGCTCGGGACAGCGCATGGGGGAGGCGCGGATTGAAGGGCGGACGCGCCTCTCAGCTCTACAGAGGCCTTTGAGCCTCCTGTCCAAGTCCGACACACTCCAAATCAACCGCCGGCTGGTCGCACCTGAGTGAGCATTCCGCCCAAGATCGTCCTGTACTCAATCACGTCCAACAGCATAAGAGGGCCGTCGGATTGCCTGCTGCTCTCGGACCCCACCACTTCCGCCAGCACACGAGCTGTCTCCGGGTTGGCGATACAGCAGACCACGTTGAGCGGCTTAGTCCTCTCCTTGTTGGAAGCCAGAGCGGCACGAAGCTGCATCACAGCTGCCACAACCTGAGTGAATCCATTTTGCTTTTGAGAAGAGAACACATACAACTTGTGCTGCACAGGCAAGCGTATTTGGTATGCCAAACCCTCCCTGTTGCTGTCAAATTCACCTGGGCATCAGCCACGCTGTCATTCTCTTCGTGCGACATGTTGACAACGCAGATGTCCGTCTCGTCAAGTCCTGCTTTGAGCAGCTCCTCGCTGGAGTGCAGGCTGAGGTGGAGGTCAAGCGGTAAAGGAGGTTACGTGAGGCCCGCTATCAACGTCTTGCTCCATCCTTGTTTGAGTATGGAAGTCCTCAGCTGGCTCCTACAAATCCATCACTCACGAGCAGGTCGCGTAGCTCGCCTCCAAGTGGCTTTCGTCCTCAAATTCAAAATGCTCCTCGACCTTCTCCCTGAATGCAGCGGTCAGAATGGCCGACAGCAGCTTTCAGAGCAGCAGCATGCCGGAAGAGTCAGCGGCCGTAGTGATTGACTCACTCTGTGACGACCTTGACTCGCATCCGGTTCTTTGAACCCTTTTTACTTTTGACCAACGCAATCTCTTGGATTCTCTCGAGGATGTTGGTGACGTCCGAGCCGTAGCTAAGGACCATAATGTTCTTCCATTGGTGCGATGCTTGCAGGAAGGAAGCGGGGTTGGAGCTGTCGCCGTCAGGGCTGCTCATGCTTCCTTTTGAGTTGCGTGGCAGCAAGTCGTCCTCAGTCAGCGGAAGAACCTGAGGGAGGCAAGGAATGGGTCACTCGCCAGGACTAAACTAGGCAGGTGTAGGAGAAGGGGGACTGAGCATGTCCGAGCAGGAGGGCGCCGGACCGTGATGATGACACTTACGTGGTGCGGCACCCACAAAGGGTTGAGCTTGGTGTGGTCGCACGCGAGAAGCACCAGCCGGTCCATCGGTTTGATCACCAGGTCATCAGAGGGGTTGAGGTTGAGACGGCTGGTCTCCCCGTCGATCACTCCGCACAGGGTGGCGCAGTCGTACATCTGACGGGCCCGCCCAAAGCTTTGGCCAAGGAGCCTGCCTTCCAGGTCTTTCTTGATGTAAAACTCGCTGCCACCTTGATTCCCGTGAGTGGTCAGATCCTTGAATACTCTGCCTAGACCCGGCTGAGCCATGCAGTGAGCCATCAGATAAGCCATATTCTTGAAGACCTGAACGTACGTCACCGCAAATCTCTTCGTTTCTTTCATCTCTTCGAGGAACGACCAAGCTGCTGTGTCCTCAATTTCCGCCAGGCTCGAGAAAGTTGCTCCCAAGATGATGTTTTGAGGGGAGTTGAGGTCTTTTGAGTTGACAGCCTTGAGATTGACCAGCGTGCTGATAAGGCTGGTCTCGGGGGCCAGGATCTAAAAAGTTAACGGTCGATAGAGATGGGAAATACTCAGGATGCAGGCAGCGGCGTTCTGCAAGCTCTCTCACGCACCTGCTCTTCATCTTCATCGGGCGGGGGTGCAGCGATCACCACGGTCCGGGCTCGCCCCGCCGCAACCCGCCTCAGATCAGAAGCCTATTGAGATGCATGATTTCAATCGATTGGGCTAGGTTCCTACATTGAACTCAAACCCACTCAGAGTAGTTCGCATACCTTGTTCGGCGACCCGGATCGAGTCACGACAGCTGTTCCGACGACCTCGGCCCCGAGCTCATCGGCCAGCTCATCATCTATCTCCTCCTTTGGTCTCTCGGACAGGATCAAGATCGGTCGGCTAAAAACCTTTTCCCCGCGCTCCTCTTGCACCAGAAGGATCTGCTTCAGCAACGAAATGGAGTGGTTGTTCCAACCCAGCAACACCGTGTGCCTGGCCTCTTGCACGGGGTGATTGCCCCTGTGCACCGCCTGGATGGACTCCGCCACCTCGTTGCTGACAAAACCAATGACACTGGCAAGGAGGGAGGAATGACGTCCGTGATCCCGGTTTCAGATCGGATGCTGAACTGAATCCGAAATTCTACTCCATCGGACACGACCCGTCTCACCCCGCGAACGTGCTCATCCCGAGGATCTGAAGGCACATCAGAACGACCTTGGCCGCCGGCAGCTCCTCGTCAAATTCGGTGAATCCGGTCACGGAGTAGTAAGCCTTGTAGAAAGCGGTGCCCCACTCAACGCGATTCTTGACCATGTGGTATGCGACGGCGCCCAGCAGGACCACCGGGACAAGAACTGAGACCACGAAGAAGATCTTTCCCCACATCGGCGTGCTGAAAACCTGGCCTCGCATGCACAGAGATTTCAGGGGAGGATGTTGAAGGGATGCTCACTGAGTTATGGATTGAGGATCTGACCTTGAGGATCTGATAGCTTGCCAGGGCCAGCGGGTCGATCGCAGCGAAAGCTCCTAGATTAGATAACTTGTGCGAATGCTGTCTTGTGCTGACGTGCGACGGTGATGTCCGCCGCATGGCCTCCAGGACATGGCAGTCGGCCGCACTAGTGCATGGAGGCGCATGGAAGGCAATGCACAGCGAGGTGACGGCGGCCGCGGCGGCGATCAGGGCAGTAGCATTGGAGCTGTGTTGGCTATGTTGGCTGAATGAATGCAAATCATCGATCGCATGCGAGTTTGTGTGCCATCGTCCATGGGTATTAGTAGTAGGTCTCCTCGTTCTGAGGCGCATTACAAAGGCGGCAGGCATAGAAAAAACACGATCTCCTCCAAAACGAGTCCGATGGGTCATCAAAGCCATCCAACGGCGTGTGAAACAAAATAAGAACGGCGAAAACACAAAAAGGCGCAAAAAAATATTGGAGGAGTTACTTGAAACCGGCGAAACGGGGGGTCACAAGGCCTCGGGGGCCTCTGCCCTCTCCATCCATGAGAAGGGGCCGGACGCCGTCTTCAAAGCAAAGAAGATTGTGGCTGTACGCCCGGCCATGAGAGCGATGAGGCCTATCCAGACCCACAGCAGCCGCACGTTGGTCGCCTCCCCGCAGGCCGCAGCCAGAGCGTGGCAGGTCAGGGCGGGCACGGCTGCTACCGCCACCCACTTGCATGACTGAGCGAATGCCCCCGCCCCGAAAACTATTCCGTCCAGGACAAAGGCAGCTGCATTGACCGGCTGCGAGAGCACCACCAGAGGCATGATGCCTGCGAAGGGTGGGGGGACGCTCATTCAGTCAGTCTTTGCTTGACTTGACGTTGGACACATGACGCAAACGGTCTCACCGCTGATGAAAAGGAGGACAAGGGGGTCCGACGTGAAAAACTTGGCCACGGCGTGCCTGAACACAAACAGCGTGAGCGCAAGAGCGGCGCCAAGCAACGTGGCCATCCAGACAGATCTGAGTGAGCAATGAGAGCGGGCGTGGTTAGTTGGCTCAGTCAGAGTGTCTCTGGAAGTGATTGAGCGATTTGTTACCTGTCGACCAGCAACCTTGCCCTGAGGTGGTCGCCTGCGGCCAAGCTGGAGGCGAGCAGTGCCTGCACCGCTACTGCTAAAGAGTCTGACAGGAGGCTCATGGCCATCCACACTTGGAAAGCCACCTGAGAAAGGAGGTTGAGTTGGAAAATGACAAGGTGAAAAGGGTGCCAGCGGAGATCGCCACCTGATGCGCAGCAGCGGGCTCCGGAGCTCCAGATCTGGCCACGACCGCAGTCGCTGAGGCGTAAACGGCGACGAGGAAGAAAGTGCGCATCACAAGGAGACCTTTAGGAAGGAGAGAGAGGGAAATGATCAAAATAGGTGTAGCTCAGAAGATGATCGAGAGGATGGCTGAGAGCAAGGCTTGCTGATGTTGATTGGGATTTGGTTGGGCAACTCACCCGTGGGCTTGAACATCTCAATCACGCGCGTGACGGTGCCCGAAGAGGACGCGGTGAGGTCAACTTTGCCTACAAGGCGCTGGAGCAAAAAGGCACACGCGATGATCTGCATGAATATGATGAAAGTCGCACAGTGAGAAGCGAGCAATGCTGTCCGCAGCCAAAGAGCATATAAGACTGTGGCTGCACAGCGTGGTGGACAGCGCAATGACATGATGATTCAAGGGATAGGGTCTGAGGCTGCAACACCTGTGCCGCGACGGTGGCAATGGCAGCACCTCTCACGCCCCATCCCGCCGTGAAGATCAGGAGGGGCGCAAGGACCACGTTGATCAAGTTTGAGGCGAGCGTGGCGGCAAGAGTGGTCCTAGTGTCCTGAAGACCGCGGAAAACTCCCTGTGGTTAAAGGAGAGAATGGTTAACACTCATGGCTTTATTCCATTACCCCCGCTGCTAAGCTCCCTCACCCCTCCACGTCCCTCACCTGGAGCGTCAGCATCAATACGGTGACCGGAGCCCCAAGGCATCTGATCGAGAGAAAATCCAATGTTGGAGTTGCTAGATCCGAGTTGATAGCTACCCCCCACACGGGCAAGAGGACCCTGCTCTGTGAGAGCACCAGCATCTGCAGCACGCCTATGCAAAGAGCGACTATGACGGCCGACGACGAGGCCTCGGACACTGCGTTGTTCTGAGCTTCGAGAGGTTCGGAGGTCGAGGGGCCGCTCTCCGCCTCTCCGGCCGCAGAGCCCCCGGACGCGCCGGCAATTCCTCTCCCTGCCGTCGCAGCTGCCACGGCACTGGTGGTCACCGAGAGAAGTGGGACGTTGAAGAGCTTTGTGATCGAATTGAATATCGACAGGGCAACGCCTACACCGGCAAGCTGGGCGGCACCTGCGGCAGGAGAACATGGGCTCTGCGTCCAGATGAGACGTACCGGTCTTCGCACCTAATCGTCCAATGAAGGCGGTGTCGACCAGTCCGGCGATCGGATCTGCCGCCAGGGTCAGGAGCATTGGCCATGCGATGTCCAGGATCTCGGCATCCATGCGCTTGTGGTGCGATGACGGACCATGCTGAGCGTGCATCGAAATGGACATGGAGGCAGGACCTGTCAGCTGCATCGGAATCCTTAATCTACTTCTCAGCTTTGAGCATGCTGCTGTCGGCTGTAACACGTGCGCGTGAGAATGAATCCTCGCAGCCTCCATTGACGACGGGCGACGATAAGCATAAACAACATGCGCGCGACAAGGATGGCGCCCGCCACACAGTCTTGGCCTGCCCCTTCAGGCTTTTCTCGCATCCTTGCTACATCCAGCCAGGAGCCCTCCTGTCCACAGCAAACAACGCCTCGTTTCTAGTATAGTAGATGCGATCGAATGAGCCTTCGAGAGAGCAACATCAGCATCTCGACGCCGGAGCTGGTCGTTTCCCCTTTCCCGCACTTCCCCGTGTGCATCGATGCCAAGTGGTAAGGCGGTAGCACGTTTCAAACCTCATGCATGTTGGGACCTCATGCAACGCAGGCGGCAGCTCTTTTTCATCAAATCTCGCACTCCCGTCAACATCTCTCAATACAATCCGATCCAACAGTGGACCAGATCAGGATTCCGCAGCTACCTTAACACCGAGGCCGTCCCATCTTCCAGCGTCAGCATCGGCTTCTTTGCTGCAGCTGCGGTCCTGCTCCTTGGCTTCCTGGCATGGTGACAAACAAGACCCTTCACTTCCAGGCAAGACAGACATCTCGAAATGATTTCTGCAGGCGACTGGTGCTATGCCTCACACGCGATGGCCATAACTGCTGGTCCGCATGGAAGCGTCGTCAAAAGGAAGGCGATGCCGAAAAGTTGGACCGCATTGCTGGCTCAGAGGAGGGGTGCAGCAGCGTTCAGGTCACGGATGGGGTCGCGGAAAAGGTCGCAGAAGCGGATCACGATGCTGAGAGTCATGACCTGCATACGGTGGTCCTGCAGGGCAACTGCATGATATCGGTCAAGGTGTGACAACATTGCCTCCTTCAATTTTTTCTGCACCGGTTTTTGAGATTGCTCTAGCGGACTCTGCACATGCATGCATGTCACAGGGTGTCTGCCTCGCTTTCCAAGTTACCCTCATCGTCATCGTCGTCATTGGGCTGGCCACGACGAGCATGAACTATTCGGTCAACACGACGAGCGATCAAAATCTTGTGCAGCAGGGCTGGAACGCTTTGTCTACTTTAGTTTCCTACGTGCAAATCGTGAGCGGGTCAATCAGCATCACTTGGTCCTGCATGATGAGTTCACACCTGGAGCATGATGCATGCGTCCGATCGTGCATCGTGTGTGTGTCTCTCTCGGCTGATTTCTCCCTTTATTCTGCTGCGTCAAGGTCGTTGGTCAGATGTTTGACTTGCTGGTCATTCTTGAGGACGCTCTGATTGTAAACGAAAGACTTCTCAATGAAATTGCCCGTTTGCCGCCAAACGAAACCACATGCTTCAGCAACTATATAGGCTCTATGGCAAATGCTTCTCTTACACTCGAGAACGGAATCTCATCGCTCTCCTCTGCCATCAAGGGGTGAGCAGGCACTGTGATTATTTACAGTTCAGACGTTGAAGAATAAGGACGGTATTGCTTCCCAGGCTGGAGGACGGAATCGTGCAAGGGTATCAGGACTTCAGCGACGATTGGGAAAGCACCACCCTTTACTGGTGGAGCATCATCGTCAAGGTGAGTCTGGCTGTCAGTGTTCAAAAGAGATGTTATACCTTTTCTAATTTCATCTCATGATCAGATCGCCCTGACGTTCTTCTCTGTGGCTCTTTTCTCTGCGATCGTCTTCCCTATTGTGGCTGCTTTCAACTGGGGATGGGGCATTGCAGTGATCACGGCGTCGAAGGTGGAGGAAACTGAATGATGGACTTAAGAGGGGAATCAACAGACCGATGCCTCGAACTGCCCATCCTTGACGCTTGTCAGGCAGTGCTCGCGGTGATATTCTTCTTGCTGGCCTGGGCCATCACGATCGGGCTTGTGGTGCTGCAGGACAACTGCGCCAATGAAGAGATCATAATCGTGGAGGCCATGCCGAACAAGACATCGGCGGGGAATATCACGAGCGTGAAGAATGTGACGAGGTGAGTCAGTCGTCGGGGAAAGATACCTGCTTTTTAGCGGCTGTGTGCACTGCAATGCTCCCCTGTTTCAGCTACTACTTGGACTACCTCAGCACGCCAACTGAAACGATGCAGATGATACAGCAGTTCATCATCAATTCAACAGCGGTATGTGGGTCACCTTTTGGTGATTTCGGGGTCCCCGGGTCCGACCCACTAGGCGGGGTCATTGCGGGGCCCGCTTTTCACTGCTAAATCGTTCCTCACTCTTCAGGTGGACGATTCGATTGAAGCACTATACAATGCGTCCAAGGCGATTACAGATTGCCTCGTGAACTCAACTTCGGCATCAGAGGCAGCCATACTCGTTCTGGCGAATGAGCTGCTGTCTCTGACGGACTATCTCTCTCAAGGCATCCTCTACGCCACCGGCCTTCTCACGCTGCTGTCCCTCAGCACCGTGCAATCTCAGTACGCCAGCACCAAGGAATACGTGTGCTGCAGCCTGCCGAACGCAGCTGCGTCGGTCTACTTGTGGTCCGTCGTCGCAGGCTGGGTTCTGATTTGCACCGTTTTGCTGGGGATGCTGCTGCTCGGCGGCCTGGACCGGCTGCCCGAGGCCGTCACGTGCTGCCGACGGTGTCGGTGGTGTGAATGTTGCGCATGCTGCTCGTGCTCATGCCCGAGGCCCTGGAGGCCGTGGAGGCGGCGTCGAATGAGGCAGCAGGGGGGAGGAATAGAGGATTGTACAGCGGCGCCAGATCTTCAAAAAGTGGAAAGATAAAATTGTGATTTGATGCAATTTGCAAAGAGCTAGCTGTCCCCGTGGTTGGTGAACTTCGATCACCAGAGGGTCAATATGCAATGTCCTCCTCGGCGGGCAGACCACCAGCATGCATGGTGCTGGATCAGAGCCACCCTCATCATGCGATGGCGCCATGCAAGCATCGTGAGAAAATGATGGAGCTGCGCACCGCATCATTGCTTGGACTTCTCCCCCCCGCCTCACTCGCTCAGCCCGATGTAATTGAGACTGAGGGCAAAGTGGTGCAGGCGCGCTGCGAACATGGCATCAGGCCGCCGGATGGTGCTACCCAAACCCTGCTGTATCACCCCCACCAGCTGACCACGCTTGTTGGTGACAGGGCCTCCACTCCAGCCTCTGTCGGCGTGGGCGTCCAGGGTGAAGGAGAGAAACGTGGACGACCCGACCATGCCCTTGCTGAAGCACATCACCGTCGACTCTGGAGGAAACCCAGCCAGGTAAGCGGTGTCCCGGACGCTGATGTTAGCTGACGGGAAGTTGCTGGCTGCGCGCCGCGTACCGCTGAGCAGCATCAGATCGAAGTGTGCGCACGGTGCGGTCACCACAACCACGTCCTCCTCCGTGCCGTCTGACGCGTACCACGCCCTGAAGCGAGCCACCTCCAGCTGCGGCGGCTGTTGGTGTGGCG